>Ga0247608_10000585_pt1 | contig 57376 bp, 45 predicted proteins | sample 176DNAGHGlowgp2_FD_193490 | JGI IMG/M metagenome (GOLD analysis project Ga0247608, IMG submission 193490) | Sheep rumen microbial communities from Palmerston North, Manawatu-Wanganui, New Zealand - 1766 DNA GHGlow gp2 | ecosystem: Host-associated > Mammals > Digestive system > Stomach > Rumen ... | reverse complement strand
AAAATTCCAAATATTGTCTAAGCTATTATCTGCATTAAGTCTAACTGAAGGACAAGCAAACGTATATCCGTAAATATGATCAGGCGTTGCTAAACTATATTCCTTAGTGAGTCTTCCTGCAACTATATTTGCAACTGCGGCTCCCCTGCTATGTCCGGTAATTAAAAAAATATTATTTGAGCCCGATACATTCTGACAGATAGTATGTATTACCTCATTTGACGCAGCCCAGAATCCATAATGGTAGTCTGTTTCATACTGTTCGCCATTCTCCGGATATAGTCGGAAATCACTAAACCATTCAGCATCACTATTTGTTCCCCGAATAGCCACAATATATACATTGAAATTATTAATAGGTTTTTTGCCTATTGCATATGCAACAAAATCGTTATCTTCATATGTAGCTATTCGATCATAATTATATGTTTTTCCTCCAACCAGATCATAACCCATTTGCGAAAATACACTTTCTATATGATCATCCGCTATCTCAGTATCCGAATGAATATCATCCGTGTACGCTGCAAGAGATATTCCCATAGATATTTTTGCAAGATCATCAGACGGTTCAGGTTCTGAATCATTATCTTTATTCTTATCCGAAAGCATCATTTCATCATTGTAATAGAAATAAGATTTGTAGTCTTTATGTTCATAACAGATTAAGTCGAGATCATCCTCATATATTTCTTCCGCTAAGGCCTTACTATTGTAATTTAAACAGTACAATAGAATTATAATTAACCCTGTACACCATTTTATTATAGCATTCCTTTCAGCAACTCTTTTTGACAAAATATCACCCCCTCAATCATGTAATACAACTGCTACGTATCCTCTGACCTTAAAGGGGTAAAAGTGTAACTGGCTGCCAATAGATTAATCCCCTTTAGGCCCTATAGCTTTACGTCATAAGACTTCTCCTGTTTTGCCACTGTATTCAATTGTATTTATGTTGGTAACAGATTACCTCCTAATCCCTTTTTACAATGAGTTGCCCGACAAATGGGCAACTCATTGTAATATCTTCATATGAACCCCTCCCATTATCTATCCATATCGGGTTTCTGTTTATCATGGACTGATTTTATTAAAGAAGCTCAAATCACTGTTTCTTACTCTGCCATACCTATCACTGCACTGCTGACAATCCAGTCACTATCTGACTCAAACTGGAGCACATCCCCCCATTTAGAAACATCATCTCCGCAGTATAGAGCTATCATTTCATATGATATCTGGCAGTGATTTCCTTCATAAGCAGCATAACCACATCCAGAGCCATCGATAAGCCCCACGCCAACTCGTTTCCAACTCCAATGCTCATCCACGGTGTTCGGAAATACCAGCCATAGCTTTCCGGTATAGGAAGTAAAGGTAATATCAATTACAGAGCCCGGAACAAATCTCTCTTTCATTTCGTCTGAAATCTTTATCCCTTTCTGATCCCAGGCTACTCCTTTGATTTCCTTGTTTACAATCGTATAAGTATCTGTCAAATCCTTATATTCAACAGCTATATCGTTAATCTTTCCATCCCATGCACCGGATTCATCAAAATACATGCGGGCTTTTTTACCAGCAGAAGTCTCACTCTCTATTATACCGGTCATCATCGATCCATTTTCATCAAAAATATACATACTGCCATCTATTTCCTGCATTCCTGTTACCATTCTACCGTCTTCGTGGTCAAAATAGTACCATTCTCCTTTTATCTTTGCCCATCCTGTCTGCATTACACCTGAGCCCTTAAAATAATACCAATTCGAATAGCTTCCGATGGTTCCGTCACCGTAGTCAAAATAATACACTATTTTTTTCCACCCAGTATGCATCACTCCGGAACCATCGAAATAATACCATGCCCCGTTAATCTTCTTCCATCCTGTATGCATTGAGCCGGAAGTATTAAAAAAATACCACTTTCCATCTATCTTCTGCCATCCGGTATTCATATATCCATCTGAATCAAAATGATACCATTTTCCGCCTGATTTTAGCCATGTACCCTGAACATGGGAACCATCTGAGTATTCATACCACCAGCCTTTGGAATTATGCTTCCATGCGCCGGTTGATGCATCCGCGTTTGCCGGTATCACTCCTGAGACAAGTAACACTGCCATCAGAACTGTCAGCACTTTTTTCTTCATGCTTTCATCCTCCCTCATTGTATGATTAATATGTATTAAGATATCCGTTTTGATCAAAGTAATATAATCCATCGTCGATAATTAACCATGTATTCTTGGCATACCACCCTTTTGTATCGCCAAACCACCTACCTTTATTATTCCTCCTCCAGGTAGCCCGCGGTTTATAAGTCCACGTTCCATTTTTATTCAGCCAATATCCATCACAATATTCGCCAGCTGCCATTACTCCATTAGACTTGAAATAATACCATTTGCCTGAAATCTTCTTCCATCCGGTTCTCATATTCCCATTGGTCCCGAAATAATACCATTTTCCTGACAACTTCAGCCATCCGGTTTTCATATATCCCCCGGTTCCAAAATAAAAACTTCTGCCGGATATTATATGCCATCCGGTTTTCATAATCCCATTGGAGCCCAAATAATACCATTTTCCGGACGACTTCAGCCAACCGGTTTTCATTTTCCCATCAATCCCCAGAAAATACCAATTACCTGATATCTTCTGCCATCCGGTTTTCATCTCTCCATCCGGCGCAAAGTAATATCTATTTCCGTATATGTCCTTCCAGCCTCTTTGTATTACACCATTCTGATCAGCATAGTAAGTTTTATTATATATTTCAAACCACCCTACAACAGGCTTGCCGTCTTCATAAAAGTATATATGACCATCTTCTTCGATCCAACCGTCTTCCGGTAATACGGAAGTGATTACCGTAACATTTGAATCTATGGTCAAACTGCCTCTAAACACGCCGTCATTATACATGTACATCAATACACTCTCAAGATCACTCCTGCTGCAATTCCCGTTCTGATAAACATTCAAAAGGAATCTGTTATTACTAATATCCAATTGCGTTATATTATTCTCATAGCAATCAAGATATGTCAGATTTTGATTATCATTCAATTTCAAGGCAGTCAGATTGTTATAACTGCAGTCAAGTGTTGTTAATAAGGTATTTGCCTGTAAGTCAAGGGTCGTGAGATAATTATTTGAACAGTAAAGTTCTCTCAGCAATGTGTTCGAACTTATATTCAGTATTCCCAGGGCATTATCTGAGCAGTCGATTTTTGTCAGTGAAGTATTTGGGTATAAATCCAATGCTGATAATCTATTATGTGAGCAGTCAAGTTCACTTAACAATATATTTGCATTTAAATCCAAACCAGTCAGATTATTATAACTGCAATCCAGTTTTTCCAGGTTTACATTTGCTTTCAAATCTAATCCATCAAGATCATTGCGCCCACAATAGAGCTCCTTTAGTGATGTAAAATACTCTATACCCGTAAGGTTGCTGATTCCACCGGGGCCAACAACGATCTGCTTCACAGTCTCAATTTCAGTCTCACTTAATACACGATCCTTATTAGTATCGATCCTTTCCAAAACATAATCCCTAAAAGCCTCATCCGGAAAACTGTCTGCATTAATTGCTATTCCATTAGCCGCTGATTTCAGGGAAAGTGAAAATGAATACTTCCCTAAGCCACTATAGGCAGAAATCACAAGATAATATGTTCCTTTTTTAAACTCTTTTTCAATTAATCTATTACCTATCATTGTTGTGTCGTCCCAATAAAAACTATCACGGCTCAAAAACTCACCATCGCCGTTATAGAACTCATATCTGATACCTGGTAATTCAAATGTCAGATTCAAATCTATCATCGCATCCTCAGGCAAAACAAACTTATAAAAATCATATTTTTCATTATTCGTCATAACTCCTTTATACGTATTTCCAAGTTCGATCGGGCTTGCAGTCTGTCTTGTTTCATTTGATCCACCTGCCGTTTCATGAAACGATTCTTCTGACGACTTAAATGTAACTGTAACATCGTAATTTCCCGTATATGGTGAACACAGCTTCACAAGGAAATAGTAAGTTCCTGAATTTAAATACTGACCATATGTCTCGTTGCTGATGTGTGATGTAGAGTTCCAAAAAACCACATCATGCCAATAATAACCCGAGCCATCAGCTTTATATAAGCAATAGTTAACTCCCTCAATTTCTCCGTGAGTCTTGATCGTATAGTATCCTGAAGATGGCAATTCAATCTTATACCAGTCCTGTTTATTGGACGAATCAATATATCCATAATATGTCTGACCAAATTCAACCGGCGTTGCTTCTCCTAAACTGTTCCCGGCAGCATAAGCTTCCCGTGGATGGTTAAAAAAAGCAACAATAAATAAAGCAGTAACAAAAAACAAAAACAGCTTACATTTTTTCTCCATAATCAACCTCCTCCATTTCACCTGTTCACAGTTACTTTTCATCCTGCCCCCACATCATGTCTAATATGGCAAGTCATTTCTCAGTCAAAAAAGGATAAATCTCCCAAAATAAAAACCTTTGAGCTGCAATCACAATAATGCAACCCAAAGGTTTTTATTAAAACTGCAACTGGCTATCTGCAGAACAGAACTGCAGACCCTATAGCTTTGCGTCACAAGATTGCTCTTGTTTTGCTGATTATTCCATTTTCCTGAACCAATTATAAAGATTTTAGCCCATTATGGGCTATATGTCAATAGCCCAATCTGTTCTATGGAATAATAAGACCGGCATTTATTTACCATATTTACTGACAAGTATATTGAACAAAGAAAGGGAAAAATGATGTGTTACGAGAGAATCCGCAACCTTCGCGAGGATCATGATCTTACCCAGACACAAGTCGCACGAATCCTGCATATAGAGCAGAGAACCTACTCCCACTACGAGTTGGGTGATCACCTATGGAAGCCTGAGCTGCTCGTCAGACTGGCCTTATACTATGATACAAGCATTGATTATCTGCTTAATCTCACAGATGAGAAGAAACCATATCCAAGGACGAAGCAAAGTGTGAGATATGCTACCCAGGCTATAGAGACTTCCGTGGCAGATACCATCACCTACGGTAAAAAAAACAGGAAGTAGCCACTGAAAGCCCAACCCATAAAACAGTAGACGGGCGGTTCCGAGTCAACAACTCCGGAACCGCCCGTCTACTGGTATTTTCTATAACTATCCCGTCACAACCGCTCTGTCGATCGCCTTTGCCAGCTGGTCGGCGCAGGAAGTGCCTCTCCCCTTGCAGTCATTTCCCCGCAGCAGGTCTGCTATCTCTTTAGCGGGATGGCCTTCAACCAGCTTTCCTATGGCCTTAAGATTGCCGTTGCAGCCTCCGACATAGCTTAGATTGTGTATCCTTTCCTCCTCATCCAGATCAAAATCGATCTGAACCGAGCAGACACCCATCGGTGAAAATCTTACATGTTTTAACTGCTGATCCATTTTTTTCTCCTTCTCAATTATGATATGTACATGCCGTTCTGCGCGAAACCGGGGGTTCACCGTCTTTTCACTGTTATTCGGAATAAGCCACGCCGTTTTCATCGAACCGGTATGTGCCGTCTCCGATCACGGCCGTAGTATTCTTCAGCATCACCTTCTCCGGTCCGTAACGATATACATTTCCGTCCAGGACCAGCCAGCTGTCATACAGCCGTCCAAGCCTGTCGAATTTGCAGGCGTAGGCTTCGTCCCCGGAGCCGAAAGTGATGGTGGTATCGCTTACCATACTTCCGTCCTCTTTCAGGTAATACGCCCTGTCCATTTCATCTTCATATATCTGAAGCCAGCCGGTCAGCGGCTTATCGTTCTCCTCGATATAATACCATTTTCCATCGATCTCGTTCCAGCCGCCATGCTTAACATTGAGATAAAAACTGATATTTTCCTCCCCGTTGGCAGAAATGGTAACCCTGACCGTATCATATTCATTTATTTCCTTAACGATCATCTGATTCCCGTTTATTTCAACAAGCGAAGTATTTGAAGATGTCATGGTGAAGCCGTCCGAACGGGCCTCTCCGTCATCGTAAAGCATTTCAACATAATACACGCCGCCGGTTCTGGCTGTCATGCGGGTCCCGTCCTTTAAAATCCATTTCCTTTCTGCGCCGCGGATGGATGATACGGTTTTTGCCTCAAAGGAAATGTTCCTTTTCTTCACCTCGGAGGATGCCTCTGTATCACTATTACTATTACTATTACTATTACTATTACTATTACTATTATCTACAGGTCGGGCATCTTCTTTATTGCCCATGAAAACCACCAGCAGGATTATCCCCGCGATGATCACTGCTCCAATAACAGCTGCCAGTATTATCAGTGTCTTCTTCTTATTGTTTTTTTCGGGAAGCTTTGTGGTAACAGGATCGTCAACGACATAATCCTTAAATACCTTTTCCGCCTTGAATGTAACTGTCTCTTCTTTTTTATTTTCAGTTACTTTTGTGTTGCGATCATTGTCATTAAATGATCCGAAGACCCCTACGGTTCTATCCTCTGTTTTTACATAAACATCCTCGCTGCCGCAGTTAGGGCAGCAGCAGATCTGCTCCGATTCAAAGGATTTTCCGCAGGTCCCGCATATACAACGTATCATTTACGGTTCCTCCTGTTTTCAGGTGCTGTTCATTATTCCCGGCCGCCATTCGCCGGTCCATGGTTACCGCTCACTGTTCCTTCCACATTACCGGTCCATTTCTCCCGTTCACTGTTCCAGCCACATTGCCGGTCTTATAGATGCACCTTCGTCATTTACATAATGGCCGCCGGCATTCAGCCCGCCCGAATAACTTATGCTTGATACACTGTCGCCTGTCTGTCCCGGGGAACGAAGCAACCACCAGTTATTTCCGTCATATTTCCGGTATTCTGCCTTGTTTTCATCATTCTTATATACGTAGGCACCATTTGCTATGGCATAGGGTGTTGATACGCAGCAGCTGTCATCGCCCACATATGGTCTCCACTCGTATTCGGTATCCAGAGTCATATTGAAGTATTTTGCCGTTTCCTCTATGGACAGCAGGAATACATGATCATAAGTCTCATCGCCTCCCGGTGTGCCGAATACACTGTTGCCGGGATTTTCCACGGTGGTCATTCTGATCTTCTCCTTTTCATCGGCGGTAAAGGCCTTTTCGTAGAAATCTCCGTTCAGCCATGCACGCAGCGTACAGGTCTTCCAGGTAACATCCGCAAGCTCCTCATTATACTTCCTGCTGTCAAGCGCCTTCTCGCTGATAACCAGAAGCATACCGTCCTTCACATCCAATACACGCCAGGAAATGGGCTCCGCACCGTTACCTGTATTATTGTCCTGTTCATAGCTCCCGAGGGTTATTATATCACCTGCTTTTGCGGAGACCGCGGTCGTATCTTCAACCGTTGCTGTCGATGTTTCCGGCGCTGCCGCAGTTGTTGTATTATGTTCCTGAAGTGAAGCATCTCCGCCGGATCCTTTTGGAGCAAGGACTATAACCAACACTATTGCTGCAGCTATTACCGCTGCCGCCGCTGCAATGGCGATCACGATTTTAGTCTTCTTCGGCGGCTTTGGCACTTCAGATCCTGTTCCTCTCCCCTCACGGGAGCCCGAATACTGTTCTTTCTCCGTCTTTACCGCAGCCCTCTGAGCCGACGCAGTTCTCTGAAAATCAGATTTCTGCGCTCCCTGCCCCTGATATTCAGGTCTCTGCGCTTCCTGCCTCTGATATTCAGGTCTCTGTGCTTCCTGCCTCCGGTCTTCCGATCTGCCCATCCCGGTTACTCCCGCAGTATTCGCTCCATCGCGATCCCACACAACCGCCGTCCGGCTGGTGGCGTTGACCAGTTCTCTTTCCAGTTGAGGCATGGACCGGATCCTGTTTTCCTTTATGGGATCCATTCCCCAGAACAGGACCCTTTCCTGAGCGGCATTGATCGCAGCCCCAAGCTCACCCGGAGGTACCAGAGGATCATTCATCAAACGATCCATGGCGTCCGGCGGGGTTACACCCGTGATCATCTTATATATGGTCGCACAGAGCGCGTAGACATCCGTATAGGTTCCCTGATCACCCCTGCGCTGATATTGTTCCGGCGGAGCATAACCCTGTTTCAGAACTATAGTCATGCTGTTATCCCCTTCTGCGGTGTATTCTCTCGCAGAACCGAAATCCATCAGGATCATATTCCCCTGTGTATCTACCATGATATTATCAGGGGAAATGTCACGGTGTATAAGTCCCTTTTCATGTATCCTTCCAAGTGTACGTATCACCGGAAGCAGCATTGTTACAACCCCGGCAAATGGCATCTTGCCGTTCTGGCGCAGGAACTGAAGGAGCGTCTGCCCATCCAGAAATTCCATCACAATATACGCGGTATTGTGTTCAAGAATGATATCCATTACACTTACCACATTCCGATCACCCGCAAAACCCGCAAGTACATAGGCTTCCTGTACAAACTTCTGCCGTTCACGCTCATAATAAGCACCGCCGTCATGTCTCAACACGGTAACGTCAAAAGAATGAGTGGATATACGGTTTGCCAGCCCCGAAGGGTAGTATTCCTTTATAGCCACCTTCTTCTTCAGTTTCAGGTCCGTTCCCGCATAAGTTATACCGAAACCTCCCTGGCCTATGACCTCTCCCACCTGATAACGTTCTGCCAGAATACTTCCGATAGGAAGTGCGTAAACAGGATTTCCGTCATTGTCGGAAGATCCTTTACGAGCTGCTTTTACTACTATCGTCTTTTTGCACGAATAGCACATAACAGCCGTATCCGGAAGATTTGTACCACAGTTCGGACAGAGCATTTTCTTACCTCCTAAACAATAAAAACACCTCTATTATCCCATTTTATGGCCAATCTTTCAATAAAAAGCCGCATATTTTTCAATCGTGTTGTAAATCATTTCATGTCATGATAGTATGATGATAGGGTCAAAAGGTCCGTGCGATGCGACGAGACCTTACTTGATCCTCCGAGGAGTATCACTATGCATGAAATGATCACATTAAAAAGACACATGCCCACCTGGATCCATGCTGCTGTTGCGGGCGCGGTCACGGCGGTATCTTTCTTTGCCGAGAGCAGGGCCCTTACATATTATCTTACGGAGAGGTATCACGGGCGGCTGTCCGGCGGAGATAAGGTCCTCTGGTTTATAATATGCTTTTTTCTCATACTTCTCTGCCTGGAATCCCTTTCCTTCTTTCTCAGTTATATCATAACACTGATCACGGATCGCGCTAAATATGTGACAGTCAGGAAAAGCTCCATGGAGAATGCTGCAGCTGCCGGGATCTTCCAAAAATACATAAAGCGCCGCCGGACGATCAGGGCACTGGATCATCTCGTAATGTACACGATCCTGACAGTCATACTTATGCTCTATTCACTGCAAAACAGCCCTGACAAAACCGTCTTTATGGTGGTTTTCTTCTTCATGATCGTGATCATGTCCTTCAATCCCCTCACACACAGTCAGCTGAAAAAGGCAAGAACCGAGCTGAACAGCTATTTTCTCATACATTGCGATGCAGCGCTGGAATATGACATATATGAGCATTTCAGACTTTATCCGGCAACCGGCCGGGATAGAAACCTGCATCTGCTGATGCAGGCTGAGATGAGTCATTTTATGGGCGATCTTTCGGAAATGGCCTCCAAACTGTCCCAATGCGGCAGGCAAAAGAACAGCATGTATAATATGATCCACATATACTACCGCGGGCTGTATGCCCTCGATACCGGCGACAGAAGCTCCTTTTACAACTGCTGCCAGGAGCTGGATGCTTTTTTAAATTCCAAAAAGTCTCAGCCGCCTCCGCTGAAGAACCTTGGGGATATGCTCCGAAAGGAGTTAAGGATACGTGCGGATCTGATCGACGGTGATCCGGCAACCATGATCCCGGTGATCGTCCAGATGATCCCTACAGAAAAAAACAGGCCCGACTGGATGAACCGCACCTTCCAGCTAGCCTGGCTGCAGCTCAAGGTCGGCGACCTGGAACAGGCCCGCAGGAATCTGCAGCTTGTGGCGGACGGTGCCGGAACCATGGCCATCCGCAATAAATCAATAGAACTGCTGCAGCAATATAGGGACGGTTCCTGATACGTCAGGAACCGTCCCTTTATTTACTCACCGGAATCTTGCCGTCAGCTTCGGCTTTCCTCCCTCGTCATTCAGGACAACTGTTGTTGCGCCATCTTCCTCCCCGACACAGGGGAAAAGTATATCTCCCAGCACTGACTGTGCACGGACCTCACAGCGGAAGTCGGTGAAATGTGCAGTCCCTTCTTTCAGCACCGAGCAGGCAAGCGCCACATACTGGGCGTTATTTACATGATGATTTGTATCCAGCTGCAGCTCGGTCACTGTTATCGGAGGTCTTGCCTCCATCATATCCGGGACCGTGATCCTGCCCTTCTCAAACTCCTTATCCAGAGGCTCCGCGATCCCGTAAACCTCAAACTCCTTTTCCGGTATTTTTCTCTCGGGTTTCTGGCTTTCCGTATTTACATAGGCCCACTCCGAAAAAGCATAGATAAGCAGTTCGCCCGTCTCCTCATTTTCGATGGTGAAGTTCCGCTGCCCGAGGAAATGCCTGAAGCCGCAGGCCCAGGTTGTTATCTTTACATGCTCGCAGAATACCGGCCGCCTGAGTATCTTCACATGCCAGCTTGTCAGCATCCACGCCGTATGGTGTTCCTTCAGCCAGTCTATGCCGACCCCGCCGTCCTCCGCCTCATATATGCAGCAGTCCTGCATGAAATTGATGATGGAGACCAGTGAAAGGTTACGGTTTTCATCCAGTTCGGAGTATCTGATCCTTTCGCTAAAAGAGTACATCAGTCCTCAACCCCCAGTTCCTTCAAAACCCGGATAATATCCTCCACCATTTCCACATCATTTACCCGGTCCTCCGGGATCTCAACATTGAACTCCTCCTCAAGAGCAAGGACAAGTTCATACAGATCCAGCGAGTCTACAGCCAGATCGTCCTTAATCCGTGTATCCGGAGTGATCTCCTGCTCCTCCACCCCCAGACGGTCTGTCATGATCGATACAAGTTTATCGTAGATCATATTTATACCCCTTATAATTACAGCACCCCGCGGCTCCGGACGCTTCACTTCCGGATCGCAGGATGCTGAAATATTACTCTGCCTTACTTCTTTTTCGCGGTTTTCTTCTTTGCTTCCGGCTGTTCAAGATCAACCGTTACCTTCTGCAGGTGCCAGATATCACGGACATACTCCTCGATGGTACGGTCTGATGAGAACTTGCCCGCACATGCGGTATTCATCATGGCCATTCTTGCCCATGCCGTCTCGTCACGGTAAGCAGCATCCACACGCCTCTGAGCATCGGCATAGGAATCGAAATCCTTGAGAATGAAATATACATCTTCCCTTGTCAGTGAATCATACAGATCACGGAAGAGCTCCGTATCCTCACTGTACATACCGTTGATCAGCTGTGTCAGCACACGGCGCACATTCTGGTTGTTGTTGTAGATATCCCAGGGATTATAGCCGCCCTCACGCTCATAGCGCATAACCTCGTCTGCGGAAAGACCGAAGATAAATGCATTCTCCGCACCAACCTCTTCAACGATCTCCACATTCGCGCCGTCCATGGTTCCAAGTGTAGGCGCACCGTTAAGCATGAACTTCATGTTACCGGTACCTGAAGCCTCACGGGATGCGGTTGAGATCTGCTCGGATACGTCTGCCGCAGCCACAATGATCTCAGCGTTGGATACGCGGTAATCCTCAATGAATACCACCTTGATCTTGCCCTTGATGGACGCATCGTTATTGATGACATCAGCAACCGAGTTGATGAGCTTGATGGTCAGCTTTGCTCGCTTGTAACCTGCGGCAGCCTTTGCACCGAAGATAAATGTTCTCGGATACATGTCGAAGGAAGGATTCTCCTTCAACTCGCTGTAAAGGTGCATTACATGCAGGATATTCAGCAGCTGACGCTTATACTCATGCAGACGCTTGATCTGTACATCGAAAATGGAGTGGGGATCGACATCGATACCGTTGTTCTCCTTAATGTACCGGGCAAGACGAAGCTTGTTCTGGTACTTGATGTTCATGAATTCCTGCTGGTATTTCTTATCATCAACAAAGGTAGCCAGCTTATGTATCTGGGACAGATCCGTAATCCACTCGTCGCCGATCTTTTCATTCAGCCACTGTGCAAGCAGCGGATTGGCATGAGCAAGGAAACGGCGCTGTGTGATACCGTTGGTCTTATTATTGAACTGTTCGGGGCGCATCTCGTAGAAATCCTTCAGCTCACGCTTCTTAAGGATCTCTGTATGGAGACGTGCAACGCCGTTAACCGAGAAGGAACCTGCGATAGCCAGATGCGCCATCTTAACCTGTCCGTCATAGAGGATAGCCATCTTGCGGATCTTATCCTGATTTCCGGGATACATCTCCTGGATCTTCAGAACATACCTGCGGTTGATCTCCTCAATGATCTGATATACACGGGGAAGCAGACGTGAGAAGAGCTCGATGGGCCATTTCTCAAGAGCTTCGGACATGATGGTGTGGTTCGTATAAGCACAGCTGTGAGTTGTGATCTCCCATGCCTCATCCCACTCAAGTCCTTCCTCATCCATAAGGATACGCATCAGTTCCGCAACAGCCATGGAAGGATGGGTATCATTCAGCTGGAAGGTAATGCGGTTGGGGATCTCCATCAGATCGGAGTCGGTCTCCTTAAACTTCAGGATCGCACGCTGCAGCGAAGCAGAGATGAAGAAATACTGCTGCTTCAGACGAAGCTCCTTACCGGAAATATGGTTATCGTTGGGATAAAGCACCTCAACGATGGTACGGGCAAGGTTGGACTGCTCAACAGCCTTCTCATACTCACCCTTATCAAAGGAATTCAGATTGAACTCCTGGATAGCCTCCGCATCCCAGATACGAAGGGTATTTACAACATTATTGCCATAACCGATGACCGGAAGATCATAGGGTACCGCGCGTACGGACTGATAACCCTCCTGGATGAAATGATTTCTTCCGTCACGGTTCTCAACACGTACATAACCGCCGAATTTAACCTCTACCGCATACTCGGCACGCTTTACCTCGAAGGGATAACCGTTCTTAAGCCAGTCATCCGGCTCCTCGATCTGATAGCCGTCCTTGATAGCCTGGCGGAACATACCGTAACGATAGCGGATACCGCAGCCGTAAGCCGGATAACCCAGAGTGGAAAGAGAATCCAGGAAGCAGGCAGCAAGACGTCCGAGACCTCCGTTACCAAGCGCGGGATCACGCTCCTGATCCTCGATGAAATTGATATCGAGGCCCATTTCCTCAAGAGCTTCCTTGATCTGTGAATAATAACCCAGGTTCAAAAGGTTGTTGCCGAGGGCACGACCCATAAGGAACTCCATGGAAAGATAATAAACCTTCTTTACCTTCTGCTCCTTATATACCTTGTGGGTTGCTATCCAGCGCTCAATGATATCGTCCTTTACTGCATAGCTGACTGCCTGGAATATCATCTGGGGTGTAGCTTCATCCAGACTCTTCCTGTAGAGGGTCTTCAGGTTCTTCTCAACTTCCTTCTTAAATCCCTCTTTGTCGAATGCTGCGACTTTCTTCATACTTTGATCCTCCTTCTACTATTTCACCCTAGCGACTCCCAGGGTTACATGCTCTTTATTGATGTCCCACTCCTTAACATATGCATACAGCACATCATCGGGATCCTCTACTCTGATATCAGTTGCAAGAACTGCCGTTTTGAGCTGTTCTTCATTTCTGCCGATGATCCCGGCCAGCTTGTCATTACCGTACAGATAAAGTGTGATACGGTCCGTCACTTCAAAATCAGCTTCCTTACGCATGGTCTGAACCTTGGAGATCACCTCGCGTACAAAGCCCTCCTCGATCAGTTCATCTGTGAGACGTATATCCAGGACTACCGTAACCGAATTATCACCTTCACTTACATAGTCCGTACTCTGTGCGGTTTCGATCAGAAGATCCTCCTCCGCCAGTTCAACCGGCTCGCCGTTTACTTCAAAGCGTACAGCGCCGGTATTCTTCAGTTCTTCCATGGCCCGGGCTCCGTCAACCTCCGCAAGGTAGGTCCGGATGCCGCCGAGAAGCTTTCCGTATTTCGGGCCGACGGTCCTGAGCTGCGGCTTAAAGCTGTAGGATGTGAAGCCCGACACATCATCCTTAAATTCAACGGACTTGATGTTCAGCTCATCCTTGATTATATCGATATAGAAATCATCCAGAGCCTCCGCCGCCTTCACGTACATTGCCTGAAGAGGCTGGCGGTTCTTGATATTTGCCGTGTTGCGGGCTGCGCGGCCGAATACAACCGCCTTCAGCACCTCATCCATCTTCTGCTCAAGCTCTGTGTCGATCATATCCTCCTGAACCTCGGGGAAGTCACAGAGGTGGATGCTGAGCGGCGCATCCGGATCGATATTCCTTACCAGATTCTGGTAAATGTTCTCAGTAATGAAGGGAACCATGGGTGCTGCCGCCTGGCTTACCGTAACAAGCGCGGTATAGAGTGTCATATAGGCGTTGATCTTATCCTGGGGCATACCCTTTACCCAGTAGCGCTCACGGCAGCGGCGCACGTACCAGTTGCTCATATCGTCCACAAACTCCGCAAGGGCCTTGGCAGCCTCCGGGATCCTGTAATTACCCAGATTCTCGTCAAAGGTCTTCACAGCGGAATTCAGCTTCGACAGAAGCCATCTGTCCATAACGGAGAGACTTGCGGTATCAAGCTCATGCTCCAGCGGATTGAACTGATCGATCTCGGCATAGAGCACATAGAATGCATAGGTATTCCACAAAGTGCCCATGAATTTGCTCTGTCCCTCGGTCACTGCCTTCTCGTGGAAACGGTTCGGCAGCCAGGGAGCGGAATTGGTATAGAAATACCAGCGGATCGCATCGGCACCGTATTTTTCAAGCGCTTCCATGGGATCTACCGCATTTCCCTTGGACTTGCTCATCTTCTGGCCGTCCTTATCCTGGACATGACCGAGAACGATTACATTTTTATAAGGAGCCTTATCAAAGAGCAGTGTTGAAATGGCCATCAGGCTGTAGAACCAGCCACGGGTCTGGTCAACTGCCTCGCTGATAAAGTCTGCCGGGAAGTTATCGTTGAAGATATCTTCATTTTCGAAGGGATAATGCCACTGTGCGAAGGGCATGGCTCCGGAATCGAACCAGCAGTCGATAACCTCGGGTACGCGGTACATTTTCCTGCCGCAGTCCGGGCAGGTAAGAACAACCCCGTCCACATAAGGCCGGTGAAGCTCGATGTCCGCGGGAACGGCGCTTCCGTCCGCCATCTGCCCCTTCTCCCTGAGTTCGGCGATGCTGCCCACGGATTCTCTCTTTCCGCAGTCCCTGCACTCCCAGATATTCAGCGGAGTTCCCCAGTATCGGTCACGGGAGAGGCCCCAGTCCTGAACGTTCTTCAGCCATTCGCCGAAACGTCCCTTTCCGATACCCTCCGGGATCCAGTTAACGGTATTGTTGTTGGCGACCATCCGCTCACTGACTTCGGTCATCTTGATGAACCATGATTCGCGTGCATAATAAATGAGCGGCGTATCGCATCTCCAGCAGAAGGGATAATCATGCTCAAACTTAGGCGCTGCAAAGAGCAGTCCTCTGGACTCCAGATCCACAAGCACCTTCGGATCTGCATCCTTTACGAAAAGTCCCGCAAAGGGGGTTTCCTCCGACATGGTTCCGTCTGCTTCGACGAACTGTACGAAGGGCAGGTCATATTTCCGTCCCACACGTCCGTCATCCTCACCGAAGGCCGGCGCGATATGTACGATACCGGTACCGTCGGTCATTGTAACATAGTCATCGGCTACGATGAAATGTGCCTTCTTATGCTGCTTCTCTGCCTTGTCGGCCGCAGCGCTCCAGAGAGACTCGTACTCCCTGCCTTCAAGATCCTTTCCTGCATATTCCTCCAGGATCTCATACGCCTTACCATCCGCCAGGGGCGTATACTTTGCATTTCCTTCCTTATCCTTCTCCTCGGTCAATGCACCGAGGACGGTATCCAGAAGGGCCTTTGCCATTACATATGTATAACCGTCACAGGCCTTAACCTTTACATAGGTTTCTCCGGGATTCACGCAGAGAGCCAGGTTTGAGGGAAGGGTCCAGGGTGTGGTGGTCCATGCCAGGAAATAGTACTGCTCCTCTCCTTCTGCAACCTTTGCCTTAAAGCGGACGATGGCGGAGCGCTCCTTTACGGACTTGTAACCCTGAGCCACCTCATGGGAGGAAAGCGGCGTTCCGCAACGCGGGCAGTAGGGAACAACCTTGAAGCCCTTGTAGAGAAGACCCATATCCCAGATCTTCTTCAGCGCCCACCATTCGGATTCGATATAATCATTATGGTATGTAACATAAGGATCGTCCATGTCGGCCCAGAAACCGACCTTGCCGGAGAACTGCTCCCACATACCTTTATACTTCCATACGGACTCCTTGCATTTTTTTATGAAGGGTTCGATACCGTATGCCTCGATCTGCTCCTTGCCGTCGATGCCGATTTCCTTCTCGACCTCCAGCTCCACCGGAAGTCCGTGGGTATCCCATCCGGCCTTACGTATGATCCTGTGGCCCTTCATGGTCTGGTATCTGGGTATCATATCCTTGATGACACGGGTCAGCACATGGCCGATGTGGGGCTTGCCGTTTGCAGTCGGGGGACCGTCATAGAAGGTATATGTTGGAAGATCCTTCTTCTCCTCGATACTCTTTTCAAAAACATGATTCTCCTTCCAGAAATTGAGAACCTTCTCTTCGTTCTCAACGAAGGCCAGCTTATTCGATACTTTGTCGTACATAGCGCATCCTTTCTGCTATCTCATTTCCGTATCTGTCCGTATTCAAAAACGGCTACACTTTTTCCATGATACAGACCTTTCAAGTATAAACTATCCTTTTCGGTGTGTCAAACTGTATGAGCAACGAATTATTGCGGAAATTTCAAAAAAACTCTTGACATTTTATATTGTGCACAATATAATTGTGAAAAATACATCAGGGAGGTCTTAGAATATGTCTGATTTTTATGAGCTTAGCGTAACTGCTGCCGATGGCAGTGAGGTTTCCATGAAGGATTTTGAAGGAAAGGTAGTTGTCGTTGTAAATACAGCAACAGGCTGCGGATTCACTCCGCATTATAAGGATCTGGAAGAAATGTATGAGAATTTCCATGACAAGGGACTTGAGATTGTGGATGTTCCCTGTAATCAGTTTGCGGGACAGACCCCCGGCACCGATGAAGAGATCCATGAATTCTGCCAGCTTAAGTACCATACACAGTTTCCGCAGATGAAGAAATCCGATGTAAACGGCGAAAATGCGATCCCTCTCTTTAAATATCTGAAGTCCAAAAAGGGATTTGAGAGCTTCGGCAAGGGTCCGAAGGCTATGGCTCTTTCCGCAATGATGAAAAAGATCGATAAGGATTATAAGAATAATCCCGAGATCAAATGGAATTTCACCAAATTCGTGATCGACCGTTCCGGTAATGTGGTAGCCCGTTTTGAGCCTTCACATTCCATGAAGGATCTTGCAAAAACAGTGGAAGAACTCCTGTAAGGTCTTCCGTTACTTCTTTTCGCAGTCGCCGGAATCAGTGACGGACTGATCCATAGTGCGTCAGCCCTTGACAAAGTGCGAAAAATGTCGTTTAATCGTGGGTGCAGAAAGAGATACGGAGGCTTAAACCATGTTCGGTAATTCGTTGGAAAATAAAGAGATGCCTGCTGATGAGCCGGCTGTAAAAGAAGAACCCACGGTAACCGCTGCAATCCGTGCCCAGAAGGAAAAGGATGCTGCTAAAGCGGATATCCCGGAAAAATACAGGGATCTTCCGGTGGATGAGGACGGTATCCGTCAGTTCATTACCAAGGATATGCTTATCGGCGACGTTATCGAGATGTATCCTGAAGCAGCAAGAGCGCTTCTTTCCGTCGGCATGCACTGCATCACCTGCGGTGTCGCGATCTACGAGAGTGTCGAGGAAGCAAGCTATGTCCACGGCCTTGATCCCGATGATGTGGTCAAGGTTGTAAATGATATGCTTACCACTCAGCTTATCGAGCATCCCGGCGAAGAGGTACATATGTAGATTTCTCGGTACGATGGAGACGGTTCTTACACCCGCAGTAACCACGATGGGGACGGTTCTCATCTGCATGATAAAAACGTGCAGATGAGAACCGTCCCCGTTTTTTCGGCCTGTATTTTACACCGTCCCCGTTTTTACAGGCTTATCTTCTTATCCAGCAGATATCCTGTTCCCCAGGTGCAGCCTATCGTTCCAAATAAATAGAAGATATATCTCGGTATTTTTTCAATAAATCCCCTTACCACGGCATTTCTCACACCGTTCGACACCGTCGGAAGATTCAGTGTTATGAAATAATACATAAATACTACTATCACTACCAGTAATACTGTTCCCCCTCTGCCTCCCAGAAGTTTCGAATTTCTGTGCGCCATTACGGCCGAAAAGAAATATGCCATTGAGAAAAGGCACAGAACGCTGAGCATACTTGTCAGGATAACAACGACAAATGCCGCCCACAGATCATTCACCGAAACACCGAGGACATTCGCTATGGTTTCGATGATGGTTATGGGCCGTTCATATTTCTTTCTGAGCATTTCCAGATCGATATAGGCCATAAATGCCACGATCCCTGCAGTCAGCGAAAGCTCGATCAGTGCCACCAGCAGTTTGGCAATGACCACACTGTAAGATGAGACCGGTGTAAGGAAAAGCATATAGCCTGTCTTCTCCTGCAGATCCCTCCGGAAACCCGTGATTCCCTGGAGCCAGATCGTGAAATAAGCAGCGCCGGAAGCAAGCAGCAGAAATACCACCCCAAGCCCGATGGTGGAACCTTTTTCTCTGATCATCCCATAAACAAAAACCAGTTCCGCCAGAGCGAGGACACCTCCAAGAGCTGCCAGAGTCATCTTATTGCGAAGGACTTCATACTTCATGATCTTCAGCATTCCGATCACCCCCTCCCTCGCCGGACCGGTCTGTCATTTCGCCCTGCCGCGGTTCATTCCGGTCATTCTTTATTTCTTCATTTAACTGCGGATCACCGTTATTCTGTGCATTTCCGATGCCCTGCATATTTCCATAGTTCTGCACATTGCCATAGCCCTGCGGATTCCCGTAGTTCTGCACATATCCGTAGCTCTGTGGATTCACATAGCCCTGCATATTGCCATAACCCTGCATATTGCCATAGCCCTGCATATTGCCATAGCCCTGCACATTACCGTAACCCTGCCCGTAAAGAAGTGCATTTCCGAAGATCTCGCGGTACATATCCGCCATGGATTTGCCGTACTTCGATCGGAATTCCTCTGCTGCGCCGGATACTATCAGCCTTCCCTCGCGGATAAAAAGCACATGATCCGCTATTTTTTCCAGATCCTCTATGAGATGACTGGATATCAGTACGGCGGTATTTGGATTAAAGCCCTGCATGATGCCCGCCAGCACCTCATCCCTGGCGATCATGTCTATCCCGTTCAGCGGCTCATCCAGCATCATGACCGCAGGATTTCTGGAAATATTAACCGCCACCTTGAACTTGGCCATCATACCGGTGGAAAACTCCCGGACCTTCATTCTGGGATCCAGCTGCATCACCTGCATGAACCAGTTGAATCTGTCCATATTAAAATCCCGGTAAAAGTCCCGGTAATACTTTGCCACCTGATACCCTGTCATGTAATTATAAAAGTACGGCTCCGTAGGCATATACGCCACGGTCTCCTTATCCTGCCAGCTAAGCGGATGATCATCCATCCGGAGTTCTCCCTCCGTCGGCTTCACCAGCCCCGCGATCATCTTCATCAGTGTGGATTTACCGCTGCCGTTCGGACCGAGTATGGCGTACACATGCCCCGGCGCAAAAGAATAACTGAAGTCCTGCAGCGCATAACGCCTTCCATATGCCTTTCCTATATGGTCACAAATGATCATAGTTACTTTCTATCCCTCTCTGCCGGATGTCTTACTTTGACACCCCTATTCCCAACACCTCGAACTCAGTCCCCGTATTTCCTTCAGCGGGGCGAAGCTCAATGGTATGCTTTGCGGCCGTATCGCCCAGGATCTCTGATCTGTACTCGAGATGAGCTCCCCATGAGGATGCAACGCCTGTAAGTGTCGCTTTATATTCTCCGTCTATATACATATCATAGTTTGCATAGGTGCCCTGCGGGTCCGAATTTTTCTGAAGCCATATCACCCCAAGCTCTCTCGCCTCTATGGTAAAGGATATGGTACCGGCAGAAGCAGTCTTCCATCCGTTGTCGTTGAAAAGTATCTTCGTTACCTTTGCGGCTTCAAATCCATCCGCGCTGTCAGCCTTAAGCTCGTCAGAATAAAGAATGTCCCCGTTCATATATCTGCATCTGGTAAGGGACTCCGAAATGTCAGGAACCCTGTATTCCTCCTGCCCGGCGGTATTGATCTCCGACAAAACCTTTCTGTAATAAGCCGTCAGAAGATGCGCTATAAGCCGGTGTCCCGGATTGTCAGGGTGAGTTCCGTCGGAATTACCCACCTTGTCCCAGGATACCAGATTCTGCGTCAGCAGAGCGCTGTAGCTTATGATCGGCACCTGATAACGAAATGCAGCCGGAGCGTGCTTATCCGCGAAGCTTCCGTATTTATGAGCGATCATAAGTGAAATGACCGCAGGGCCGGAAGGCGCTTCAAGCAGCGTGCGGATCAGGCTGTCATAGGTTTCCTGATTCCAGCCGTTCCCGTCATTTACGGCGAATTCCGCAACCACAAGATCGGGGTTTTCAGCGATCACATCATCTGCAGCCCGGTGTACGCCTACCCATGAATCCGTCGCTCCTATGCCTGCATTTACATATCGTATCTTTGCTTCCGGAAATGTCTCCTTCCACCAGTCGGTGGAAAGAGCCGCAAAACAGGCTGATGCCATGGGGCTTGCCAGACTCCCGGCGGTTATGGAACCTCCTATATATGCAATGGTGATCTCCTCACCCCTTGCCGCACGTTCCATAACATTCATAAGCCTGACCTTGCTGCCTTCGTTGAGTATCCCCTTCTCCAGCATCTCTCCGGTCACTGTGATGCCCTTTACGGCAGTCGGCTCCGCCATATTATCTATGATCTTCTGATCTACTCTCACGGTCTCATCTCTCCCTTTATCCTCCGTAACCGCAGATGTCCCGGTGTCCGGCATATCTTCGGTCGTATCCTTCTCCCTGAGATCTCTTTCTCCCAGGATACCGGACAAAAGAAGCGCCGCAACCGCACCCGCCGTAAGTAATGTGAAAAATGTGATAATAATAGCTATGCGCAGATTCTTTTTTTTGCTTTTTTCATTGTCTTTCATTCATTTTCCTCTCGGTTCATCGAATAACTACGTATAGCATTTTCCCATTTTTCATTAATGTTTGTCAACCAAAAACATGCCGGATTCGCCTGAATCCACACTCGGCGTTACAATCCACGCTCGTCATATCCTCCTTCACAACTAATCTGTTGCCGACCACCCGGCGGAATGATATAATGATGTGCGGGTCAAAAAGGTATTTTGCCCCCAGCCGATGATTTATGGTATGTACCTTGCAGGAATTCCGGTACAAAAAAGTATAAATGAAAGGGGAACCGGCCATGAGCAAAGCAGGTTATCTCTTCCGCGTTCTTAAGGGCGGAAGCTTCAAAAGATTCAGGGATGTAGTGATAAGGACACATGAGAAATGCGGGCAGAACAACGTAAAGACCGTTCTCGATATGCTGTGGTGCTTCGTCCGTTACGGCGCCGGCGTACACGATTATCTGATCTTCGCTTTCTATGACATGAACGGCAGACAGCGCAACACCTATATCACCCGTCTCCGCAACAAAAGAATGCTGGAAATGGTCAACGACGAGAGCAAATCCTACATTTTCAATCGTAAGGATGTTTTTAATAAGCTGTATAAGGATTTTCTCCACAGGGATTTTCTCTGTGTCGAGGATATGACGCCGGAGAATTTCAGTGAATTCATGAAGGATAAGGATGTGATCTTTGCGAAGCCTTCCACCAGCGAAAGCGGCAAAGGTATTGAGAAGCTGAAGAAAGCGGATTTTGCCTCGGTGGAAGCCATGTACGACTATATACGCCGGCCCGAGAAGGATTTCGGCGTACTTGAAGAGGAGATACATCAGCATCATGATCTTGCCGCCCTGTATCCTCACTCCATCAACACATACCGCATAGTTACACTGCTGGTGGACGGTAAGGCTCACTATGTTTACGGTGTGGCCAAAATGGGCAACGGCGGTAAATTCGTGGACAATCTTGAAAATGGCGGGCTCGGCTGCCCTATAGATCCGAAGACCGGAAAAATGTGCGGCGTAGCCCATACGTCTCCCCTGATAAATTACGACACCCATCCCTACACCGGCGTAAAGCTTGTTGGCTACCAGCTTCCCTACGTACGCGAAGCGATCAGGCTCTGCCTGAAAGCAGCCCACGTAACGCCTGAAGTAGGTTACGTGGGCTGGGATGTAGCCGTTACAGAGGATGGTCCCATCCTTGTAGAGGGCAATAATTATTCGGGTTATGATTTCTGGCAGCTTCCGGAATGGACTCCCAACAAGCGCGGTCTGTATCCTTACTTCCGCAGGATGATCAAGGGTTACCGGTAATATCAGGGGTCTCGTACCCCTTTTTTACCATCCTTCTTTCGAATTTCTCCACAGGAAGCGGTCTGTCAAAATAGAAGCCCTGTGCGATATTACAGCAGTTTGTTCTCAGGATCTCAAGCTGCTTTTCCGTTTCCACGCCTTCGACTACGCACTCAAGGCCCATATCCTGTGCCAGAGCCACTACGTGCTTGAACATCACGTTGTTTATACTGTTGTCATTCTCATCATCCATCGGAAGGAAGCATTTGTCTACCTTCAGCACATCCCAGGGGATCTCCCTGATAAGATTAAGTGACGAGTAGCCGATTCCAAAGTCATCCACCGCCGCATGAACTCCAAGCTCTCTGAGGCCGCTCACCACGCGCTTCAGATCCCTGAACTGCACGTCGGTGGTAGTTTCTGTAAGTTCGATCTCTATATACTCATGGGGCACATGATATTTATCTATTACCGTCATGATATGGTCCAGCAGATCCACATCCACCAGATGCTTTCTGGACAGGTTTACGGATACCCGGACGACATTTCTTCCCACATCCAGCCATCTTCTGATATCCCTGCATACATGATCAAGCATATAAAAATCCAGATCACAGATATCCATATTCTGTTCCAGCACCGGAATAAAGTTCATGGGCGGAACTATGCTTCCGTCCCTGAACCACCGGCACAGCGCCTCCGCACCGACGATCTCTCCGGTATTAACATCCACCTTTGGCTGATAATATACCAGGAATTCTTCCTTCTTCAGACCTATACGGAAATCCCGCTGAACCAGTTTTGTCATCTCCCTCATGGATCTCATGTTTTCATCATAGAAGACAATATTTCCTTCATCTGATCTCTTGGCCACACCACAGCTCAGGGTAATCTTGTCCATGATATCGCCGGAGGTGTGCATCACGAAGGATTCCGGTATTGCATATATGCCGGCTGCGGCGGATACAAAGATCCTCTTTGCGCTTTCCTCATCATACGGGACCGGGATACCGTTCAAAACTTCAAAAAACCGTTCCTTAACTTCAGGCGGGAGAACTGCGATGAATTTATCCCCTCCCAGGCGGCTGACAATACCTTTCTCTCCGACTGCCCGTTTTACAGCCTCAAAATAATTCCACATAACCTGGTCGGCGCATTCCCTGCCAACCTCCTGGTTTACAAGCGTAAAGTTATGAAGGTCCATATGGACTGCCAGATTCCCGGCCAGCTTACCTTCTGCATTTCTCATTTCAAGGTATCTTGCAAAGGCTCTGAAATTCGGATAACCCTTCTCATCGGTGAATCCAAACGTTTCCAGTGTGTCCATCATCCTGCGCCGGCTCACAAAGGAAAGGATCACACGCAGCATAACACCAAGCTGATCAATTTCTTCATCACTGAATTCCGCGCTCTCATCCGCGTAAAGCGTAGCGATCAGCACCGCCTGTGTCTTACTTATCAGGCGTATACGATTGATTATCTTATGTGCGTGCCCATTGTCAAAATCACAGAAATAACTTCCTTCATGTTTCTGCTCCGCCGACGCATTTCTGTAGAATTCAACATCTCCTTTAGAAAGGCCGTAGCACTCACATATATCATGTATAAGCTCTACATACGTCTCTCGATCAAAAAAATCCGGGTTATGGGTCACTCTGACCAAACGTTCCAGAAATTCAAGAAACCTCTGCTTCTTTCCCATCGCTGCACCCCCTCTCGGTAGTTTTTTGATGTCTGTACACCCCATAACAACAGCTACCGGATCAGTTATTGATATCCGTCACCTTGATTTTTCTCACTTTTCTGAATACGAACGCATTTATGCACGTCGCGAAAAGCCCCTCCAGCAGGATCGCAGCAATCCAGCACATCGGCATAAAGCTGCGGTTCAGCATGGCATCAGGCTGCTCGATCAGTCTTACAAGGAAATAAGCGATAAGCCCCCCGAGGCCTATGGCAATGGCAAATCCGAGCAGCGTTGTGGTCAGCGTTTCCCGTATCAGATATCCTATACACTGCTTCATACTGAAGCCGTTTACCCTCATGATCACCAGTTCTTTTCTTCTTCTGCTCACAAAAATATTTGTGAGATTTGCAAGAACAAAGATACTCATAAGTATGGCCAACCCCGTAAGCAGCAGTACAACGGTATTATATGAATTCTCAATGTCTACAAAACCTTCATGGAGCTTATCGGCCGTTCCGATGGTGGCTTCCGGGAGTATGTCCAGGATCTCCTTTTCCATCTTTGCCGGATCGGCACCGTTGAGATGGACCATATAGACATTATCAACAGCTTTTTTTCCGAATACGGCTTCATAGCCATTCCGCGACATGATCACGGTCCGTCCCACATGATTAACATATACTCCCTTAACCGTGACTATATGTTCCTTCAGCTTCTGATCATACAGGATATAGGTATCTCCGTTCTTCAGGCCCTGGGTCTCCTTCAGCCTGTTCTGTATCAGCACTCCGTTTTCCGGAAGCTTCATCTCATCCCCGGACTTCTTGTCGATCACATGATAGTAAGTACCTACCGAGGACTGATCCAGCACAAGGATATAGGTATACTCCTGCAGCATTCCGTCGCGGTAAATGGTTCCCATCTCCATCGCGGTCGCAAAATCGGCGCCTGCCTTCTTCAGGGCAGCCTCAAGCTCTTCCGCTTTACTGTCCTCTGTTTTATCGGGATCATAGGTGATCCTGATATCATAATTCCATACGTCGGAAACCTGCAGCTTTACCATACCCGCAAATGCATATTTAAGTGTAAAGCCTACTCCGATAAGCCCGCAGCTGCAGGCAATGATAAGTGTGGTGATCATTACCCGCGCAAGCTCGGTCCTCATATTGCGGACTATCAGGCGGCTGTATATCCCGCCCTTCTTTGAGTTCTTTCCGTCAGGCTTATCTTCTTTTTTCTTCCTGCCCCTGAGAGATTTCTGCTTTGTCATACCGCTCATAAGCTGTATCGCTGAAAGTTTGAGCATGTTCCTGCACGCAACAAAGGTTGCGGTAATGACCACAGCTACCACAAGTATAACACAGATCACCAGCGGTAGTCCATGAAAAACGAATCCGGGAACGCCTGTAACGAACATTTCCGTAATTCCATACCGGAATACATCCTCAATACCAGCCGAAAGGACCACTCCGAGTATGATCCCGATAAAGGATGCCGAAAGGCCGAATACCAGATATTTTGCGCGGATGGCTCTGTTGAAGAAGCCCAGTGACTTCATGGTTCCCGCCAGGATCCGCTGTTCATCCACAATGATCACTATAGTCGAAAATGCAACCAATGCGCATATTATCAGGAAGAGAACGATAAATGCGATGGAAGCCATGCTAATGGTATTGATATTTGTGCGCAGATTAACATAACCCGAATTAGCCCGTCGGTTCTGTACCGCGAAGCTGCTGTCTATAAGGTCATTAATACGGTTTTGCGCTTCCGCCAGCTTCTCTTCGTATTCCTTTTCTCCCTCGGCGTATTCCTTCTCTCCGTCCTCAAGCTTCTTTTTGCCCTCATCAAACTCTTTTTTCTTTTCGTTAAATGTTTTCAGGCCGTCTTCATACTCAGCCTTACCCTTTTCAAGCTTTTCCTTTCCTTCCTCGAGCTGTTTCAGACCATCGTTATACTGAGCAAGCTTTTCTTCGTACTCCCTTTTCCCTTCGGCAAGCTTCGCCTCTGCCTCATCTATGGTCTGCTGTGCCTTCGCAAGCTCTGTCCTTGCCTTCTGCTCCTCCGCGGCAAGGGTTTTCTTTGCGAAATTTACGGCATTTACCGCTGCCCCTGCCTTGCCGGCGGCGTTGAAATATGCCTTAAGGAGGTATTTCGTCATCCCGCTGGATACATTACCGAGATTAAGCGCCCCCGCAAGCCTGGATAACCCGACACTTCCAGCCAGGCGAAGTATCTCTTCTATATCGGCAAGATCCCCTATAACATATTCCACTTCCGAGTCCACGCTGCTTTTCGCCCTTGCCAGCAGAGCGGTATTATCCTTCTGCTGTACCAGTGCCTCCATGGCCGGGCGGTAGTACTCGATCGCCCTGTTCTTCATGGTATAGTATCCTCCGGGGAGGTCTCCGTTACCGGTAAGCTTCGATAAATCCCTTAAAATGCTTTCTATCCTGTTCAGCTTCTGCGCGCCTGAATTTGCCTCCTTCTCAGCTGCCTCAAGCTTAGCCTTCGCAGCATTCAGCTGCTGTTCTCCCGCCGCCTTCTTCTCGGCAAGCTGCCTCTTACCATCAGCGAGTTTTGCCTCTGCGTTCTTTATCTCTTCGGCGCCTTCATCCAGCTTAACCTTTCCCTCAGCCAGAAGCTGCTCTTTCTCGGGTATCTGGGTCTCTCCGTCCTCTATCTCTTTTTTTGCAAGCTCCAGCTTAGCTTCGCCTTTAAGAAGCTCGTCCCTTCCTTCCTCAAGCCGCTTTTTTCCGTCATCCAGCTCCTTTCTGGCATCCTCCAGTTTCTTTCTGCCTTCTTCCGACTCCTCAGCTATCCTCTCCTCGGCCATTGCCCGGAGTTCCTCCTCGTGAGTCACGGCAAAGCCCGGAAAGAGAGCCCTTATCCTGTCCTCAACCTCTGCCACCTGCTCAAAATAAGCCTCCGTGAAAATATCCGTACCCTCGGTTATTTCACAGCGGACGATGGCTCTCATATAACCGCCGTTAAGCTGATCGGTCTTAAAGGATGCATCGGAAGCCATCATAAAATCATTTTCTCTTACAGTATAGAATTCCGGATGGTTTACAATGGCTGTCACCTTAAAATCATTGCACGCCAGAAGCTTTCCCTGATCACCTGCCGCCACGATATGGATACTGTCACCGATCTTTATCCCCTTCTCTTTTGCAAGTATCCTGCTGACGGCGATCTCTCCGCATTCTTCGGGCAGCTCTCCGGCTTCCAGATCGGGTATACTGATGCGGTCTGTCTTACGTATAAGCTTTACAGGTTTATTGTCCCCGTCTATCTGCGCGGTGGCATCTATCTGATGATAACCTTCAACATCAATAACGCCCTCAACCTTAGCGATCTTTTCAATCTCCGACGCCAGGATCCCTGTGCTGCTGATAACATCTATATCCTTGAAATAATATATTTTGAAATAATTCTCTCCTTCATTTTTAAGTGAATCGGTATAAAATCTGCACCCCAAAAAGACTGACACCGTCAGCATGACAACTATGATTATTGAGATCCACGATACCTTTTTCTTTCCTATGTTGCGTATCGCGTCTTTCCATTGTGTCTTCTTCATCTCGTCCTCCGGGGAAAACTATAAGATACAATTCGTTTCGGTACCTGACCTTGATGAACGATTAAGGTGATCGTTCATCAACCCTCTCTTCGTTCGGGCTGCTCCTTCGGAGCAGGGTATGTACGGTACCGAAACGCCTGATGGCGTTTCGGTACCTACCAAATAATCTCTACAGCCTTAAGCGGTTTGGTGTTGACTCTTACGCTGGATATGAGTCCGCCTCTCAGTTTGACAACCCGGTCTGCCATCTTTGCTATCTCCGCGTTATGTGTGATCATAACAACCGTTTTCTTTTTATTACGGACTATGTCTTCCACGATGACCAGCACTTCCTGACCGGTCTGGAAATCCAAAGCCGCCGTAGGTTCATCCGCCAGGATCACCCTGGGGTTCTTGGCCAGTGCCCTCGCGATGGATATACGCTGCTGCTGTCCGCCGGACATCTGTGCGGGGAAATGCTCTGCTCTTTCATACATTCCCACTATCTTTAACACATCGTCCGAAGGCAGCGGATCCTTGCAGTTTTCGGCCACATAATCTATATTTTCCCTGGCGGTCAGATTCGGCATGAGATTATACGACTGAAAGATAAAGCCGATATAGTCCCTTCTGTATACCGTCAGATCCTTATCTGTAGGCCTGGAGAAATCCTTTCCTTCAACGGTAAGGGTACCCTCAGTAAGGAAATCCATACCGCCGATTATATTCAGCATAGTGGACTTGCCGCAACCGCTTTCACCCAGTATCACAAGGAATTCACCCTCATATATATCCAGATCTATCCCCTTCAGTACTGTTATCATCGATTCTCCGGAAGGGAAGGTCTTCTTGACACCCTTAAGGGAAATGATCGGATCCTTTTTCTTCTGCAGATGGACCTTATAGCCCTTATCCAGTATATCAAGGGCTGCAATTGAGGAAACATTTCCGCAGAGCTGGGCCTCCTCATCGGAGAATTCCCCTTCTTTTTTATTTATCAGTTGTATACAGCCGAAGCTTTCTCCCTCTATCTGCAGCGGCACACAGATCATATTACGGGTTCGCTGGCCGGTCTCCTCGTCCTCATCCTGGGCAAAACGGGGATCATGCATACAGTCATCGATAATGACATCCCTGCCGTCCTGAAATACACGTCCCACCACGCCCTGATCCTCGCGTATACTGACGCCTGTCACATCCGTCAGCCCGTAGCAGGCAATAACATAAAGCCGGTTGTCATCGGAATTATGCATCCAGACAAAACCGTTCTCGCAGTTCAAAGTCTGTCCGAGGACGGATACACAGGTCGATAGACCGTCTTCCATCTGCTTGTTATCCTGAAGTGCATAGGTTACATCCCATATTGCCTTTACAAAAGCTTTATTTTTCTGCGGCATTTTTTAACTCCCTGTCATTCTTTGGCGGCACTGAACAGATCCATGTATTTTACGGCGTTGAACCTTGGGGATCCCGTATATTCAAAATGCTCCTCATGTCCTTTAATATGCAGGATCAGCATATTCCTCTGTACGATCGTCACCGCCTGTAACTTTTCCCACGGTATCTCAATGTCATCGATCTTTATGTGGTCTTTATATGCGGTAAGCGTGACTTCTCTTCTCTCCGTAAGACGGCCGTCCTTTTCTACGGTTTTCTGCACCAGCCGGTCAGAGAAAAGGGCATATCTTCCGTCATTCCGGCGGACGATATCCTTCAGAACTCTTTTCTGTCCTTTATCCAATACGGCGACGGTACATTTTCTTCCCGAAGGATCTTCAAGATATCCGTACCCGGTATATTTCATGGAATAACCACAGCTGCAGCGGATGCCGTCGCCTTTTGAAAGCATAGTGTCAAAGCTTCTGCAGTGCGGGCAGAGATAGATAAGTGTTTCCAGATACTCTGCACGGTTCCTGTTTCTGAAGCGTACCGGAGCGGCCTTCTGTTCATCAAAGGCGTCTATGGCCAGATCCTTTTCAACCTGTGAACTTACTTCCCGGGCAGACATGGCCTTAAGGGTTTCAGGGCTGTATATCCCCATGACGCGCCCCTGCATCCTGCCTCTCCTTATGCCTCTTCCCCAGCGCGGCGTTGTAAGATAGCCGCCGGAGATACGGTATGTCACAAGGGTAGCTCCGCTGATCCTCGCAAGTTTTCCAGTGGACACCGGTATGGGACAGGTCTCTCCGTTAAATGATCTGTTTCCCTCCGGTGCAAGGACTATCCCATAGCCCCATTTCAGCCTTTCAAGCATTGTCCTTACGGTATCTATACCCGATCCGCCCTTATCATGCAGGATCAAGTGAAATCTTTTTGCAGCCCATTTTCCGATACGGCCTTTTCGTTCAACGGTTGAAGTTATTACAAAGTATCCCTTCGTTTTGGAGGAAGCGGAAACGAATGCAAAATCGAGATCCGTTGTATGGTTATACAGTATCAGTGCCGGGCCCTCCAGCTTCGGGATCATTTCTCCCCTGTATCCGAATACCAGTCTCAGTGCCGGCCGCATAACCCTTCCGAAGATGTCCCAAAACCGGCAATATCCCTCATGATTCTTTTCAAGCTCTTCCTGTAGAACCTCTTCCATATAAGCCCTCACTCACGTAATTATGTCGGTAGTTACAAACGGTCCGGACGACGGCAGCCCTTCTCGGGTACGATCCGGTTATAATTACTCCGTCAGTCTCCCGATCTTCTTTGCCGCCCGGTACTGATAAAGAAGAATTATCACAAAAAGCACAGCTAATATGCCAAGACACACCACTGCATGGTTAAGGCTCTTGGGCACCACACCCAGCATGAGCAGCATTGGAGCCCCCAGCAGTATTGCCCAGAGATTCTGGTAAATGAGATTATGGGATGCGGGAGTTGAGAATTTCGGGTCTATCTCTCTGAGCAGTATCACTCCGGTCGATGCTGTCCCTGTCAGCATACCGTACTGCGTCAGAAAAGCTTCGTTTGGATACCCCGGAAAAAGGTGCGTGCAGGTTTTCTTTGTATAAAGGTAGGTAACAAAAAAACCCGGGACCGTTATAGAGATTAACGGAACAATAAATTCCTTATGGGTAAATGCCGAAAGATCTATAGCTGCTATGGACGCCACGACCATGACATCGAACATCAGCCCGCTGATCCTGTTCAGCATAAAATTATTCGTATATGTACGGTGCAGGATATTCCTCTTCCGGAGCATATCGCCCACCGCCCTGAACAGTATCGCCCAGGCGGTCCCTATCAGGAAATTAAAACCCCAGATAAGAGGATTTATAGTATTCATGGCAAAGCCGCCCATAGGCTTCAGGATATATTTATACAGGCTCCACATGGATAGATATGCCACGGCGTAGGTCATGAGCACGATGCCGAACTGTACCGTCATCTTATCCATGGTTTCCGATACCGGGATCTCATTGCTTCCCTCGTAATCGGAAAGACTGAGCTGTTCCTTAACGGGTCCGCCTATGGCGGTATATTTCTCCCTGATGTTTTTTCGGTTCAGGAAATATACTCCTCCCACGCAGGCACTGATAAAGCCCATGGCTGATACTGCCAGCCCAAAATCGGATCCATACGCAAAGCCGTAGCCGTTCTCGTAATTTGTCCCCCAGTTAAATGCCTGACCGGGGCCCTGGCCGTAGCCCATGGGCAGCAGTATCCCCGCTGCCGCAAAGCTGTCAAAGATCAGGTGCAGGACTATGGTTATACCGAGGCCCGTAACTGCCTGAAGCAGATAACCGCCCACCGTGACGGTTGCGGTGTTGAATACATCACGTCTTGCCCTCCCGCCCCTGATGCCGTCAAGATGGCGCCACGCAAGAGCGATAAAACCAAGGCCAAGGCCGTGATATGTAAGACTTTCAAGGATGGTCTGACTGAGCAGGAGTTCTCCGGTGATACCCTTATATGCCAGACCCGTGAAAAGCACAATGAAGCCTCCCAGCACTGAGCTGGGAAGCAGGGAATGTTTTAAAATGGGAATCTTTCTGCTCAGCATGACCGCCAGCAGCATACCGCCGAACAGGATAGACAAGGTAATGATAAATGACCATATCTCAGTGTCCCAAAAATCGAGTCCGCCTGTCATCCATGGTAACCTCTTTTATTTTTCTATATTTTCAGCAATAAGCCGGGATACCTCCTTCTGCTCTTCATCCTTCGGCTTACCCGGTTTCCAGAGCAGGCTTATGCCGTCGCCCTTCTTTCTCGGTATAACATGGGTATGAAAATGGAATACCGACTGACCCGCAGCGGGTTCATTATTCTGCTGGATATTTACGCCGTCGCAGTCAAAGGTCTTCTTCATTGCCAGTGCTATCTTTTTGGCAAGAGGCATTACCTTTGCGGCCGTTTCCTCCGGCAGATCGTATATGCAGTCACTGTGCTGCTTGGGAATTATCAGCGAATGTCCCTTTGCCGCAGGCGCAGCGTCAAGGATCACGGTAAAATCCTCATCCTCATAAACAACATTTGTGGGAAATACCCCGTTGGCAAGCTTGCAGAATATGCAATCGTCCTTAATCATTTTACCCTCCCTGTTCAGTGGTTTCCGGCTGTATCAAGATAACTGCAGGCCGCCAGTGCCGCTATCGCACCGTCGGAGGCAGCAGTCGTAAGCTGTCTCACGGTCTTTGTCCGGCAATCCCCCGCCGTAAATATGCCGGGAGTCTTTGTCAGACAATCTTCTCCTGCGATGATATAGCCTGCGGGATCCAGCTCCGCAACATTTTCAAAATCCTTATTTTCCGGCGTCTGGCCGATGGCTATGAAAAGGCCGTCGACCTGAAGCTCACGGTCTTCCCCGGTATTCTTGTCGGTCACGACCACGCCCTTAAGCTTAGGCTCTCCCACAAGCTCCGTAACCGTTGCATTCAGAACAAACTCGACATTTTCCTTCTGCCTTAGCTTCTCCAGAACAGCAGGCTCCCCACGGAAGCCCTCACGGCGGTGAATAAGATATATTTTACTACAATAACCCGCTAAAAACAAGGCGTCTTCAAGCGCTGTATTTCCGCCTCCGTTCACTGCAACAGGCTTGCCCTTAAAGAAGGCCCCGTCACAGGTAGCGCAGTATGATACTCCGAAGCCTGTAAGCTCCTCTTCCCTGTCAATGCCCAGATGGCGGTTCTTTGCGCCCGTGGCAAGGATCACTGCTCCGGCGGTGTATGTCTTTCCGCCGGATGTGATCACTTTTTTCTTTCCCGTATCGGCATCTTCTTCAATCTTTTCGGCGCGTTCGAACACAACCTCCGCCCCAAGACCCGTGGCCTGCTGATACAATGCAGTTGCAAATTCAAACCCGGAAATACACTGAATACCCGGATAGTTTTCCACCTCGGGAGTATTTATGATCTGACCACCGTAGGTCATAGCCTCGAGCACCAGCGCCGTTTTCCCCGCGCGCTGAACATATATCGCCGCCGAAAGGCCCGCAGGTCCGGCGCCGATGATGATCACATCTGCCATAAGTCCTCTCCTTCTCCGGTCTTCACCGTTATTATGCAAAAAGCTTGGCGATCTCTCCCTTGGGGCGGAAGCCTACCGAACGGTTAACCGCCTCGCCATCCTTGAATAGTACGAGACACGGGATGGAGCTTATACCGTACTTTACCGCAAGCCCTTCAGCATCATCCACATCCACTCCGACGAACTTGACATCCGGAGTCTCCTCCGAAAGCTGCTCAACCACCGGCGAGAGCATCTTGCACGGTCCGCACCATGACGCCCAGAAATCAACGAGTACCTTACCCTCTGCCTTTAATACTTCTTCTTCAAACTGATCTTCCTTAATCTGTAAAACTGCCATCTTGTTTCTCCTTCCTGTCTTTTATTTTTTTCAATCCCGGCCATTTTCAATATTGTCCAGGACCAGATGCAGAAGTCTGTACAGTTCTTCGGCATCCTTCGGTGAAATGTTCACGCATTTTCCCATCCTCGACGGTACAGTGACTGCCAGCTCTTTAAGCTTCTCGCCCTCCCCGGTGATGGCTACTATAAGATTTCTTTCGTCCTCCTCCGAACGGTGTCTGGAAATATATCCTTTATGCTCCAGCTTCTTAAGTACCGGTGTCAGTGTCCCCGAATCCAGGAACAGGCACTCCCCCAGTTCCTTTACATTTGTACGCTTACGATCCCACATCACCAGCATGGTAATGTACTGCGTATAGGTAAGATCCAGCTCATCCAAAAAGGGCTTATACCTGCGTACTATTTCTTTCGCACATACATAAAGCGGAAAGCACAACTGATTTTCAAGCTTAAGACAGTCATACTCTCTTTCCTCTTTCACCCGATCACCTCCCGGTTTGAAAGTGCATCCCTGCACAAATTGATTGTTTACAATTTAATTATAAGCGTTTTTTTTATTTTGTCAAGCACTTTATTTGAATTATCGCGTGACTCATGTCACGGGGGCGCACCACCTAAAGCATCAACCGCTTACAACCGGATCCGTATCACAAAAAAAGAACCGGTCTCCCGGCTCTTTTCAGCTGTTCATCCTCTCTATCTGCTCTCTGACCCCGTCCGGAGTTTCCGCGAAGCATTCAGCGCCTTCCGCCTCCAGCAGTTCCCTGTCGCGGAAGCCCCATAATACCGATATGCAGGGAAGACCCGCTGCCCTGGCAGTTGCCAGATCCACCTCGGAATCGCCGACATAGACCGAAGCCTCCGCTGTCACACCCAGCTCCTTCATGGCCGTAAATACCGTATCCGGCGCAGGTTTGCGGCGCACCCCGGAGCTCTCGCCTATCGCTACATGTATCTCCGGAAAGAAATGCTCCGCCAGCTCTTTTACAGCCATGTCCACCTTGTTGGAAACGATGGCCAGCTTATAACCTTCAGACGCGAGGCCCGACACCAGCTCCGGAATGCCTTCATAGGGACGGGTCTTATCGAGACAATGCTCCCTGTAATACTCCTTGAAGATACTAACCAGCCCGGCTATATCTTCGTCCGACGCTTCCGGTTCAGCCTCCCTGAGCGCATAACGGATACCGTTTCCGAAAAAACGCCTCATTTCTTCAAGTGAACGGGTTTTATAACCCTTAACGGTAAGCGCGTGGTTTACCGCATCCTTAAGATCCTCAAGCGTATATAACAGGGTACCGTCAAGGTCAAAAATGATAGTGTTCTTTTTCATTTCTTCTTTCCTCTCCCGGGATAGTTGGGGACGTTTCACCGTCCCCGCAGCTATGCTGTCAGGCCGGTATACAGATGATAATATCTTCCCTTCTGGGCCAGCAGTTCATCGTGGGTTCCTCTCTCTACTATCTCGCCCTGTTCAAGTACCATGATGCAGTCGCTGTTCTTTACCGTTGACAGTCTGTGGGCTATGACAAATGTGGTCCGTCCCGCCATAAGCCTGTCCATTCCCTCCTGTACGATCTTCTCGGTACGGGTATCGATGGAGGATGTTGCCTCATCAAGTATCAGTGCGGGCGGATCGGCAACCGCCGCTCTCGCTATGGCCAGCAGCTGCCGTTGTCCCTGGCTCAGGTTCCCGCCGTCTCCGGTCAGTACGGTATCATAACCCTCCGGGAGCTGCCTTATGAACATATCCGCATTTGCCAGCTTTGCAGCCTCAATGCATTCCTCATCCGTCGCGTCCAGGCGGCCGTAACGGATATTCTCCATAACGGATGCCGAGAAAAGATGGGTCTCCTGAAGTACCAGTCCCAATGATCTTCTGAGATCGCCCTTCCTGATCTTATTTACATTTATCCCGTCAAAACGGATCTTACCGTCCTGAATATCGTAGAAACGGTTTATCAGATTCGTGATGGTCGTCTTGCCCGCGCCGGTAGATCCTACAAATGCTATCTTCTGTCCGGGTTTTGCAAAAAGCGTCACGTTGTGCAGCACCATTTTTTCCGGTACATAACCGAAATCAACATCATCCATGACTATGGCGCCTTCAAGCTTTTTATATTCCACGCTGCCGGTTTCCTGATGCTGATGCTTCCATGCCCAAAGCCCTGTACGCTCTTTGCTCTCTGTAAGACTGCCGTCCGGATTCTCATTTGCATATACCAGCATTACATATCCGTCATCCGTCTCCTGCTCCTCATCCAGCAGCTTAAATACACGGTCCGCGCCCGCAAGAGCCATAACGATGGCATTCAGCTGCATGGACACCTGATTTATGGGCATATTCAGACTCCTGTTAAACTGCAGGAAGGCGAAAAGACTTCCTACCGTAAGAGGTGTGATCCCGGAGAAAGATGCACCCTCCACGCCGATATTGGAAAGTATGAGCAGCGCCCCTACCACCGCGCAGATAACATAGCTCAGGTTTCCGAGCTGCGCATTGGCAGGCATAAGGATATTTGCATATTTGTTTGCATTATTGGCGCTTTCAAAAAGCCGGTCATTCAGCTTGTCAAAAGCCTCTATACTTTCTTCCTCATGGCAGAAGACCTTCACAACCTTCTGACCCGTCATCATTTCCTCGATGTAACCGTTCAGGGCGCCGATGTCCTTCTGCTGTGCCACGAAGTAGGTCCCGCTCTTCTTGGATATGCTCATTGTAACCTTAAGCATTACGCCTACCATGAAAAATGTCACAATAGTCAGCGGAACACTCTGGATGATCATGCATACCGTTACTCCGACGATAGTGATACCGCTGGAGAAAAGCTGGGGGATACTCTGGCTGATCATCTGACGGAGAGTATCGATATCATTTGTATACATTGACATGATGTCCCCGCGCGCATGGCTGTCGAAATAGCTGATGGGAAGGGATTCCATGTGATTGAACATTTCCTCCCTCAGCCGGCGAAGGGTTCCCTGGGTTACATTCACCATGATGCGGTTCTGGGCATAGACCGCTCCCACACCGATGGCGTAGAAGCCTGCCGTGCGGAGGATTGCGCCGAGGAGCGGCCCGAAATCCCCGGAGCCGGAGCTCAGCATGGGATCAATATAGTCGTCGATCAGCACCTGCATGAACATGGTTCCCTGCAGGTTAGCCACAACACCCACGATGATACATATAAAGACAATTATCATATGCGGTTTGTAAAACCGGAATACATAGCCCAGCAAACGCTTCAGTACCGCTCCCGGGTTTTCTATAGAGGGCTTCATCCCTCTTGGTCTCATTCTGCCTGGTGCCGGCATCAGCCCTCACCTCCATCCTCTACCTCATCAAAGTCTCTGCTTCCTCCCTGCTGGGATTCATAGACTTCCCTGTAGATCTCATTAGTCCGAAGCAGTTCCCCATGGCTTCCGAAACCGCTGATATGCCCCCGGTCCATAACTATGATCCTGTCCGCATCCATCACGCTGGATACGCGCTGTGCTATGATAAGCTTGGTCGTATCCGGAATGTATTCCCGGAAGCCGGCCCTTATCTTCGCATCCGTTGTGGTATCCACAGCACTGGTGCTGTCGTCCAGGATCAGAACCTTCGGCTTTCTGAGCAGCGCCCGGGCGATGCAAAGTCTCTGCCTCTGTCCGCCGGACAGATTGGAAGCTCCCTGTTCGAGTACAGATTCATAACCGTCGGGCATTTTATCTATGAATTCATCCGCGCAGGCCAGTCTGCAGGCCTCTTTGCAATCTTCAACCGTAGCTTCCGGATTGCCCCATCGCAGATTCTCCAGTATCGTACCTGAGAAAAGAACATTTTTCTGAAGGACCACCGCCACCTGGCTGCGCAGAGTTTCCATATCGTAGGAACGTACATCCTTTCCGCCTACGGATACCGAACCCGATTCCACATCGTACAGCCGGCTCACAAGAGAAACCAGGCTGGATTTCGAACTTCCTGTTCCGCCGATGATACCGATGGTCTCGCCGCTCCGGATGGACAGATTGATATCCTGCAGCACCGGTGCCTCGGAAGTATCATTGTAACGGAATACCACATGATCGAAGGTAATGCTGCCATCGGGGATATCATGATCCGGATCTTCGGGATTGGTAAGAGCGCTTTCTTCATCCAGCACTTCGGCGATACGCTTTGCGCTGGGAATGGACATGGTGATCATAACCGCCACCATGGAAAGCATCATAAGGCTCATCAGTATCTGCATGCAGTAGGTAAGAAGCTGAGTCAGGTTACCGGTGGTTAGCCCCGTCTGTCCCGTATTTACTATGATCCTGGCTCCTACCCAGCTCACCATTAGGATACAGAAATAAATCGTTGTCTGCATGATGGGCGCAATGAACGCCATCAGCGACTCCGCCTTTACAAAGATCTTATATATCATTCCGCTGGCACGATTAAACTTCTCCTTTTCATGCTCTTCGCGGACAAAGCCCTTCACTACACGGATCGCAGTAACATTTTCCTGCACACTCTCGTTCATCTTATCGTATTTAGGAAATGCCTCGGAGAATATCTTTGTAACCCTTTTGATCAGGAAAAATGCCACTATCGCCAGCACGATAACGGCTCCGAGATAAACCATGGAAACCTGTACGCTAATTGTGAAGGCGACAACCATACAGATGATCAGGTTTGACGGAGCGCGCGTCAGCATCCTGAGTACCATCTGAAATGAATTCTGCACATTTGACACATCGGTTGTCATTCTGGTCACAAGACTTGATGTGGAGAATTTATCAATGTTGGAGAATGAATAGGTCTGGATCCTCCGGTACATGGCGCTGCGAAGATTCCTGGCAAAGCCCGTGGATGCACGCGCTCCGTACTTGCCTCCCATAATGCCGGCCCACAGCGCACCTGCAGCCAGAAGCAGCATGATCCCCCCGTAAATCAGCACGCGGTCCATATCTACCTTATCCGTTTCGGAAAGGTCGATGATCTTGCCCATATACTGCGGGATCAACACCTCAAAGATTACCTCCAGCACCATAAAAAGCGGCGTCAGGATCGAGGCTGTCTTAAATTCCTTAACTTCTTTTAATAACCGTTTCAGCATAGCTTTTCCTCTGTCTTTCCGTTACCCATCCATACAATGATAACCTTATATAAAATAAGTTTCAAGTTAAAAAATTAGAAGTGACATCTGTTTTTTCCTGTGATATTATGATAATAGGTAGAATTCATTTTTATTCTGCATCCGGTTATACTCGAAAAAAGAGGTAACACACATGGGGAAGATCACATACAAATCCATATCCTTCGGTGACAGGATACCGAAGATCTGCGTACCCATCGTAGGGCGTTCCCGCGATGAGGTTTTGGCACAATCCGCCGCCATATCAAAGGAGGCCGAACGCATTTCCGCTCTCGGTCTCAGAGAAGCACCCGTGGCGGAGATAATAGAATTCCGCGCTGATTACTTTGACCATGTCACGAATCAGACAGAGCTGACCGAGCTGCTTAAGGAGCTCAGGGAAGCGCATCCCGACCGGCTCCTTCTCTTTACCTACCGCAGTGAGGAAGAGGGCGGCGAGCTTCGTCATGACCGTGCCGAAAATATGATAGATGATATCTCGGCCTGGGCTATGGTCAGCGGATATATCGATCTCATTGATATTGAGCTGATGTCGGGAAATTACAGGGTTGTCAGAAATGCCACAAAGGCCCGTGATCTCGGAATAGGCGTTGTTATGTCCTACCATGATTTTGAGAATACACCTCACAACGAAGAGATGGAAGGCCTGCTCTGGGATATGGAACAGCTTGGCGGAGATATACTGAAGATCGCAGTAACACCGAAAAACCATTTCGATGTGGACCGGGTTCTCGAGCTCACGGAGGACGTGACAAGAGGACATTCCAACCATCCCATTTCACGTCCTGTGGTTTTGATCTCAATGACCGATATGGGTACCGTGACGCGCACCGCCTGCGCGAAGACAGGCAGCGCCTTCACCTTTGCAAATGTCGGCATGGGCTCTGCCCCCGGCCAGCTGTCACTTGAAGAACTTGTAAAAAGAATAAACGAAAACTGACTGACGCCCTCTTGTGGGGCGTATCGCTCATTCAATAAACCGGGGACGGTTCTTTAAGAACCGCCCCCGGTTTATTTTCGTATTATTTACATACAACTTATGCATTTTTATGGTCGGGTGCCCCCGGCTGTCCCGGGGCCATCGGGCCTCCCGGTCCTCCGGGACCTCGAACCGGTCTCGGTGCATTGGGATCCTTCTCACCCGGCTTGGGTTCACCCGGCAGAGGGAATCTGAGATTCCAGGTGCTCCTGAGGGCATCCATAAAGCTCAGCATCTGTGCAGTCTCTATATGCTTCATCTGCTCCAGCTCGGGCTTTCCGGTAATTATGGCTTCGCGGGCAGCCAGGAACTGATATTCATATCCGTTGATCTGGTTTTCCGGAGGAAGGTATTCACCGATAAGCTCTCCGTTCTTATCAAACACTGAAAGAGCTGTGGGATCATTTGTGCCTTCGATCTCGATACGTCCCTCTACGCCATAGATGACCGTGCGGTTATCCAGCTTATTCATCATTGATACAACCGCCGTAGCACCCTCTCCTCTGGGGAAAGTCATCTGGATAGTTTCCATACCGTCAACCCCGGTGGAAACTCCGACCATGGACGATGCCATGGACTGCGGCATGCCTCCCATGGCAAGAGATACCATCTGAATGGCATATACACCGAGATCCAGCAAAGCTCCTCCGGCCATTTCCGGGCGCAGCAGCCTTTCCCTGTCTCTTAGATTGTACCCCATGGAAGTAGTCACATAACGTACGGGACCAATGGTATTTTTCTTGAGTATCTCGCGGAGCCTGTCCATAAGCGGTACAAAGCGTGTCCACATGGCCTCTCCGATGAAAACCTTTCTGTCCCTTGCATACTGGATCACCTGCGTTGCGGTAACCGCATTATATGAAAATGGTTTCTCAACCAATACGGGCTTACCGGCATCTACACAGTTCTTTGCCCAGAGCGCATGATTGTTATTGATAGTGGCTACATAAACCAGCTCCACTTCATCATCCTTAAGAAGCTCCTCATAAGAACCGTAAGCCTTGGGAACATTGTATTTTTCGGCAAATTCCCTGGCCCTGCTCTCCTCTCTTGCTGCTACGGCCGCTACCCTGAAGCCCTCAAGCTCGTTCAGGGTCTCTGCGATCTTTCCTGCAATATATCCGCATCCGAGTATACCGACACTGAATTCGATCATATCATTTCCTTTCTTACATCTACACCGGGTGACTTAAAAATCTTCTATCTCAAATGGTACACCGCCGAAGGCCTTTCTGAAATTCTCCATGAATTTTTTATATCCTTCGGTGCTCTCATCAAGAACCTTTTTCGCATCTTCCTTGCTGCCCGAGAAAAGATTGGCCACCTGTTTTCCGCTATCGCGGGACTTCACATTAATGCCTGCCGATTTTGTCTTGATCGTCACATCTCCGGAGGCCTTAGCCACTACCTTTCCTTTGCTGTTTGTCAGAGAAAAGTCATCTACATGAAGACTGACTGACTTTCCTTTATCAAGCCCGGCAATCTTTCCTTTTAACGAAACACTTCCCAGACTTGAGCCGTTTACCGAAAGACTTCCCGAACCTTCTACATCCTGTGAGGTTTTGGAATAGGTCTGATCGTAATAGCCCGACACCATTTCCTTTCCCATGGAAGTCACGCCTATAGTTGCATTGGTCTTAAGACTGTCTCCTTCTTCCTTCGTAACAGCGTTTACCTTAAGCTCAACCTTCTGTCCCATCAGGCTTATTCCGCCACTGAGATTCATAACGGACTGGGTTCCCGCGGTATAAGATGAAAAGTCAAGCTCGGCATTTATGGAATAGGATACAAGGTTCAGATCCATAGATGCCCTGGCCGCCACCAGCTTATCATCCTTAATGTATACATAGATCACCAGGTCATCCTTGAACATGGAGCCGATAAGCGCCTTGATCTGGGCTGCATACTGGGAGATATTGATCGATGATGCTCCCGATAATATCGATGATCCGAGTACCGAACCTATACCGGAACTGCCCAGTGCCGACATTGCCGTATCCAGTGCCTCAGATATTCCCTCCTGAAGAGTCTCCTTGGGGATCGTAACGCTGTACTTCTTTGCGGATATGGATTCGCTGCCCGCATACAGATCTTCGCTTCCCTCACTCTTTATCTTTGATTCCTTCCAGAATTTATTGTCATCGGATGTAAGTCTTTCAAGAGAAAAGCTTGATGAAGCAGTCCTGAAGAAATCCAGACTGAAATCCGGGAACGAGTTTAAAAGCGCCTTTGCCTTATCGGGCAGACTTGCCAGCAGCCATGAATTTCTCAGGCCGGAGATGACATTTTTATTATTTATCGCCAGGTAACCATTAAGGAGATCCTCAACGGTCACATATGTCTGCTCCTCATCCGCGAAGATCTCGGCATCGATGATCTCCGTACCCAGCATGCCCAGCTCCAGATCACCTGACATCTGTTTCGATGACTTATCTATCGCAACATCGGCATTGATGGTCATATATCCGTCTTTTGCATCGCCGGTTCCGATCTGCAGCTCCGCACTCAGCTCCCCTCCTTCGCTGCTGAAATTCCGGGAAAGCTCATCAACCCCAAGTTCCTTTACCAGCATGCTGTTACTGAATATCCCTTCCGAACCCAGCATGTTGTCGATCGCCTGTTTTACGGTCTTCCTGTTTTGCGCGGGCAGAAGAACAAATAATAAGAGTACTATTGCAGCTGCCGCAAGAACCGCCAGCCCTATCCCGCCAAAGAGAAATGCCTTGGTCTTCTTTGACATCTTCTTTTTGGGAGGCTTGGGAGGCTCGATGCTTCCATAGGGATTCTGCCCGTTATTCATTCCATAAGGATTCTGCGCTCCGGCTGCTCCGTAGGGATTCTGCCCGTTATTCATTCCGTAGGGATTCTGTCCGTTATTCATTCCGTAGGGATTCTGCGCTCCGGCTGCTCCGTAGGGATTCTGTCCGTTATTCATTCCGTAGGGATTCTGTCCGTTATTCATTCCGTAGGGATTCTGCGCTCCGGCTGCTCCGTAGGAATTCTGCGCATTATTCATTCCGTAGGGATTCTGTCCGTTATTCATTCCGTAAGGATCCTGCGCTCCGGCTGCTCCGTAGGGATTCTGCGCATTATACGTTCCATACGGATTCCGGGATCCGTTAGTTCCGTAGGGATCCTGCGCTCCGGCTGCTCCGTAGGGATCCTGCGTTTCATTTGTTCCGTAAGGGTTCATCGGGTTATTATTCTGTTCATCCATCCTTTTTCCCTCCTTGCAGTAAAAAGGGATTAACGATCATACCATTAACCCCTTTTCGCCAAACTGTTCCGGCAATGCCTTCCGGAAAAATGTCTAGTAAACCTTTGCTTCCTCTTCACCATTCATCACGCGGAGCGCACCCTGAGCCAGGGCAAGAAGCTCATCCTCACCGGGATAAATGGTTACCGGAGCGATAAACTGAACTCTCTTTACGATCTCCTCGGTCACATATTTACCATATGCGATACCGCCTGTCAGTATGATCTGATCCACCTTTCCGTAAAGAACAGCTGCCATGGCACCGATATCCTTTGCCACCTGGCAGATAAATGCATCGAAGACTGTCTTTGCATATGTATCCTGCTCAGCCATCTTTGCTACCTCGCGGGCATCATTCGTCTTGAGATATGCATTGAAGCCTCCGTTACCGATAAGCTTCTTCATGATCTCCTTCTTCTCATACTTACCCGAGAAGCACATTTCAACAAGCGCTCCCGGAGGCACTGCGCCTGCGCGCTCGGGTGAAAATGCGCCGTCACCGGAAAGTGCATTGAACACATCCACAACCTTCCCGTCCGTATGCGCACCGACAGACACGCCGCCGCCCATATGAACCACGATAAGGTTCAGGGACTCATAGGGCTTACCAGTCTCCTTTGCATAACGCTTTGCAACCGCCTTCTGGTTAAGAGCATGGAAGATACTTATACGCGGCAGCTCCGGAACTCCGGAGATACGCGCGATATCCTGCAGCTCATCAACAACTACGGGATCAACGATATAAGACGGAACACCGATCTCATCACCTATCTCCTTTGCCAGGATACCGCCAAGGTTTGAAGCATGTTCACCCCCCAGCGCGATCTCAAGATCATGCACCAGTTCATCCGTAACTGCATAGGTTCCGCTGGGAATGGGCTTTAAAAGTCCGCCGCGGCCTACGATAACATTGAAGCTCTTTACGTCCACGTCCTTTTCCGCAAGGAAATCCAGGATCATTTTCTTACGGAAATCCTTCTGATCCACGATCCTGTCAAACTGAGCGATCTCCTCGGTAGTATGACGCAGCGTTTCCTCGAATAACAGGTTCTCATCCTCAAAGATGCCAAGCTTGGTGGAGGTTGAACCCGGGTTGATTATAAGGGATTTGATAGCCATTTTTATTTCTCCTTTGCCACTTTCAATCATACTTTCCATGTACGGGCTATTTCGCCGCATTCTTCTTCAGGGAATCTGCGGCCAGCGCGCCAAGCGCCAGAGAGTTCACCTTAACCTCAAAGGAATCGGATCTTGAAGTAAGGATGACCGGTGCAGCGGTTCCCGTGATAAGATTTCCGTTCTTTGTCTTTGCGAAATGTACCAGTCCCTTATACAGGATATTTCCGGCATGGATATCGGGGAAGAGAAGTACATCCGCATCACCGACGATCTTACGGCCCGTAGCGCCCTTATGCTGAGCTGCCTCGGGGCAGGTTGCAAGATCCATGGAAAGAGGTCCGTCAACGATGCATCCGGTAATCTCTCCCTCTTCGTTCATTCTTGTCAGCTCTCCCGCATCTACGGTCGCCGGCATCTTTGGATTTACAACCTCAACGGCTGCAAGAGGTGCAACCTTCGGATTCTCGATACCGCAGGCATTGCAGATCTCAACAGTGTTGCGGATGATATTTGCCTTATCCTCAAGGGTCGGATACGGAACAAATGCCACATCCGTAAGGAAGAGCAGGTGATCCACGCCCTCCATCTCAAATACACATACATGTGAAAGGGGGCGTCCCGTACGTAAGCCCACTTCCTTATCCAGTACGCTGCGAAGGAAATCCTTTGTGTCGATAAGACCCTTCATATACATATCGGCCTTGCCGTCATGTACCTGCTGCACAGCGGTCCTTGCTGCCTCAATAGGATCCTTTACATCAATCACTTCATAATCGGCAAGATCCATGCCGAGCTCTGCAGCGATAGCGGAGATCTTGTCGGCATCTCCTACCAGTACGCTGTCTGCGATCCCCTGCTCCTTAGCAGCCTTTACTGCAAGAAGCACTTCATTATCCTGTGCAACGGCAACAGATACTTTCTTCTTCGGACACTGCTTTACACGTTCAAGCAGATCACTGAAATTCTTACTCATTTCTCCTATCCTTTCTGTACATTCGTGCTTATTTTTGATGAAAAAGCACATAGATGCTTGTAGTTTAGCATTTTCCTTTGTCATATGCAAGTAAAATCGAGAGGACGCCAAGGGGACGGTTCCGGACCGGTCCGGGACGGTTTGTAGCCGTCCCCAGCCGTCCGGGAACCGTCCCCGGGGATTGGGTTATCTTATGCGGGAAGATTGATCTCGTCCGCATATTTCTTTGCGTCCTTAATGAATGCTGCGATGATCAGTATGATGACCAACGCGATCGGGAAGGCCGCTATGATACTTACAGACTGCATATTTGCCATGGTTCCCTCACTGAAGATCAGTGCGATGGGAAGAAGGATAAGGAGCAGTGCCCAGAAGAGTCTTGCCTTTTTGCTGGGCTCCTCATCATCCCTGAACTCTTTATAACTGTACTGTGCGGAAACCAGTGTGATACTGTCGAAGCTGGTTGAATAGAAGGCGATCATGGAAATGATCAGCACTATCAGTACAAGCTGGGGAACCGGCAGCGTATGGATGATACCGATGACCGTCTGGTAAAGGTCTCCGCATGCATTATAGAGACCTATTCCGTCAAACTGGCCTGTCAGCTGCTGCCCCATACCGTAGTTGCCGAGTACGATGAAGGATATCAGTGTACTGAGCAGACCAAAGATATAGGTTCCCATGATGATCTGCTTAACGGTTCTTCCTTTACTGATGCTTCCCATGAAGAACGGTGATGCAACACACCATACCATCCAGTAAGCCCAGTAGAAGATCGTCCAGTTCTGCGGGAAGTTATTCTCACGGAGCGCATCCGTATAGGTTGAAAGGCCGATGAAATTCTGGAACATATTTCCGAGTGAGCTGAGGCCTGTCTCAACGATATATCTGGTCTGTCCTCCGAACAGGAATACATATGCCAGAAGGAAAATGAACAGGAACATACATATCTGCGCCGACCTGGAGATACCCTTCAGACCCTTCATAACCGATAAGGTATAGAGGCAGCAGGTCAGCACCAGGATACCGATAGTGATGTACTTGGAGCTTTCGATGCCGATAAGGTCTGAAAGCGCGGAGCTGAGAAGCGGGGTCGCAATGGAAAATGTTGTGGCTGTTCCTGCGATCAGGGCTACAACGGCCAGAACATCTATGATCTTGCCTGGAGCCTTATCGGTATATTTACCGAGGATCGGACGACATGCTTCCGAATACTTCTGTTTCTTCTTACCGCGGACATGAAGCATAAAGCCGAAAGCCGCCGCAAGTACTGCATAGAACGCCCAGGGGATAGGTCCCCAGTGGAAAAGTGTAAAGGTCTGGGCCCACTCCTGCGTGCTTCCCAGATCCTGTACGTGGGATTCCTGGGAATAGTATATCCACTCACAGAATGAGTAGAAAAGTATGTCTGCCGCAAGACCGCAGGTAAATACCATGGCGCCCCAGGTCCAGAACTTGAATTTCGGTTTTGAATCCTGTCCGCCCAGACGTATCTTACCGATACGTGAGAAGGAGATCCACAGGGATACGATGAGGACGCCCAGTCCGATGATCAGGTAATATGATCCGAAGGAATCGCCCAGGAAACCACGTATATTGTTTAATGTCTCCGTAGAACCTTCAGGCTTTGTGACAAAGAATACACAGAGCACCGCTATGGCGATCATGGGTACGATGGTCGTCCAGGGATCGATCCTGCGGAAACCGCTGCCTGACTTGACACTTTTTACTACTGCTGCTTCATTTGATTCGTTCTTTTTGCCGCTCATGGAGCAAACTCCTTTCCCCCGGTGGCATGCCACCATTTAACCTCTTATATTTTTACACGCAAGGCGTGACAGGTCCTGTATCTATGCCGTTGTACGGGCATCTCTGTAGGACGGATCGATAGCTGTAAGTTCATCCATATCATCTATTTCTATCAGGTCACCCTTATGCATCTCGCGGATACCCAGCCTGTAATCCTCCGGGTGGCAGAACATAGCCACATCATCCCAGTAGATACCCCTGTTCTGCTTTTCCTCAAATTCAAGCTCCAAATGCTTTCTGAGACGTCTTCCGTCCTCCGCCGTCCACCTGCTGATGCTGTAAAGCTGCCAGCCGTGGGCTCCTCCGGTCCTTGAGCAGGCTGTCACTATACCGTCATCATTTACCGTCATCAGCCATTCCGGAGTTTCCTCATCCGTCCAGACCGCGTTATAGCCCGACCGATCAAATCCGGGTGAAAGGATATCGCTGTTATATATCAGCTGATCTCCGTCAAGTATCATGCAGTCCTCCAGATACTCCCTTGCCGCATACAGTGATGAAATGTTGTTGCAGCTGTCGTAATAAGGATTCTTTATCAGCTTTACACCCTCGTATTCCTTTTCCAGTTCCTCAAACTTTTCGGCAAGATAACCAACAACTATATATATCTCCGTGATACCGTTCCGGTGCAGTGCCTCTATAACGGTATCGATCATCCTTCTGCCGTTTACGGAAACCATCGGCTTGGGGGTTGTCAGGGTGACGGGATGCATTCTTTCCCCCTTGCCTGCAGCCATGATAATGGCTCTCTTCACTATGTGTGCCGAAGTATTCACACTGTCCATTCCGTCACCCTCATTTGTCTTTTTTTATAAGCTCTTCGGCGTACCTGTAAAATTCCTTGGCGTACCGGTACTGTCTCAGACTGTATTCGCCGAACTCCACGCCGAGCTTTCTCTTATATTCACACCAGTTACTCCAGAGGAGTCCGCAGATCGCCACATAGCAGTAGATCCTTGCTCTGGTCCTGTCGGATGCCTCTCCTCCAAAGTAGATATCTATCAGATGATCCATGGCCGGTCTGTCATAAAAAACATATATGCCGAACATTGCGATATCCACATGGGGATCCTGCATACCGGAATACTCCCAGTCGGTAAGCTGAAGCTCCTCTTTCCCGTCCTTCATGTAAAAAAGGAAATTGTCCGGAACCGCGTCAATATGTGTAAGGCACCATTCATGCGGCTCATTTTCCACAAAAGCCTTTAGCTTAAGGACATTCTTTTTTGTTTCCTTATAGTCAGCGTATATGGAGGGTTCCCCTTCCCAGAGCGATTCGTAAAAATCTATCTGGGCAAACAGATCAAATGTATGCTCTACCTGTATGTTCATTTCATGGAAATGCCGGAGCAGCTTCATACATTTCCTGATATCTTCTTCCGATTCGGCATCGCAGACCCTTACACAGTCGAGATACTTTGTTATCTTGTAGCCTTTTTCGGGAAGAATGAGCACCGGATCATCACAGAGGCCTCTTCCGCTTATTGCTTTGAATACTGCCGCTTCCTGTTTTCTGTTGATCAGCTGATCCGTTCCCTCACCGGGGATACGCATGATGTACTTCTCACCCTTTACGGAAAAGAGGAAGGACCGGTTGGTCATGCCCTTTTTCAGGACCGAGATATCAACGATCTCCCTCTCCGAAACCCCGAAACTCTCCGCTATCACCTTTATAGCTTCCGAATGCAGGTGGTTCGAACCGGAGTCCAGCTCTCTAAGCTGTTCATAGGTATTGATCTCGACAATGGATCCTCCGGGCACTGTTCTCGCATATACCGCCATGCGGTCCTGCCTTGCCGGGAATAAAGCTTCCTCCCAGAACACCTCGTCATAACGGTGATCCTTATCCATCTCCAGAAGCCGTTCTTTCAGTACCGTCCAGTCTTCCGCAAGAAAGAAACTGATACCGATCATTCTCTGACCGCTCTCCCCGGATCTGAGTCTTACTACCTCATCCTTGCGATTTATCCTGACGCCGCTGTCCTCATCAGCCGTATCGGCCATCATGTACCAGGAATACATTTCGTTCTTTCTGAAAGGATTCTCTTCACACCAGAGATCACAGGGTACGATATACACATTTTCAGGAGACGCTCCGGTTCCCGACCTGCGGATACGTTTTTCCGAAGCAGCTGCCGCAAGCGCCATGGAATGCAGATTGTTCTTTAACCCGTAGTCCTGGTTTACGATCAGCTTTACATCATACTTATCTATAAGAAATTCGAACTGATCCTTCATGAAGCCCACAACCACTTCAATGTCACGGATCCCCGCATCATTCAGCTGACGGATCAGCCTTTCTATAAGCCGCTCGCCGTTGACCATGAGAAGGGCCTTGGGGGTGGTCATGTTGATGGGGACCATCCTCATGCCGAAGCCTGCCGCAAGGATCACCGCCCTGGTCGGCCTGCAGTGCTCAACCTTCTTCTCTCCTTCAGGGGAAATGCTGCCGTCTTCATTGATAAGTCCGGCCTCGCCAAGATTTTTCAGCGCCCTGTTCACAATGCCCAGTGACCAGCCGGTCTCTTTTGCAAGTTTCCTCTGACTGTCATGCTTTTTTCTGCAAAGCTCCAATAATATATCTGCATCCTGTTTGTTCATTATTCTTTCCTTTTTATTTCTCGTGAACAACATTCTCTGTGCACTATAGACCTTTTTCACGAAAATGTCAACAATTATTTTCGTGAACAACGTAACCAAACTTCACACCTGGAAAAAGAAACAGTCAGGACGAGCTGCTTTTTATCTCGAACTGACTGTTTCTTTATTATTTACAGGTTGCCCGACAGATGCCCTGCATCCGGAGCGCACAAGATGTGCCGGCTACTGCACAAAACTATTAATATGCTCCGTCATCCTGTCAAAGAAGAATTCCATTTTCGCATATGCCTGATTCATGCTTATCAGACCCACGGTATCCAGTTCATCCAGACCCACCTCAAGCTCCTGAATAACATTGGTATTCTCCCTGGTATAATCAAACACCTTGTTATATGCTTTGACAAATACGGATGAATTCATTCCCGTTTTTCTGGAATACGCCCTGATCCCCCAGAGGCCAAGCGGTTCATTTACACCTGCTCCCCTTGCATCCTCTTCAATAAGTATGGATGCATGCCTCTCCGAAAGATTATATATATGGGCATGAACCCTGTGTCCCACATGAAGATCACAGTCATCATAATGATGGAAGCCCTGATAGCCGGAGGCAATATCATGAATGGTGTAGCCCATGGCCAGAAGCCGCGGTTTCATTCCGTCGATGATATTAACGGTCTCCTGATCGGTATAGGCATCCACCCTGGTCCCTCTGTGGAAAATATACCTGAACTCTGCTCCGGGATAACGCTTCTTAAGATACTCGCAGACCCTGATGCTCTGCTCTCCGTAATGCCTGACATCTGCAGGATCCGAAACCGCTATCCTGCGGACCTCCGGTATCCTGTCCAGTCTCTTTCCGATCTTATCTATATCATACCATGCCGGGCATCCTGTCATGACCGCATCGGTGATTCCGTTTGATATCAGGACACGCATGGCATAATAATCCCTGCAGCCCAGCTTACCCGTATCTCTGACAGCCCTCTGCAAAAGCTCCTTTGTTGTTTCCGAAAATTTATATCTCCACACTTCTTCTATATCACAGTTACTTCCATACCAGCCGCCTCCAAGGACAGCAAGGCGCGGGGTTACCAGAGACAGGTCATCTCCCGCAAAAGGCATACGGTTCGGATACAGGTTCCACCTGTAGACAGGCCCGCCTCCTATTACCGCAAGCTCGGCCTCATTCAGCGTCTCCAGCCTGGCCCCGTGAAACGGCATGTTCCTGACCATCACCTTTATCTCCGCATCGGGGATCACCGCCTTGAGCAGATCCCTGGTCCTCCTGGTTATCAGATAATCACCTGCATTCTTTACAGCTCCCGATAACAGCGCTATCTTCATTTCCTACTCCTTTCCCATCAGGTGGCACACCTGAAGCATACCCACTATATCCTTCTTTTTAAGGCAGACCTTAAGAGCCTTCCTGCGCCTGTATACGAATATCACAGCAAAAATAGTTATACCGCCGATTATAATATAACGGACAATATTTACCGTATAGAGCAGCGACATTATGACTCCGACAACTATGGAGCCTCCCAGCACCAGCAGATTGAAGCGCATGTCGTAAATGCCCTGCTTTCCCATCTTCCTGACAAAACTGTAATGAATGAATAACAGTGCTATATATCCCGCAAGCGTAGTATATGCCGCAGCCGCATATCCGAACATGTTGATAAATATCAGATTCAGAACGATATTTATCACAGCGGCTATCATGGTCCCGACCATGATCTGCTTCTGTCTCTTATGATAATACTCAATATTAACGTACAGCGTATACAGCATCTGCGCCACATATCCCAGCATTACCGGCGGTACCACATAGATCGCCTCGGCGTATTTTTTTCCGCCCATGATAAAGAGCAGCTCGGGGGCCAGCAGGATGACCATCATTACCCCACCCGAAAACAGCAGGATGATGGGCCTTGCCACCTTTCCTATATCCGCCTCCTCATTCCTGTGCATCTTCTCATAACACCAGGGCGCCCAGGCCTGATTGATGGAATGCCACAGCACGGATACTATCATCGCGCAGCTGTATGCTATGGAGTAAAAAGCGGTTTCCCTGTCACCGCACATTTTCTTGATCATGACCCTGTCGCTGGATGAAAGGATGGTATTGGCCAGCGTATGGATGATCATGGGCATGGCAACCGGAATGGCAAAGCGTATATACTCAATCCTGAAGCATCTTCCGCGCACCACTACATATACATATATTGCAAGCGATGCAGCGATCCACACGCCGTAATAACCCGTAACTCTGGCATTGAGCTTTCCTTCATCCTCTGCAAGCACCACCATGAGCACTGCGGTCAGGACGGAAAAGATCGCCGGCAGCAGGGATGTGATCAGGGTGTATTTATATTGCAGAAATATCCTGAATTTGGCGTGCAGTATTGATATCGCCGGACTCACAATGAAATATATGAACATTACATGCATCATATATTCCGATATGCCCAGTATATCCGTGACAAAGTCCGTAAAGATCAGCGAGATCGCATAAAACCCTCCGGCAACAAGGGAGCCGAATATCAGGATCGACGACATGAAGGGATATATATCTCCCTCATATTCATAATGCGCAAGATTCACCGAGGTATAAAGATCCAGCGTTGCGATACTGGCAATGATGGTAACCCATGCCGCATAGTTGGCATAGCTTCCCAGAGCATCCTCGCTGAGAAGCCGGCTGAATATAGGCGTGGTTATAAATGTAAGTCCCTTAAGGATAAATGTACAGATTGTATACCAGGTTCCGGCCTTCAGAGCCTTCTTCCCTACCGTTTCCATAATTTCAACAGTCCTTTTTCTGATCAGTTCTTATTGTCCACAAGTTTAACAAAATCATCAGCGCTTTTCAATCCCGAAAGAAAGGGCAATCATAATGTAATATTCAATGTTGTTTCTTCCCCTGATTTATTATAGTATAGATTTTGAAACGCCTGATGGTGTTTCGAGAACCGTACGCGCCCTGCGCCGAAGGAGCAGCCCGAAGGTCGTGAGAGTTTTTGAACAATTTCCTTAATTGCTCAAAAAGGTAAAAATACAGGATTTTGCGCCGGCCTCCATCAGCCGGCAGTTTACAGTTCTTTACTACATCATACGAGGAGCGATAAATATGAAACTTCAAGGTTTATCAGTTGACTACTCCAATTTTGACAGAAATGATATCCTTTCAGTAAAAAAGGTACATCTTTCTCCTGCCGGCTGCGCTCTTGATGTCGGCGACGGCAGCGAGCGGGGTGAATACGTCAATCAGGACTACATCCTTCAGAAACTGGGCAGGCCTTTGCGCTCGGTAGGGCTTATGTATACATACTACCCCTCCGACCCGGAATGGCCCTCCAGAAGCAGCGAGGCACATCCCAACATGGAGGTACACGGGCAGTGGGATTATCCCTATGATGATTATTTCCCCTATGGCGGCGGTATCGGCGGAGACCCGGATTCCAAGGTTTTCCGGGAAATGCAGGACATACGGCGCCACGGTGAGGATGTGCTTCTGACGCTTACCGCAGATTGTTCCATCAGCGATGAACAGATCATCGCCATCGCCAAGGATCTGAAGCCCTACGGACGGCTCAGGCTGCGGGTAAATCACGAGTGTGCGGGAACCTGGTTCACACACAGCCGCCGATACAGCTATGAAGAAGTCGGTAAGTTTTTTGTACGCTTCAGCAGGCTTGTCAGAGAATATGCCCCGAATGTTTCCACCATTTTCTGTTCAGGCTTTATCTCCAAAGACGGTAAAATGGAACAGGAGGATGCATTTATTGATGCATTCAGGGAAGCGGATATCTGGTCCGGAGACAGGTATTTCACGCTTCACTTCGGCTGGCCCTTTAATATCTGCGAGACCGGCGATCTGACCTATGCCGTAAATCCGGTGGATCCATATATTACCGGTCTGGACAGGACCATACGCCGCCTGACGGAGATCTGCGGCGGAGTACAGAAGCCCTTCTCCGCTTCCGAATTCAATATAGACGGAGATGTTACCGGGCCTGTTCTTCAGGGCGAAAGCCTTATACGTTTCGCAGACTACCTGGAGAAGGAGAAACCTGACTGGAAATACAGTATTTCCATGTATCAGTTCAGGGACCGCGGCCGTCTCGGACTGGAGATAGAAGACCCCAACAATCCGGAGGTCGGCATACCCCAGCCTCTTATGGAGGATTTCAAAAGCCTTTTGAAAAGGCCCTTCTTCTCACCCGTCGTTGAAGAAGATACCGTATTATTTGAGAAAAAAGAAGACTGCAGCAAAGAACCGCTCCTTGAGGAGCTTCCTCTTCGCTGGGGCTGCTCCGAGGATGCCGAAGGTCTCTCCATGCAGATAAAGCTTAAGAAGACTCCCGTATTCTTTGATATAGTCCTTCCGGAGGAAGCGAATCTCATGCTCCAGGTGAACGGCCGCTGGTTTTATAAATCTCCCGGTGTGCGAGTGATCGACGCCATGCCCGCCTTCTTCGGCCCGGACGCAAAGCCTGTTACATCCGGAGAAGAAATGTCCGTTCTGCTCTTCGCTCCTCCCGCAGGCGGAAAGAATCCGGAAACCGGAGATGTAGACTGGGATGTCAATTACCGTACAGTTCTTCCGGAATTACCGAAATTCCGGATCAGATATAATCCTGTTGCAACAGTATAAGGACCATCCGGGGGCCACCCTGAGACGGTTCCGGCGTGCCCGGAGCTGTCCCGGGGTGGCCCCCGGATAGTCCGATGCTTTTAAGAAAGGAGTCCTCAATGCAGATAGATATTCTCTGTGTGGGAAGGATCAAAGAAGCCTTCTACAGAGATGCCGTTGATGAATACAAGAAGCGTCTCAGCCGCTACTGCCGCATAAATGAGATCGAGGTGCCGGATGAAAAGACCCCGGATACGGCAGGCGCGGAGGAGATACGCCGGATAAAGGAAAGGGAGGGAGGCCGCCTTCTCTCAAAGATCAGCGACGGAGCTTATGTGATCGCCCTTGCCATCGAAGGAAGAGCCTTTACCAGCGAAGGACTGGCGGCACAGCTTGAGGACCTGGCCGTTAAAGGCACAAGCCATATTCAACTGATCATAGGCGGTTCTCTGGGGTTATCTCCCGAAATTCTTTCCCGGGCGGATCTTCTGCTAAGTTTTTCAAAAATGACATTTCCACACCAGCTGATGCGTGTTATACTGTTAGAGCAGGTATATCGCTGCTACCGCATCATCAGAAATGAACCCTATCATAAGTAGCAGTAAACGGACAGGGGGAGCAGGTTATGGAAAAAATAAACTCTTTCGGACTTCCGGATGAAGATCCCGACCGGATCCTATTTCGGAAATATCAAAATACTCTTTCGATCAGCGGTTGGGCCGTCATCGCCTTCGGCGCATGGTCGGTTCTTAAAGTGCTGATCTTTTTTTCAATAAACAGGGATCTTTTCAATTCAGAGTTCGTAGAATCCTCTGAGGAAGAGGCCATGCCTCTCCCTGCAGTGGTCATCGCTCTTGTCATCGTTATCGCATTATACATTTTTCTGCATTTATATATAGGTCTTAGTGCCCGTTCCGAAGCCAGCGGCAAAAAAAAGGGGTATTTCTACCTTATATTCACATTTGTTTATCTGGTCATATCCTATATTTCCTATTTTCAAACAGCATCAGCTGACGAAGACAATCTGGACACCCTGCTCTTCAGCGGATTTGTAGATCTCACGGTTATCTATGTTTTCTTTCAGGTGATCATCAATTCCCTGCGTATAAAAAAACTGAACAAAAAATTCTCAGGATCGGAGGAGCAGCCATGCAGATAGATTTTCATTATTATGCAACCTACTGTGCTGCCTGTTTCGCCGGTTATACTCCGTCGGAGTGCCTTGATATCGCATACAGCGCACAGCTTGTGGATATTACAACAAGAACCTTTCTTTCAAAGATCAACGCTCCGCTGGAAGCTGTAACGACCCAGTCGCAGCTGGAGCTTGCCGATGCCCGTTACGACGTCATCGGAAGGCGTGATATAACCAGCATTTGGGCATCATTCCACTTTCTTCCGGGGGACCTTTACGCTCCCGCGCCGAAAAGTTTCAGGATGTACCGGAATAAATTCCGGCTGATCTGCAATACCAACGGCGAGCTTCTGACAGATACCGTCAACCTTGCAAAGGATGCGCCGCTTCAGGCTGCAGGCATAGCCATGCATGTACTTGCCGACACCTGGGCCCACACGTATTTTGCCGGAACGCCTTCGCTGGTCATCAACAATACGGACAACCATTTCTTTGAAGAAATGCCTGACGGTTCGCTTCGAAAGGTGGTATTCCGCCATGCCCTGGGTGGTATTGATGATCTTGAAGCCGGTATCTATGTCAACAGTCCCCGGCAGAATAACGAACATTCCATTATGAATCTCGGGCATGGACGCGCGGGGCATTTACCTGATTACAGCTTTATACGTTACCGTTATCTTCCGGCCTGGGGCGGCTACAGAGAAATCCGTAAGGACAATCCCTCCGATTATTACAACGCCTTCGGACAGATGATCCACGCTCTCCGTTTTCTCCGCGGCGACTGTGACGAATTTAAAAGGTATTACTACGATACGGAAAGCTTCTCCGCCTATGATGACGAGGTCCGGGAAATAATCTGCCGGCCCCAGCTGCTTGCGAGCAGTGACTGGCAGAAACTGGGTGAGCGGCTGTCAGGCGAGGCCATACCCGTATTCGATCCGGCTAAATATCAGAAGGAGTATACTGAAACAAGTGCGGGAGACCGCTGGAATACCTGGCTTGGCAAATATGTCCAGGCTGCACTCTCGCAGAAGAAAATGGTGACTGAAAAGATCATTGCCTCCGGTAATCCGCTTGCCGGAAAGCCTCTGGTCCTTAAATAAGATTTGTTTTCAGGAAAGGCTGAATTATGACAAAGTTTCAGAAAATAAAAGAATGTCTGTTTGCAGTGGGCATTCTGTTATTCGGAGTCAGCATACTGGCTTTTTCCGATGACGGATACGGGATTCTGATCTCACTGCTCGCTCTCTCAATGTTTATCTACGGTATAAAGAATATCATTTACTTTATAACCATGGCGCGGCACATGGTGGGCGGTATCTACTTACTCTACCGGGGGATCATTGCCACCGATCTGGGTTTATTTACCGTATCGCTTTCAAATATCCCGAAGTTATATGTTCTTATGTACTTTGCGGTATTACACGGATTTTCCGGCGGTGTACAGCTGCTCCGCGCCCTTGATACAAAAAAGCAGGGCGCACCGGGCTGGAAGATCAAGATGCTTCTCAGCCTGGGAAATCTGTTCATAGCCGTAGCATGTATGACTTTCATACGTTCCGAGGATATAGTTGTAATAATATATGCCGTCGGACTATTCTACTCGGCTGCCATCCGCATATTGGATGCCGTAAGAAAAAAAGGTATCATTCATATTCAATAGCCGTAACTGTAAAAAATCCCGGGACAGCCGCAGCTGCCCCGGGATTTTTTATCATCACAGGGAATCCACTGATACGGGGAAATCGAAATATCTGTCAGGATACGGTTCATCCGACAGTGTGAAATGCCACCATTCACATTCAAATGGCAGGAATCCGTTTCTGAGCATGGCGTCGCGGAGCATCATCCTGTTCTCATACTGTTCATCCGTTATACCTCTGTAATCCGGATGCGACAGCTCACCGAAATAATCAAAAGGTCCGCCCATA
>Ga0247608_10000584_pt1 | contig 57430 bp, 54 predicted proteins | sample 176DNAGHGlowgp2_FD_193490 | JGI IMG/M metagenome (GOLD analysis project Ga0247608, IMG submission 193490) | Sheep rumen microbial communities from Palmerston North, Manawatu-Wanganui, New Zealand - 1766 DNA GHGlow gp2 | ecosystem: Host-associated > Mammals > Digestive system > Stomach > Rumen ... | reverse complement strand
ATTCCGAACACGGTAGTTAAGCTCATTTGCGCTGACAATACTTGGCGGGCAGCCGCCCGGGAAGATAGGTAACGCCGACACAAACCTCTCGTTTATTCGGGAGGTTTAGATATTCCTCCATAGCTCAGTCGGTAGAGCACGCGGCTGTTAACCGCGGTGTCGTTGGTTCGAGTCCAACTGGGGGAGCCAAAAAGAACAGACATCTTCGGATGTCTGTTCTTTTTGTTTTCTTAATTCGATTTTAAACAACACTGTGTTTCGGCAGATGTGTTGCGGCTGTTAACTGGCTCAGGCGTTACCGCATCCTGCGGATGAAAAAGGTAACGCGTGAGCAGGAAGAAATAAGGAGTATCACGAAGCGCTCCAAGCGAGTGAGACGACTATATTTCTGACCGATGGAGAAATGATGATAAAATAAAAAAACAGACTGATAACAGACATCTTCGGATGTCTGTTCTTTTTGTTTTCATAATTCGATTTTAAATAACACTGTGTTTCGGCAGAGGCGTTTTTAAACCGACTTTAATATTGTCGTGCTTTATGATATACTATTTAATAAGAAGTGAGGTGAAACCTATGCCGAACAGTTCGAATGATTTTTTCTATTCCATCCGCCCGTGCACTTTGGATGACCTTGACGCAGTGCGTGAAATCTGTATTGAAACCTCGTCAATGCCGTTGAATAATGAGAAGGACCGTCAGCTTTTGCTGAACTTGTTCTGCAATCCGTATGTTGAATTCTCCCCTGACTGTTTTGTTGCGGTTGATGAAAATAACAGGGCGATAGGTTATATTCTTTGCGGTATAAACACGCTTCGGTTTTTCCGCACATTTAAGAAAAAGACATTACCGAAAATAAAAGATCTCGGCATAAAGTATTTGCTCACTGCACGGGGAATAATTATTCTTCATGAAATGTGCGTTGTATTTGCACCGGCTCATTTGCACATTGACCTGACTGAATCCGCAAGGCGAAAGGGCATAGGTACTGCGCTTATGAATACGCTGACGGAACACCTGAAAAAGCAGGGAATAAAGAGAGTACAGCTGATCTGCGGGAGTGAAAACAGACCGGCAATTGAATTTTATAAACGCAACGGATTTAAAACCGTGTTCAGGGGCTTTGGCTCAAGTGTGATGCGACGGAAGATTAAATAATAATCAACGGCAGAGGTGAAACCTCTGCCGTTGTCTTTTTTATTTGATTTACTTTATTAATTTACGCTGTGTTTTATTCTTCCTTTTTCTTTTTAAATCTGACGGCGGCAACGGCTGAAAAAGCGGCGAGCGCGCCGACGGTTACGAACAGATACTCCGTAGTGTAACCGCTTGTGCCGGGGTTATTTACGTTAACGTCAGCCGGAGTGGTGAATGCCGTGTTTCCGGTCGTTGAGTTGGCGTCAGTTGTATTATTGCCCGGGGAATTACTGTTCGATTGGTTGTCCGAATCGGAGCTGCCGTTGTTATCCGATGAATTGTTATCGTCGCCTTTGGCAGCCAGATTTTTTATCATATCGGAATAGCCGTTTGCTCCGCCGACGGAAAGCAACGTATCGCTTATAGTCTTTACAACAGGGGAAAGACCGTCCAGATTGGTCGGAGCATCAACCGCGCCGATTTTTTCGAGAATTGAACGAAGCCTCTGCTCAACTGCGGGTGCTTCGCCTTCAACCGCAATTGTGCGTGAAAGCATTGCGTTTGCATCGTTTACAGCCTGCTCAAGCTCTATTCTGTCCTCTTCACTCAGTGTGGACGCATCAATGTCCTCGGCGGCGGGAAGAAGCTCCTCGCGTAGCGTTTTTGTAGCCCTGCCGATATTGAACTGCGGATAGTTTTCATCCGTAAAGACGTCCTTTATCCGGTCGGTTTCAACAAGCTCACAGCACAGTTTCATAATAATATCATTCTGGTTCGCCGTTGCGTGAGGCTGATTGTCAAAATAGAAGGTATGGTCAGGCAAAAGTCCTGTTGAAGCGTCGACAACTCTGTCGGGCGAAATATGGTTGTGACCGGGATCCGAACACTGAACGCCGGCTGATGACGGCGCGCCCATCAATCCGCTAAGAATACCGGCTGATTTTCTTGAAGCGCAATACGGATTTTTCTGAACATAGTTATCGGGAAGCGTTTCGCCTACATTTGCCATCTTGGCGCCCATGGAAGTCGAATAAGTGTGAATAACTCCGTCGGCGTTCTGCGAATTCCAGGAATTTCCGACATTATAAAGGGGAACATCATATCCTAAAACGTCGAAGATTTCAACGCCGTTACTCTTGAATTTAAGAATGTTCCTGTTCGAATTTGTCTGCGCCTTATGATAAATGTCTGTCTGACGTCTGATTTCTGCTTTACTGCTGTCGGATAAGTTCATCTGAACGCATTTATCATACTGGTCGTTCGGAACAAGCATCCAGATGCCCGTGCAGTTGGCGAACACATCTGCAAGAAGCATATCAACCGTCTTGTTGAGAGCCGTCATCAATACTTCTTTGGGCAAAACTCTCAGCGCGATTTCAATTGCACTCGCATTTGTTTCGCCTAAAATGCCGTCAAAGAAGTCGCTGTAAAGGTAATCCGCGTCAAGGAAGGTAAGCTCGCGCTGGTAAATATCGGACACAATAAGCGAACCGTTAAGCGCAGGAACGACAAAAACAATTCTGTGAAGGTCGTCTGCAACCTCGGGATGAAGCTCCATAAGTCCGTTGAAGATTGCGCCGCCCATGGAAATCGGTATAATATTAACCTTATCTTTGCCGGTCTGTTCCTTTACCATCTGAATAAAATCGTAAAGCCCGTCTATCATATCAAGAGCGTTTCCGAAGGAGTTATATGCATAGTAATACATATTTTCAAATCCGATTGTTTCGCCCATGCGTTGCATGGGAATACAGTCAAAAATGTATTGGCGCTGTTCTTCGGTGCATTCCGCAATAGAATGGGGGTAGGTTTCAACCTTGACCAAGCCGCAAGGCACGCCGTTGTCGTCAGTTTTGTTCATGCTGAAGGCGTTTTCAATACTGTCGCACAAGGCGTCGGACAGACCTGCGTCACTCTGCGAAGCTACGGAAGCTGCAAGCGGAACTGCAACGTCGGCAAGAATCTTCTTGACGTCAAAATTGCCCGGAAAACAGTGAATTTTTTCGCCGTCGTCGTTTAATACGTATTCGCCGCTTTCGTCCACAAGCCAGGCTCTCGATTGACCTATGCCGGGTACGATTACGCACGGAATGTCACTGTACTCTGACGCCGAAGCTAACATAGCAAGCGACGAAAGCGCAAGAACGAGCGACAAGGCAATTGCCAAAAGCTTTTTCATACTTTAACCCTCCCGATGAAAGTTAATAAAGTTGCATATATAATAATTGTATATCTTTTGAATTTTTCCGTCAATAGTCATATTTTACGGAAAAACGCCTTCGTTTTAGGCAAAAAGGGAAAGAAAGGAATTAACGGCGTACCCTGTTTCGGAATGCGATTTATGCGTAAATAATTGAATTCTTGACTAAAAAAGTGTGAAATGATAGAATAAGGTCGGAATACGGCGGATTTTCTGCCTGTTTTGATTTTTATAACCCGAGTGATGTTGTAATGAAAAGGTCCTTTGCATTAGCGCTTGCTGCGCTGTTTTTATTTCTCCTTTCGGTTAATTCCTTCAGCGCGCAAAGAAAAGCTGAATACGGCGCGGGGGAACTGTTTGTCAGTGAGGACGGATTATGGCGTTGCGAGATAACCGGTGAAAGCAGCGTTTCTCTTTATTCCGGAATCATGAATCTGAGCGCGTATAACGGCGACGAAACAGTTGTAAAAGTCCCATCAAAAATTGACGGGTATACGCTTGTGTCAATCGGCAAATATGCTTTTTGCGACTGTGAGCGGATAGTCAATATAGTTTTGCCCGATACTGTTAAGGAGATAGGACTCGGCGCGTTTAATAACTGCCCTTCGCTTTTACAGGTTGTTATACCCGAAAGCGTGACAAAAATAGACGAGAATATATTTGACGAGCAGACAAGCGTTAAAATTGCCTCTGTCAAGGGCTCGGCGGCGCAGGTTTACGCTAAGAATCACGGGATTCAATTCGTCGAAATCGGGACTTCTTCAAAAGCAAAAACAGGCTGGAAAAATGTATCAGGCTGCTGGTTTTACTATAACGAAGACGGGTCAATGCAATTCGGCTGGAAAAAGATAAAGGGCAAATGGTACTACTTTGACGATTCGGGAATTATGAAAACCGGCTGGAAACATCTCTCCGGCGAGTGGTACTTTTTCGATTCAACGGGAGCAATGCAGACCGGTTGGAAAAGCATAGCCAAAAAATGGTACTTCTTTAATTCCGGCGGGAAGATGAGAACAGGCTGGCTCGCTTCCGGCGGCAAATGGTATTATTTAAAGAGTGACGGAGCAATGGCAACCGGATGGCAAAAAGTCAAGGACGTCTGGTATTTCTTCAATTCAAAGGGCGCAATGCTTACCGGCTGGCAGAAAATAAGTAACAAATGGTATTATCTTGATTCCGGCGGCAAGATGCTTACGGGCAGGCAGGTAATAGACGGAAAGGTTTATTATTTTGACTCTCAGGGCAGATGGATTAAGCTTGATAAGGATTCGCAGAAAATTGTTTATATTACAAAAACGGGAAACAAATACCATTACGACCCGACCTGCGGGAACAGGGAGTATTATACTTCAACGCTGTCCGACGCATTAAGACGCGGATTGACTCCTTGTGAAAAATGCGTTCACGCATAAAAGCATAAATACCGTCAAAGGAAACAGGAAGATGCCTTGCGGATTTTTTATAACAGGCGTTTAACGGAGGGGTAAAAATGTTTAATGCAGTAAAAGTCAAGGACGATTGCGTAAATTGGATTCGCAATTTTTTTGAAGAAAACGGAAAGGGCTGTAACGCCGTAGTCGGAATTTCCGGCGGCAAGGACAGCTCAATCGTTGCGGCTCTGTGTGTTGAGGCTCTCGGCAAAGACAGGGTTATCGGCGTGCTTATGCCTAACGGCGAGCAGGCGGATATTGATATGGCGAAGCTTCTTGTCGGGCATCTGGGAATTAAACATTACATTATCAATATAAAGGACGCCGTAGACGGACTTAAGAAAAATATTCCGTTTTCTCTTTCAGAACAGTCGCAAGTGAATCTTCCTCCGAGAATCAGAATGTCGACTCTTTACGCCGTTTCGCAGTCGCATAACGGAAGAGTTGCAAATACCTGCAATCTTTCGGAGGATTGGGTAGGTTATTCAACAAGATACGGCGACAGCGTGGGAGACTTCAGCCCGTGCTCGCATCTGACGGTTAACGAAATGAAGCAGATCGGAAGGCTTCTTGGCTTGCCGGATGTTCTTGTCGACAAGGTTCCCATTGACGGACTCAGCGGCAAGACCGACGAGGACAATCTCGGCTTCACCTATGCGGAGCTTGATAAATATATCAGGGAGGGCGTAATTGCCGACAGCGAAAAGAAGGCGAGAATTGACTATCTTCATAAAATCAATCAGTTTAAATTAAAGCTCATGCCGTCCTTCAAACCCGAGCTTTAAAAGAGGAAAACCGCCAACGCCTCCCTTGCTTAAAAATGAATAATGAATAATGAATAATGAATAATTTCGGGGAAGCTTCGCTTCCGAACATTTTATCGAAGAGTATGTATACAAAAATGCCTCCCTTGTGTAAAGGGAGGTGTCAACCGCAAGGTTGACGGAGGGATTGAATGTAGGGGACGGCGTCCCCGACGTCCCGAAAACTCCGTGGGGGCGAACATTGTTCGCCCGCAAAATTTAAATACTTAAAAATGAAAAATGAATAATGAATAATTTCGGGGAAGCTTCGCTTCCGAACATTTTATTATAGAGTATGTATACAAAAAAGCCTCCCTTGTGCAAAGGGAGGTGTCAACCGCAAGGTTGACGGAGGGATTGAAAGTAGGGGCGACCAGCGGTCGCCCGAAAAATTGAAATACTTAAAAATGAATAATGAATAATGAATAATTTCGGGGAAGCTTCGCTTCCGAACATTAAATCTGTCCGATAATTGCAAAACTATTATGCAATAGAGCAAAAAAGCAGGATGAGTTTTCATCCTGCTTTTTGTTTTAATTCATTATTTAAAAATTCCGTATGTCAGAAGCGACATAATCAGCCCCGCAATGAAAACGCCTATAGCGATTATCGGCAGGGCTTTTTTCATCCTCAAATCCAGAAGAGCCGCTATGAGAGCGCCTGTCCAGCCGCCCGTGCCGGGAATGGGAATTGCAACAAATGCAAGCAATCCCCACGCTTTGTAACGAAGAACCTTTTCGCGGTTTTTCTCGCCCTTGGCTTCGAGTCTGTCGATTATTTTATTCATGAACTCAAAGCGGCGGAGAAATTTGAAAATCCGTCTTATAAAAAGAAGAATAAACGGTATGGGAAGCATATTGCCTATATAGCAAATGGCAAACGCTTCGTAAAAATTCATCTCAAGAAGCCTTGCGGCAATCATTCCGCCTCTGATTTCAAGAATGGGAAAAAGTGAAATGATAAAGACGGTTAATTCTTCGGGTATTTTGTTTTTAAAAAGCTCAACAAAAAAATTAACTATCTGTTCAGCCATTTACTTCCTCCGGATAATGGGCGTCAATAAACCTTTTAGCCCTGTATAAAATATCCTTGTCGTTTGCATAACGAAGACGTTTTATAGCCTTATCAAAATCAAGCCAGACATAATCTTCGATTTCCTCGGGCTGAATAACCGTTTTAACGTCCTTGGTTGTAGCAAGGAAAAGCGCAACGCTTTTTTCTATTCTGCCCTGAATGGTGTATTCGCTCTTGTAACGGAAACCGTCAAGAATATCGATATGTATTCCCGTTTCTTCAAGCACTTCGCGTCTTGCGGTCATTTTCTCGTTTTCGCCTTTTTCCATATGGCCTTTCGGGAAGCCCCAGTTTGTGCTGCGTTTGTTTTTAATAAGCAAAAATCTTCTTTCGCCCATTATATCGCGAAAGACTATCGCTCCGCAGCTTCTTTCGTAAAGACATTCCACCGTATAGCCGTAAACGCTTTCAGTCGGGTCGATTCCGTCCTTGATATCGTTGATAATAAATCTGCGGCTTTTCGGCGAAACGACAACGATTATGCCTTTTTTGTTTTTACGTCGTACTATGGCAATAACTCTTCCGTCGAAATTCCTGACCGGGTGAGAGATGCCGATAATATAAGCGCCTTTTACGTTAAAATCGGATTCAAGAGGCGTTTCGACGGAACCGAAATTCAAAGCAAATTCGTTCCCGGAAGCCTCGTCAATTGAGCCCTTGGGATTTGTAACCCGGACTCTTATACATTTTCCAAGCATATTTTTTCCCTTTCGAACACATAGGACATTACTGCTGCCCGAATAAGGGCAGCGACACACTGCCTTATATTATATATAAATTATCAGTCCGTTTCAAGAGTAATGTTCTTTTTTCGGTGAAAAAACATCTTTTTTTGCAAAAAGGATTGTATAAATCCGAGTTTTAATGTAAAATAAAGTGATATATTATTTCCCGAAGCATTTTTCGGGAATGGCGGAGGTACATAATGGACGATTTATTTTCAAACGGCCCTAAGAAAGATGAATTTGAAGATATTTCAAGTTTTTCAAAGTCCGGGGACGAATTTGAAGACATATTCAGCAATTCAGACAGGGAAATACATCCCATGTTTTCCGACCTGAAAAAAGACGGACCTGTTAAAGGGGAAACAGAGGTTACCCTTTCTTCGGGAAGAAAAATCGACACAAGCTACTTTACCGATGACAACAGTGACGGATTCTTTTCCGACGGAGGAGGCAATATGGCAAAGAAAAATGACAAATATGAGGATATTTCAAGTTTCAGCGACGGTTATGAGGATATCAGTTCAGCGGGTAATAAAAACAGAAAAAAGAAAATAATTATTATTTCGGTTCTGGCTTCACTTGCGCTGATTATCGGCGGAGTACTTATATATTTCCTGCTGGTATACAATTCAATCATTGACAATATCAATTTCGTTAAGCCCGAAAAGAATAAATATATCGACGAGTCCGAGCTTGTTATGGATAAGGAGATAACGAACATTCTTCTTATCGGTTCGGATACGAGAGTTGACGATACAAGCGGTTCGCGTTCGGATACGACGATACTTTTGTCTATTGACAGCAAAAATAAGCAGTTCAAGCTGACATCCTTCTTAAGGGATACATATATAGAAATTCCCGAGCACGGCAGCAGCAAGCTCAACGCCGCGTTCAGCTGGGGCGGACCTCAGCTTCTTAAGGATACTCTTGAGTATAATTTCAAAATCAAAATTGACTATTTCGTTACAATCGATTTTGAATCATTTAAAGAGATAATTGATGCTCTCGGCGGCGTTGACGTTGAAATTACCGATAACGAGGCAAGGTATATCAACAGTCAGGATCATATGACCCAGAGCGAAAGAGACGCATTCCCGAACCAGATTTCAGGCGGGATGAATCATTTCAACGGCGCACAGGCTCTCTGGTACTGCCGTATAAGATATCTTGATAACGATTTCAACCGTACCGAAAGGCAGCGTAAAACTCTTAACGCCGCGCTGGATGTTGCAAAGAAGAAGAATTTTAACGAACTTGTTGAAATCGCAAAGCTCGGCGCAAGCAAGGTTACAACCGACGCGTCAAAGAGCATTATTAACAAATATGTTAATCAGGGAATCGGATTTTTGAAGTATGAAATAGTCGGAATGCAGGTTCCTGCTGACGGCACCTGGAGCAATGAAATGACAAATGCGGGCGATTCGCTTGTTCTTGACCTTGAGGCGAATAAGGAAAAACTCAATTCCTTTATTTACGGCGGAAAGTACGTTGAGCCTGCGCAGGACGAATAGCCCGTAATCCGTGACGGAGGGATTATATGAAAAAGGCAAAAACTACTCTGGTAAAAGAATTCAAAACAGGACAGATTGATAAGAGAATATTCGGTTCGTTTATCGAGCATCTCGGAAGAGCCGTCTACGGCGGTATTTATGACCCGTCGCATCCTCTTGCGGATGAGTTCGGCTACAGGACGGATGTTATCGACGCCGTTAAAAGGCTGAATGTTCCCATAATCCGTTATCCGGGCGGTAATTTTGTTTCGGGTTACAACTGGGAAGACGGAATCGGTCCCAAAGAGCTTCGACCTAAAAAACTTGAGCTTGCATGGAGTGTAACCGAGGACAATTCCTTCGGAACGGATGAATTTATGCGTTGGTGCAAAAAAGCCGGTTCGGAGTGCATGATGGCGATCAATCTCGGCACTCGCGGAGTTGACGCGGCAAGAAATCTTGTCGAATACTGCAACCACCCGTCGGGCAGCTTTTACAGTGATATGAGAAGAAAAAACGGCTTTGACGAGCCGCACAATATAAAACTCTGGTGTCTCGGCAACGAGATGGACGGACCCTGGCAGATCGGTCACAAGTCCGCCGAGGATTACGGTATGCTTGCAAACGAAGCTGCAAAAGCGATGAAAACGGTCGACCCCGGTATCGAAACCGTTATCTGCGGAAGCTCAAATTACGGCATGCCTTCATTCGGAACCTGGGAAGCGACAACGCTTGACATAGCGTTTGATGCCGTAGATTATGTTTCTCTCCATCAGTATTATGATAACAGAAGCGACGACACGGACTCCTTCCTTGCGAAGAATATCGCAATGGACAGTTTTATTGATACTGTCGGGGGTATCTGCGACTACATAAAGGGCAAAAAGCATTCAAGACATACGGTGAACCTTTCCTTTGACGAGTGGAACGTATGGTATCATTCCAACGGCGATTATGTCGAGCGCTGGTCGAAGGCGCCGCATCAGCTTGAGGATATTTATAATTTTGAAGACGCGCTTCTTGTCGGGCTTATTCTTATTACCCTTCTTCGCCATTGCGACAGGGTGAAGGTAGCCTGCCTTGCGCAGCTTGTTAACGTTATCGCTCCGATTATGACCGAGGACGGCGGAAGAATGTTTGAACAGACGATTTTCTATCCGTTTTCTCATGCGAGCAATTTTGCAAGAGGCTCTGTCCTCAGGCAGGTAATTGACTCGCCCAGGCACGAAACAAAGGAGTTTTCCGATGTGCCGGATATAGATTCGGTCAGCGTTTTAAGTGATGACGAAGATTATTTGACCGTTTTTGCGGTAAACAGGAATCAGACCGAAGAAATTGACTACGAGGTCAGGCTTCTCGATATGGACGGTATGAAGCCGTTTGAGTTTATTCAGATGTGCGGATTTGACCTCAAGCAGTCCAACGGCTTTGATTCTTCGCTTGTAAAACCCCGCAATGTCGGATTGCCCGTTACGGAAGATAATACGGCTCATATAATTTTGCCTCCTCTTTCGTGGAACGTAATCAGATTCAGGAAGTAATTATTTACATAGAAAAGAGTTGACATTTATGGCTAAATGCCCCAAATGCGGAAAAGAACTTACAATTCTTAACTTCAGGGCGGAGTGTCCTAAGTGCGGAGTAAACATCCCGAACTATGACTGGGAGAACAGGCTTGAACAGGATGCAGATGTCGCCGAAAAGTCATTTGCAAGACTTCATTATAAAACGGCGAACTTCAAAAGCGCCACTGTCGGAAGCAAGCTTCGCATAGCAAGGCTTATCTGCACTTTTTTGCCGCTTATAGCACTTGTGCTGCCTCTTGCGAAGGTCAGTATAAATATGCCTTATATGGAAAAGAATACGTCGGTCAGTTTCCTGAGCGTTGTGCTTAAGGTTTTCGGCGATACTTCGGTTATCGGAAATCTTATGGATATGACAAAGGGCGAGGTAATGGCTCCGGTAGCGTCGGCGGCGTTAATTACTCTTTTCGGTATGATTCTTGCGGTAGTATTCGGAGTGCTCAACTTCTTTGTTCTTCTTATTGCGGCGTTTAATCTTCACTGGAGATTCAATGTTATATTAAATGCTCTTGCTGTTGTGTGTTTTGCAGTCAGCTGGTATTATATGAGGCAGTTGTTTATACTCAATGCTGCCGGCGGAATTCCCGCTTTCTCCGGAACAATGTCGTTTGCCTATTTCCTGGGAATTGCGCTGTTTCTTCTGAATATGATTCTCAATATTATTGTCGGTCTGGGACTTAAAAAGCAGAAAAAAGAACAGCCGACGATTGACGAAGCAGCGGCTAAGGAAATTGAGGAGCTTCACAAATACGGATACGGATATAAAAAAGATAAAAAAGAAGACTGATACGCAGTAAAGAATAAAGGAAAAAGTGCAATAAATTTTTCTTGACATATTTACTGTGGCTGTGATATAATGCCATTTGCCGCATAATAAGGGCGTGTAGATTTGCACACAATAAACCGTTGGTTTAGCCCCACTTAGCGAGACCGTAATGAAGGAAGGAAAAACAATGTACGCAGTCATCGAAACAGGCGGAAAGCAGTACAAGGTTGAGGCCGGTGATAAGGTCTATATCGAAAAGCTTGCTGCTGAAGCTGAAAGCGACGTAACCTTTGACAAGGTTGTTGCAGTCGGTTCCGATAAGGGCTTTAAGGCAGGCGAACCCTATGTTAAGGGCGCTACGGTTGCCGCAAAGGTCGTAAAGAACGGCAAGGCGAAGAAGGTAACGGTTTTCACCTACAAGCCTAAGAAAAACGAAAAGCGTAAGATGGGTCATCGTCAGCCTTACACATTGGTTGAGATTACCGCTATTAACGCTTAATTATGATTAACGCAGATTTTTTCGTCGCAAAAGACGGAAGTTTAACGGGATTCACCGTGTCGGGCCACTCGGGCTCAGCCGAAGAAGGGCGCGACATTATTTGCGCCGCAGTTTCTGCTATGGCGTATCTGACGGCTAACACTATTACCGAGGTCGTTGAAGCCACTCCCGAAATTATCGAGGAGGACGGTTTCCTTTCGTTAAAAGTTTTGCCCGGTCAGGAAAAGCAATGCGAGATTCCGTTAAAAGGATTTTATCTGCAGATGAAAGAGCTTGTAAAGCAATATCCCAAACATATTAGGATAAAAGAGGTGTAAGAAATGCTTAAAATTAACATTCAGTTATTCGCTCATAAAAAAGGTATGGGTTCAACCCGTAACGGCCGTGATTCCGAGTCCAAGCGCCTTGGCGCAAAGCGCGCTGACGGTCAGTTCGTACTTGCAGGCAATGTTCTTGTAAGACAGAGGGGTACTCACATCCATCCCGGCAACAACGTAGGCAAGGGTTCGGACGACACACTTTTCGCTCTTATTGACGGAACAGTCAAGTTCGAAAGATACGGCAAGGACCGTAAAAAAGTCAGCGTTTACGCTGTTGAGCAGTAATTAAAAAGAATAAAGCCTTGTCATTCGACAAGGCTTTTATTTTTTGTTTTCTTAAAGCTGGTCGAGAGTCAGCTCGTACGAAGGAAGGAATTCTTCAATAAAAATGTCGCACTCGGGACAACCGAGTTTTTTTATTATTGCCTTCGTGGATTTTTCCGCCATTTTAAATTCCGAATTTCCTGCCTTGCGTTCTTCAATACATTTAATTAATGCACTCAGCTTGTCCGCCGCTTTCACGAGAACCCACAGTTCTTCGTCCTCTTCCTTTTTGAAAAACAGCGGTGAATATTCTTCTTTCAGGTCGTCGGGAAGCATATCAAGTATTCTTTTGCAGGCGTCATCTTCAATTTTCTGAAACTCGTTTCTCATTTGAGCGCTGTTGTATTTTACGGGGGTGGGCATATCTCCGGTAATGATTTCCGGCGTATCGTGATAAAGCGCAAGAACAGCGGCTCTGTCGCAGTTATAATTCTTCCCGAGCCGTTTATTGCCGATTACGGCAAGCGCATGAGCGAGCGAAGCAACTTCGAGAGTGTGTTCTGCAAGGCTTTCCTGCTCGGTGTTACGCATCAGAGCCCAGCGGTAAATATATTTTGTCCTTGATGAAAAGGCAAAAAATGAGTTATTCATTTTTTTCACCGTTCCTTTGCTGAATATAGTTTAGGCATTTTTCGGATACTGAGCAAAAATCGTCCATTGTGAATTTTTCCGCCCGTATGTTTTCGTCAAGACCGCATTCCTTAAGAATGTCCAGTATAACGTTTTTTTCGATTCCGAGTCCTGAACTCAATGAGTTTACCGCGGTTTTTCTTCTCTGGGCAAATGCAGCTTTGACTGTTTTCCAGAAGAAATCTTCATCCTTGGGGCTGACCGGAGGTTCTTTGAGAACCGAAAGTCTTATAACGCTGCTGTCAACCTTGGGCGAGGGGATAAAGCTCTGTTTCGGAACAAAAAACAGCTTGTCGGCTTCGGAATAGTAATTGACCGCCGCAGTAAGCGCTCCGGATTCCTTGCTTCCGACTTCGGCGCATATTCTGTCCGCGGCTTCTTTCTGAACCATAACGACGATTTTTTCAACCGGAAGTCTGCTTTCAAGGAGCTTCATAATAACCGGCGAGGTAATATAATACGGCAAATTTGCGCATACGCTAACCTTTCCGTCGCCGAATTTTTCTTTTATGAGCTTATGAAGGTCGATATTAAGAACGTCGTCGTTGATTATTTCAATGTTGTTAAAATCCTTAAGCGTTTCGGAAAGAATCGGCAAAAGCCGTTTGTCAAGCTCGATTGAAACGACTTTTTCGCTGACTTTTGCAAGCTCGCTTGTAAGCACGCCAACTCCGGCGCCGATTTCGATAACACCCGTTTCACCGTCGGCTACAGCTTCTTTTGCCATCCTCGGACAAACGGAAGGGTCGATAAGAAAATTCTGTCCGAGCGCTTTTGAAAAGTGAAACCCGTTTTTTTCAAGAAGTCTTTTTACTGTGCCGATATCGGATAAATTATACACGGTTTTCACTCCTTTAAATAGTCTGTCTGCTATTTTATCACATAAATTCAGTTTTAACAATATGTTAAACTGTGAGAAAAGCCAAAATAGTGCTTCAAAGGTTGAAATTACATCAAAAAAGGTATAGAATAACCGTGTTAATTAATTATTAAATAATATTTCGGAGGATATATATGAACTATCGTTTGACAAAGGCTCAGGCTAAGGAACTGCTTGAAAACAAGCTTTCCCATTTCATCGGTGTAGAGCCGCAGAATGCGACGGATGAGCAATACTATAAAGCCGTTGCCCTCGTGCTTCGCGACCTTATGAGCAGAGGACGTACCGAATTCTTTGAAAAAGGCGAAAAAGTCGGCTCAAAGACAGTTTACTATCTTTGCATGGAATTTCTTATGGGCCGTTCATTAAAGAATACTCTTTACAATCTTAATCTTACAAAAACATTTGAAAGCGTTTTAAAGGATTTCGGCGTAAAGCTTGACAATCTTTATGAATGTGAACCCGACGCGGGACTCGGCAACGGCGGTCTCGGACGTCTTGCCGCCTGCTATCTTGACGGACTTGCAACCGACGGTTATCCTGCAAGGGGATATTCCATATTGTACGAAGCCGGTATTTTTAAGCAGAAGCTTATTGACGGCTGGCAGACCGAGCTTCCCGATTTCTGGCTTCCGGGCGGAGAAGTCTGGCTTGTTCCTCATGAGGAATGGGCGCTTGACGTAACCTTTGAGGGTGAGGTAAACGAATCCTGGGAGGGTAGCTTCCACCATGTTGAGATTAATAACGCAAAGCCCGTAAGGGCGGTTCCGTACGATATGTATGTTGCCGGAAAGGACGGCAAGGGTATTTCCGTACTCCGTCTCTGGGATGCAAAGGCTGCGGTGCTTGATATGAACCTTTTCAATCAGGGCGATTACATCCGCGCGCTTGAGCAGAACGCCATGGCTGAGGTTATTTCAAAGGTTCTTTATCCTGCGGACAATCATCCCGAAGGCAAGTCCTTAAGACTTCGTCAGCAGTATTTCCTTGTTTCCGCTTCGATTCAGGATATTGTCAGACGTCATCTGCGTCATTTCAATACCATGGATAACTTCTCGCAGAAGGTTGCAATCCATATTAACGACACCCATCCGACTCTCGCAATTCCCGAGCTTATGAGAATTCTTCTTGACGAATGCGGTTACGGCTGGGACGAGGCATGGAATATCGTTACAAACACGGTTGCATATACTAACCATACTGTTATGAAGGAAGCTCTTGAATGCTGGCCCGAGGACCTTTTCCAAAGACTTCTTCCGAGAATTTATCAGATTACAAAGGAAATTGACAACCGCTTCCGCGCTTTTGTCTGGAATTCCACGAACAACGGCGACATGGTTGAAAGAATGGCTATTATTTCCAACGGCGTTGTAAGAATGGCTAATCTCTGCGTTGCGGGAAGCCACAGCGTTAACGGAGTTTCCGCGCTTCACAGCGAAATTCTTAAGAATACCGTTTTCAGCGATTTCTATTCTCTGACTCCCTCAAAGTTTACAAATGTCACCAACGGCATTGCCCACAGACGCTGGCTGTGTCAGTCCAACCCGGGCCTTGCAAAGCTTCTTAAGGAGCTTATCGGTGACGGTTACGTTCTTAACGCTTCCGAGCTTGAAAGACTCAAAGCCTTTAAGAAGGATAAGGCGGTTCTTGAGAAGATTGCCGAAGTCAAATATAAGAATAAGGTTGACTTTTCGAATTATATTAAAAAGACAACCGGCGTATCCCTTGATCCTGAGTCGATTTTCGACGTTCAGGTAAAGAGACTTCACGAGTATAAACGTCAGCACCTTAATGCGCTGAGCATTGTTGCTGAATATCTCAGAATCAAGGAGAATCCCAACGGTAACTATACTCCCCATACCTATATTTTCGGCGCAAAAGCGGCTGCCGGATATTTTATGGCGAAAAAGATAATCAACTTTATCTGCGCTCTTGCCGATATGATTAACAACGACCCAGATGTCAACAAGTATCTTAAAGTTTTCTATGTCGAGGATTATAATGTAACCAAAGCCGAAAGGCTTATTCCGACAGCCGACATTTCCGAGCAGATTTCACTTGCCGGAACTGAGGCGAGCGGAACGAGTAATATGAAATTTATGATTAACGGCGCGGTTACTCTGGGCACTCTTGACGGAGCGAACGTTGAAATTCACGACGCTGTCGGCGACGATAATATCGTTATTTTCGGCATGACCACTCCCGAGGTTGAACAGCTTAAACACAGAGGATATAATCCCCAGAATTACTATGACAATAACGAGGAAATCAGAAAGGTTCTCGACTTCCTTAACCGCAACGGTATTAACGGTCAGTTCTTCCCGGAGATTACTTCGAATATTCTTTATAATGATCCTTATATGGTTCTTGCCGATTTCCAGGATTACCGCAGAGCTCAGCGAACTGTTACCGAGCTTTGGACAAACAAGAATAAATTTGCCCAGATGTCGCTTATCAATACTGCAAGCGCAGGTATATTTGCGGCTGACCGTTCGATTAGGGAGTATGCGGATAATATCTGGCATACCAGATCGGTTTTTAAGAAATAATTTACTATGGACTTTTGCTTTTATTCTTCACGAAACAGTTTTTACAAGAATAAATTCGGGGCAGTTGCCGCAGGGGAATCTCTGCGGCTTTGTCTTCTTATGCCAAGGTCGTTTTCCGTTCATTCGGCAAACCTTGTTATATGGAAAGACGGTGAACAAGCCGACAGAAAGCAGATGTACTGGGCAGGTATGCACGGCGATGACTGCGAAATCTGGGATATTTACTTTTCTCCGGAAGAAGCCGGACTTTATTGGTATTTTTTCGAGTACTCAACCGATTTCGGCACTGCGGCTGTTAAAAATCTCGGAAACGATACGTGCAGCATTAATTTCGGCGACAGCTGGCAGCTAACTGTTTATTCTCCCGATTTCAGGACGCCGGATTGGCTCAAGGGGGGAGTTATCTATCAGATTTTCCCCGACAGATTTTACTTTTCCGGCGAAAAGAAGGAGAATGTTCCGTCCGACAGGATTTTGAGAAAAGATTGGCTCGGTGTTCCGCACTGGCAACCCGATAAAAACGGCAAGGTCCTCAATAACGATTACTTCTGCGGAGATTTAAAGGGCATTGAACAGAAGCTCGGTTATTTAAGCGAGCTGGGTGTTAGCTGTATTTATCTCAATCCGATTTTTGAGGCTCATTCCAACCACAGGTACAATACGGCCGATTATATGAAAATTGACCCGTTGCTTGGCACTAAGGAAGATTTTGTTTCTCTTTGTGAGAGGGCGAAGGAAAAGAACATAAGAATAATTCTTGACGGCGTTTTTTCGCATACGGGCGATGACAGCGTTTATTTTAACAAGTATTTACGTTATAACTCCGTCGGAGCCTATAACAGTGAAAAAAGCAAATATTTCGATTGGTATAAATTTGAAGTTTTCCCCGACAAATACAAAAGCTGGTGGGGGTTTGAAACCTTGCCCGAGGTCAGGGAGGAGAATGAAAGCTATCAGGATTTTATCGCCGGCAAAAACGGCGTAATCGAAACATGGCTTAAAGCGGGCGCTTCGGGCTTCAGGCTTGACGTTGCTGATGAACTTCCGGATTGCTTTATTGACAAATTGAGAGAAAGCGTTAAAAATACAGATAAAAACGCCGTTCTTATCGGCGAAGTCTGGGAGGACGCGACCAATAAGGAAAGCTACGGCGTAAGGCGAAAATATCTTCTCGGCAGTCAGCTCGACAGCGTGATGAATTATCCGTTTGCGAACGCAATTCTTGATTTTGCCCGTTTCGGCAACGCGGAGGAGTTTTACGAAAGGATTATGTCGGTTGTTGAAAACTATCCGCCGCCGGCGCTTCATATATTAATGAATCATATCGGTACGCACGATACCGAAAGGGCGATAACAAAGCTTGCGGGATTATCCTGCGAAAACAGGGGAAGACCCTGGCAGGCGGCAAATTCTTTAAGCGAAGAGGAATATGAAAAAGGCGTCAGGCTTTTAAAGCTTGCCGCGGTTTTACAGTTTACTCTGCCCGGTGTTCCGTCCGTCTATTACGGCGATGAAGCCGGCATGCAGGGCTATAAAGACCCGTTTAACAGGGGATGTTATCCATGGGGAAACGAGAATAAGGAGCTTGTTTCGTTTTATAAAAAGCTTTCGGCTTTGCGCCGAAGCGTCGGGGCGCTGAAGGACGGCGACATTCATTTTATTTCGTCAATGCTCGGCTGCACTGCTTTTGAACGAATCTCAAAAAACAGCAGACTTCTTGTTATAGTAAATAAGAACGAAAATGAAATTGAATATACTTTGCCTCAAGAATGGTTCGGAGCAAGGGAGATAAACGGTCTTGAAACAGACGGTAACCGAGTAAAAATCCCTGCCGAAACAGCGGCGCTTTTCAGATAAAATCATAAACTCTCCGGTTGAAACAATCGGAGAGTTTTTTATTAAAAAATCCTTGACAATAAGGAGTTTGTGTAATAAAATTGAAAACGAATTTCAATTTCAATTTTAATCTTTCAGAGGTACACAATGGGATACAATACAAAACAGCAGGATTTGATTCTGGGAGTTTTAAAAAAGAACAGAAAAAAACATATGACTGCCGACGAAATTTATCTTAAACTTATTCATCAGGGCTCTCCCGTAGGCAAAACAACCGTTTACAGGCGTCTGGAAAGACTTACTTCCGACGGAACGGTTCGGCGCTTTACAACCGGCGATAACGGCAGTGCCTGTTATCAGCTTGCGGATGCTCACTGCGCAGAGCATTATCATCTCAGATGTTCTGAATGCGGAAAGCTCATCCATGTTGAATGTGATTTTCTTGATGAGCTGTCGAAACATCTTAACGCTGACCACGGCTTCGTACTTGACAAAGGCAAAACAGTGCTTTACGGACTGTGCCGTGACTGTTGCGGGAGGGAGAAGAAATGAGGCGAGTCGTCAGTGCCGTTCTGGTAATTGCCGTTGTTCTGAGCCTTCTTGCTTCCTGCTCGGCTTCTTCTCCGTCAAAGACCGACGACGGAAAACTCAGGATAGTCACCACTGTTTTTCCGCCGTATGATTTTGCCAAAAATATTGTCGGCGACAAAGCGGAAGTGACTATGCTTCTGCCGGCGGGGACCGAATCTCATTCGTACGAGCTTACCGCACACGACTGTATGACGGTTAAAAACTGCGATTTATTCATCTGTATCAGCGGAGAGGGCGAAATGTGGGTTGACAAGCTTCTTTCGTCCATAGAAAAACCGTCGCTGTCGGTTGTCAGCATCCTTGATGCCGTATCGCTTGAAGAAGAGGAACACGTAGAGGGAATGGAAAATCATGACGAGGACTCCGCCCAAGTCGAATATGACGAACACGTCTGGACTTCGCCCGTTAATGCACAGTTAATTACGCGGTATATCTGCGAAAAGCTGTGCGAAATTGATGAAGAAAATGCATCCTTTTACAGACAGAACTGCGAAAAATATATCGAACGTCTTGAAAAGCTCGACGGCGATTTCCGCGAAATGATTTCCGGCGCAAAGAGGAACAGAATCGTCGTAGCCGACCGTTTTCCGTTCAGGTATCTTTGCGAGGAATACTCGCTTGATTATTCGGCTGCATTTGCGGGCTGCGAAGCGGCGACCGATCCGAGCGCGCGAACGGTTAAATATCTGATTGACAAGGTTAATGAGGAAAACATACCCGTTGTTTTTTATATTGAATTTTCCCAGAAAACAGTGGCAAACGTTGTTCTTGCTTCGACACAAGCAAAGGGAATGGAGCTTCATTCCTGCCATAATGTTTCAAAAGAGGACTTCGATTCTTCAAAGGGATATATCGAAATAATGGAGCAGAATCTTAAAGCGTTAAAGGAGGCGTTGAACTGATGGCGTTAATAAAAAGCAAAAATCTTTCGCTCGCTTATGACGGGGTTCTTATAGCTTCCGGGCTTGATTTTGAAGTTAATAAAGGCGACTATCTCTGCGTTGTCGGTGAAAACGGCTCCGGTAAAAGTACGCTTGTAAAAGCTCTGCTCGGGCTTAAAAATCCAAACGGCGGAGAACTGATTTTTTCCGACGGTCTTGAAAAAAAGGAAATCGGTTATCTTCCCCAGCAGACCGGAGTACAGAAGGATTTTCCCGCGTCCGTTTACGAGGTTGTGGTTTCCGGCTGTATAAATAAGCTCGGTAAAAAGCCGTTCTTCGGTTCGGCTCACAGGCTTCTTGCCGAAAAGAATATGAAAAGACTCGGTATTGAAGACATTAAAAAACGTTGCTACCGTGAATTGTCCGGCGGTCAGCAGCAAAGAGTGCTTCTTGCCCGCGCGCTGTGCGCGACAGGCGAGCTTCTGCTCCTTGACGAGCCGACGGCAGGTCTTGACCCGAAGGCGACACAGGATTTTTATGAGCTGATTCAGGCGCTTAACAGGGACGGTATTACAATTATTATGGTGTCGCACGATATTAATAGCGCGATTAATTACTCAAGCCATATTCTCCATATGAGTCACAAGCCTCTTTTCTTCGGAAAGACGGAGGATTATGTAAAAAGTCCTATAGGCAGGGCGTTTATCGGGGGTGAGGAGGAATGAATATGAGCTTTTCGGAATTTCTTGAATATTTCAGTCTTCCGTTTATCCGCTATGCGTTTATTGTCGGAATAATAGTTTCTCTTTGTTCATCGCTTCTCGGAGTTAGCCTTGTTCTTAAAAGGTATTCAATGATAGGCGACGGGCTTTCCCACGTAGGATTCGGAACTCTTACGGTAGCCGCGGCGCTGAATTTAACCGAACAGTCGCTTTATATCTCAATTCCGGTTGTCGTTGTGTCCGCTTTTTTATTGCTGCGTGTTAATGAAAGCAGTAAAATCAAGGGCGACGCTGCAATAGCGCTCATCTCTACAAGCGCTCTGGCGCTCGGTTACACTCTGTCCTACTCTTCGACAAATTCGTCAAATATCGACGTTTGCAATTTCATGTTCGGATCGCTTCTTACAATTAAAAAGACTGAGGTCATTCCGTCGGTTCTTCTTTCGGTAATGGTTCTGGTTCTTTTTATTTTCTTCTATAACCGTATTTTTGCAGTCACGTTTGACGAAACATTTGCAAAGGCAACGGGCACAAGAAGCGGACTTTACAATATGATTATTGCTTTCCTTACTGCCGTAACGATAGTAATGGGAATGAAAATTATGGGAACACTTCTCATTTCGGCGCTGATTATTTTCCCTGCGCTGACTTCGATGAGAGTTTGCAAAAGCTTCAGGGGAGTCGTTATCTGCTCTGCAGTGATTTCAATTTTTTGCTGCGTTGCGGGAATTATTACGGGAATCGTGCTCGGTTCGCCTGCAGGTTCTTCAGTAGTGCTTTGCAATCTTGCCCTGTTTGCCGTTTTCAGCGTGATTTCTCTTTTAAAGGGAAGAAGAAAAGTAAAAGAATTATAAAAAACTGTTTTTTCGGAAAAAGAATGAAAAAAAGTAAAATGTTAACAATTTGTTCATATTTTTGTGATTGGTTTGACAAAATGACTTGTTATTATATAGTTGACATTAGGGGGGAACAGAAACTCCCAAAGCCAAACCAAAATATTCTTTATTTTTCTCTTTCCAGAAAAACGCCGATGCAAAAAGCATCGGCTTTTTTCTTTTTCGCAGAATCGCCGATGCAAAAAGCATCGGCTTTTTTCTTTTTCGCAGAATTGCCGATGCAAAAAGCATCGGAGAATTAATCAAAAAAAGACTGCCTTTTAAAGGGCTTAAACCTCCTTATTGGTATCGCCCTAATGACAGTCCTTTTTGATTTTATTGTACAACTGATTATTACGGAAGATTTGCAAAATTATCTACATACCATGTGAGTATTTTGTCGCCGAAGAAAAGCGCAAATGCAATTCCGAAGGCAAGGTGCGGACCGAAGGGAACCTGTCCGCCGACGCGTTCCTCATCTTCTTCCTCTTCTTCCTCTTCGGCAACTTCTTCCAGTTTCTCAAGCTCGCGCTGAGCCTTGACTTTTTTTGCAATTTTGTTTTCGTTTGCTTTCTTTTCTTCTTCTCTGAGCTTTGCCTTTTCTTCTTTTGCCTTGGCTCTTTCTTTTTTCGGATCAAGACCCTTTGCCCTCTGCTCCTTTTTATAGGAAACCGTGATATAAATAATAGTAATTATCAGACCGATAACGGTTCCGACGAGGGTTGCGAAAACAACCTTGCTCCAGCCCAGAGCAAAACCTGCCGCAGCCATGAGCTTGATATCTCCGCCGCCGATTGCGTCGATTCCCTTAAGTCTTTCAAATATTGTTCCGAGTATGAAAAGCACGCCGGAAACGAGCACAAGACCGATGAGCCTTTCAAAAAGGTCTGCCCAGACGAAGCCGCCGGCTCTGACAATCTGGCAGATATAAAGGTCGATTCCTCCGATAAGAACGCCTATCCACATAGAATCCGGAATAATATTATGTATTGAATCCGTCCATGAAAGAACAATCAGGCACGAAAGAATAATGCAGTAGCCGAAAAATTCGGGGAACATTTTATAATCCGCTTTGCAAAGGAAAACAAAAGCAAGAACGTACATTATTCCGTTGAGAGCTTCTACAATAGGGTACTGCGGCGAAATCTTGGCTTTGCAGTAACGGCATTTCCCTCTTAAGAAAATATAAGAGAACAGCGGAAACAGGTCGTACCATTTAAGCTCGTGTTCGCATTTGGGACAAAATGAATTGCCTTTTTTGAAATCAAGTCCGATGGGCAGACGGTAAATAAGAACATTCAGAAAGCTTCCGATTACCGTCCCGAAAATAAAAATAATTACGGACAGATAAATGGTCTGAAATAAAACGGGTGAAATCATAATTCTTTTATTCTCCTTTTTTCTAATATTAAGCCGGGATTACGGGTTGTAATATTATCCGGCGAAAGAGTTAAGGCAAAATTAAGCTGGGTCGGGGAATCCGGAGTGAAGACCGAAACAAGAAGGGAGTTCTTCCTGAGGATTTCAACGCCTTTTTTTGAAATCTGCGTATATTTGCAATTGGCTCCGACTGCCCCGAGCATCGAGATTTTTGAAGCCATGCTTACCCAGTATTCCTCGCTGTTTCTTTCGGCTAATGTCGGGTGAATATTCAGGTAATACGGAAGCGAAACCGTCGGAGCAATAAGCGGAACATCGTCTTCATTTACTCCCGTGAAAAAGCATCTGTCGCTCATGCCGCGCTTGCTTACCGCTTCATCCGCCGCATAGGAAACGTGAGATCTTTTAAGGTCTATGTTGATTTTTATTTTATCGGAGTTTTCTTTAATAAAATCAAGCGCTTCTTCAAAGGGAATATAGGTTTTCCCCTCAATGTAATCATGGGCTAAAATCAGCTCGCCCTTTTCGTTGTCAAGAAGGTCGATTTCCATAATATCGGCGCCCGAATTTATAGCTTCGGCAAGGCTTTCAAGCTTATCCGGGTCTTTTCCGTTGCAGCCGGAATGAGCGGTAACGGTAAAATAATCGGGAAGAAGAAACGCCGCGCGAAATGACTCGCTTTCAAGCCTTTTCTTCACGGCGGAACTGACGGCAAAAGCCGCAGTGCCGAGAACGAACATTCTTTTAATCGGTTTTAAATTCATATCTTTCACCTCGGTAAAATAACATTCCAGTCGGCGGGCGGAGCGTCATATAAAACCCCGTCACGAACAATTTCAAGAATCTCACGCAGCTTTTTTGCTTTTGAAAAGTGCTTTGTCAGGAAAATAATTCTGTTAATAATGGCGGCAACGGACTTATACATCGGAGTATCCGGCGTATAGGGCTCATCCCCGTGGAAAACATTGTCGACAATTTCAATAAGAAAATCCCTTAGCAGAATATCTTTTACGCTTTTATCAATTTTTCTTCCGACGAGAAGGCGTCTGCCGAGCTTGCCGAGCGTAAGCGTCTGAAGCGTTTTCCCCGCAAATTTAATGAGCTTCTCGTTGTCATAAATCTGCTCTTTCGAAAGCGAAAAAACCTTGCCGAGGACAGCCATGCGTTCCATATCGTTAACCGCTGAATCAAAAACATCGTTAAAAAACCCGTTAAAATGGTCTTTAACATATCCGGCGGCGGTTTTCCCCCCGAAATCCCAGTCGAAATCTTCAACTGTAAGGGTTTCGATTTTAACCTCTTTTTCGCCGAATTCAACCCGCCTGTAAGGGCACGGGTAAGCTACAAGGGCGCCCGTGTTGACGTCATAAATTTCGTTACCCTTTTCAGTGGCTTTTACGGCGATATTCGTCATGTGCGTGTGACCGGTGAAAATATATTTAACACCGTAATCTGCAAGCATGGAAGTAATTTCCTCGGAATTTGCGAGCATATCCCGTTTTGAAAGAACGGGATAAATCGGCGAAGGGGGAAGAGCAGGGTGATGCGTCATAACGATAACGTATTCCCCGTTTGTTTTCGCTTCTTCAAGCTGTCCTTTGAGCCATTCGACACAGTCCTCAAAGTAACCGCAGAAATCCGTTCCGCCGCCCTTGCCGTCGTCATTCATGCAAAGAAGCCTTGTCTTTTCGTTAAGCATAACGGAATAGGAATGGCTTTTCCGGTTTTCGGAAATCATTTCATTCCTGCCGAATTCGTAATAAAGCTCGTACAAGTCGTCCCTGGGAGTCCTTGTAGCTCTGCCGACCTTGTCGCCTACAGCTTTCAGCGGCTTGTCGTGGAAGTCGTGAGTCGCCGTAATAAGAAAAACCCTTTTACCCGCGTCTTTAAGGCGGCGGAGAATCGGAATTATTTCATCATGCGCTTCTCTTGCGCCGTCGGCGGTGATGTCGCCCGCAATAAGAACGATGTCAATTTCTTTATCGGAAATAATTTTATCAATTACGGAGTTGATTATTGCCCCGGTTTCCGCCAGACAGCGGTGCTCGCTCAGATATACTTTGTCATAGCCCGGACCGGAAACGCCCTGAGCCTTTGCCCAATGGTGAAGATCTGTAATAAGATAAAATTTAAGACCGTTTTCGCTCATAAAGCGCCTCCGTGAAAAAGCGTATATATATAATATTAAATTAGACTAAGCTAAAAGTCAATAAAATGACTTTAAAAAATATCTTCAATGTGTTAAAATCGTCTGTAGAAATAAAAGAGGAGAGAATGGTATGGCCGGAAAATTCGGACTTGTCGGCAAAAATGTGCAAAGCAGCCTGTCGCCGATAATTCACAAACAGTTTTTTGATTACGCGTATACGCTTTATTCGCTTGAAGAAGATGCGTTTGACGAATTATTTGAAAAAAAGGAATTTGACGGACTTAATGTCACGGCTCCCTATAAAAAAAAGGTTTTGCCTTTCCTTGATTTTATCTCACCCGAAGCCGAAAGAATCGGCAGCGTAAATACTGTTGTCAACCGCGGCGGATTACTTTACGGCTATAATACGGATTATTACGGTTTTCTGAAAACAGTCGAAAAACTCGGCTTGTCCGTTAAAGGCAAAAAGGCGATAATTCTTGGGTCGGGAGGCGCAAGCTTAAGCGTTGCACAGGCATTAAACGACTCCGGAGCAAAAGAAACGGTTGTTATATCAAGAAGCGGCGAAAACAACTACGAAAATATCTCCCGTCATTTTGACGCAGAAATAATAGTCAACACAACTCCCGTAGGAAAATATCCCGATAATTTCAGTTCTCCGCTGAAGCTTGACGGATTTGAAAACCTGCAGGCAGTTATTGATATTAACTATAATCCGCTTCGTTCTTCCCTTCTTATTCAGGCAAAAAACAGGGGAATAAAGTATTCCGGAGGGCTTACAATGCTTGTTTTCCAGGCGAGGAAAAGCGCCGAGCTGTTTGCGGGAAAAGAAGTTACGGAAGAAAAGGCGTTTTCCGTTGAAAGAATGCTTGTCAATAAACTCCGAAATATCGTTTTTATAGGAATGCCTTCAAGCGGGAAATCCACGGTCGGTGCAGCAGTCGCTTCAAAGCTCGGATTAAAATTCTTCGATACTGACGAAATGATTAAAGAGCAGTACAAAAGAAGTCCGTCCGAAATAATTACGCAGGACGGGGAGGAAGCCTTCAGAAAACTCGAAACCGAACAGATAAAAAAGGCGTCGCTTAATTTCAGCTGTGTTATTTCCGTCGGCGGCGGGGCGACGGAAAAAAAGGAGAATATCGACTGTCTTTCACAGAACGGACTGTTCGTTTATCTTGACAGACCTATATGCGAGCTTGACGTGACGGACAGACCGCTTTCACATAATCTCAAAGCCCTGTATGAAAAAAGAAGACCCGTATATGAGAAAACGGCGGATATTACTCTTAAGGTTCACGGTTCGGCTGAAATGACTTCGGACGAGGCGCTCGGGCTGCTGAATGACTTTAACCTGAGCCTGTGAATTGTTTAAAATGTTCAAAAAAATATATTTAATGATTAATTATTAGTTGAATAAAGATAATTTTAAAAAATCAATGGAAAAAAATATATTTTTCTGTTATAATAATCGGTGGTTCAACGGCGGAATCATCCGCCCTGAAAGATGTTAATAATTTTTTGGAGGTATAAAAATGAGCCATAAGTACGTTTACTTATTCTCGGAAGGCAACGCAAATATGCGTGAGCTTCTCGGCGGTAAAGGAGCAAACCTTGCAGAAATGACCAATATCGGTCTTCCCGTTCCGCAGGGTTTCACAATCAGCACGGAAGCATGCACAAGATACTATGATGACGGCAGAAAAATCGCTGACGACATTATGGAACAGATTGACGAGTATATCGTCAAGATGGAAGAAATTACAGGCAAAAAGTTCGGCGATAAGGAGAACCCGCTTCTCGTTTCGGTCCGTTCCGGCGCCCGCGCTTCGATGCCCGGTATGATGGATACAATCCTCAACCTCGGTCTTAACGAAGACGTTGTTGCAGTTATGGCTGAAAAGTCAAACAATCCCCGTTGGGCTTGGGACTGCTACAGAAGATTTATCCAGATGTATTCCGACGTTGTTATGGAAGTCGGCAAGAAGTATTTTGAGCAGCTTATTGACGAGATGAAAGAAGCTCGCGGCGTTAAGCAGGACGTTGAGCTTACAGCTGACGACCTTAAAGAGCTTGCTGCTCAGTTCAAGGCTGAGTACAAGTCAAAGATCGGCAAGGATTTCCCTGTTGATCCCAAAGAGCAGCTTAAAGGCGCTATCGAGGCAGTTTTCCGTTCATGGGATAACCCCAGAGCTAACGTTTACCGCCGTGATAACGATATCCCGTATTCATGGGGTACCGCAGTTAACGTACAGATGATGGCATTCGGTAACATGGGTGACGATTGCGGCACAGGCGTTGCGTTCACACGTGACCCCGCTACAGGCGAAAAAGGACTTATGGGTGAGTTCCTTACAAACGCGCAGGGCGAAGACGTTGTTGCAGGTGTTCGTACTCCCATGCCGATAGCTGAAATGGCTGATAAATTCCCCGAGGCATTCTCGCAGTTCACAAAGGTCTGCGCAATCCTTGAGGACCACTACAGAGATATGCAGGATATGGAGTTCACCGTTGAAAAGGGCAAACTCTATATGCTTCAGACAAGAAACGGTAAGAGAACTGCAAAGGCTGCTCTTAAAATCGCTTGCGACCTTGTTGACGAGGGCATGATCGACGAGAAAAAGGCTGTTGCAATGATCGACCCGAGAAACCTTGACACACTTCTTCATCCCCAGTTCGACGCTAAAGCGCTTAAGGCTGCTACACCTATGGGCAAGGGCCTCGGCGCTTCACCCGGCGCAGCATGCGGTAAGATTGTCTTCACGGCTGAAGACGCAGAAAACTGGAACGCAAGAGGAGAAAAGGTTGTTCTTGTCCGTCTTGAAACTTCACCCGAAGATATTACAGGTATGAAGGCTTCACAGGGTATTCTTACAGTTCGCGGCGGTATGACTTCACACGCTGCAGTTGTTGCGCGCGGAATGGGCACTTGCTGCGTATCCGGTTGCGGCGACATCAAGATGGACGAAGAAAACAAGAAGTTTGACCTCGGCGGAAAGACCTTCCGTGAGGGCGACTATATTTCAATCGACGGTTCAACAGGTAATATCTACGACGGTATTATCCCCACTGTTGACGCTGAAATCGCAGGCGAGTTCGGCAGAATCATGGCTTGGGCTGACAAGTACAGAAAGCTTAAGGTCCGCACAAATGCCGACACACCTGCAGACGCTAAGAAGGCTCGTGAGCTCGGCGCAGAGGGCATCGGCCTTTGCCGTACGGAGCACATGTTCTTCGAGCCCGAAAGAATCGGCGCTTTCCGTGAAATGATTTGCGCTGAAACAGTTGAAGAAAGAGAAGCTGCTCTTGAGAAGATTCTTCCCTATCAGCAGGGCGACTTTGAAAAGCTTTATGAAGCTCTTGAGGGCTGCCCGGTAACAATCCGTTTCCTTGACCCGCCTCTTCATGAGTTCGTTCCTACTGAGGAAGCTGACATCAAGGCTCTTGCAGACGCTCAGGGCAAGACAGTTGAATACATCAAGCAGGTTATCGCGGACCTTCACGAGTTCAACCCCATGATGGGTCACCGCGGCTGCCGTCTTACTGTAACTTATCCCGAAATCGCAAAGATGCAGACAAAGGCTGTTATCCGCGCTGCAATCAACGTCAAGAAGGCTCATCCCGATTGGGCAATCGTTCCCGAAATCATGATTCCTCTTGTAGGTGAAGTTAAGGAGCTTAAGTACGTTAAGGACGTAGTTGTTGCTACTGCAGACGCTGAAATCGCTGCTGCAGGCAGCGACCTCAAGTACGAAGTCGGCACAATGATTGAGATTCCGAGAGCTGCTCTTACAGCTGACGAAATCGCTAAGGAAGCTGAGTTCTTCTGCTTCGGTACTAACGACCTTACACAGATGACTTACGGCTTCAGCCGTGACGACGCAGGCAAGTTCCTCGGCGCTTACTATGACAAGAAGATTTTTGAAAACGATCCGTTTGCAAAGCTCGACCAGATAGGTGTCGGCAAGCTTATGAAAATGGCAGTTGAAATGGGCAAGAAGGTCCGTCCCGAGATGCACTGCGGTATCTGCGGTGAACACGGCGGCGACCCCGTATCCGTTGAGTTCTGCCATAAGATAGGTCTTGACTATGTTTCCTGCTCACCGTTCCGTGTACCGATTGCACGTCTCGCAGCAGCACAGGCAGCAATTAAAGACGAAGGTTAAAACATAGTAATTTAACAATTAAGAGGATGACTTCGGTCATCCTCTTTTTTACTGTATTTCCGTCATCATTTTAATTGCAAGTGAAAAGGCTTCCTTGAAGATTGCCTGCTCGGTTATGACCGACAGTTTATCGGCATTGAATGTGTTGAATAAGACTCGATTCTGTGGTAAAATGAGCATATCAATAATCGGCGGTGTAATATGATTCATAATATGAAATTAAATGATGCTCCGTTTGAAATGATTAAAAGCGGAGCAAAGACAATAGAACTTCGTTTGTATGACGAAAGGGCAAAATGAATAAATCGGAATTTGAGAGGATAGAAATTATGGAATTGTGGGATGCATACGATGAAAATTTGAATAGAATAGATGGTTTGGTTTTGGTTCGCGGAGAGCGGATTCCCAACAACTGTTTTCATTTGGTGAGTGAGATAATAGTTAAACACAAAGACGGAAGCTATCTGATTATGCAAAGGGATAAAAGGAAGCATCTTGGCGGAATGTGGGAGGCTACAGCGGGAGGCTCTGCATTACAAGGTGAGAATCCTGTATCCTGTGCTCGTAGAGAACTTTATGAAGAAACAGGGATTGTTTCCGATAATTTGCTTGAAATAGGAAGGGTGCTCCACCACGGACATAAATCCTTTTATGTGGAATATCTTTGTATAACGGATGTGGATAAGGACAGTATTGTTTTACAAGAAGGAGAAACATCTGATTATAAATGGATTACGGCTGACGAATTAAGGAAACTGTCCAGAGATGAGTTGGCAACGCAACGTATTCTTAATTTCATAGAAGAACTTAATTGACAAATCTTGATTTGCGGAGGAAACATCATGGAACATGATTGCGGTTTTAATAAGGGAAAGAAATGGTTCAGATACAGAGCTGCAGCAATAATTGTTGAAGACAACTGTGTGCTTTTTGCAGGGAATGAAACAGATACTTATTTCTATTCAATCGGCGGTGCAGTTTATATGGGAGAAACAGCAGAAGATGCCGTAAAAAGAGAAGTATTTGAAGAAACCGGCGTAGAGTATGAAATAGATCGTCTTGCCGTAATTCACGAGAATTTCTTTTACGAAAAAGCGGGTACATTGAAAAACAGGGATTGTCATGAAATAGCTTTTTACTTTATGATGAAACCGAGAGGCACAAAAGAGCTTAACAGCAACAGCTTTACACAGGGCGTCAAAGAAACGATGTATTGGATTCCGATTGAGGACCTTGATAAATACAGAGCGTATCCTTCGTTTATGAAGGAGTATCTGCAAAACGAGCATTGCGGAATTGAACATATCGTTACAGACGAAAGAAAATGAAAAATTCTGATTTAACGAGGGTATGATATGGAATACATAAGAGTTACGAAAGAAAACATTGAAAAAGAGCATATCTGCTGTGCAATTTCAAACAACAATGATGTTCAGGTTGCTTCTAAAAAGGCATGGCTTAATGAGCGCTTTGACGACGGTTTGGTCTTTTTGAAAAGCACTGAAAGAGGAAAATGCTTTATAGAATATCTCCCTGCCGAAAACGCCTGGAATCCAATTGACGCAGACGGATATATGTATATTGACTGCCTTTGGGTTTCGGGTTCTTTCAAAGGACACGGATATTCAAACGATTTGCTCGGTGAGTGTATTAAGGACAGTAAAAGCAAGGGTAAGAAGGGCTTGTGTATTCTTTCATCCGAAAAGAAAAAGCCGTTTCTTGCCGATCCGAAATATCTAAAATACAAGGGCTTTGAGGTATGCGATGAAGCGGATAACGGCATTCAGCTTTGGTATTTGCCTTTTGAAAAGGATGCAAACAAGCCGCAATTAAAAGAATGCGCAAAGCATCCGCACATTGACGAAAAAGGTTATGTGCTTTACTATACAAGCCAATGTCCGTTCAACGCAAAATATGTTCCGATTGTTGAAAATACCGCAAAGGAACAAAATGTCGAATTCAAAGCAATTCATATAACAAATAAAGCCGATGCGCAAAATGCGCCTACTCCGATTACTACCTATGCTTTATTTTTTAACGGAGAGTATTTAACCAATGAGCAAATGAATGACAAGAGATTTTTGAAACTGTTATCACGCTGAATTCTTAGTTGACGAGGTAATAATATGACAGCGAAACTGTTTATTCAGGCAATAGGAAAGTTTTTAGTTGGCATACTGCTTTTTGCCGTGCTTCTTTTTGTGCCCGCAGGAACAATCAGATTCCCTAACGGATGGATTATGATTTCCGTATTATTTATACCGATGTTTTTTGCAGGGATTGTTTTAATGATAAAAAATCCTGAACTTCTGAAAAAGAGACTTAACGCAAAAGAGAACGAACAGGAGCAGAAAGCAGTTGTTGCACTCAGCGGAATAATGTTTCTTGCAGCATTTGTTGTTGCAGGACTTAACTTCCGTTTCAAATGGCTTGTTCTGCCGAAATGGGCGGTTATTATCGGAACAGTTGTATTTCTGTTGGCTTATGTTATGTATGCAGAGGTGTTAAGGGAAAACACCTATCTTTCAAGAACAGTTGAGGTGCAGGAAAACCAAAAGGTTATCGACACGGGACTTTACGGCGTTGTCCGCCATCCGATGTATTCGGCAACGCTGTTCTTGTTTCTCTCAATGGGAATTATTCTCGGATCACCCATTTCATTTGTAATCCTGCTTTTCTATATTCCTATTATTGCAAAACGAATGAAAAACGAAGAACAGGTTCTTGAAGAAGGGCTTGAGGGATATGCTGAATACAAAACCAGAGTTAAATACAAAGTAATTCCGTATATTTGGTAATTAAACAACCCGCCAAATCGGGATTTAATGAGGTGCTTTTATGAATAAGAATAACAATAATAATGAAGACAATAAAAAATCCGGTCTTGTGACCGGTATGATTATTGGTATGTGTATAGGAATTGCAATTGGAACCGCAGTCGGAGTCGCAACAAAAAATATCGGCTTGTGGTTGCCTGTCGGTCTTGCGATTGGCATCAGTCTCGGGATGACCATGGGTAATATCGGCGGCGATAATGGAGATGACACAACGGACGGTCAGGAATAGACGAACAAATCGGGATTTTGCGAGGAAACATCATGGAACATGATTGCAGTTTTAATAAGGGAAAGAAATGGTTCAGATACAGAGCTGCAGCAATAATTGTTGAAGACAACTGTGTGCTTTTTGCAGGGAATGAAACAGATACTTATTTCTATTCAATCGGTGGTGCAGTTTACGCCAAGGTAATTTATTGTATAAATTGTTAACAATCATTGCATAAGTTGTTAACAATCATTGCATAAATTGTTAAATTAGCACTCTACTGTTGACAGTGCTAATTCGTTGTGCTATAGTGATTACAGAACAAAGAAAGAAACACGAAACAGCAAGCCGGAGTTTCAGCACTACTGCAAATGCTTCCTTATGAGTTCAAATAATTCGAATAAAGCAAATCATAATGGCAATAACTATTAATGGTGCTTTGGAAAGGAGCGATACTTATGTTGCCTAGCGTATTCGGAAGAGATTTATTTGATGATTGGTTTGATTTTCCGTTCTTTGATGATTCGGAAATGAGGAAAGCAGAAAAAAGGCTTTACGGACATCACGAAAAAGGAATTATGAAAACCGATGTTCAGGAAAACGACACAAGCTATAATCTGGTTATGGATTTACCGGGCTTTAAGAAAGAGGATGTTAAGGTTGCTCTTAAGGACGGTTACCTGACAATTTCAGCTGAAAAGAACCATGATCATGATGAGGAAGAAAAGAAAAACGGCAAATACATCCGCAGGGAGAGAGTTTACGGTTCCTGCTCAAGAAGCTTTTATGTTGGCGAGGATATCACCGATAAGGACATAAAGGGTGAATTCAATCACGGTGTTCTTAAGCTGACTATACCGAAAACGCAGCCTAAGGAAATACCGAACACAACAAAATATATTGAACTCGATTAATCACCAATAAACGGCCCCGATGCTAAGCATCGGGGTCGTTACTCTTTATATCCATACTGTATTCTTTTCATTTACATAATATATTTAGCGTTATATAATACCCGAGACTGCAAACGCAGTCTCATTTTTTATCAACAATTTCAAAACTTAAGTGAATTAAGTCCTTTATTTCCTCATCGGGAGCGCTCCCGTCAAGAAGAACTGTAATCCAGCTTTTTTTGCTCATATGGTAAGCGGGTAAGTAGCCGTTATTTCTAATCAGTGAGCCAATAAGAATCGGGTCGCATTTAAGGTCAATTATATCAACCTTCCCTTTGCCATTTAATCCGAGCTTTTGCTTTTCGATATCCATTATGATAGCAAACCACTTTTTGTTTCTCTGATTTCTGAAAACCGTATAATTGGGAAAGGTCGCCCAGAGCTGTTCACCCTGAACACTAAATTCCTCCTGAATGAAATTCGTTATTTCCTGTCTGTCCACAATATTTACCGCTTTCTTTATTTGTGTTCTTTGCCAATTACGGCAAAGCCCCCGGTTTACAGGGGCTTTATCTTTTACAGATTAAGTAATTCTTTTTTCTTTTCGTCAAATTCTTCTTGAGTGATAATTCCGAGGTCAAGCAATTCTTTGTATTTCTTAACCTCTTCAATCGGATTAACCTTCTCTTCTTCTGATTTCTTTCCGATTTTTGAAAATATACCAGAAGCTTTGTCGCCGACTGATTTGAAACCGCTTGACACTTTTTCTTTTATCTCTTCGGTCTTGGAACGCTCTGATTCTATGATAAGTTCACCGTTTGATAACTGTTCGATTATTTGCAAATCAGAATTGTATTCCTCTTCAGTATAATCAAAACTAGCGTCATCAAGTGTTTTCAATAATCTGTTAGCCATTGGTTTCATTGATATATAATTGAGAGTTCCGGATAATACTCCTCCAACGACAGGAATAACTTTTTCGGCGGCATTTCCAATTGTAGATTTTGTTATTTTTATTCCTATTGCTTTACCTATTTTTTTTATTATGGGATACCAAAATGTCTTGGTTAATGCTTTTTGAGGGAGTTTTTTCCCTGCGGTTTTTGCAATTTGAGCGGTGAGAATCCTTGTGCCGGAAACTGCGCCTGAAACACCAAACATAACTCCACAATAAAGAACTAGTTGTGATTCAACTTTTTCATTATCAACGTCTTCATTGATAAAAAAATCTTGAGCTCCATATAAATAAGCCAATTCTTGAGCAAGCCGGAGAGCAATTCCGAAAAACTGAGCTATATCAGCGGGTATAGCAGCCGCCATTCCTATTCCACCAGGAATACCAGTCATAAACGAAGCTATTGATGATTGACTAGTTCTTTTTCGAATTAACCTCTTAGAAATAGCATAGAGTTCCTCTCGTGTAATGCCTGCTTCTATTGGTCCAACATTGATTATGTCCTGCAATGCATTTTTTTGAGAAGAAAACTGGTCGGCAAGAAATTTATTTCTATTAACTTTTACACCAGGTAGCTTAATTGATGTACCTATGATTTCCTCGAGTTGAAACCCTTTGTTATTTGTGTTATCCATTTTATCAATCCTTTCGAAAATAGTATTGCACTATAATACCTGTATTTTTTGCGAATTAATAATAACAAGATAATTATATACTACTGATTCAATGTGGTCAATGGGAGTGTTCTTTAATCGCCTCGCTTATAAACTCAGCCGTGCCGTCGGCGTGTTTGTCAATGTTCTTTCTGAATCTTTCGTCGTTCACATACATCTGCCCGAGACCTTTCAGGATTTCATCGGTGCAGGTGTAGTAGTTTTCGGTTATATATTCCTGAAGCTTTTTGACAAGCGTTTTCGCTTCAGCCGAATCGGGTGCAAAGCCGTTCTTCATACAAACGGCAAACCCACCCAAAATACCGTCAAGACCTTTATTGATTTCACCGAATTTCTCCGACGAATAACCCTTGACCTTTTCGGCATATTCGGAGTATGCCTCGGTCTTTCCCCATCTTTCCTGTACTTCTTTAGTGTAATCCATATTTTACTCCTTACCGTTCACGGTACCTTTTCATATTATTCTACATTCTTGACAGAATGAAATCAGGAGCTTCGCCAACAACGATGAAATCAGTAATATCTGTTGCCTTACAACCGTTTTTCGAGTATTGTTTAACAAAACTCTGTTCATCTTCAAAAATAATCTCTTTTCCGTAGTTAGCTCTTGCAGTTTGCGGAGTTAACTCCAGATAAACTGTTTTGTTTTCACATTCAAAAGTCAAAATAGTGTGAAATTTGCCGTGCTCCGTATCGTGCAACAGCCATATTTTGCAAGGCACATTATATTTGTCAAGAATAGATTTCATTAACACGACAATATCGTTGCATGTGCCGACTTTTGACGCCTTTGTGTCATCAGGATTCTGAATGCGATATTCAGTTAATAAAAGCTTAAAAAATCTCCTGTCAAAACCGTTTGCCGTATCGGGCTTATATGTTTTTCCGTTCAGAAAAAAACCATATTCATAACCGGTGCCCAGAAGTTCCTTTTTCAATAATTCGCAAATTTCATTTATCGTCATTCCTGCACCTCCGCCAGATATTCAAACAACTGTCTTTCAAATTCAGGTCCCCACCAGTCACGGTAGCCTGCCTTTGTCGGATGAACATTGTCGCTCATATAAAGCGCTCTTTGTTCATCGGTTATATTGTTAAACTCCTCGTCAGTCCAAAGGTCAATAACGCCGATGCCGTACTTTTCTTTGAGTTCAAGCAGACGGCTTACCATCGCATCATATTCCTCGCTGTCATAATGCGAACCCGTGAAGAACACAACGGGACAATGCCAGGTGTCAGCGGCATAATTGATTATATATTCCATAGCGCCCGTTACAGTCGAGGTGTCATATTCATCCGTTTGGCTAACCTCACCGAGCGGCTTTTTCTTTGTCGCATCATTTGTCGAAAGTTGACAGATAAATAAATCGTAATGAGCATTTTTATCAAGCTTTTTCATACGGCTGACATACGAAAGCGGACCGTTGTCAACAAGCGTCGTACCGCTGACCGCCTCTTTCGTGCAGGTGCAACCGAAACGCCTTGTGAGATATTCCGTAATCGACTGCTCCTGCGAAGCGTAGCCGTAAACAACGGACGAACCGAGAACGCAGATATTCTTATTCTCAAGCGGAGTGCTGCCGACAAATTCTATTTTATCAAAATCATACTGCTCCGCATTCCCCTTGTATGAAGATGTAAGAATGTTTCTCGCCGAGTGAAACGGCCCGTATCCCATAAAAACACCTACCCCCAATGCCGCAAGAACTGCGAGAAGAATAATAAATATAAGAAACTTCAGGAATCTGCGATTATGCTCTGGCTCGTATGTATTTGTCGGAGGTTCTTCTTCGGACGGTGTTTCTTGCTTTTGGTGTTCGGATTCTTTTCTGAGCTTCTGCTGACGCTGATACTCCAATTGTTCCTGACGTCTTCTTTCTTTTTCTTTATATAGAAGTGCAAGCGGATCCTGTTGAGAGAGAAGATCATCGTGAAAACGGCGAAGATTATAAATGTCGGTGGGTGTAACCTCGTAATCGACATCGTCATCGTGAGCAATTCGGTTCCTTAACCATCTCAGATGGTTAAGCATATCATAATACTCGTCCCAACCTCTAACATAGGCTCGGAGATTGTATTGAGCCGACTCCATCTCTTCAATATATGAAGTAACGCCCTGTCCACCGAACATATCACCGCAGATTTTATCTACGGACTTATATTCGCTGAAATATTCCGAATCGAGATTCTGCATATTATCACCTTTCTTTTAAATCAATCACCAATCATTATCATCATCATCAATCATTCCGATTAATCCATTGTTATCATCGTCATCATCCATCATTCTGAATGAGTCTTCCTCTTCTTCACGGCGATATTCACTATCGTCCCAATTGTAAGTGTATTCGCCTCTGTCTACATTAAAACCGTCACGTTCAATATTTGCAAATTCACCGGTTTCATAATCAAAGCACCATTTTGACATAATCAGATCTCCTCCAGATGTTCTGTGATAGTAATAATCTTTTCGTATGATTTATTGAGCTCTTCAGCTAATAGCTTCAGATCTTGTGAATCTGGAACCTTTGTCACATGAGCAATGTTTGTTACCAATCCATCATATCTTGTTGGCAATATCACTCTGAGCATGACTATATTTCCATTTTCAAAAAACGAGAATCCGTCTTTATAAGAAATAAGCCATAATTCTTTTGGAAAAACACTTGAATAGGACTCATCATTCTTTATTGATCTAGCAATCTCACATAACCGTTGATAAACGCTCTCATTATATTTGATAGCTTTCTTCAAAGCTGTTTCTGTGAATTTGTGTTTCCCGGATATCAGATAATCAAGAAGTTCTGAAATATAAGGGAAAATAAATTTAATAGGCTGTTTGCTTCCATTTCTGAACATATCACTTGTGTGTATATCGAATGAGTCCGTAAAATAATCAACAACTTCTTTTTTTGACGAAGCAATATGCTTAACCATTCTATCGTTATATGAAGCATCAAAATCAGGATGCTCCCCAGAAAGATAATTTGCTCTCCAATACATCTCCGGGACTTCTCTTGCACGAAGTTCGTTCAACATTTTCATGTCACCCTTGTCTGCGGCAAGCGATATAAGATTCATTCGAAGCTCATCTTTTTCCTTGAGTTCTGCTTCAAATCCCCAATCCAGATTTCTGAAATCTCTATGCTTGATTGTTGTTTTAGCACCAAAGGTTCGGATATAGTCTTTTTCATTCCCACTATCAAATACAATATAGCCATTATCCATTAAAAATTTAAGAAAATCATAGTTGCCGAACTCAATAGCATAATCGATTACCGTTTTGCAGTACTCATCACAATTTAGAATCAGTTTATCCTCACGTTCAACATATTTTTTCCATCTTGCTTTATCCTTTGAACAAGCAATAGAATAATTTGTCTCTCTGTTTGATATCGGGGCGCTGTATTCTCCTGCACTCAATATCTGTTCGCAGGATACACCAAGCAACTTCGTGAAAACAGGTAAGTCATAAGTCTGAATTGCTTTTGCACCTTTAATAATCTGCGATAAACGATTTGACATATTGTTAATCTCTTCGTTGCTCGGATTGTTATTACCGGATTCTCTGAGGTAATCCACACAGAAAGCTCTTCTTGATTTGTATTGTGGTTTCATCTCAATTAGATCGGCAATGTATTTACCGACAACTGTATTGTTCTTTTCAATTTTAAACATTTAGCCACCGCCTTCTTGTTTTCTTGCCTCTAGTATAAAACTTTGTGCGATTCGTTTATATATTAAATGTGTATATACAAAAAGCATACATTTTAATACATTTGAACTTTTGTATGTTTTTTGCATATATTATATCTTGCTTATATTTGTTTGTCAATAAGAATGAACTTGAATAAGGAGATAGAATAAAAGAAAAAGGAAGCTTCACCGAACAGCTCCCTTTTTATTGGCAATTAGTGCGATTAATGTTGTTAATTTGCAATTAATGATATAGAATTGTCAATTAGAAGAGAAAAATATGTGTTATATTTGAGACACAAGAAAGGAGAGTTAATATGAATAAAAATAATTTTGATCTTGTGATGGATTATATCGAGGGAAACATTAAACTTGATTTCGAAGACATTAAAAGAGGAATTCATAATCTCATTGGTTATAACAGTAATACATTTGGGAATTGCTTTTCCGTGTTAAGTGGAGAAACACTTTATCACTACATAACTTCGAGAAAACTGGCTCACGCTGCTGAAGATTTAGTTAAAACTGACAGAGAAATAATTGATATCGCTTTGGATTACTATTCGGAACAGTCTGCGTTTACTAGGGCTATGAAAAGTTTCTTCAATGTAACTCCTAATGAAGTACGTCAAAAGAAACTTGATTTATATCACAGGAAATATAAGTTGGAGGATTTTTGCAAGGAAGAGGCTAATACCCAAACTCAAGAAATTATATATGCGCTAAAAAACAATATGCCATTAAGCAATGCTTCAATTAAAAAAGAATTGGAAATATATGAAGCATCAAATGAGTTCGATTTTGATATTGACACAGTATATGCAATTTCAGATTTAGCGGAAAAACTTTCAGTTCCTCTTTGGGAGTTAATGGATTCCTGCATGGAGCTATGTATTAGTATTCATAGTGATCCTAATTATTTGCCTCCGGACATTGAAAAGGCGATTGATTGCGGTATTAGTTCAGATGAAGAGCTTAAAGAAATATGTGAATACTTCAATTGCAAGTATTATGATTTGGATCTCTTTATGGTTGACCATTTCAGAAAGAGTAAGAAAGAGCCATATGAAAAAGAATAAACATTAATTATTACTCACAATGTTTTCGTAGATGGCTCGATTCGGTTCAATTATAGGGACAGACTTTAAGCTGTTTTTATTGAAAAAACCGAAAAGTAGGATTAATATAATATTGACGAAAGTTGAGAGGTGAAAAATGGAACAGGACAATAGCGCTTGCGAGAATAAATCGCTTTATGATATTAAATTGAAATATGGATTGCGAAACGGTGAATTAGTTGAAATTAGAGAGATTACAAACGATCAAAAAGGTCTTAAATGCAACTGTACTTGTCCGGGTTGTGGACGAAGATTGCAGGCGAGGCTGGGGAATGGCAAAAAGCAGCCTCATTTTGCTCATAATGGAGAAGCTTGTAATTTGGTTGCAGCGCAACAAAGTGCTTTGCATATTCTCGCTAAAGATATTATAAAAGAGGAAATGAAGGTTTGTTTTCCGTCACTCAAAGTTAGAATGACAGATATTCCTCAGAGTGTAATAAAGTCATATTATTACGAAGTGCCTGAAGAATTGGTATATAAGTCAGCACAGACATTGGTTTGTGAAAAAGTTGAATTAGAGAAGAAAGTGTCTGACATTGTCCCTGATATAGTTGTAACAATAGGCGGTAAAGAGTGCCTTATTGAAATTGCAGTGACTCATTTTATTGATGAAGTAAAAAATGAAAAAATCAAGCGGATAGGGTTGCCTGTTGTTGAAATTGATTTAAGTGATTTATCGAGAGAAGATTACAGCAAAGAAAGTATTAGAGAAATATTATTAAATGACAACGAACTTAAAAGATGGGTGTATAACCCAAAAAGTGAAGAAGCATATAACTGGGCATTAAACCAATATAAAGACAAAGTTGTTGAAATAGAACAAAAAGAAATAGAGCAAGAAAAAATAGCAAAAGAAAAAAGAGAACAAAGAATAAAAAAGCGAATGATTTCGCAACAATTAATTGATGATTTACAAATTGATGAAAATTATGAAAAAGCTATTAAAAACCTAAGAAATGATGATAGTTTAAGATATTATCTAAAAAAACGAACATTTTATTTTGAAAATATGGAGTTGCCGTTTTATATGGACATTCCAATCACTGGAGAAATGGTCTTTAAGTGTGATAGGAGAGTATGGCAGTCGGCAATATTTGATAAATTTGTTTATAATAGAAAACCAAATGAAAAGCATTATGTGAACATAATAAGGGTTCAAAACTGGGTAACTAAATATCAAAAAGAGTTTCAGCTTGATTGGGATTTGGTTTCGAAAGCAAATTATAGCTTTGGTAATGTTATAGGAAATCATAATTTGTTTCATGCTTGTCTGGAAGAGTATTTAAAACGTTTGTCGTATATTGGATTTCTTATAAGTGATTCTTATAGAGGGGATTATGAAGTCGTTGCGATTAATACCTTGAACCCTCCATGTAAAGAAACAGCTCTTAGACTTGAAACAGTGATAAAGGAAGTCAATCAGTATTCTTGGAATGTAAGCAGAGAAATATATAGCATGCTAGAATCAAAGCCGATTTTTATTGAACGTTACGAGATAAGTGATAACAGAAAAGTGGATTATGATTTAGGTGATTTTATAGAACGGACAAAAGTATTGTTTCAACCAAAACTTAGTAAACGGGAAATAGATTATAAGGCCGGCAGAGAAGAAATAATAGCTAATAACAGTTTGACTGGTGATGGAATTGCCAAGGACAGCTTTGGTTTTAGATGGTTGGTTTGCACTGAATGTGGCGAAATAAAAAGAGAAGATGAGATGATAACATATCAGGGTAAAACAGGAATATGTCGTGATTGTAGTAGGAGAACTGGTAATTAATTGTGTACAAGATGAGCAATATGACTTAAACTTTTTATTTATTTGAATTGTTAATTAACGTTTATTACTGTTGTGAAATAACACAATGGGAGGAATGTTTATAACTATTTTCATATTGTAAATAATTGGTAAATATGTTATCATAATAAGTTGAAAAGTGGTGAGCTTTGGAGGTTAGAATGGCTGAAGATTTAAAGAAAAAAGAAAAAAAGCTTGCAAAACAAATCTGGATTACATGGATATTCGGTATTGTAATTACAGTTATTTTTGCTATGCTGTATTTGAAATTTGGGAATTCAGCGTTTGCCTTTCTTTCTGTTTTTACATTTTTCATATTTTCGGTTGTTGCAGCAATACTAGAGTTTAAGAGAATGATGATTGATGCAAAGCTGATGTGGTATAACTATAGAAACAACCAGAGCCTTTCATCTGGAGTGCTGTTTATAGTAACAGTAATAGTTGTTCCTGCAATATATTTAGCGGTTATACTGAGGTATGTACCTGAAGAATGGAAAAGTGCAGTTCAATCAATACTATCTTGTTTGGTTGCTGCTTTCCCGGCATTTTTATCACTTTTAGGTATTCACTATTCAAATACAATTCAGCAGATGAGTAAGAACAAGGAAACCAAGGATCTTAACAAACCATATCCATATATTACAAATGGAAGTATAGTTCATGTTAAAGAAGACAACACTCTTGAACTAAATATAGTATGGAAAGTATCTAATTTGGCTAATAATATCTTGATTCCATTGTGCGTGATATATGATAAAAAGAAATATGATTTTAATTATTCTCCAATAAATGGAAGTACAGAAGGGTTTGTTGAAGCTATAGGAATAAATCTGGGCTGCAAAAAAGAGAACTCAAAGTATAGTTTCTGTTTTTTATATAAAGATAGATTGGAAAACAAATACAAGTCAGAATTTGAGTTGGATTTAAACGCTCATGACCGCAGAGTAATATGTCTTTCCGAACCAGTACAAGTTTTTGACGAATAATTCTTTTCAATAGTTATTCTGAACATTTAGAGAGGGAATCCAAAATGTTACCAGAGGAAAAAGCAAGACAACTGATAGATAACAAACTTGAAAAAGCTGGGTGGGTTATTCAGGATTTGAATGAAGTTAACCCTTCGGCTTCTCTTGGTGTGGCTGTGCGTGAGTATCCTACAAGCACTGGCCCGGTTGATTATGCTCTTTTTGTTGATGGTAAACCTGTCGGCGTAGTTGAAGCTAAGAAAGACGATGTAGGTGCTAATATCACTACCGTTGAGAATCAGTCCGGTCGATATGCAAATAGCAAGTTTAAGTACATAAATTATGAATATAGTATTCGATTTGCATACGAAGCAACCGGAGTCCTTACAAGGTTTACTGATTATGCAGATGACAAGTATCGTTCAAGGAGCGTATTTTCATTTCACAGACCGGAAACATTACAATCATTATTAGGTCAAAGTGATACTATCAGAAACAATATGAAGCATTTCCCGGAGTTCGATACAACCGGATTCAGGAAGTGTCAGATTACTGCTATTCAGAATCTTGATCAGTCTTTTGCAGAAAACAGACCAAAAGCTCTTGTGCAGATGGCGACCGGTGCAGGTAAAACATTTACTGCCATTACAGCAGCTTATAGATTGCTGAAATATGGAAAGATGAAACGCATTCTGTTCCTTGTTGATACCAAATCACTTGGCGAACAGGCAGAGCGAGAGTTTCTTGCATATACACCTAATGATGATAACCGTTCGTTTGCACAGCTTTACGGTGTAAAAAGGTTGAATAGCTCATACATTCCTGCTGATGTTCAAGTTTGTATCAGCACAATTCAGCGAATGTATTCAATCCTGAAGGGCGAAGAACTTGACGAATCTGCTGAAGAAGAGTCTTTCTTCGAGCAAAGCGGAGCATCTTCACAGCCCGCCAAAGAGGTTGTTTATAACGAAAAGTATCCTCCGGAGTTTTTTGACTGCATTATTGTCGACGAATGCCATCGTTCTATTTATAATGTTTGGAATCAGGTGCTTGAATACTTTGATTCATTTATCATTGGTCTAACGGCGACTCCCGACAAAAGAACTTTTGCATTCTTTAATCAGAATGTTGTAAGTGAATATTCAAGAGAACAAGCGATCATTGACGGTGTTAATGTCGGTGAGGATGTATTTCTGATTGAAACGGAAGTAACCAAAAACGGTGCTCATATTATGAAGCAACTGATAGAATGCAGGGACAGGCTGTCCCGTGCAAAGCGCTGGCAACAGATGGATGAGGATGTTGATTATTCTCAAAGCCAGCTTGACAGGGATATTGTTAATCCAAGTCAGATAAGAACAGTTATACGTTCTTTTAAAGATAACTTGTTTACTAATCTTTTCCCGAATCGTAAAGAAGTCCCGAAGACTCTTATTTTCGCTAAAACAGACAGCCATGCTGATGATATTATTCAGATAGTGCGTGAAGAATTTGGCGAAGGAAATGATTTTTGCCAAAAGATTACTTGCCAGGCAGACAAACCTGAAACTGTTTTAAGTGCATTCCGTAACGATTATAATCCCCGTATTGCTGTTACTGTAGATATGATTGCAACCGGAACAGATGTTAAACCTATTGAGTGCCTTTTGTTTATGCGTGATGTCCGCAGTAAGAACTATTTTGAGCAGATGAAGGGCAGAGGCACAAGAACGCTCGGTAAGGACGATCTTCAGAAAGTCACTCCTTCTGCAACGGAAAACAAAGACCATTTTGTAATCGTTGACGCTGTCGGTGTAACAAAATCAAAGAAAACTGATACAAGACCTTTAGAGCGCAAACCGAGCGTGAGTATGAAAGAACTTATGCTGAATGTTGCTATGGGCTCTAAAGATGAAGACACTCTGACTTCGCTTGCGAATCGTGTTATTCGACTTAACAGTAAGATGACACCTAAAGAGCGCACAGAGTTTAAAGAAACTGTCGGCAATTCTGCCGGCAATGTGGCGCAGCAGCTTTTGGACGCATTTGACGAAGATGTGATTCTGCATAAAGCAGGTGTTGTGCTCAAAGAAGATGCAGAACCTACGGAAGAAGAAAAAACACTTATTGCTGAAGCAAAGAAAGAGCTTATAAATGAGGCGACGAAAGTTTTCAGCAATCCGAGTGTCCGTGATTATATCGAAAATGTCCGCCGTGTTCATGACCAGATTATTGACAGCGTAAATGTTGACACAGTTGTTTTCGCTGGCTTTGATACTAATCAGCAGGAGAATGCAGACAGAATAATTAATACTTTCCGTGAATTCATTGAAGAAAACAAGGATGAGATTTTAGCGCTTCGTATTATTTATGATCAGCGATATAAAGACCGTCCTATGGCAATTGAAAACCTGAAAAAACTTTATGAAAAGTTAAAGACGCACAATATTACCATTGAGCGTCTTTGGGAATGCTATGCTATCAAGAAACCGGAAAAAGTTAAAAGAGGAACAATGGCGCAGCTGACAGATTTAATCTCTATCATCCGTTTTGAGATGGGTTATGCCGAAAACCTTACACCGTTTGCAGACAGAGTTAATTATAACTTTATGCAGTGGACACTGAAGAAGAACGCCGGTAATGTTCACTTTACTGATGAACAGATGGAGTGGTTAAGACTTATTAAAGATCATATTGCCACATCATTGTCGGTTCTTCCCGAAGACCTTGATTTAAGCCCGTTTGACCGCAAAGGCGGACTTGGCAGATTCTATCAGATATTTGGCGTTAATTATCTTGAATTATTAACTGAAATTAATGAGAAGTTGGTAGCGTAAGGAGAATACAAAATGAATAAAAATTGGAAATATGTTCCCTTTGACCAGCTTTTTGAGTGGAAAGAAAAGTCAACAATCAAATCTGGTGATGGCTCACAAACGGGAAAATACAAACTCTTTGTATGTAGCGACACTGAAATTAAAAGATATGATGAATTTCTTGAAGATTGTGAAGCACTCGTTTTTGGAACAGGCGGTAAAGCGTGTTGTCATTATGTGAATGAAAAATTTGCATATTCAACGGATTGTGTTGTTGCGACGAAAAAGAATTCTGAAATTATCACAAAGTTTTATTATTACTATTTTCGTCAGAACCGACTAGGGTTATTACAAGCAACATTCAAAGGAAGTGGTCTTCAACACACTTCAAAGAAGAAAATTAGTGGTATTCTTGTACCTGTTGTTGACTTTTGTGAGCAAAAACAAATTGTTGAAAAAATTGAAACAATGCTTTCAAAACTTGATGAAAGCGTGGAAACACTGCAAAAAACGAAGCAGCAATTAGCCGCCTATCGTCAAGCAGTACTAAAAGATGCATTTGACACTGCTTCAGCAGCATGTGAACTGCTTCCTATTGAACAGCTATTAACAAAGCAAAGGAAAGGTATGGCAACAGGACCATTTGGCACGATGCTAAAAAAGCAAGAGCATAAAACATCTGGCGTTGCGGTTATTGGAATTGAGAATATCGGACACGGACGATTTCTTAATGGTAATAAAATATTTGTTACAGAAGAAAAAGCCAAAGAATTGAAGTCGTTTGAATTATCAACTGGAGATATTATTATCTCTCGTTCGGGAACAGTCGGTGAAATATGTGCTATCCCTGAAAGAGCAAAAGGTGCTTTAATGTCAACTAATCTTATCCGTATTTCGCTTAACAACGATATAATTCTTTCTAATTTTTTTATTTTGCTATTTCAAAGCAAAGGTATTGTTTTGGATCAAGTTAAAGAATTGTGTAAAGGTTCGACAAGATTTTTTTTGAATCAGACAATACTTAAACAAATTTTGTTTCCTATTCCAACTATAGATAATCAAAAACGCATTTTGAAAATTACAGAAAGCCGAATGAGCATCTATGAAGGTATTGAAAATACTGTTGATTCTGTGTTGCAGGAATCAGAAGCCCTACGCCAAAGCATACTAAAACAAGCATTTGAAGGTAATTATGTATGAAAAATGAAATAACAGAGTTAATTAATGGTACCATTGATTATGTAAGATTCGACGATAACAAACTAACGTTATGGTACACAAACGATAAAGTCATCTCGGGCGCTTTTATAAGTGATTGCCCAGAGGCTGAAAGATTTTTTTCTTATTTATCAATATATAATACTATTATTGATACAGACAAAAAGATCAAGCTTTCTTTGCGAAAGGTATTAAGCTTGATAGATGAGCAGAATGAACAAGATTGGAATCCATTCCTTCCACCATCTGAAAATGAATGGGAGGCACTATATTATATTGAAAATGCTGCTTTCAGGTTAGAGATTCTTTGGGATCTCCTTGCCCAAACTTATAATATAGTGATAGATAAAGGTGTCAGCACAGAAAAAATACATTCAATTAGTTTTTTCTGCAAGGTACAAAAAGATGACAATAATGATTTGTTCGCAAAAAAAGTATATGAATATATGACCGAAGAAGAGGTTGATAATAGCGAGAACTTGACGGGAAATCACAAATTTCTTAAGGACTATAGGAACAAGCTAACTCATCGTTGTTCACCTAACGTAACCAGTTTGAATAACTTTGCAACCGAGCTGCGTATGCCGCCAAGTTATATTATTGGTAGATTGCTTTTTGATTATCAAAAAGTATATGATTTTTTACTTGAACAAATCGACAAAATTGTTGTTGATTATTCTGAGATACTGGATACTGTTAAATGAGAATTATTGAAAATGGAGATTAACATGCCTGAACAAACTTCAACAATTATATCTAAAGTATGGGGAATGTGTAATCCGCTCCGAGATGACGGCGTTTCCTATGGTGATTATCTGGAACAACTGACTTATCTCATTTTTCTTAAAATGTCGGATGAGTATTCCAAACCTCCATATAACAGAGAAACCGGTATACCCGTCGGTTATACTTGGACTGATATGAATACTCTCACTGGTGCTGATCTTGAGACACAGTACAAGAAAACTCTTGAAAAACTCGGTGAGCAGGGTGGCATTCTCGGTCAGATTTTCCAAGGCGCTATCAATAAAATCAGTAATATTTCTATCCTTTACCGTATAGTTCAGATGATAGATAAAGAAGATTGGGTTTCTATGTCGTCTGATGTAAAGGGTGAAATATATGAAGGTCTTTTACAGAAAAATGCCGAAGACGTAAAATCAGGAGCCGGTCAGTATTTCACCCCGAGACCGTTGATAAATGCAATGGTCAAGTGCTTAAAACCCGAACCGATGAAGACCATTGCGGATCCGTGTTGCGGTACAGGTGGATTCTTTCTTTCTGCAAACAGCTTTATTAGCAATGCATATGAGTTAAACAGAGAACAAAAGCAGTTTCTGAAAAATGATACGTTTAAAGGTAACGAGCTTGTCGGCACAACTTTTAAAATGTGCCTTATGAATCTGTATTTGCATAATATTGGTGATATTTACGGTAAAGTCCCTGTTACAAAAGGAGATTCTCTGCTTACTGATCCCGGATATCGTGTTGATTATGTTCTTACAAATCCTCCGTTTGGCACAAAGTCTTCTCTCACATTTACTAACGAGGAAGGTGAACAGGAGGAAGAAGATCTCGTATATAACAGACAGGATTTCTGGACAACAAGTTCAAATAAACAGCTTAACTTTATTCAGCATATAAATACACTTCTGAAAGCTGACGGTAAAGCTGCAGTTGTTGTTCCCGATAATGTTTTATTTGAGGGCGGCGCAGGAGAAATAGTAAGAAATAAACTTCTGCTGACAACGGATTTGCATACAATTCTCCGCTTGCCGACAGGAATTTTCTATAAACCGGGTGTAAAGGCAAATGTTATCTTTTTTGATAAACGTCCTGCAAGCAAGGAAAGACAAACAAAGGAAATCTGGATTTACGATTTGAGAACAAATATGCATTTTACTCTCAAAAAGAATCCTATGACAGATAAAGATCTTGAGAATTTTGTTAAATGCTATAATCCGGATAACAGACATGAGCGTAAAGAAACATGGTCTGAAGCAAACCCCGATGGACGCTGGAGAAAATTTGATGTCAAAGATATTCTTTCTCGTGATAAAAAGAGTTTAGATATCTTTTGGATAAAAGATAAGTCATTGGCTGATTTGGACAATTTACCGTCACCGGATATTCTTGCTGACGAAATAATTGAAAATCTTCAAAGCGCGTTGGACAGCTTTAATGAGCTTAAAGCGAGTCTAAGAGCGAAAGATTAGCAAGTTTAGATTGCAAGGCAAAAAATGAAATCATACGAAAACAACCACTATATTCCGCAGTTTATTCTAAGAAAATTCAGCGACAGTTTAAATGTGTATGATGTCAAGGATCTTTCTTTAGAAACGGGCAAATGGCTGAGCAGATCGTTTGCTGAAAAGAATATATATCCCGTTGATCTTGAAAAAGATATCGGATACAAAATTGAAGCTCCATTTGCAAAGCTATTGAACGAAAAGCTGATGTCCGGCAACCCCGGCGAGACATTAACTCTTACTCGAAAAGAACTGACATTGATGAAACGTTTTTACATACTTGAAACTGTAAGAACAACATCAATGCAGAAAGTAATTGGTGCTTATGCAGAATTAAAAGAGATCCTTCCCCGTGAGTTTAGTTTCATGGAAAAGGAAATTGAAAATGAAAGCGTTGAAGATCGCTGGCGGAGGAACATTAGAGTTATTGTAGAAACTGAAGATATAAATAAGATTTGGGAGCATCCTCTTTGCACATACGATATTGCTATGTGGACCAGGATTATTCAGTCTGGATACTTTGCCATATGGGATTCTTGTGAATCAAATGTTGACTTTATAATCTCTGATGCAGGCATTACTTCAGAAGTGGAACCTTCAAAAGCTTTAAATGGATTTGAAGTTGAAAAGAAAAATGAATTGGCAAGGCTAATTGACAGAGAACATATTTTATTTAACAGAGATCGTTTAATAACTCTTTTAAGCGCGCAGATGCTTTTCCATGAAAACTTTTATATGTTCCCTCTTTCTAAGAATAGGATGATTGTGACAATAAATCCGTTCTTCTCTTTGTACAGAAGCAAAGAAAAACTGCCGGAACCTATAATATGGCCCTCTCAGATAAGAAATAAAAGACTGTTCACAAAAAATATATCGCCAAAACTTCAGATGGTATTTGGTAAACCTGTTTTAAATGACGATGATGAGTTTATTTATACAATACAGGGATTGAGCCAAACCGATGCAGAATATGTCAATATGCTTATGCTTGATAGAGTTGAGCGCTATATGGGCTTTGCAGATTGGGAAAAGATTAAATCAAGCGTTGAAAGATATATAGAATTTCATAAAGAAATTGGTATGGTACCTCCGATCAATTATAAACCGCTGATAGATAACTATAGGAGCTGAAAACTTTATATCTACTAATCTTTATTATCCTTATTCACAATTCTCTTTCACCAATTTTTTGACTATTTTGCAAGGAAAAGATTTTTATGTGAAAAAGTGGATCTTTCAAGTGGGTAAAGGGATTAGGGTATCTTTTGGTGGAATTTCAACCCGAAAATGTGGCTACAGAATTTGTGGCCACAAAAATCTGTGCCAAAATAATTTGTGCCAAAAAAATGTGCAAAAAACGCTGTGCTCACAAAAAAACTGTGGCCACAAAACAAACTATATCCACAAAACAAACTGTACCCACAAAAAATTGTGCTCACAAAATGATGTGGTCATAAAAAATGTGCCACAAAATAATGGGTCACAAATTTGCAAATGTAAAGAGCTGTACTCGCAAAAAACTGTGGGCACAAAAAAACTGTGGGCACAAATAATCCGGAGTACAAGAATAAAACCCTATAGACAACCTCCGTCAGCGAGGATATCTATAGGGCCGCATCTGTAGATGCTTTTTCAACACTTATAACAAAGAAAAAAGAATTGGCTAAGCTACATCTACATCACATCACTCCTTTCGCCTCATTCATACAATAGTAATATGAAAGGTCAAAACAGGTTACAAACAGTAAAAAGTCAAATAATTAAGGATGACTTCGGTCATCCTCTTTTACTTTGACATATTGTGCTTTTCAGTAGTATAATTTACTTGGAATATATAGTTAATAGCTTTTCTGAACTTAAGAAGGTAATGTATGGGATTGTTTGATTTTTTGAATAAACTGCCAATAGTCAATGAAATGACGGGAAGTCAATATTTAGTTTAATTTACTGTATATTGCCTATGTGTAGTTTATGTGGTAAAATAAAAATAACACATCAAACAAAATTGGGTTGGTAGTATCTTTTCATAAACTATTGACATCTATTTTAAGATGTTTTGTGATGAAAAAAGAGATTTAGAACAACAAAACCTTTTTAAAAAATAGGAGGTATAATTATGGGCTTATTTGGAACTAGAAAGAAAGAGAATAAACCATATAGGGTAATGCATTATGAGGGTATTCCGAATGTAACTGCCAATTATCCTTGCTTTCTTGAAATAGGTGAAGAAAACTTAATTATTTCTTTCAATACTGGAGCCAGAGTTTCGTTATCAACAGACAGAATTGTATCATTTGATGTTTTAGGCGAAAATGAATACTTCGCAAAATACAAAGGCGCAAATATGACTCAAAAAAAGAAAATACCTGTTTCTTATCTTGTTATCAACTATATTTCTAAAGAGAATGAATCCAAACAGATTGTATTGTGGGCTGCAAACCATAGAGAGATTATGTTTTTCAATGATATAAAATTCAATTATTTAAAGCCTCAAGGAAATATCGAATTATAGTTTTTAATAATATGCTAATATAAAATACAAAGGACAATACAGGCTGCAAACTGCAAAAAGCCAAGAAATTAAAGGGTTTTGACCTAGTTTTTCTTATTACTATGTTTTAATCGGGTGAAAAATATGCAGCACAGGTAGTTATTAAAGACTAATCTGAGTCAAATAATAAAAGCTCTCCTTCGGGAGAGCTTTTTTCTTTTATGCTTTTACCTCAAGGGGAAGGCGTTTTTTTATTTTATGTTAAATACCTTCATTGCATTTTCGGAGAGGATTTTGCGTTTGTCGTCGTCAGAAAAACCGAGGGAAAGAAATCTGTCAATTTCGACTTTCGGCGACCACATGGGGTAATCCGTTCCGAAAAGTACTCTGTCGCTTCCGTAACGGGCAAAAATCTCTTTGACAATTCCGTCGTCGGGCAGCCACGCAAAGCTTGACGAACAGTCGACATACAAATTCGGTATGCCGTGGAGCAGTTTTGACGCCTCCTCCCATATTGACCAGCCTCCGAAATGCGCTCCGATAATAATTAAATCGGTGTAGATTTCGAGTATGGGAATAAGTCTGTTGGGGTTTGAATTGTCATAACGGCTGTCGCCGGTATGCATCAGAATCGGAAGCCTCGCTTTTTCGCAAAGCTCATAAATCTTCAGGCAGCGGTAATCGTCAATCTTGAATCCCTGAATATCGGGATGAAGCTTAACTCCGTGAAGTCCCAGAGAGATTATTTCTTCAACATCCTTTTCCATATCGACGCTGTCGGGATGAAGCGTACCCAGACCGATTAAGACGCCGTCGCTTTTTTCAACCTCGGAAGCGATAAAACGGTTTATGGACGAAACCTGTTTCGGGGTAGTTGCAACAGACTGAACAATAAATCTGTCAATGCCCGCCTTTTTGCCCTCGCTCATAAGCATCGAAACCGTGCCGTCGCCGAAGCCGTGAACGTCATAAAATCCGTCTGTGGCTCTTGCCGCTTTTTCGGCTATTTTATCGGGATAGACGTGACAATGGGCGTCTATTACATTAAATCTATTCTCAACCATTATGCAGTCACCACGCTGTCCGCTTTCTGCAAGCCTAATTTTTCAACTGCGTCCTTGCGCATCTGATATTTAAGAATTTTGCCTGCGGCGTTCATCGGGAATTTATCAACAAAATCGACATATCTGGGAACTTTATGACGGGCCATGCTTTTCGCGACAAAATCCTTCATTTCCTGTTCGGTCATGGTTTCGCCTTCTTTGAGGATAACGCACGCCATTATTTCCTCGCCGTACTGCTCGTCGGGAACTCCGATAACCTGAACATCGCTGACCTTGGGATTTGTATAGATAAATTCTTCAATCTCTTTCGGATAAATATTCTCGCCGCCGCGTATAATCATATCCTTGAGTCTTCCGGTGATTTTGTAGTTGCCCTCTTTTGTTCTGCAGGCAAGGTCGCCCGTGTGAAGCCAGCCGTCCTTGTCGATTGCGGCGGCAGTAGCCTCGGGCATTTTGTAATAACCCTTCATAATATTGTATCCGCGCGCGACAAATTCGCCCGTAACCTCGTCGGGGCAGTCTTCGCCCGTTTCGGGGTCGACAATTTTACATTCAATTTCGGGCATAGCTCTGCCGACGGTAGAAACACGAACTTCAAGCGAGTCGTCCGTAGAACTCATCGTACAGCCGGGCGAAGCCTCGGTCTGACCGTAAACTATGGTAATTTCACGCATATTCATTTTTTCAACGACGTCCTTCATCGCCGAAATCGGGCAGGGACTTCCTGCCATAATGCCCGTTCTCATATATGAAAAATCGGTTTTCGGGAAATCGGGATGTTCAAGCATAGCGATAAACATTGTCGGTACGCCGTGAAATGCCGTAATATGCTCGTTATGAATACATGCAAGCGACGGTTTAGGCGAAAAATACGGCATCGGAAGAAGTGTTCCGCCGTGGGTCATGGTTGAAGTCATTGCAAGAACCATTCCGAAACAGTGGAACATCGGAACCTGAATCATCATCCTGTCCGCAGTGGATAAATCCATTCTGTCGCCTATGCACTTGCCGTTGTTTACAATATTGTAGTGCGTAAGCATAACGCCCTTCGGAAAACCTGTCGTTCCGGAGGTGTACTGCATATTACATACGTCATCGGGCTTTACAAGTGAAGCCAGACGATAAACCTCTTCCTTGTTGACTTCATTCGCTCTTTCAAGGGCTTCGTTCCATTCAAGACAGCCGTTTTGCCTGAAGCCGACTGTAATTACATTTCTTAAAAACGGAAGCCTCTTGCTGTGAAGATGAGAGCCGGGCTTAGTGTTTTCAAGCTCGGGACACAGCTCAGAGATAATATCACCGTAGCGGGTGTCCTTTGCGCCCTCGGTAATAACAAGGGTATGCGTATCCGACTGCTTCAGAAGATACTCAACTTCGTGAATCTTATATGCAGTGTTGACAGTAACAAGAACTGCGCCGAGCTTGACCGTCGCCCAGAATGTGATAAACCATTGGGGAACGTTTGAAGCCCATATTGCAACGTGCGAACCGTTTTTTACGCCCATGGAAATAAGAACTCTTGCGAATTCGTCAACATCGTCGCGGAACTGAGAATAAGTCCTTGTGTAATCAAGAGTTGTATATTTGAACGCGTATTGGTCGGGGAATTCTTCAACCATTCTGTCAAGCACATCTGAAAAAGTTTTTTCAATAAGCAAATCCTTTTTCCATACAAACTTGCCTGTGTGAGCCTTATTGTAATAAAGCGTTTTTTCGTTCTTGGATGTGTCGCCGAACTGTTTCATGTAATTGATGAAATGCGAAAAGATTATTTCCATATCGTCGATTTCCGGAAACCATTGCGGATCCCAGACAAGCGAAACGAAGCCGTCAAAATTGACTGAACGAAGAGCCTTCATAACAAATTCCATCGGCAGTTCGCCTTCGCCTATAAGACAGTATTCGTACCCGTCGCCGTTCTTTCTTACATCGCTGATATGAACATGTTTAACATACGCGCCGAGATTTTTGATAATATCCTTCGGTTCTTCGCCTACGGCTTTATAAGCCTCGCTGACATTCCACAAAGCTGCAAGAAAGTCGCTTGCAAAGTTTTCAAGCATATCGCGAAGAACGGCAGTGTCGGCGAACATTCCCTTTGTTTCAAGAAGCAGAATTACGCCGTTTTCTTCAGCGGTTTTTACTGCCTTTTCAAGAACTGATGAAACAAAAGCGAAATTCTCGTCCGTCTTTTTTTCTGCTTCTGCGCGAAGTCTGACGTAGGGAATATGCAGATATTTTGCAATTTTAATGCAGGCTTCTGTTTCTTCAAGAGTAGCTTTTTCGTTTTCCGTGTCAGACAGGTCGCAGACTGTGTCAATACACGTGAGTTTCAGCTTCTTTTCAAAAAGCTTGCGAAGAGTCGCCGCGGCGGCGTAATCGTGAAAAGCGCCGTCTTTGTCAGTGAAAAGGCGATTGTGAATGTTATGAAGTTCAATGCCCTTAAAGCCGAGATCCTCGGCAATAGCGCAGAAATCGTCAAAAGAACTGTTGTGCCAGCCTTTCGTTGAAAATGAAAGATTCATTTTTACGCCTCCTCGTAGACGATTTTGTTGATGGCGTTAAGATATGCGCGGATGCTTGCGCCGATAATGTCGGTCGAAATACCGTTACCGGAATAAACCTTTCCACCCGAACGCAGCTTTACGACTGCCGAACCCATGGCTTCGGTGCCCTCGGTAACCGCCTGAATCTGGAAATCGTCCAGCTCGTACCGGCAGCCGATTATTTTATCAATTGCGATAAACGAAGCGTCAATCGGACCGTCGCCGATTTCAATTCCCTCAAGCAGTTCCCCGTTTTTTTCGAGCGTAATATTTGCGCTCGCGGTAATAATATTTCCGTTATTTATGACATAGCTTTTGAGCTTGTACGTTGCGGGAACCTGAAGCGACGCGGAAGCAACAATTGCGTCAAGTTCCTTTGCACCGACGTTTTTCTTTGAAGCGACGCGTAAAAATTCCTCATAAACTTTTGCGCAATCCTCTTCGGATAAATCGTAACCGAGCTTCTTGACCTCGGAAATGACTGCCTGCTGAGTGTCATTTTTGTCAAGCCTTATCTGACGGATATTTTCTTCAACGTTTACTACAGCCTTGTCGTTTTTGGAGTTGTTTGCGATACGGTTAATCTGCTGAACCGTCCTGTTAAGCTCGGTAAAACGAACATTGGTTTTCAGCGAATAACTGTCGCCGCAGTTTTTAATAATAGTTGCAAATGTTTCAAGCGAAGCCGTGTCGCCGCCGACAGAAGTTTTGACGCCCGAAGCGCCGTGTCTTACGGCGAGTATAGCCTGAGCTTCGGCAAGACCGTTTTTGTTTGTGCATTTTACAAAAACGGGAACGTCCGTTCCTTTGCCGATATTTTCAACAAAACATGCAAAATCGTCCGGAAGCATTGAGCCTGCGTCGTCGCAAAGAGTTATTCTGTCGGCGCCGGCTTTTACTGCGGTTTCAATCGCACAAATAAGAAAATCGCTTTCGGCTCTTGTGGAATCAAGGGCGCAGAATTCAACCGATGAAACGCGATTTTTAGCTTGCGAAACGGCATGCGAAATCCATTCGAGCATTTTCGGAGCTTTTTTGTGGCAGGTGTATTCCATTCCGACAGGGGAGACGGGAAGTTCAATTCTTATCGAAGCGTTACCCGTATTGGCAAGAGCCTCGGCCGCAAGAGAGATGCTTTCGTCCGTTTTGCCCGCCGCAACCGAAAGGACGCTGTTTTTTACAAAGGAAGAGACAGTGCGCGCCAACAGTACATCCGTTTTGCTGTTTTCGATTTCGGGCAACTCGATAACGTCAACTTCGAGCTTCTCGAGCTGACGGGCAATTTCAATTTTCTCCTTAAAAGAGAAACTGTTGTTTTCACGGCAAAGAGTCGTGTCAGCAATTCTGATGTTTTTCATAGTAATACTTCCTTTCTCGAAATAAAAAAGTCCCCGAGGTCTTATGACCTCAGGGACGGAAAATCCGCGGTACCACCCTGGTTGGTTTTATAAAAAACCCACTTTGCGAAGTTCAATTAAACTCCCTGCCATGGTAACGGGGCAAGCCGTAACCGCTTACTTTGTTCTGCGGTTCTGCTCCGGAACGAGACTTGTTATTCCTTCGCGCCGCCTTACACCCTGCCGGCGGCTCTCTTTGCCGAACCTTAAATAACAATTAATTCCATCACTGCATTTATAATGTAATTGCACTGTATTTTAGCACAAACAGTTTTTATTGTCAACAATTATTTCCTTTTTTGGTTGCAGTAAAAAGCGGATGCGGTTTTAATCAGTCCCGAAAGCTTTTTGAACAACTTAAGTAAAAAAGCTCTGAAATAAACGGACGTTTTCCCCGGTTTGAAAGGATTTATAACATAACCCCATAAAGCGCCCGAAGACGCTTATTTTTTATCTTTAATCATGGGCTTGATTTTAATAAAAATGTTCCTGCCTTTCTCTTCGCCGCATTTTTTGACGAGGCACTTGTATATTCCGTCTTTTGTTTTGTGTTCGCGTATTATTTTTGCCGTGCCGGAAATAATTGAAGCGTCCTTTTCGTCGGAAAGAAGGCTTCTGACCTCTTCGTCGATTTTAGCTTTTTCATCCTTTGAGTTTCCCTCGGCGACGCAGCTGATCTGAGAGAGCTTATAACCCCTGTGCGTCCAGTACTGACAGACAAAGGAGAATCCCTGATCCTTGGAAACTATGTAGTATTGAGCCAGCTTGTCCTGATATTTTCCCATAAGATATCCGACGTATGTGCCCAGCTGCATGTCGAGCGCGTCGTGAAAAGCTTTGTTCTCGTTTGTCAGTTTGACAGCCGCCTCCTTGAAAACGGTCTTGGCTTTTGATTTCCGGATTTTTTCAACTGTTTTAAGACTGATTTTATCCTGATTTTCGCTGAAAAACACTACGACGACATCGCTGTCGAGAAGCTTTTCGATTCCGTCAAGTCCTGCTGAAGCGGTGTTTTCATAATCGACTATGTATATGCTCATTTTAAGCCCTCCGAGCTTTGAAGTAAAATGAAAATTCATCTTTATTTAATTATAGCAGATTGAAAAAGACAACTCAATACCTTCATGATGCGGAACGGATAAAAATTATAAAAACCCCGTCATCCGACTGAAAACGGAAGACGGGGTTTTGTTTAACTGTTTAATAATTTTGCAGCTCCCGGCGATTTTGCCCACGAAAAACATAGTCGCACTGCTCGCTTGGAGCGCTTCGCATTGCTCCTTGTTTTACACAAATAATCGCTCTCGCTTCTTCTGCCGCAGGCAGCGCTCGGCGATTTTGCCCACGAAAAACATAGTCGCACTGCTCGCTTGGAGCGCTTCGCATTGCTCCTTGTTTTACGCAAATAATCGCTCTCGCTTCTTCTGCCGCAGGCAGCGCTCGGCGATTTTGCCCACGAAAAACATAGTCGCACTGCTCGCTTGGAGCGCTTCGCATTGCTCCTTGTTTTACACAA
>Ga0247608_10000581_pt1 | contig 57577 bp, 27 predicted proteins | sample 176DNAGHGlowgp2_FD_193490 | JGI IMG/M metagenome (GOLD analysis project Ga0247608, IMG submission 193490) | Sheep rumen microbial communities from Palmerston North, Manawatu-Wanganui, New Zealand - 1766 DNA GHGlow gp2 | ecosystem: Host-associated > Mammals > Digestive system > Stomach > Rumen ... | reverse complement strand
TGGCGTGCTCGTTTTCGATATTCCGAGATGAGGCGTTGCCGGTAGTCGGCTGCGTCGTCAATGCGTCCGGTGCGCGAATAGAGCTGGAACATATTGTAGTACAGCTCGTCGAAGTGTTCGAAGTCGGGGAAGTTGAGCAGGATCCGCTGGAAGGTACGTTCGGCCAGCGGGAAATTCTCCATGCGGTCTTTGTAGATGATGCCGGCGTTGTAGAGTCCATCGACCAGTGCGGCATTCGAGGCTGCCATCTGCTCTTCGGTGAAGGGGATGTCCTTCAGGTAATACTCCGGACGGTGGGGATCCTGTTCGTATTCTTTCTGCTTTTCGAGTGCTTTCTTTTCCTTTTCAGACAGCGAGTCGGGCAGCGCAGAGAGCGAGTCGATGGGCTGTTGCAGGCTGTCGCCCTCGGCCAGTCCCTCGGCATTGCTGTCGCCGAAATCATCGAGAACGGTCTTGTTCTTGCGGCGCCAGTTGTCTTCCAGCTTGCGTGTTCCCCACTTTTGCTGGAACTCTCGCTTACCGGCAGCCACGGCCGTCGGGTTGTAGAAGTACCATGTGCCGCCGCCCTGTTGCCCGCCGGCGCGGTTCTGGGCAGTGCCGGTTCGACCTTGATTCGCGCCGGTGCCGGTGGTGCCGGTACGTCCGCCTGGGGTTGCGGCATCGAGTTTCTTGCGCTCTTCTTCTTTTTCTTTCTTCTTGACCGCGGCGATGATTTGCTGAATCTTCTTCATCCGCTCCACCGAGTCCATGCGTGCCATGGCCTGCAGGCTGTCCTGTGTTTCGACGGCTTGGGCATACGGCAACAGCTCTTCGAGGATTTTTGTGCGCTCGTCGATGTCCTTGTAGTCGTCGTGATCCTTGTCGAACAGACCCAGGGCTCCGGCATAGCACTCGTGGGCTTTGACAAACTCTTCCTTCGCCCAGTAGAGCTCACCGAGGTGGAGCCAGACGACGCCCTTCTCGATGCCGTTGCGGGTTGACTTCTCCACGCCGTCCTGGTAGGCCCACATGGCACGCGTCGTGTCGCCGTTGGCCAGGTGGATGTTTCCGATGGCGTAATAGACCTGGTCCAGATAGTCCTTGTTCTTGGAGTTGCGAGCCATGGCCTGCAACTTGCGGATCATCTGCTTCGATTGTCCCTTCGACATCACTTCCGTCTGCTGAATGCGTGCGTTGAAGTCGAGGTCGTAGGGCGGATTCATGCGATACACTTTGCGAAACTCCTTAAACGCCAGTTCGTTCTGGCCCGTCTGGCGGTAGAGCTGACCGAGCAGGAAGTGCAGTCGTGCCCGCTGCAGCGAACCGTCGCAGCGCTTCATAGCCGTCTTCACGTTGGGGATGGCTTCGTCGTAGAGCTTTTGCCGCACTTGCACGTCGGCCAAGACCGAGGCCCGCAGCGGCTCGAGTTTGGTGGGAAAACTGTCACGGCGCGTGGCGTTGACGAGGTTTTCTGCTTCGTAATACCAGTCGAGCTCGGCGTAGCATTTCGCCTCGAGCAGTCGGGCTCGCGCCACGATGTTGGGTTTAGAGAAGTATAGGCGTTGGATATAGGCGAAGGTCGATGCGGCCTCCATGAATTCACCTTTGCGAAACTGCGCCTCGCCCATCATGAACCATGCTTTGTAGAGGAATGGGTTGTACTCTTTCTGGCTGAGCCAGATGCGATCCTTCGGCGTCTTCGGCTTGTTGCTGTTCCACTGCGGCCGCGTGGTGATGCTGTGTTGCTTGATGGTTTTCTGCATCTTCTCGATCGTGCGGTCGTAGTTGCTCTTGCCCAGGTTCACCGTGGCTTTGTTGCCCTGCATATAGACGGGGATTACCTCGGTGTAGTTGTCCTTGTTGCCTTCGTTCTGGGCGTCGCGTCCGTCGATAAAGGCGAGATGTCCGTTGTAATAGGTATTATAGAGAGCCTTGAAAGCCTGCACACGACGTGTGAGCGCCGTGTTCTTCTTGGTCGAACAGGCGCACACGAGCACCAGTGCCAGCAGCACTGTCATTGCTTTCAGGCCGTGTTGTTTCATTCTATATATATAACGTAGGGCCCCCGTCTTTATTGCTTATTGGCGGCGTTGGTCGTCGACTATCATCAGCACGTCGTCCTTCACCTGGTCGGGCAGTTCCACCTGCCGAAGTTCAAGGCTGTGAAGCCAGCCGCCCACTTCGTCCTCGCGCATCGTGAGCAGCACCTCGCGAAATTCGTCAGCCTCCTCAGCGGTGTAGTTGTCGCTGCTGCGACCGCGAAAGCGGTCCAGTTCCTCGTCTTCGTAATACTCAATATTGCGCAGTTGGTTCAGGTAGATTTCCTTCTCGCAAATCTCGTGCTGACCACAGCAAGTGAAGTCTATGTTCATGATCGTCTTTCGGTTAAGTTCAGGCCTGTCTGGCGCAGTTCCTGCCAGAAGGCGGGGTAGGACTTGCTGACCACCAGCGGGTCGTTGATGACGATGCGGCCGCGTCGCAAGGCTGCCGGCGCAAAGGCCATGGCCATGCGGTGGTCCTTGTAGGTGTCGATGGCCGCTGTTTGTTGCGCTATCTGGGGTTCTGCAGTGCCCGTCCACCACATCTGGCGGTCGTCCGCCTCGATGCTGAAGCCCAGTTTCCGCAGTTCGTTCTGCAGGGCGGCGATGCGGTCGGTTTCCTTGATGCGCAGGCTTTGCAGGCCGGTGAAGTGGAACTGAACGCCCAGCAGGCAGCACGTCACGACGACGGTCTGCGCCAGGTCGGGAGTCTCGACGAAGTCCCAGTCGAGGCGTTCGTCGGGCGTGCCGCGTTTAGTCAGCACCACCGTCTTGGCTTCGTCGAGCACGAATGTGGTCTGCACGCCGAGGTGGCCGAAGATGTCTGCCACACGGCGGTCGCCCTGTGTGCTCTCTTCGAGCAGGCCCTGCAGCGTGAGGACCGAACCCTCACGGCCGCCCAGCGCCAGCACTTCGTACCAATAGCTGGCGGCTGTCCAGTCGCGTTCGATGAACGTGGTGCGGCTTTGTCGGTAGGGAACGGGCTCGACCGTGATGTCGCGCTCCGTGGTCCATGCCGCCTGTGCGCCGGCGGTCTGCATCTCGCGCAGGGTCATGTCGATGTAGGGGCGCGAAATGATTTCGCCTTCGAGCCGCAGTCGCAGGCCTTCCTCCAGCATCGGGCCCACCATGAGCAGGGCAGAGATGAACTGCGAACTGACGTTGCCCGCCAGCGTCACCGCACCTCCGCGCATCGCTCCGCCCCGAATGCGCAGGGGAGGAAAGCCCTCGCGTTCGGTGTACTGGATGTCGGCGCCGAGGCAGCGCAGCGCATCGACCAGCAGTCCGATGGGCCGCTCCTTCATGCGAGCCGAACCCGTCAGCACACAGTCGGTGCGCAGCATTGAGAGCAAGGCCGTCGAGAAGCGCATCGCCGTGCCTGCCGCACCGATGTCGAGGGTTTGGCCGTCGAGTCGGTCTGCCCGCACCAGCCAGTCGAGCATGGCGCGTGTGTCGTCGCAGATGCCGTCCGACTGCGGACCGACAGCCTCCTGTCCCAGTCGCAGCCGTTCGCACCACGCCGTGTCGAGTTGTCCGTCCTTCATCCACGACAACGCCTGAATCGTCAGCACGCGGTTGCAGATGCTTTTCGAGTAGGGCAGCACGGCACGGGCGTCAGACCGAAGTCCTTCGCCTTCGCACTCAATGAGATATTGTTCCATAATCCGTGCAAAGGTACGATTAAGTGAGCGGAAAACAAAACGAAAGACGAAGTTTTTCGGTTTTGCTTTCCCGAGCGCAAGTACCTTCGGTGTAGCCAAAGGTACGATTAAGTGAGCGGAAAACAAAACGAAAGCCGAAGTTTTTCGGTTTTGCATCTCCGACTGCGGCAGCCTTTAGGGCACAAAAAGAGCCTCCCGACGCGAGGTTGGGAGGCTCTGCATGCGGGTTCGGCAGTTAGAGACGTACCGCCTGCTGCTGTCCGTTGTAGTTCACCGTCTGCTGCTGTCCGTTGTCCATGCGGCGGATGCGGAAGCTGCGCTGGCCGAGCATCCCCTTAAAACTGCCCGTACGTGCGCCGATCGTGAGGGTCTGCGTGGCGTCGTCCCAGCTCATAGGGATAAGACTGTATTTGCCTTTTTCGTAGTTGTAGTTGTCGCCCTCGTCTTCGTAGAGGGTGAACTTGCCGTCCTGCCCAGGGTAGATGCGCAGTTCGAGGTCGTCCCAAGCCTGCTCCGAGGCATACTGCACGGCGGGTCCCCAAGGCAGAATCGAGCCTGCTCGCACATAGACGGGGATGATGTCGATGGGTGCCAGACGCTGAATGGCGTGGCCGCCTTCGTGGCGTTCGCCTGTCCAGAAGTCGTACCACGTCGCGCCTTTCGGCAGATAGACCTCGACGGGAGCGGCGGCTTTGGCTACGTCGGGGTAGATGGCGTGGCCGTTCTTCTGTGCGTCGCGATAGGTGTAGAGGGGCTTTGTCACGGGGCAGACGAGCAGCTGGCGCCCCAGCATGTACTCACTGCCGGTGCGCACGGCGCGGCGGTCCTGCGGGAAGTCGAAGACGAGCGGACGCATCATCGACCCGCTGTTGAGCACCACGTCGCCCATCGTGGCATAGAGATAGGGCAGCAGACGGTAGCGCAGTTCGATGTACTGGCGCTGCACGTCGTAGGCCCATTCGCCTGGTTTGCCGAAGTGGTAGATTTCGCTCACCATAGGCGACGAGCAGTGGTTGCGCATCAGGGGACAGAAGGCTCCGAACTGCATCCAGCGCACCTGCAGCTCCTGCATGGCTGGCGAGTGGGGGTCGTTGTTGTAGTCCCAGCCGAAGAAACCGCCGATGTCGGTGTTCCAGAAGGGGATGCCGCAGGCGATGTAGTTCAGGCCGCTGGGGATTTGTGCCTTGAAGACGTCCCAGTCGGTCGTCACGTCGCCGCTCCACGAGAAGGTGCCGTAGTGCTGGATGCCGAACGCGGCGCAACGGGTCATCTGCACGGCGCGCTTGCGGTCGCTGCCTTTCGTCGCCCGTTGGTGTTCATAGATGCCACGGTTGGTCACCAGTGCGAAGGCATTCTTCACCGAACGCCACGAACCGTCGTACGTCAGGTAGTCGCGGTCGCCAGGCTTTTCGGTGTGGTCGGGCTCGGTCGAGTCCGTCCACCAGGCATCGAAGCCCATGTTGTAGAGGTTCTTGAGGTACTTCCAGTAGATGTCGCGTGCGCGGGGATTCCACGGGTCATACACCAATGCACCGGCGTTCTTGGGCCATGTCTCGAAGGGGAAAAGGGCGTTGATTTTCTTCAGTTCGGCATACGGCTCGGTCCACGGGCCGAAGTCGGGCCAGATGCTGATCATCAAGTGGGCGTTGTTGCGGTGCACATAATCGACCATCTCCTGCGGGCTCTTGATGCGCGGTTGCCGTCCCGTGCGTACCATCTCGTCGGCCTGTTGCTGGAGGTCCTTCGGCAGGTAGCGCATGGCTGCGGGGTCGCCGATGCGGTTGGAGTAGTAAGGATTGTCGAAGCGCATGGCGTTCCAGTTCGAGTCGCAACCCCAGTATTGCCAGTCCTGTACGATGCCGTCGAGCGGGATGCGGTGTTGACGATAGTAGTCGAGCACGTCGCAGAGTTCGTCGCTCGTTTTGTAGCGTTCGCGGCACTGCCAGTAGCCGAGTGTCCACAGCGGGAACATGGTGGCCTGGCCGGTCAGGTCGCGAATGGCTGCCACGACACCGTCCTGCGAGCCGTCGCGGTACATGAAGTAGTAGTCCTCGAGGCGTGCCACGCTCGATGCGAAGGTGGTGCCGTCGGCCGAGTCGGAGAAACTCGACTCGCCGGCATTGTCCCAATAGAGGCCGTAGCCTTTTTCGCTGGCGAAGTAGGGGATGGTGATGATTTTGTAGCCGGTCCAGATATCGACCTTCTTGCCACGGATTCCAAACTCATCCGTTTGGCGCTGTCCGAGTCCGAAGAGGAACTCGTCGCGGCCGACGGTCCACGTCTGGCTGATGCGGTACTGGCCCTTGTCCACGCCGTCGGCGATGGCGTCGAGGGTCGAGGACTTCTCGGCGAGCAACGGCTGTCCCTGCTTGTCGAGGAAACGGACGTTGCCCGTGCGGGTGTCGATGGACACCGTGAGGTTGGTGCCGCGGAGCTCATACAGCCCTGTCTGTTCCGCCGCGGTCGCAAGCGACTGAACCTTCGCGGGGCTGGCGATGATGCTGTAGCTCTTGTGTTCGGGCGCAGCCGTGAGGCTCTTGGGGTACTTGAGGACACGCACAGCGGCGTCGGTGTACCACTGCACTTCGGTGGCAGTCTCGCTGTTGCTGGGGTTGATGCGCACGCCGGCCTTGGTGGCGACGACGGTCTGCGCCTGTGTGCCGAGCAGTGTGCTGAGGCACAACGTCAGGGAAATCAGGCTTCGTTTCGCGTTCATATTCTCTTTGTTTTAGGTGATTCGGAAGGGAATAGACATTTACTTCAGACAGATTTTCTGCCCGTTCTTCACATAGATGCCGCGGGTGGGGTTCTTCACGCGCATGCCCGACAGGGTATAAAAGGCATCGTCCTTTTTCACTTTTAACTTTTCACTTTTAACTTCCTCTATGCCAGTCGCCTCTCCGCTCTCGAGACGGTAAAGGCGAAAGTTATCAATCTTGAACCAAGTCTCGGCTGGAGCGTTGGCTGTCGATACGCCGATGGTGACGGGGTCGTTGTCCTGCTCCACTGTGAAATCCACGTGAACGGTCTGCATCGGTGTGGCATCGCCCACGCCGGCAGAGCGGACCTGGTCACGAAAAAAACCTTTGGCGTCGCCGGCAAACACGCACTGCTCACCCAAGCGCACGACATTGTCGCGATTCGAGGCGTGCATATCGACGGTCAGGCGGTACTGACCTGCGGGCAGGGTCGAGAGGGTCTGCGAAATGCTGGCCGACAGGACGTTGCCGTCCCACACGCCGAACAGGTACTGGCCGTCGGTGGGCTGAGGGTCGCCGGTGGCACCAGCGCTGACCTGGTTCACGCCCCACCACGTCGTCGAGGCATTCACGGTCCAGCCCTGCGGCTGCACCTTGGTGAGTGAGCGTCCGTCAGCCTCGAAGCTGGGATTGACAATCTTTCCCTCGATTTCCTCGGCAACGGGCTCTGCCACGTTCTTCACCTCGAGCTGGATGCTCACCTCCTCGCCCGTGTAGTGGACGGTGGCGTCGAAGGTCGTGGCGTGGGCGTCGCCGATGCCCTTTTCAGGCGTCACAACGAGGATGTTGAAGTCGCGCTCGGCAAGCATGCCAGGGAAACTTCCCCGACGTGCGTGGAACGTCATGGTCTTCGTCTCTTCGTCCCATGTGATGGGGATTTCGGCACAGTCGCCGCGCTCATAGCCGTATCCGTCGAGCTCGTCTTCGTAGAGTGTGAACTCGCCGTCGGCACCAGGATAGAGGCGCAGTTCGAGCTGGTCCCAGTTCTTCTCCGAGGAATACTGCACTTCGGGACCCCAAGGCAGGATGCTGCCGGCGCGGACGTAGAGCGGCATGATGTCGGCGGGTGCGGCCTTGAACAGCGTCTGGCTGCCTTCGAAGGTGTAGCCCGTCCAGAAGTCGAGCCAACGTTCGCCGGCGGGCAGATAGACATTGCGGCCGATGACGCCGTCGGTCACGATCGGGGCAACGAGGAACGAACGGCCGAACATGTACTGGTCGGCGATGTCGAAGGTCTGCTCATCCTGCGGGAAGGCGAGGGGCATGGCCTGCATGAAGCCCTGTGCGTCGGTGCGCACTTTGTTGGCTGTCGAATAGAGATAGGGCAACAGGCTGTAGCGCATCTTCACATAGCGCACGATGTTGTCATACTCGCCTTTGGCGTCACCTGCGCTACCAAACTGCCAAGGCTCGCGTGGCGTGCCGGTGCCGTGGAAGCGCAGCATGGGCGTGAAGGTGGAGAACTGCGTCCAGCGTGTATAGAGTCGGTGCCATACCTCGTCGTTCGCGACAAAGAAACCGCCGGTGTCGCTGTTCCAGTAGGGAAGTCCGCTTTCGCTCAGGTTGCAGGCTGCAGGAATCTGCTTGGCCAATGTCTGCCAGTTGCCGTCGATGTCTGCGCTCCAGACATAGGCGCCTGTGCGCTGCATACCCAGGTATCCGCTTCGTGTCATGATGCTCACGCGCTTGTCGGCCAGTTCGGGCTGGGCGCGATGGTGCTGTGCCACACCCTGCACCGTGGCGAGGGGGAAGGCATTGCGCAGCGAACGCCAGGTCTGGCCAGGCAGTGCCACGTTGTCCTTGTCGCCTTCGCCGCCGAAGAAGTCAGGCTCGGTCGAGTCCATCCAGTAGGCGTCGATGTTGTGGCTGAAAAGTCCCTTCCACAGGTAGTCCCAGTAGATGTCGCGGGCCTCGGCGCTGTAGGGGTTGTAGGGCTTGACACCGGCACCTGGGGGCCATGTGTCGGATGTGAACAAAAGTCCTTTGTCGCGCAGCGCTGCAAACTGTTTGGTCTGCGGACCGAAGTTGGCCCAGATCGAGATCATCAGCTTGGTGTTGTTCGCGTGGACAAAGTCAATCATTTGCTGGTAGTTGCTGTAGTCGGGGTTGAGGAACTCCATGGCGTTCCAGTAGTCGTTGCCGCCCCAGTACTGCCAGTCCTGCACGATGCAGTCGAGCGGGATCTGCAGGTCGCGATATTTCTGGACGACGCTCATCACCTCGTTGGCCGAGGCATAGCGCTCCTTGCTCTGGTACAGACCGAAGTTCCAGAGGGGCGGCAGCTCGGTGTTGCCCGTCAGGTTGCGGAGCGAACGCTGCACCTCGTGGCTGTTGTCGCCGCAGAGCACATAGTAGTCGATGGTGCGTCCGGTGGAGCGGAACATCGTCATGGGGCTGGCGTCGTTGAAGGTTGTGGGCGAATAGTTGTCCCAGTAGAGGCCGTAGTTCTTCGACGAAAGGAAATACGGAATGCAGATCGAGCGGTTTTCCTGCTCCAGGCGCACGACGGTGCCGCGGCGGTTCAGTTGTCCGTCCTGCAGCTGCCCCATGCCGTAGATGCGCTCATCGTCGGCCAGCTGGAAGTACTGGCTGAGGGTGTAGGAGGCGAAGGGACCGTCCATCGTATCGACAAAGCGGTGGTTCACTTCGCTGAGCAGCTGCGAACCGTCGGCGCGGTAGTATTCGGCCGTGCCCTGCGTGAGGTGATAGACGATGCGCATCTTCGACGTACTGAGCATCACGCGCTGGTCGTCGGTGCTCGTCACCGTGACGTCGGTGGCCTCGTCGGCCGAGGCGATGACCGCCCAGCTCTCGTGCTCGAGGTCGGCTTCGGTCATGGCCTTGCACACGCGCACGGTCGAGTCGTTCATAAACTGAATGCGCACGTACTGAGCATCGAAGCGTGCCAGGATGCCGCGGTCGATCGGCGTGAACGAACCCGTGTGGGTCGTACCCTCCTCCTCCGTTGCCTGACGGACAGACAGATAGAGCTCGTAGGCAGCCGCATAGTTGTCGGCAGCGATGGCATCGACCGTCGCCTGCTGTTCGGCGTCGAGCTGGACGATTTTCGCCTTGCAAGCTGTGGTGATACTCTCGGCGGTGAAGCCCAGCTGAGTCATCAGCGCGGGATGCTTCGCAGCCACCTCCCACGGAGCGTAGTAGCCGAAGTCGGTCACCGTGCCCGCCTGTCCGGCGTTCTGCGCCGTGAGTCCCACGGCGAGGATGAAGCTGTTGCCGTAGGCCGAGATGTTGATGTGCTCCTTGCCCCAGTCGAAATTGGAGTTGATGGCGGCATTGGTCCGCAGGTTCCACAGCAGCACAGCCTCGTCGCCGTCGGTCAGTCGCTGGTCGGCCGGCGTCTGACCGAAGTTGTTGAATCCGTTGAGCCACCAGACATAGCTCGCCGTCTGCGTCGTCTGCAGGTTCTTTCCGCAGATGAGCAGCATCGTCTCATCGTTGTCGATGTAGTATTCGCCGTCCATGGCATCGTTCATCTTGAACGCCACGTTGTTGGCGCCGCTGGCACTGATGCTGAAAGTGTTGGCACCCGTGTCGTAGCTGAACTGCGACTGGGTGGCACGTGCGTCGTCGGTCGAAATGTAGTCCCGACAGTTGAACACGTAGTGCTGCTGGGCCGCAGCGCTGACAGCAGTGAGCATCGTCACGGCAGTCAACAGAAGAATACTCGAAATTTTCTTCATTGTGTACAGTTGTTGTTAGGTGAAAAAATTAAATGTTTTCGCTTGCAAAGTTACGTACATCCGCCCGTAAACCGCTAATACAAATGTTGAACCCCCTGTCACAAATGTTGAAAAAATCGTCTATTCACTTGTAAAATTCGTTCATAACACGCCAAAACCGCAATTTTGAAAGATTTATGACATCACTTGACGGATATTTGATAACACTTTGATAAAAAAAACACTACCTTTGCAGCGTAAAACAAAGGCAGCCCGCCTCGAACAAGTGCTTACTTTTTTTTCATCAGCATATTTAGTTAGTAGTTAGTATTAGTTAGTTGGTTAGAAGGTCAGTGTGTCGTGAGATACATTGACCTCATTTTTTGCAGACAGGCAGGCTCCGCTACGCATCCCGACAAAACACCGATGACGGCCCAAAGCAGTCAACCGTCAGTTTCCGTCAGCCCCCGTCATGGCTCATGAGCGGTGCGGATGCAACTCGGCGGCGCTGCCCTCCAAACTCACCCACGGCGCAGATTCATCTCGGACCGTGCGCCGAAAAAACTCAAAATATCACTGATATTTTCAAAAATATCAATGGAATTTTTACAAATATCAGTGGAATTTGTAGAAATATCAATGATATTTTGACTTTTTTCCGCACACCGGCGCTCTTCCTTCCGCAGCGCGACCGAAAAAACGCCGAGCTCGGGGTGAGAACACATGGGGGAATGACAGAAAAAAAAGGGGGAATGGCCTGAGAAAAATGGGGGAATGCGGCAGATTCAGGCTTGGCTTCGGGCGTATTCCGAAGGCTTCATGCCGTAGGTTTGCTGGAAGAGGCGGCTGAAGTAGCCTGGCGACTGAAATCCGCACTGCTCCGCAATCTCGGCCACGCTGAGGCGGCCTTCGCGCAGCAGGCGTGCCGCCTGTTCCATGCGGATGTTGCGCATGAAGAGGGTAGGGGTTTGGTCGAGCGCCGCCGTCAGTTTCTTGTAGAGTCCCGTACGCTCCATGCACAGGTCGGCAGCGAGCTGTTCGACGCCGTAGCCAGGGGTGTTGAGATTCTGGCGGACGAGGGCAACGGCTTGCTGGATGAGGATTTCGCCAGATCCAGATGGCTCTGGACTGCTCTCCTGGCCCTCCCCAAGGGGGGCGGCCCCCTCCCCATGCCCTCCCCAAGGGGAGGGAGTGGTTACAACTTCTTCTGAGGGAAAAGTATATGTTCCCTCCCCTTGGGGAGGGCCGGGGAAGGGGTCCGTTCCCCCTTGTTTAGGCTCTGTCGAGAGTCGGGTGCTGCTCAGTTCCCTCAGCCGCTGCATCAGCCGGCGTTCGTGACGGCGCATACGCAAGGCGTAGAGCCAGAAGGCGAGGCCGATGATCAGGGCGATGACTGCCAGTGCGGCGGCGACTATATATATAAGATACGCGCGCGAGGCGTGGAGCGTCGGGGCATGGAGCACGCCGTAGTCGTAGGTGGCGAGCCACAATCCGCCGTCGCGGTCGCAGACAAGGCCGTTCACACCGGTGCGCAGGGTGTCGCCTGCCGTGGTCAGCAGTTCGGAGTGGAGCCGCATCTGACCGTTGTCCAGATTGATTTCCCACACGCCCTGCGGACAGCCCAGCAGCGCCAGGCGGCCGTCGGCGGTGATGACGAGCGAGTGGAAGGTGCCCGTCTTGGTCTCGAAGAGGGTGCGCCACGTCTGTGTTTCGGGGTTGAACTGGAGGAAGATGTGCCGCTGACGTCCGCAGCGCAGTTGGTAGAACTGGCCGTCGGCGGTGCTGCGTACGACGAGCGATGTACCGTCGTAGGCACGCATTTCGGTCGAGTCGTAGGCTTGGACAATGTAGCGCTGGCTGCCGTCACGACGGTCGTAGCAGACGACGGCACCGTTGCTGTAGAAGAGGAAGAGGCGCAGCGAGTCGGCGTCGAGGTCCTGCAGGGCTGGTCGCCGTTGCAGGCTGTCGCGCTCGGCAGGGTCGGTCGCGCTGCGCGGCATGATGGGCAGGGTGGGCAGGCGGAAGGCGTGTTCCCCCTCGTCCTGCACCACGGAGTCGCCCACCAGCCAGCGTTCGTGCCGCGAATCGACGAAGATGTCGCGCATCGGAATGTCGGACAGGTCGGTATAGTTGCCCGTCTGCAGGTCCATGCGCCACACACGTCCCCATTCCTTCACCCACAGTCCGCCGTCGCGGTCGGCATAGACGTGGTAGGCACCGGTGTAGCCTGGGATGGGATAGACCTCGTGCGGACGGACGGGATGCTTCACCACCGAGCTGCCGTCGTAGAGGTTGACGCACGAGTCGCTGGTGATGGCCATGCGCCGGTCGGGCAGCTGGAGGATGTGCAACACGTGGTCCGACTGCAGTCCGTCGGCCGTGGTCAGACGGTCGAAGCGTGGCAGAGTGGCCTCTTCTTCGCCTCGATGACAGGAGAAGAGGGTGCCGCAAAGAATGAGCAAGAGGAGTGACAGCCGGTGCATGGTACGGATGATTTCGGCTGCGAAGTTACAATAAAAAAGTGAAAAGTGAAAAGTGAAAAGTGAAAAATGGAATGTGAAAAGCCGAAATGTTTAGTTTTCCGTATCTCGTTGCGCGTCGAACGAGCGGTCGCCCAGCTGTATGCGGTCGAAACGGAGGTTCTTGATGCCGCGCTCGGGGCCGTCTTTCTCGGGCAGAGAATGCACCTGCACCTGCGCTGCGACATAGACGCAGAGCAGGTGCAGGGTAGTGAGTAGGAGAGTGAACTGGGTTCTCATCGAATCAGAGTCTTCTTTCCGTTGATAATATACAGGCCTTTGGTCAGGCTGCGTGGGTCGTCGGCCGAGATGCGGCGTCCGCTCAGGTCGTAGATGGCATTCGCATCGTCCATCTTCATTTTTCCATCTTCAATTGAGCCGATGGCCGTATCCACGCTGCCGTGGTAGGTGAGGCGGAAGTTGTCGAACACGAGCCACGTGGTGCCGTCCGTCGGTTCAAAGATTCCGAAATGGAGCATTCCGTCTGTTCCGACTTCCACGTCGCAGCTGAGCAGGGCGTAGCTGGCAGTCCGTGCCATCTTGTCGCGCTCGGCGTCAAAGTTCGAACCGGCGCAGCTCTGTGTGACGATTTTCTTCTCGCTGCTCTCGCTGGTCCAGGCAGAGAGGTAGCCCGTGTTCGAACCCTCTCCGTTGACCATCTGCACGCTGACGGTGTAGCGGCCGGCGGGCATCTCCTCCATGACCTGCTGCATGCGGAAGCCTGTGCTGTGCCACGTCTCGGCGGCGCCGTTGAAACGCTGGTTTCCGAAAGTGCCCTCGACACTCCACAACGCCCAGTTCAGCCCATCGAAAGCAGGGTTCTGGATGAGCACGGTCGCATCGACGGGTGTGGCTTCAGTGGCACCAGACAGCAGGTCGGCGTGCAGACGGGCACGAGGAATGGCAAAGATTTGGAAGTGTCCGATTTCCTCGTCCACAGTCTTGTTGCAGGCCATCTCCTGACCGTCCACATATCCGTTCTCGGGGAACCACAGGCCGAGCCAGTTTCCACGATACGTACCGTTCTCAATAGTCCACGCCGTGCCGTCGTTGGCGAAGATGAAGCGGGACCACGAGCAAGGCAGAGGCTGGTCGTTCGTGCGGAAGTTCCAGGGTCTGTCCCACTCGGTCTGCAGTGTCAGCCCGTCGTAGTCGATGTTGCGCAGGCAGTAGCCGCCGTCGAAGGGCTCGATGGTGAAGAATTTCGAGGCGTCGGTGAGCGGACTGCAGGGCTGCTGATAGAACATACCCTTGTTGCCGTTCTGCGGTGCGTTGGCCAGTCCGAGCATCAGGTCGGCCTCGTCACTGCAGATGACGAAGTAGTGGCTGGCGAGCAACTCGTCGAGCTGCTCCGGCGACTGCACAAGTGTGTAGCCGTTGTCGTGTGTCAGATAGTCTGTGAAGTAGCTAAAGTCAGCGTCCTTTGTCGTGATGTGGAAGACGTAGTCTTGACCGAGATACGTGGCTGTGCAGGTGACTGGTTCGCTCTCTGCGGTGAAGGTGTAGGCGCTGCCGTGCGAACCGTCCTGCCAAGTGACATTCTGCGGGTCGGCAACGATGGGAAGCTCGAGCGAGAGTGTGACTTCCGTTCCTTGGAACACTTCAGCCTCGGTCTGGTTCGTCATGTAGCCATCGACGGTGATGTGTGGGATGGCGTCGAGCACGTGGATATTGAACACAGCCTCGCTCACGGCGCCGCTCTGGTTGCGGTACTGGCAGGTGTAGCTGCGGTCGGTGGTCACGTTTTGCACGGTTGTCGTGGTGCTCTTCGTGCCGTCGTCCCACAGATATTCGTCGGTCCAGCCCGTGGTAGCCTCTGCAAAGAGGATGAGGTCGGAGCCGCTGAGCACCGACACGTCGGTGGCCTGCTCCACTTCACCGCCCACAGTCACCTGTGTGCGCATGGGGTCGGGCTCGGCGTCGCCCGCCACAGCAATGTCAAACGATTGCTGGCTCTGACGGCCGTTGGCTGCGGTGTAGGTGACGCGATAGATGTAGCTGTGGTCGGCGTGGACGGTGATTTGACGAGTCGTCTCGCCCGTTTCCCACTTCCACAGTCCGGTGTCTTCCACGCCCTCGGGCAGCTGCGGAATGAGGGTAATCTCGGCACCGTCGGCCGGAATGGCGAAGGTAGAACCGCGCAAGTATTTGTATTTCAGACCGCCGAGGTTGGTCTGGTTCTTCAGCGTCTCCCCTTTATAGATAATGTCACCTGAGAGCGGAGTGATGGCATCAGCCTTGTCGATGAGCGGACGCCAGTGGGTGAGCGACGAGAAACCCAAATGGTCGTAGCCACCAGACTGTGCATTGTAGTTGCCACCGCCACCGTCGGGGCAGAGGACAGCCGCAGCTGCGTCGCTGTACTGCATCGGCACGCCGCGCAGTCCTTCGTAGTAGCCGCGCACGCGATCCCAAATCGGACGGCGTTCACCCAGCCCTGCATCGCTCGGTCCATACATCTGCCAACTGGAGCCACGCACGCCACGGCAGTCGGCATATTCGTAGGGATGCCACGGCAGGTCGGTGCCGGCAACGCCGCCGAAGTTCATCGCAGCCACAAATTCGGTGCCGGCTGCGATGCGGTCGTCCATGTAGGCAAAGAGGTCGTCGCCCTGATTGAAACCAATCTGACAGATGTCGAGGGCACAGCCAAGTGCCATCACGGCGTGGCCCTGGTCGCGTCCCGATTCCTGCATCTGGCCCAGGTAGCCGAAGGGACCGCGCTCGTCGGGCAGGACGTCGGGGACAAGGTTTCCGATAAACTCGTCGCAACCGTCGTTATAAATCATCGGCTGGGTCGAGCGGTCCGCTACGAACGTGCCTTGGTGGTCATATTTGTAGAACGAAACGCCCTGGTTATACATGTGGACGTCGTCGCAGAGAATACCAATCGACATCACGCAGAGCACGTTGCAGAGGCCCCAGTTCGACCAGTAGTGACCCGGACGCTCGCCAATGCTGGGATAGCGGAAGTTCATCCAGGTGTCGTGGCGTCGGCGCAGGAAGTCGATGGCGGGGTTGTACCACACACGTACCATCCATTCCTTGAAGCGTTCGAAGTCTTCGCGTGCCCATCCGTCGTAGTCGCGCATCAGTTCGGCGGCGTTGGCAAACTCGTAGCCGTAGAGTCCGGCTGCGAGCGAGACGTTGGTATTGCCCGTCACGGCAGTGGTCACGTTGCACCAGTTCATCATGATACCGACCGATGTGTCGGCATGGGCTCGGTCGCCGCTAATCTTCCAACGCAGGGCGTTCTGGTAGGCAGCATGGGCCGCACGGGCTGCATTCATATAGTTGTCGCCCGAACCGGCGCGGTGTACGGTCGGTGTAGGCCAAGTTGCAACACCAGCTTGCGACCATTGATTGTCGCACAGGATTTGCCATGCGCGTACCATATACTCGTTCTTGTCCTCGAAAATCAGTTTCTTGGCACGGTCGATGTCGGCCTGAGTGACCAGTGCACCAGGGTGTACGAAGCCCTGCTGACCTGCCGTGAACTCCATGGGGGTGAAGCTGGTGAAGCCTTTCGAGGCATTCACCTTTTTGACGAGGTTCGCCAGTTCGGCCTGTATGTCGTCGATATAGTTCTGCGAGGCCTTGCCCAGCGCGATTTCCTTCTCAGCAGCCTCGATGCCGGCGCTGAGGTTCGTCACGGCTGCCGGTGCGTAGTTGCCAGCCTCGGCCACGGCAAGCAGTGCCTTTGCGTCGGCGACGGTCTGCTTCAGCGACGTGAAGTCGCCCGTCGTGCCGTACATATAGTCGAGTTGTTTGTCCGAAGCTGCCTTGGCCAGCTGGCGTGCCGTCTGGCTGTCGATAGAGACGTCGTAGAGGCGGATGTCGTCGACCAGCGTCTGGCTCAGGTACACATCGCCCGAGAATGGAGAGCGTCCGATCCAGCAGAAGGTGGGGGCTGAGCCGTCATAGACTTCACTCGGCTTGGGTATGCCCGACACCTTATTCACCACCTGACCGTTGATGAGCAGTTCGCCGCGGCCATTCTTCTGGCGATAGATGACGTTGACCCAGCGGCCCTGTATGCTTTTCTGTCCCATGTCCATGCCGACTTCGGAGGCAAAGCCGGCGGTGGCAGAGGCAAAGCGCTGCACATTGAGGCGATAGGCGATGTACTTGCCCGACGATTCGCCGCCCGTCTGCACCGACGAGAACATCCAGAGGAAGTTTCCGTTGGCGGTGATGTCGGCCTTAGGATCGACGTAGTAGTTGCTGGAGATGGTAAACTCGTCCAGACCGTAAAGTTCACGTCCGAAGGCGCGCGTCAGGTTCAGGTAGCCGTTTTGCGTGCCCAGGTTGAGCACGTGACCCGTACCCTGCTCTTCGACGGTCGCCTTGTTCATCAATTTTGCCGTCACTTTTGACAGGGGATCATAGACGCCTTCGCTGTTTACAGTCTCGAAGTCGAAGTTGGCGCGCAGGTGGCTTTCCTGTGCCAACGTGCACGTTGCCGTGAGGATCAGGCTCAGTGCGAGGGTGAAAAAACGTTTCATAAGATTAGGTTGTTGGTGATTTTTCCGCCGCAAAGTTATAGAATCTATTGATAAACAGTGCGTAACAACTGTCTGAAAACGCACGTAATAAATGTAAAAATCGTAAAAATAGACAATTGTTACATGCTTTTTAGACGATCTTTGCACGTAATATTAGACAATTTTGCTACCTTTGAGGGCGAAAAAACCGTGGACATGAAAAATCTACTGTACATTTTCCTGTGGGCTTTGCTGCCGATTGGAGCAAACGGACAGGCCGACCGACCCGCTTTTGTGCGCTTCACGACGACCGACGGACTGCAGACGGGTCAGGTCCGATTGTTGGAAACCCTGCCCAACGGTCAGGTGTTTGTCGCCACCGAGGGTATGTTCTACCTGAGCGACGGCCAGAGATTTCTGCCGCTCGACTGCCGTATGGACAGCATCAGGGCACTGCCCCGCTTCGGCAACCACGCGGTCTTGTGGCAGGGCGACTCCCTCTTGTGGGTGAAAGATTACTACTCGCTCTACCTGTTCGACGCCCGTTCGCGCCGTTTCCGCTACGACTACGAGCCGCGTCTGTCCGAGGTGCGCGTCCATCAATTCGTCAACGAAGACGGCGACTCGGCGGCGCAGGTCTATAAGGACTTGATGGCTCCCCACTGGCCACCCTTCGTCGATATGGTGGTGGGCACACCCCTCGACGGCGAGCAGCTCTCGGCCTGGTGTCGCGACCGCCAGGGCGGACAGTGGTTCGGAACGCGCTCGAGCGGCATCCTCTATGTGCGTCCCGAGCGTCAGCGCGTGGAGCTGGTGCAGGCAACCGACGGCGACGTGGTGCGGCACATGGCGATGGTTGATCGCGACCACATGCTCGTCGCGGGCGAACACTTCATCGGGCTGTTCGACTGTCGCGAGCGTCGGGTCGTCCGGACTTTGGCGACGGGCAACATCTCTTGCTCCGAGATGCAGGCCGATGCGCAGGGGCGCATCTTCGTCTGCACGTCGCAGGGCCTGTACGTCTATGCCGACGGCCAGCTGAGTCTTTATGATACGGGCAACAGCACGGGACTGCTGCACAACCACATGCGCGTGGCGCAGCCCCTCGACACCGACCGTGTGCTCCTGTGCAACGTGCGCCACTCGCTCGGCTACTTCAGCCTGCGCAACAGCCACATGCAGTTGCTGACCGACCGCATCCCGTCGCTCGAGAACTACCGCATCGTCATCTGTGCCACCCCGCTGCGCGCCGGATCGACCGACGAGGTGCTGGTGTGCACCCAGAACGGGGCCTTCGTGCTCAACACGGTGGAGGACACCATCCGCTCGTTTGCGCCTGCCCTCGAGATGGAGCGCTATACCCGTAAATACAATGCTTGCCTGCGCGACACGCACGGTCGCCTGTGGCTTGGCACACAGAACGGCCTGTTGCTGGTCGATGGGCAGCACACACGTCGCCTGACCGAGGCCGACGGCCTGTCGAACAGCTGCATCCAGAGTCTGGCGGAGGACCGCAACGGACGGCTGTGGGTGGGCACGTCGCAGGGCATCGACCGCATCGAACTGAGCGGGACGGAGAACGACCGCCAGGTGTCGGTGCGCTGGCTCGGCGCCTCGGAAGGTGTGCCGGCCGTCGAACTGATGGAGCGCGGTGTGTGCATGATGCCCGACGGACAGGTGTGGTTCGCCACGCCGCTCGGCATGGTGACGTTCAGCACCGACGGATTCTCCGAACGGCTGGTCCAGCCGTCGTGCGTGCTGGTCGGCCTGCGCATCGGTGGCGAGGAGATGCCCCTCGACACGCTGACCCTCAGTCTCGACCACAACCAGAACTATCTCGAACTGCGACTCTCGGCACTCAACTATGCCACCCCCGAACACACGCAGTATCGCTACCGCCTGCTCGGCCTCGAGCGCGAGTTCACGCTCAGCTATGGGGCTGTGGCCGACGTGCGCTACAATGCCTTGCGCCCTGGCACCTACACCTTCGAGGTGCAGGCCTCGCTGGGCGATGGCGAGTGGGGACCGACTTGGCGCAAGACCTTCGTCGTGCGGCCGCCGTGGTGGACCACCTGGTGGGCGCTGGCGCTCTATGTCCTCGTCGGCCTTGCGCTGGTCTTCTGGCTCCTGCACAACTACTGGCAGAAGCGGCAGGCACGGCTTGAGCGCGAGAACGAACAGCGCGTGAACCAGCTCTTCGAACTGCGCGAAGAGGCGCGTCGCCATTTCGTGCAGGCGGTCGGCGTCGATAGCAGCCGCATCGGTACCAATGCCGAAGAGGAGAAACTCGTTCAGCAGATGATGAAATATATCGAGAAGAACCTCGACAACGCCGACTACACGGTTGACCTCCTGGCGCGTGACATCGGCATGAGCCGAGCCAATTTGTACAAACGGATGCAGACGCTGCTGGGCATCACGCCCAACGAATTCATGCGCAGCGTCCGCCTGAAGCGCGCCGCGCAGCTGCTCACCGAGTCGTCCGACAGCGTCGCGAAGATAGGTCAGCGCGTCGGATTCCAGACTCCGCGCTACTTCAGCCAGTGCTTCGCCCGCCTGTTCGGCGTGACGCCCAAGGAGTATCGCGAGGGAAAGACGGCTGACGAAGCGTAGGTAAGTTCGTGAGTCATTGATCTTTTTGAGCCGGAGCGCTGTCGTCCTCACCCCTTACCGCCGCGGTATCATCCCTGCTCATCCCCAGCCGAAACCCACTGCATCCCCAGCCGAAACCTACCGCATCCCCAGCCGAAAATCGCTGACGCTGCACCGGAAAGTGGCCCATGCTGCGGACATAACTCAAAATCTCAGTGAGATTTGTAGGAATCTCAATGAAATTTACAGAAATCTCAGTGTGATTTTTGAAAATCTCACTGAGATTTTGAGTTTTGTCTGCGGTTCATCCGTTTTTGAAAGCCTCGGCGGCGAGAATCCAGCGGGCACGGGTCGAAAATAAAAATAAGAATGCCAGCATTTTTATTTTGCATTCCCCTCGTTTTTTCCGTAGCTTTGGCTTCGCCGAAGTTACTTGCACTCGGGAATGAAAATAAAAATGCCAGCATTTATATTTTGCATTCCCCTCGTTTTTCCGTAACTTTGCAGCCACAAATGTGCGCAATGTTCACTATTATATCATATACACTATGGCAAAAAAAGCAATTCTGATGATTCTCGACGGATGGGGAATCGGCAACCAAGGCGAGGGTGACGTGATTTTCCGCACCCCAACGCCGTATCTCGACTATCTGAACGCTGTCAGTCCGCACGCACACCTCGATGCCAGCGGCGAGGACGTAGGTCTGCCCGACGGCCAGATGGGCAACTCCGAGGTGGGTCACCTCAACATCGGAGCCGGACGTATCGTCTATCAGGACCTGGTCAAGATTAACCGCGCCTGCAAAGACGGCTCGATTCTGGAGAACCCTGAAATCAAACGTGCCTACAGCTATGCCCAGCAGACGGGCAAGAGCATCCACCTCATGGGCCTCACCTCGACCGGTGGTGTCCACTCGTCGCTCGACCATCTGTTCAAGCTCATCGACATCGCACACGAGTATGGCGTTGCGAACACCTACGTCCACTGCTTCATGGACGGACGCGACACCGACCCGAAGTCGGGCAAGGGCTTCATCGCCGACCTCCAGAAGCACATCGACACGGTGGGCACCGGACACATCGCGTCGATTATCGGCCGTTTCTACGCCATGGACCGCGACAAGCGCTGGGAGCGTGTGAAGGTGGCCTACGACCAGCTCGTCGAGGGCAAGGGCCGGCTCTGCACCGACATGGTCGAAGGTGTGCAGTCGTGCTACGACACCGACTCGGAAGACCATAAGAACACCGACGAATTCATGGAACCGCTGGTCAATGCCAACTGCGACGGACGTATCAAGGAGGGCGACGTGGTCATCTTCTTCAACTACCGCAACGACCGCGCCAAGGAACTGACCATCGTGCTCACGCAGCAGGACATGCCCGAACAGCAGATGCACACCATCCCGGGCCTGCAATACTTCTGCATGACTCCCTACGACGCCTCGTTCAAGGGCGTACACATCCTCTTCCCGAAGGAAAATGTGGACAACACGCTCGGCGAATACCTCTCCAGCCTGGGCAAGCGCCAGCTTCACACGGCCGAGACAGAGAAGTATGCCCACGTCACGTTCTTCTTCAACGGCGGACGCGAAGCCCCCTACGAGGGTGAGGACCGCATCCTCGTCGCCTCGCCGAAGGTGGCTACCTACGACCTCAAGCCCGAAATGTCGGCCTACGAGGTGAAGGACAAGCTCTGTGCCGCCATCACCACACAGCAGTACGACTTCATCGTCGTCAACTTTGCCAACGGCGACATGGTGGGCCACACCGGCGTTTACAATGCCATCGCCAAGGCCGTGCATGCCGTGGACAACTGCGTGCGCGACGTCGTCGAAACGGCGAAGCAGAACGACTACGAGGTGCTCATCATTGCCGACCACGGCAATGCCGACAACGCCATCAACCCCGACGGCACCCCCAACACCGCACACTCGCTCAACCCCGTGCCCGTCATCTATGTCACCGACAACAACTCGGCGCGCATCCACAGCGGACGCCTGGCCGACGTGGCACCCACCATTCTCCACATCATGGGCCTCGAGCAGCCGAAGGACATGACGGGCAGCTGCCTGATTGAGGGCTGACGAACGGGGCAGACAACGTCCTGTAAATGCAGAAACTCCGCACCGAGTCAAGCGTCTCGGTGCGGAGTTTTCTGTTTCTACGCATGGTCGTCCAGTATGGACAACGCGGATGAGGTGGTTTAATAGTGGAAGGATGAGCCGCCGAGGAACTCGCGCAGCAGCGAGGTGGGAGGCAGTTCTTCGTCGCTGATGGGCTGGAAGTAGTGGAGGAAACTGTGGATGAGCGACGCGGTGAGGTAGGCATCACAGTTTTCAGGCACGCTTTCGAGCAGCGGCAGTGCGTGGTTGCGCAGCACGGCGAGTTCGTAGATGAGCGCCGAATTGAACATCACGTCGGCATTCTCCTGGTAGGGGAAAATCCAGCGCTCCTCGCCCAGCCGCACGCTGTGCCAGCGTTCGAGCGTCTGCCGTGCGCTGGTGCCGCGGTATTTGTTGTCGCGTACGATGCGGCGGATGAGTCGGTTGATGGTGGTCGGGATGTAATTGTGGCCGTCGAGTTTGATGCTGGTGAGAGCCGAAACGTAGATTCGGAATTTGGCAGCCTCGGGTATGCCCTCGGTGAGGAGCGGATTGAGGGCGTGTATGCCTTCCATGATGAGCACGGTGCCCTCCGACAGTTGCAGACGTTCGCCGCTGGGCTGCGATTTTCCCGTGGGGAAGTCGTAGCGCGGAAGTTCCACCTCCTCGCCGTCGAGCAGCTGACGCAGCTGCTGCCGGAAGAGGGGCAGGTTGAGCGATTCGATGTGTTCGTAATCGTAGTCGCCGTTCTCGTCGCGCGGTGTCAGCTCACGATCGACAAAGTAGTTGTCGAGCGAGATGAGGCGGGGCACGAGTCCGCAGGTCATGAGTTGGATGAGCAAGCGCTTGCTAAACGTCGTCTTGCCGCTCGACGAAGGGCCGGAGATGAGGATGACGCGCACGTCGGGCCGTTCGGCAATCTGCTCCGCAATCTTCGCCACTTTTTTCTCTTGCAAGGCTTCGGCCACCTTGATGGCGGCGCCGGCCAGCTGTTTCTGTGTGAGCACGTTGAGGTGGCCGACGGTGGTCATGCCGAGACGTTTCTGCAGCTGATGGTCGTCCTGGAAGGCACCGAGCATCTTTTCCTGCTTCACGATCTCGGGTATCTTTCCTTCCTCGCGCGGAATGCAGAGGAGCATGCCGTTGTAGTAGCGCACGAGGTCGAACTCGTCGAGAAAGTCGGTCGAGGGAACGAGCGGCCCGTAGTAGTAGTCGTAGGTGTCGCACAGCCGGTAGTAGTGGCAGTAGAGCTTACCCAGACTTTCGATCAGGATAGCTTTGTCCTTTTGTCCGTGTGCACGGAACAGCTCGGCAACCTCCTCCGTCGGCCGTTCCAGACGGTGGAAGCGATGGCCCTCGGCTATGATTTCACGCATTCGCTGCCGCAGTCGCTGCACCACGTCGAGGGTGGTTTCGATGCCGTCGAGCAGGAAGTAATAGCCTTTCGACACAGGTGCCTCGATGGTCAGTGTGGTACCTGGGTAGAGGTCCTCCACCGCTTTGTAGAGCACAAACTCCAGCGAGCGCATATACACTTTGCGGCCTTCGGCACTGGTACAGTCAAGAAATTCGACCTGCTTGTTGCCGAATACACGGAAGGTGAGCCCCTCCAGCCGGTTGTTGATAGCTGCACAGAGCGGTTTTCGGGTTAATTTTGGTTGAAAATGCTCGTAAATTTGCAAAAGTGTCGTTCCGAATGCGAAGTTATCCGAATTTTTAGTATTTTTGCAAAAAATCTGTAATGTGTTTGGCACACTTTGCTGTTTCGCTGTCTGTTCCATGGCGGAAGCAATTTAGGTGTTAGAGGCCGCAAGTTACGATTTTTTGCAGAAAGAGCGAAGGGAAATGGAAAAAAAATGCTGTTCACTCCCCCAAAAACTGATTGACCAAACGTATCCTGTCTTATGAATGTACTGACGATTCTCACGCTGCTCGGTTCGCTGGCACTCCTGATGTTCGGCATGAAGAAACTGAGCGAGGGCCTTCAGAAGATGGCCGGTCCCTGGCTGCGCAGCCTGTTGCAGACGATGACTTCCAACCGCGTGATGGGTGCCTTTACCGGAATGTTCGTCACGGCCAGCATCCAGTCATCGACAGCGACGACGCTGATGACGGTTTCGTTTGTCAATGCCGGCCTGCTCACGTTGGCACAGGCCATCTCCATCATTCTCGGTGCGCATGTCGGCACGACGTTCACCGCCTGGCTGATGTCGATAGGCTTTGTGTTCGACGTCACCATCTATGCCTATGCAGCAGCCTTCGTCGGCATCATTCTCTCCTACCTTCAGCGGTTCAAGAACTTCGGCGAGTTCCTTTTCGGACTCTCATTCCTCTTCCTGGGTATCATCACGCTCGAACGTGCCGACCTGGCGCTGGAGCTTGACAAGAATCCGGCGGTCATGGATTTTTTCCATACCTTCGAAGCCCAGAATCCTTTTGCCATCCTCCTGTTCCTGATCATCGGAACAGTGCTTACGCTCTGTGTGCAGTCGTCGGCTGCCATCACGGCCATCACGATGACGCTATGTTCCACTGGCGTGCTGCCCATCGAGCTTGGCATCATTCTCGTGCTGGGGGAGAACATCGGCACGACGATCACTTCCATCATCGCGGCCCGCACCGCCAATGTGAATGCGAGGCGAGCCGCCTTCTCCCATCTGCTGATCAACGTGGTCGGCGTGGTGTGGGTGGTGTGCCTCCTGCATCCCTTCTTCACGATGGTGTGCTCGCTGGTGGGATGCGATGCCGACGCTTTGATGACCGATACTGCCTACGCCATGACCCACGCCAGCATCGTCCTGGCTGCTTTCCACACCGCTTTCAATGTCGCCAATACGCTCTTGATGATCGGTTTCGTGCCGCTGATCGAGAAATTGGTCTGCCGTGTGGTTCAGCCCAAGCCTGAGGCTGAAGACGAGGAGTCGCGACTCGCCTTCATCACAGCCGGCCTGCTCCACACCCCCGAACTCTCCATCCTCAATGCCAAGAAGGAAATCGAGGTGTTCGGACAGCGCTGCCAGACGATGTTCGGATTTGTGCAGGAAATGCTTCATACTGAGAAATCGGAGGACTTCGGCCGCCTTTTCGCACGTGTGGAAAAGTACGAAGGCATCACCGACACCATGGAAGTGGAAATTGCAAACTACCTCAATCAGGTGAGCGAACGCCACCTGTCCATCGAGTCGAAGGCCGAAATCCAGCGAATGCTCCGCATGGTGAGCGAGCTGGAAAGCATCGGCGATGCGTGCTACAACCTGGCTCGTTCGATGAGCCGTAAGCGCCAGCACACCAAGGAGGACTTCACCGAAAAACAACAAGAGCACATCGGCAGCATGATGTCACTGTGCGAGGACGCCCTCGAACAGATGAACCACGTCATCAAGTACGGCGAACAGCGATACGTTGACCTCAACAAGTCCTACAACCTGGAGCACGAAATCAACAACTATCGCACGCAGCTCAAGAACCAGAACATCCTTGATATCAACAACCATCTTTACGACTACCAGATGGGCGTTTACTATATGGACATCATCGCAGAGTGCGAAAAGCTCGGCGACTACGTCGTCAACGTCATCGAATCCACTGGTATCAAGGAAAAGAAAGCCAACGGATTCTGAGCCTGATGTTTATTCTGAGAGAAATTTGGAGAAGTACGGATTATTTTCTATTTTTGCACATGGAAAGTCATCACCGCGCTTGACTCCCTGTTTCTTTCAGGATTGTTTTTCAACCTACCAAACTCATGTACAGACCGACCTTCACCCTCCTGCTCCTCGCAGTGCTCATTTTCCTGCCCTCGGGTGCCGTAGCTCAGAAAGGCGGTGAAAGTGTGGACGACCTGCGCCTGCAGTTCGAAAAATCTTCGGGCGCAGCACGCACACAATTCGCCAACAGTCTGATGGTCGCTTTCTTTCGGACTGAGGAGATCGACACGCTCATCAAGTTCACCCCCGACACCCCTCGCGACACCATCGATGCCTACACCTATTATTGTTTAGCGGAACACTACAACGCCGAAAGTCGTTTTCAGGACGCCATCGACTGCGGTGAACAGGGCAACCAGGCGCTGCTCCGTTCGCACAACCTCTGGCTCCGCTCCGACTGCCTCTCCATCGTCGCCATCGCCAACATGCGCTGCGGCAATTTCCAGCGGGCCATCCAGCTTGCCCGACAGTGCTACGACATCGACCACGTGGCGAACGACCGCGAACGTCTGTCCAGCGACCTCAACAATCTGGCAGCCATGTTTCTCGCTGCCCGTCAGCTGCCCTTGGCCGAGGAATACATCCTCAAGGCCATCGACATGGAGCGTTCCCTCAGCCGGCCCAGCGCGCTCGCCGTCCGCTATGGCATTGCTTCCGAAATCTTCATGCAGGGCGACAAACATCACGAAGCCCTCGACTACGCCCGACAGGCCTACGAACTCGAAGCCGGTCAGCCACACCCCGACTCTCGACGACTCGGCATCCGACTGTCGCAGATGGCCGGTGCCTATCTCGCCCTGGGCGAGGCACCGATAGCGCTCGACACCCTGCGTCGCTGCATTCCCTTGCTCGAAGAAGCACAGAGTCTGAACTCTCTCACCATTGCCTACACGCAGATGGGCGAAGGGCTGCTCGCCGAGAATCAGCCCGACATGTCCCTCAGCCACCTGAACCGTGCGCTCCAACTCGCCCAGCAGACCGGCAACCGAATGCACGAACTCAAGGCACGTCGCCTGCTTTTCAGGGCGCTGAAAGAGTCCAATCCGCTGCAGGCCATGCAGCATTTGGAGGTGGCCACCCAGATTGGCGACTCCATCTATCGCACCGAGACTGCTCAACTCATCGGCGAGACCAGCGCCCTCTACCGCAACGACGAGCTCCAAGACCAGAATGACGAACTGTCGCGTACCAACCGCCTGTTCCTGGTCAGCACCATTGTCATCGCCGTCCTTTTCCTCGTTTCCCTCGTGCTTTTCATCTACAGCCTGCGCGTGAAGCGGCGTTCCGACCGTCTGCATGCCCAGTTGCAGAAGGTCAGCGAAACGTTTTTTACCAACATCACCGACGAATTCAATATTCCCCTCACCGCCATCCTGGGCCTCGGCCACGACTTGCAGAACGCCACAGCCAACAGCATCGACCACGTGCACGAAGCCGCTGCCACCATCGTCCGCCAGGGGAACTACCTCCTTGAACTCATCAACCAACAGAACGAGCTCGCCAGTCAGTCCTACGGCACCGCCGACGCTGCCCAGCTACGGCTGCGCGTGGGTCAGCTGCTCAACCAGTGGCAGGTCATGCGCCGCAAATACCTCCGCACCGCTGCCTCGCCCGAGGGACTGAGCAATGCCTACGAAATGGCGGCCGACGACCGTCAGTGGCTCAACCGAATCATCGACCTCGTTCACCAACAGATGCGCGACGGTGAGGTCAGTCTCGACCAGCTGGCGGCCGACCTGCACAATTCACGCTCCCAGCTCAACCGTCGTATTCAGCGTCTCACCAGCGAAAACTCTGCCACCTACGTCATGCACATCCGCCTCAGCCATGCCAAGCGTCTGCTCGACCAGGACCTGAACCTCCCCGTCGGCGATGTCGCCATGCGCTGTGGATTCGACGATGTGGCCTACTTCAGCCGCATTTTCAAGAAGACTTACGGCCTCACACCCTCGCAGTTCCGGCGACGGGTGCAGTAAAGCCTCTCCCTCAAACAACCGAAAGCCTCCCCCCAACCCTCTCCGAACGAGGGGGCTGGGGGGAGGCTGTATGTCCGGCGTAGGCTGTCGGGTCTGGCGTAGGGCTTTATTTCAGCACCTTCCGTCCTCCGATGATATACAGGCCCTTGGTGGGTGTGGCGACGCGGCGGCCCGTCAGGTCGTAAGCTTCACCGTCCGTTTTCACCTTTAACTTTTCACTTTCAACTTCATCGATGCCCGTCGGCGTCTCGCCTTGGAAGTAGAGGTCGGTGGGCAGGACGTCGGCGTCCGTCGTGTTGAGTTGCAGATAGGCGTGCAGGCCTTTGAGCGTGGCTGCTTCGTCTGCCTTGCAGAAGTGGTTGTCCTTCAGCACGTAGAACGTCTGCCCGGGGAGGGCTGCTGACGCGAGGTCGGTCGTCGTTTCATAGGCTCCGTAGAAGCGTCCGCCGTCGAAGGGTGTCGAACTGGCACCGCCACGCACGAGCGTGATGCCCGTGAACTGGTAGGTGTTGTCCTCGTTCACGCTGGCCGGCGTGAGGATGAAGGGGACATGGGCTGTCGATGAATAGAGCTTTTGCGACACCAGTTCCTGCCCGTCGAAACTCTTGATGCTTTCCATCGACGACCCGCTGCCGAAGGCTTTGCGCATGGCGGCACTATTGATGCTGAAGGGCAGGACGACGGCGTTGCGTTCGCCAGCCTTCAGCGAGATGACCACCGTGGCGTCAGTTTTTCCGTTCTGGTTGCAGACGTAGCCGATGCGCTCGTCGATCACTTCGGGCTTCATGCTGACATCTTCGAGCATCACGCTGCGGAAGTAGTCGATGTCGTCCTTCGAAATGCCGAGCGTATTGATGAAGTAGTTTTCAAACTTGTCGCGCAGCGTCGTGCCTTCGAGTCCGTTGATGTATTCGATGCGGTCCTGCCAGTCGTTCTTCAGGCGCAGGCCTGCCAGCGAGTAGGACGTCAGTTCGTAGTTCTTGAACACGGCGTCGAAGTGCATGCCGAGGATGCCTTCGAGCAGCATGGAGAACAGTCCTGTGCGGTCGGCGCCCCACACACAGTGGAAGTACAGTGCCTTGCCGCGTCGCAGGGTCTGGAGCACGAGCTGGAACTCTTCGCGCCAGTGGCGTTGGCTCTCCTCCTTCGTGAAGTCTTCGGCCAGCCAGTCGTTGGCAGCTGCGAAGTAGTATTTGTCGCTGCCGAAGCCGAAGGCCGAGATGCCGACGCCGTCGTTGTCCCACGACGCGTTCCAACGCAGGTCGATTTCGGCGTCGATGCCCAGGTCGCGCAGCACCTGCAGGTCGTAGTCGGTCGCCACATGAGCTCCGTTCAGTTCGCTGCCGCGGAAGATGCGGCCGTACGCCAGACGTTTCGTCAGGTCGATGGTCGGCCATCCGCCCAGGTCGCGAATGTTGTTGGCCGAGGGCGCATAGATCATGCGCAGGCGTCCGTCGGTGAGGAACGATCCCTTGCTCACGGTCTCGCCGTCGGCCACGACGCGGTAGTAGTAGGCGCGCTGCGGCACGAGGTTGGGCACGTAGGCGGGTTCGCCAGGCAGCACCTTGCGACGCTGGGCCGTGGCGAAGTCGGGCGTTTCGCTCCACTCGACAAACAGCTCGGTGGCTTCGTCGCTCATCGTGGGCACCATGACGGGGTTGGGCGTGTCGCGGCGCATGGGCGGCGCGGTGCGGTAGTAGTTGCGGATTTGGCTGTCGTTGCTGAGCGTGTAAGTGTTCTCTGAGAGAAATCGGCGTGCGCTCATGTTCTCCAGATTGGCCGTAAAGTTCATGTGCATGGGGTCGAGCGGCAGGAACGAAAGTGCGGTGCCCGACACAGCCGTCGTCTTCGACATGGGCACGAACTGCCAGCTGTAGTTCGGATCGCGGCGCTCGGTGCGGATGTAGTTGCGCCGCAGTTCGCCGCCGCCCCAGGGCAGCAGGTAGCTGTCGGCCTGTGCAGGCGAGAGGACGACGGTGCCGAAGTCGATGGCCTCGGTGTCGCTCATCATGCGCACCACGCAGGGTTCGCCGGCACGCACATGGCCGACGCGGTAGATTGTTGCCGTCTTTTCGTCCGACGAACCTACGCCGTAGAGTTCGTCAAACATGTCGGCCGTGAGGTCGAAGGGCAGGCAGAGCGGGACAAAGGCTCCCGCCGTGAACATACGCTGCAGCACCACATGGGCGGTGGTGGGCACGCGGATGTCGAGTTCGGTGTCGTCGTTCGACAGCGTCACCTCGGGCACTTCGTTGCCGTAGAGCAGACGGAAGTGGCCGAAGGCGGTCCAGCTTGCAGCCGGCTTCGCAGCCGCGATGTCGATGCCCAGGTCGAGCGCGCCGTCGGCGTCGAGCGTGGTGCTGACCGAGTTCCAGTAGTCACCCAGCTCAAACCATGTGGGCACGGCAGCCTTGCTTTCGGGCACGCCACGTCCGTCGATGGCTGCTGTGATGCCGCTCAGTCGGCCGACGTTGTAGCGTCGTCCCGCCATGATCGACTGCAGTGCCACCCGTTCGCCGTTCAGTGTGAGGTACGCCTCGCGTCGGTCGATGCCCTGTTCGTAGTCGTGCATGTAGGTCGCAGGGTCGGTGGGTCGGCTGAAGCCCTGCGCCATCAGCGTGTAGTGGCCGGCAGGCATATTGCTCAGCACCTGCCGCACCGAGGCGCTGCTGGCGGTGCAGGTCACGTTGCCCACACCGGCTTCGCTGCAGCGCAGGTCGGCACCGCTGGTGGTCCATCCGCGGCTGCCGTCCGTCAGGTCGCCGTTGACGATGAGGGCCGAGAGGTCGTAGAGCCCGTCGCGTGCCGGACTCGTCTTTACCAGTTCGAGCACCGCACTGCGCAGCTGTGCGACGATGGCTTCCGCCTCGCTGTCGGTGCGGGCGGCACGCAGCTGGGCCAGTGCCTGTGCTGCTGCGTCGGCAAACGCACCTGGGTTCTCAGCTTGGTCTGCCACCGACACCAGCCGTTCGTACTCGTGGAACCAGGCGTCGTCGATGGGCTCGTTGCTGCCGTGGAAAATCACGCGCGCCTGAGTCCACGCCAGCCAGTTGAACGAGGCGTTCTGTGTGTGGAAACCCACCGTCAGCCGTCCGTCGTCGCCCACTTCGGCCATCACGCGGTATTCGCCCATGAAACCCTTGCCCGACAGTCCGCCGGCAGTGATTTCGCTGCCTTCCTCGATGGGTGCTTCGCTCGTGTTCGCCACGATGCTAAGTCCCTGGGCCGTGCCGTCGAAGTCGCCGTTTTCGTCGTACACGCGCACTTTCGAACGAAACTCATACCAGCCGGGCGTCAGTCCCTCATAGCTGTACGTCAGTCGGGCGTTGCCCAGTTGGTAGCCCATGCCCGTCCAGTATTGGAAGCGCGAAACCTCGAAGATGGTTTCGTCCATGTTGTTCGTCACGATGGGGAAGTCGCCGTGCGTATGAGCCCCGATTTCGCTCAGCGTCCAGCCGTCGGCATAGTAGCCGTCGTGGTAATCGACGAGGGCGGTGCCCAGTCCCGTCCCGCCTTCGCCACGCTCCATCTCGGCATGGTAGGCGTCCGTCTCGCCGAGATAGTAGAGGCGGAAGTGGTCGGCTTTGAACCAGCTGCGGCTTCGCATTCCCCACTTCACGTTCAGCGTCTGCGGACTGACGAAGAAAGGCAGCTCATACTCGGTGAACGTGCTCTTGTGCTGCGGCACGAACTCCACGCCGTAGGTATTGGCAAACAGCTCGATGGGCATCTTCACACTGGCGTATGTGTCGCTGGCAGCGAGGGCCACGAGCCTGTATTCGCCGGCGGGCAGGTTGTTCACCTGCTGTTCGACAAACTGGTTGGGGGCAACGAACGTGTAGTCGTTGGCCGAATACCAGGTGTTGAACAGCCAGAGTCCGTCGCAGCCGCTGGTGGCATAGACCTCGATCGAGTTCTCACGCGCACCGATTTCGGTGCCGCCCACGGTCGAAGTAATCCAGCCATCGGTCGTTCCCGTCTCGAACGAAGGATTCACGAGTCGGCTGGTCAGGTCCTGTCGTTCCGTCTGTGCCACGGCGGCAAGGGGCAGCACGACTGCCAGTAGGGGGAGTAGTCTTAGTCGTAGGTGTTTCATGTTTTCTTGATAAGTTAGGTGAGTCGTCAATGGGCAAAGTTACATTATTTTTACAATATCGCAAAGATTTTTTTTACCTTTTTTGTGCATGAGCCACAGAATGAAGGAATACTGAAACGTTGTGAATGATTTTTACAAAACGTAGGAAACTGATTGTGTGGCGATACGCTTCGCCGTCGTGACACGACGTCGGGCAAGCAGAAACGCCCACGTCGCACCGCCCACATCGCCGTGCAGCCCCACGGATTCGGCGGCAGCGCAGACAAAACTCGTCTATGGCGCAGAATAGACTCGGCGGCGCCCCACATCAAACACAGCCATTGCGCGGAGAAAAGTCAAAATATCATTGAAATTTGTAGAAATATCAGTGGAATTTTCAAAAATATCAATGGAATTTCTGAAAATATCAGTGATATTTTGAGTTTCGTCTGCGCACCGACCGAGTTTTTTCTGTGCACCGACCGAGTATATTCTGTGCAGTGACCGAGTATTATCCGTACTCCGAATCAGTTTTGGGGGCGACGTAGCAGCCGTCATACGACTACACTCTACACGTCAATCTGCAAAAATCTTGGCATCAATCTGCTGAACATAACTTACCTTTCGGAAGTTGTTTTTTATACCATGAATAGCATGAATAACATAAATAATGGTCTGCGAAGCGGTGAGGGCAACCATGAATGGGGAAGCCTTGCGGCTTTATTGCCTGCCAGAGGGGTATAGATGCGGAGCATCCACCATTTATGGTTGCCGCCAAGTCAAGTTAAAAGTTAAAAGTTGAAAGTTAAAATGAGAACTGTGCTTCATTTTATTCATGCAATTCATGGTATAAAATTATATGGGTGTCCAGTAAAAAAATAGTCCCGAAGGGACGACAGACCATAGGCAGGGGTGAAGCGAAGCGTAACCCCTGCTATGCACATGATAGGAACGAAGCCCCGAAGGGGCGACAGGCAAGATGAATCGCTTTATATTCAAAGTTTTCACCTTTTATCTGTCGCCCCTTCGGGGCTTTATTATCCACTTAACAACAAGCAGGGGCTCCGCTTCGCTTCACCCCTGCCTGTGTTCTGTCGTCCCTTCGGGACTGTTGTCTGTATGGCGGACGGGGACGTCCGCGCTCCCAATGTGCGTTACGTCACTTTACCAGCACCTTCTTTCCGTCGATAATGTATAGGCCGCCCTTCGTGAGGGTGCGGATGCGGCGTCCGCTCAGGTCATACACTTCGCCGTGCTTCGTGCTTTGAGCGTTGAACGTCTCTTCGATGCCGGTCACGAGTTCGTCGTCGGCCTTCAGGTAGCCGATGTTGGTGATGACGACAGGCTCGGCTTCGTCGGCCATCGTCAGGCCGAAGGTCGTGGTCCAGCCCCAGGTGGCGGCACCCGTCGTGTCGAGATAGGTGCGGCCCGTGGCGTTGAAGCCGCTGGCGAAGGTGGCGTCGGTCTGGATGTCCCAGAGCAGGGTGACGGTGCCGTCGTCGTCGGTGCGGACGAGGGTTGGGGGCATTTCGCCGCCGTTGTTCTTGGCGTTCAGCCACCAGAGCTTGGCACTGCCTTCGTCGGTCGAGAGCCCTGTGCCCTGGATGACAAAGTAGCGGATGCCCTCTTCGACGTAGAGTATGCGTTCGGACATGAAGTTCAGCGCCACGTTGTTCGGTCCTGCCGTGTTGGCGATGGTGATGGTGTTGGCCTCGTCGTCCACGCTCACGTTGCTGGCAGAGATGCGTCCTGGGTCGCCTGCGGGCCATTCGCTGGCGAGGAAGCTGTACTCATACTCTTCGACGGGTTCGGGCACGCTCTCCTCGAATCCGATGTAGGAGATGACCACGGGTGTGGTGCCGGCAGCCATTGTCATGCCGAAGGTGGTCACCCAGTCGCCGATGGTCTGGAGCTCGGTGTTCTCCGTCGTCGAGAAGTTGTCGCCCAGTCCGCAGGTGCGGATGTCCCAGGCGAAGACGGTGACGTCGCCATCGAGGTAGATGGTGGTCGGTGGTACCTGGCTGTAGTGGTTGGCGTTGTTGAGCCACCAGAGGTAGGACTTGCCTTCGCCGGTGTGCAGACCCGTGGCGCGGATGGTGAAGTAGCGCTGCTCGGGGGTGACGTAGTAGCGATTGGTGGTCTGGAATCGCAGGGCCACGTTGTTGTCGCCTTCGGTGTTGCTGACGGTGATGGTGTTGGCCTCGGTGTCCACCGTGACGTTCTCGGCAGAGATGCGTGCGGGGTCGCCTGCGGGCCATTCGCTGGCCACGAATTCGTAGGCCACGGGTTCGACGGCCGGCTCTTCGTCGTCGCTGAGCATGACACTGCGGAAGTAGGCGATGTCGTCGGCCGAAACGCCGAGCTTGTTCGTGAAGTAGTTTTCGAACTTATCGCGCAGCGTTTCGCCCTCGAGTGCCTGGATGACGTCGATGCGGTCCTGGAACGAAGTCTTCAGACGGTTCGTGGCTCCAGGAGCAGCCGAGAACGAGGTGAGCTCGTAGTCCTTGTAGATCTGGTCGAGTTCGACGCCGAGGATGCCTTCGAGCATGAGGGTGAGCAGTCCCGTGCGGTCGGCACCCCATGCGCAGTGGTAATAGACGGCTTTGTCCTGACGGAAGTGGTCGAGAATGAAGTCAAACTCCTGCTTCAGCCGCTGTTGTGTGCCGGCCTCGCTGATGTTGGCAGCCGTCCAGTCGTTGGCAGCGGCGAAGTAGTAGTCGGCTGTGCCGAAGCCGAAGGCCGAGGTGCCGCAGCCCATGTCCTTGTCGTAGTCCTCGCGGTAGCGCAGGTCGATTTCGCCGCCCACGCCGAGGTCGCGCAGCGTCTGCAGGTCTTCAGCCGTTGCCGTGGCATAGCCGTTGAGGGTGGAGCCGCGGAACAGGTGACCGTAGTTGGTGCGCTTGCCGTCCTGAGCCCGCCAGCCGCCGAGGTCGCGGATGTTGTAGGCCGACGGCGCATAGACCATGCGCAGGGTGCCGGTGGTGGTGAACTGGCCCTGGCCGACCGTGGTTCCTTCGGCCGTAATGCTGTAGCTGTAGGTCTGGGCAGGGAGCAGGTTGTAGATGTAGGCAGCCGCATCGCCGGCAGCAACATCGACTGTGGTGCCGTCGTCGAGGCTGACCGTGGCGCCCGTGGTGAGGCCGAGGGGCATCGGAATCATCACAGCGTTGGGGATGTCGCGGCGTGTGGGCGGAGCGACGTTGTACTTCGCAACGACCGAAGGTTCGCTCGCACCGACATAGGTGACGTTGCTGAGGAACTTGCGGGCGGCGAGGTTCTCGATGTTGACCGCGAAGTCCATTGCCATCGGGTCGAGGACTTGCAGGGTGAGTTCGTCGGCTGCGTGACTGGCATCAGCCAGATCGACGTATGTCCAAGTGTAGTTCGCGTCGTCGGGCTGGAGCGTGCCACCGTCCCAAGGCAGCACATAGGTCTTGCTGCTGGTCACCTCCATCGGTGCACGCAGCGTGCTCGTGTTGACGAGTGCCACGCAAGGAGTGCCCGGGGCGACGGTGCTGACGGGGTAGAGCAGGGCGGTGCCCTCGCCGACAGAGCCTACGAGGTAGAGCGCGTCGATTTGCTCGTCGTCGGTGCTGAGGGTGATGGGTGCGCAGATGGGGTTGAGTTCGTTCGCCTTCGTAGCGATCTCGATGCTGGGCACTTCGCCAATGTACCAGAGGCGGAAGTTATCGACGGCGGTCCATGCGTTGGAGTTGGCGCAGCGGTAGCCGATAGTGGCTTCGGCATCGTCGGCAAGGACGGCAATCAGCGTGTTGGGGTAGTGTCCGGCGTCGATGTACTTGCTGGCAGCCGAACTGCCGTCGGCAATGTAGAACGACGCGCCGCTGGGCTGCACGCCGCCCAGGCTGTTGTCCGTCACGCTCTGCACGTCGAACAGGTTCATCAGCGTCTGTTCGTTGTCGTTCATATAGACCACGGCGGTGACGGTGCTGTTGCCTGCTGCATACTGCGTGTAGGCATCGTTTATGGGCGAGTTGGTGCGTTCGAAGCCATCGACGGTCATCTTATAGGCACCTGCCGGCATCACGTAGGGCAGTGTCTGGCGGACGTCGAAGTCGCAGGCGTAGTAGCGCAGGATGTTGTTGCCGCCGACCACGCCGTGGGCATTCGTGCTGGCGCAGGTCTCAGTCCAGAAATTCTTGTAGCTCGAGTCGCTGAAGTCGGCATCCTGAATCATCCACGTGAGGTCGAAACCCTGTCCTTCGTTGATCTTCACAGCCTTGACGAAGCTGAGCGCCTCGGTCCACAGGGCAGCGGTGGCTGCCTCGATGTCGGCCACGGCTTCGGCCTGTTCGACCTCGGAGTCCTTGCCTGCGATGTTGTTGGTGTAGGTCGTCGCAGCATCCGTTTCGTCGGTATAGACCTCGGTCTGGCCGATGAAGCGCTCCTGAATCATCTGCTTCATCTGCTTGTACTGGGCGTACGGCTCGACGAACGGCTGGGCAACAGCTTTCGCCGCGTTGATGTTGGCGATGGCAGCTTGGTAGTCTGCTTCGCTGGTGTAGGTCTTGTTGTTCTCTGTCACGACGTCGTCGAGAATGCCTTTCTGCTTGGTGGGCAGGACGAGATTGTTGGCTTCGTCGACAGCCAGAGCCAGCTGTGCTTCGTATTCAGAGAGGTCGAGCGGACCGTAGTAGCGCAGCTTGAAGTTGTCGATACAGGTCCATTCGTTGGTGTTGTCCGAGCGATAGCCAATGGTCACGTCGGCATGTTCGGTCAGCACGGCGCTGAGCGTGTTGGGATAGTGGCCGGCAGCAAGATAGGTGTTGGCAGCACTGCTTCCGTCGGGCACGTAGAAGCCGCCTCCGCTATCGACACCGCCGAGGCTGTTGTCCTTGACATCCTGCATGTCGAGCAGGTTCCAGACGAGTTGCTCGTCGGAATTGAAGAAGATGTAGCCCTTCACCACGGATGTGCCGGCGGTGAAGTTCGAGTAGGCAGTAGAGAGCGGACTATGGGTGCGCTCGAAGCCATCGGCCGTCAGCTTGTAGGCACCTGCCGGCAGTCGATAGGGCAGTGTCTGACGAAGGTCGAACGAGGTGTTCATGTAGCGCATCACGCCATGGGTCACGCCGACTGTGCCGCCGCTCACGCCGCTTTCCTCCCAGTAGTTCTTGTAACTGGCGCTCGAGAAGTCGGCATCCTGAATCATCCAGGTTAGGTCAAGACCCTTCTCGGTGTCGATGCTCACGCTCGTCATCCAGGTCAGCGCAAATGCCCAAGCGTCTTTCTGCGCCAGTTCGAGGTCGTTAGCCTCGTCTGCCTGATCCACGAGCGCACTGTTGTCGAGCGTGGCCAGCTCCGACGTCAGATGCTCTGTGGCAGCACCGCCTTCGTCGGTGTAGGCATCGGTCTGTGTCAAGAGCTTGTCCTGAATCATCTGTTTCAGGCCGTTGTAGTCGGCAAAGGCGTCGGCGATGGGCTGAGCCTCGGCTTTCGCAGCGTTGATGGCCTCGATGGCAGCGAGGTAGTCGGCACTGCTCGTGTATTCCTTGTTGTATTCAGTGATGACGGCGTCGAGCGTCTCCTTGGCCTTCGTCGGCAGGACGAGTTCGTTGGCTTCGTTGACAGCCTTGGCCAGCAGTGTCTCGTACTCCGAAAGGTCTTCGGGCATGCCGAGGTAGTAGAGTTCGAAGTTGTCGAAAGCCATCCACGAATTGGTGGTCAGTTGCTTTATCTTTGCACCGATGGTGAGTTGACCGTCGGTCACTGTCACCTGCACCTCGTTGCCGCCGAAGAGGCCGTGGTCGAAGGCGATGCAGGCGTCGGTCGATGCCTTGCTGCCTCCATTCTCGAAGTAGGGGATGTAGCCACTACTGCCAAAGGCGCGGCCGTTACCGCCGTTGGCACTGTAGATGTTGGTGGCTTGCAGGTTGGCGGTGGAGAGGATGGGGAGTACGAACGACTCCTGGTCGTTGGCATAGATGACGCCCTGCTTCGTCATGGTTTCTTCTGTCTGTGCCATCACTTCGGTGTTCGAGCCGTGGCGATAGAAGGCCTGTGCACGGAGCTTGTAGATGCCGTTGGGCACGTCGGTCAGCTTCTGCCAGCAGGCATTTGTCACGTTGAACACCCAGCACGAGTTGTTGCAGAGGTAGCCCACGTTGTTGCCCGTTGAGTAGCCGCTCCAGGCCGAAAGGCCGGTGTGGTGGCGGTCGAAGTTCGGACAGGTGATGAGGAAGGTGGCATCGACGGGATTGTCGGCCGTGGCTTCGCTGAAGCGGGCCAGCAGTTGCTCTTTCGTCAGCAGCTGCCAGTGGGTGTTCACGTCGTCGGCGTCGCTGAGGTTCATGGCCACTTTCGTCTGGCTCAGGCGGTCGCCCACCGTGCCTGCGAAGCCCATGAGGCCTTCTTCCGAACGTAGGGTGTAGCTGCCATCGGCCTGTTTGGTGTAGGTGAAATAGGTGGCACCCGTGCTGCGGGCGTTCTCTGTCGTCGACGAAGCATTCAAGTAGCGCGAATCGAGCGACGTGCCGAAGCCGCATGTGCCTTCATAGACAAACAGGCGCAGGGGTTCGCCGTGAGGTTTGAGCACAGCCGTGTAGTCGTCGTCGCCGCCATAGTTGAGCCAAAGTCCGGCACCGACATTATAGAGGTAGTAGATACCCTCTTCGAGCGGCGTCTCGGGTTCGGGTTCGGCGGGAGCCTCGTAGCGCGTGAGGCGCACGTTGTTGAAGCAAATCCAGTTGGGATAGTCGCCGGCAGAGAAGCTCGGCACGGCAATCGTCAATGTCAGTTCTCCCTCTTCGCCCACGTAGGCATAGACGGTGTTGGTGTACTGCTCACCCTCGTCGAACACGTCGGCGATGTGGCTGCGGCTGGCGGGACGCGTGTAGTCGTCGGTGGCGATCGAGTACCAGTCCTTCACCTGCACCTTTTGGTCGTTTGCCTGAATGTAGGCGTTGGTGAAGTAGTAGCCGGCATCGCCCATCGTCTTGGTGCGAGCCAGCACCGAGGCACGGTAGAAGGCCTGCACCTGCACACGGTAGATGCCAGGCTCCAGTCCGGTGACGGTCTGGCTGCATGTGGCCTGCGTGCCGGCGGCGTTCTGAATGCGGTACGAGCCGTTGTTGATGGCTGTTCCCTGAATATTGTTGACCGTCCATCCGTCCAGGTTTTCGAACAGGGTCGGGTTGGTCACGGCAGACGTGGCGTCGGTGGCAGTCCATTCGGCGAGCGCCGTCTCCAGCTCGGCCAACGTCGTCACGCCCGTCAGTCCTGCCTGTGTGGCGAGCGACTCGATGCGTGCCTTCTCGTTGGCGGCGACGATGACCTTCTGGTCAGCCGCCGATGTCCACTGCCAGACGGCTGCGTTCTCCAGACCTTCGGCCAGCACCAGACTGCCATCGGCTGCGATGCTGACGTAGTTGCCCTGCGTGGCGTAGGCCACTTGTGTATCCTTGTAGATGCAACGGAGCACGAAGCCGCCCGTCACCTCCTGCGCAGCCCACTTGTGGTAGGACGAGCCAGTGCAGTCAAGGCCCCCAGTTACGATGCGCAGGTAGCGACCGTAGTAGTCGCACAACTGCAGACGCAGATAGGTGTGGTCGGCAAATTCCGTTGCCGCACCCTCGTTTTTGATTTCTACGGGGATGCCATAGTCATCGACCAGAGCCCCAGAGTTGCTCACAGTGGTCACTCCCGATGAGAAAAACTTCCCTGTCGCTGCGTTATACAGGTAACCCGTGTCACCCGTCGCAGGCAGTTCAGCCCATGCCGTCAGTGCAAACAGACTGAGCATGAGCCACAAAAAACTCTTCTTTCTCATAGTTTTCATATTTTTAGTTAGAACAAAAATGGTGTTTGCGCAGAATATCAACCGCGAAGATACGGCGAACAGATTAAAAATGCAAAAAAAATGTAATAAAAATGATTCAGTGTACAAAAATCCTCATCCCTCAAAAGGAGCGATACTTATTTGTAGGTATTTTTGACGTTTTTTCGGAGGATAATGTCGGAAAGACGGGAAAAAGACCGTAACTTTGCATATTTCCAAGAGCCATGCGACTTCGGCGCATGTGTTTTGTTTCTAATCTTTATAGCTGATTGATCGTGCGACTATCGGAACTGCAAACAGGCGAGAAGGGTGTGATTGTGAAGGTGCTGGGACACGGCAGCTTCCGCAAACGCATTGTCGAAATGGGTTTTATCCGCGGCCAGCAGGTGGAGGTGCTACTCAACGCTCCACTGCAAGACCCCGTGAAATACCGCTTGATGAACTATGAAGTGTCGCTCAGACATGAAGAGGCGGCACTGGTGGAGGTGGAGAGCGGACCCCTCCCCGACCACACGGCCCCAGACCCCTCCCCTGGCCCTTCCCAAGGGGCGGAAGTAGTTACTACTCCTTCTGAGGAAAAAGTATATACTTCCTCCCCTTGGGGAGAGTCGGGGAAGGCGTCAGTCGCCTTGGTGGGCAATCCCAACTGTGGTAAGACTTCGCTGTTCAACTACGCCAGCGGGGCTCATGCCCGTGTGGGCAACTACTCCGGCGTGACCGTCGATGCCTCGGAGGCACGGGCCCGATTCGACGGCTATGACTTCCACCTCATCGACCTGCCTGGCACCTATTCGCTCTCGGCCTACAGCCCCGAGGAGCTCTACGTGCGCCGCTACATTGTTGACCGCACACCCGATGTCGTGATCAACGTCATCGATGCCTCGAACCTCGAGCGCAACCTCTACCTCACTACACAGCTCATCGACATGAACGTGCGTGTGGTTTGTGCGCTCAACATGTACGACGAGTTTGAGAAACGTGGCGACCTTGTTGACCTGGACACCCTATCGACCTTGCTCGGCGTGCCCTTCGTGCCTACGTCGTTCAAGACGGGTAGGGGAGTGAAAGAACTGTTCCGGAAAGTGATCGAGGTGATGGAGAACGACGATGCCATCCGCCACATACACATCCACCACGGGCACGAGGTGGAGGACGGCATTGCCCACATGCAGGAGTTTCTGAAGCGCGACGAACACGTGCGTACCCGCTACTCGACCCGCTACCTCGCCATCAAGCTTTTGGAGAACGACAAGAGTGTCGAGGACTATGTGCGCACGTTGCCCAACGCCACCGACATCTTTGCGGCCCGTGACCACGCTGCACAGCGCATCATGGAGGAGACTGCACAGGACAGCGAGACTGCCATCATGGACGCCAAGTACGGATTCATCCATGGTGCACTCGAGGAAGCCGGCTACCACACCGGCACCAAGCACAACACCTATCGCCTCACACACACCATCGACAAGGTGTTGTCCAACCGCTGGGTGGGCTTCCCCATCTTCTTCCTCATCCTCTTCGTCATGTTTGAAGTGACGTTCGTCGTCGGGCAGTATCCCATGGACTGGATCGAGGCTGGGGTCGAATGGCTGAGCGACTGGGTGAGCCGTGTCATGCCCGACGGCATGCTCAAGGATATGCTCGTCGATGGATGTATCGCCGGTGTGGGCTCGGTCATCGTCTTCCTGCCGCAGATTCTCATTCTCTACTTATTTATATCGTTCATGGAAGACTCGGGCTACATGGCCCGTGCCGCCTTCATCATGGATAAACTCATGCACCGCATGGGGCTGCACGGCAAGTCGTTCATCCCGCTGGTCATGGGCTTCGGTTGCAACGTGCCGGCCATCATGGCCACGCGAACCATCGAGAGCCGACGCTCGCGACTCATCACCATGCTCATCCTGCCCTTCATGTCCTGTTCGGCACGACTGCCCATCTACATCATGATCACCGGCATCTTCTTCCCGTCCCAGTGGCAAGCCCTCGTCATGATTTCGCTCTACGTCGTCGGTATCATCGTCAGTGTCATCGTCAGCAATATCCTGTCCCGTTGCGTGCTTCGCGGCGAGGACACACCCTTCGTCATGGAGCTGCCGCCCTACCGCATGCCTACGGCGAAAGCCATCGGGCGCCACACCTGGGAGAAGGGTAAGGAATACCTGAAGAAGATGGGTGGCATCATCCTCGTGGCAAGCATCATCGTATGGGCACTCGGCTACTTCGGTGCGCACGGTGTGGCAGCGTCGATGGACCAAAGCTTCATCGCCTATATCGGACGGGTCATCGAACCCGTCTTCAGCCTGCAGGGCTTCAACTGGCAACTGGATGTCAGCCTGCTCGCCGGACTCGGTGCCAAGGAAATCGTCGCCTCCACCATCGGCGTGCTTGGCGGACTGGACGGACTCACACCGCTCACGGCCTACTGCTACCTGCTCTTCGTCCTGCTCTACTTCCCCTGCATCGCCACTATCGTTGCCATCAAGCACGAGACGAACTCTTGGCGTTGGGCACTGACGGCAGCCCTCTACACCACCTGCGTGGCGTGGATCGTCTCGGCGTGCGTCAAGCAAATCGGACTCATCTTCTAACCCTGATAGAAATGTTAGCATGGTTAGCCCAAACATCCTACATACAATGAAAGCACCACTTCTCATCCTGCTCTGTCTCCTGATCACCGCCTGTTCGGGTACAGGCACGACTCATGGCCCAGGCGAAGGCGATACGCTCCAGCTTGAGCATGCTCAGCGGCTCACGATTGTCCGTTGTAACGGCTATACGCAGGTCACGCTGGCCGACCCCTGGAACGAGGGCCGTGTGCTACACACCTATCTGCTCGTGCCGGCCGACGGCGACGTTCCGCCACATTTGCCCAAAGGCACCATCGTGCGCACTCCGCTACGTCGCAGCGTCATAGCCACCAGTGTCCACTGTGGTCTGCTCCAGTCGTTTGGCAAAGAAAAAAGCATCGGCGGCGTGTGCGACGTGCAGTACATCCACCTGCCTTTCGTCGAGCAGGGCTGCAAGGACGGCAGCATCGCCGACTGCGGTTCGGCCCTCGCACCAGCTGTCGAGAAAGTGCTCGACCTCCAGCCCGACGCCATCTTCCTCTCGCCGTTCCAGAACAGCGGAGGCTACGGCCGTGTGGAGGAAATCGGCATTCCCATCATCGAGATGGCGGAATATATGGAGACCTCGCCGCTCGGGCGTGCCGAATGGATGCGCTTCTACGGTCTGCTCTTCGGAGCCGAGACCCAGGCCGACAGCATCTTCCGACAGGTTGAAGCCGACTACGAAGCCCTGCGCGACCAAGCTGCCAAGGCCACGTCGCAGTGTACGGTGCTGATGGACAAGATGACGGGTTCTGTTTGGTACGTGCCTGGCGGCAACAGCACCATCGGCCACGTGATAGCCGATGCCCACTGCGGCTATGCCTGGGCCGACGACACCCACAGCGGAAGCCTCTCGCTCCCCTTCGAGACGGTGTTGGAGAAGGCTGCGCAGGCCGACGTTTGGCTCTTCCGCTTCAATGCCGACCATCCCATCTCGCCCACAGAATTGCTGAGCGAACATCGTGGCTACGACCAGTTCCGTGCCTTCCAGACGGGACGGCTCTATGGTTGCAACACCGCCACATCGACGTTCTACGAGGAAACACCCTTCCATCCCGAACGTCTGCTCCGCGACTTTGTCACCATCGCCCATCCCGAACTGGGACTCGGCGAACCGAAATACTTCCTGCGGCTGAAGGAGCAATAAGGAGGGGATTTCGGACCGGCAGGCTTTTAATTTTTAATTTTTAATTTTTAATTATCAATTTGTTTGATGGGTAGGATATGAAAAAGATGATAGCAATCTGGGTCATGATGGGCATCGCCATCGTCGTGCTCTTTGCCCTCAACCTGCTGGTTGGGGCGGTTGATATTCCAGCCATCGACGTGTGGAGTATCCTCACCGGCCACGAAGCGGCACGCCCGTCGTGGCAGTACATCGTGATGGAGAGCCGACTGCCAGGGGCCATCACCGCCCTGCTCTGCGGTGCAGCCCTCGCTGCCAGCGGTCTTCTGCTCCAGACGGCCTTCCGCAACCCCCTGGCGGGTCCCTCGGTGTTCGGTATCAACAGCGGAGCCTCGCTCGGTGTGGCCCTCGTCATGCTCCTCATGGGGGGCAGTGTGGGTGCCGGAGCCTTCACGTTGACTGGTTTCGTCGCCATCCTCGTCGCAGCCTTTGCCGGAGCCATGCTGGTCATGCTGCTCATCCTCGGGGCAGCCACCATGGTGCACAACAACGTCATGTTGCTCATCGTGGGTATCATGATAGGCTACATCTCGTCGTCCGCCATCTCCCTGCTCAATTTCTTTGCCACCGAACAGGGTGTGCAGTCCTACATGGTGTGGGGACTGGGCAACTTCGGAGGCGTCAGTTCGCAACAGATGCCCTGGTTTGCCGGAGTGACCCTGCTCGCTCTCGTTGCCTCGCTCCTCTATATCAAACCGCTCAACGCCCTCCTGCTCGGCGAACAGTATGCCGAAAACCTCGGCTTCAACACCCTGCGTGTACGCAACGGACTGCTCCTCGTCACCGGCATCCTCACCGCGGTCACCACTGCCTTCTGCGGCCCTGTGTCGTTCATCGGACTGGCTGTGCCACACATCGCCCGACTCATTCTCGGCACCGACAACCACCAGACGCTCCTGCCCATGACCATGCTCACGGGTTCGGCCATTGCCCTGCTCTGCAACATCATCTGTGTGCTCCCTGGCGATGCAGGCATCATTCCTCTCAACGCCGTCACCCCCCTCATCGGGGCGCCCGTCATCATCTACGTCATTGCACGGGGAGGCAGGGGAGTTTAGCCCTGATAGACTTGCTATCCGTGCTGTCTCATGTCAGGCAAAAACATTGCGGGCTGCAAACATTCGCTGTTTGCAGCCCGCAGTGCGTTGAGTGGAGCCTTCAATCCCTCACTGCGCGAACCGAGAACCCGTAGGCACGGCTGGCCGACCACGGGGCGTCGTAGCCTCGGAAGTTGATATTGTAGGCGGAGGACCGCATGTCGGGATTGAGCGAAGCCGACCAGTAGTAGCCCTGTGTGCCGACTTCCAGACGTTCCTCACCAGGCTGGTAACCGGCAGCGGGCAGGAAGATGCTGTTGCCATTTTTGCCTGTCACACGGTAACCTTTCACGCCGTTCAGGGTTTCAGGCGTCCACGAACAGCTCATCAGTTGGTTGATTTCGTGGAGGGAGGGCATTCGCCACGGCTCGCCCCACTGCGCGGTGGCGGCGTCGTACTTGGCTACGCCCGTGATGTTGTAGCCGATGTGCTCGTAGCTGTAGTTGACGAAGTAGCTGTAGTTCGCCTCCGAATAGTCCGTCTTCGGCGCTGTCTCCGCCCAAGAGAAAAGGTCGCCCAGGCCCTCCGGCGTATCAGCACCGATGTTGCAGGCAGCCCACTTGACCGACAGACCGAGATCGACTGCTTGACGCGGGTCGAATCCCTCCTCGGTCTCGAAGGTGATGCAGTTCACGTCATCGACAGCGATGCGCTGGACGGAGCCGTCGGTCATTTCCACTCGCATGACATAGCACACCTGCTGGGCGTGAAGCAGGACGGCCGGTATCATGAAACTGAAACATATCCACAGAAATCGTTTCATCGGAATGCGTGTTTTTTGTAACAAAGTGTGGGGCGTTTAGTTCTTGCCCCACACTTTTCCTATATGAAGAATTGATTAACGTTCCTTGGCAAACACCTCGCTGTTGTCTGCGTACTCATCGCCAGCAATGTCTGCACCAGTGTCGGTGCCGCCCGACGAAGTCGTTTTACAGCGCGTACGATTCTTATAGACGTACTTGTAGTTCTGCTTGTGAATGAGATCAAACATCCGGTCACCCTTATTGCTAGATGAGAACAAGAAGTCAACGAACATAATACAGAATTTTCCTGTATGTTCAGTAAAGGTGGCATCGGAAAGAATCGCAGTATTGACTTCGGTCGCAATGTTTGAGACATTGGGGCTTAGTTGATCATAGGTGCTGTTGGCGTTGTTGACGAATGTATAACCTTCGTTCGTTTCGTTGGCAGCAATGTGATTGGTCAACATTGTTTCGAGATTGGTTAACTTTGTTGCTTTGTCCGTTTTATATTCATCCTGATAGCGAAGCGTACCTTTTCCCGTGCTGCTGCCATTTCCTGTAAAGATGGGTTTGTCGTTGAATGAACTGCCCCAACCGACCTTTCCGCAGCCGAGGTCGCCAGTATTTGTGCCACCTGTATAGGTATTGCGGAAGATAACAACCATTTTTCCTCGGCAGGGATTGAGATTTCCATTCCATCCGTAAGTGGCAATCATGTCGGTATAGTTGTTTAGGCAACTCCATACAAGATTCTGCCAGTCCGTGTAGCCATCACTATCACCTTCTTGAGCAATTAGGATAAAGACGGTTTCCGTAGGATTGTCAGTAAGGAACGTCTTGACAGCATTAAGAGCGTCAGTAAGTGTGACACCTGTTGAAAAAATGCCGTGATAGTTCTCAAGTGTCGAACTATTGTAATAGGGCCTTAGATCCAAAGCACGACAACCTTTCTGCAACTGTTCAGCAATGGTATATGCTTGGCACTTTGCTGCATCAGAATTACATCCGCTGGTGGCTGCATCATGTGTGCCAGGCAAACTCAGGTGATTGAATTTAACGTTACCAGGAATCATTGCCATCCAGTTCATGTTGCGGACATTGCTGGCGGTCTTGCTGCCGAACTTATACTTTTTGTAGTAAGGCAGGCAGGCACCGCCACCAATAACATTTGAACCATTGAGACCATTATAGATGTTAGCCATGTAGTCGCCGTTGACAGAGCTCCTGCCTAAAGAATTCGAAGATTTTTTAGTGTAGTAGTTGCCAGCCGTGGTGTGAACGGTGATTGTGACACCTTGTGGCTGTGCTACGGGCAGGACATAGAAGCGCACGGTCGTTGCGTCGCTGGGTACGTTGCTCACGCGCACCATTTCACTCTGAGTGCTGAATGAGTATCCCGTATTGTCGCCATTATTTACCCGGATGATTTTATCGTTAAAGTTATATGTACAGTTTCCTGCAAGACTGTTCTGGCTGTTGGCATAGATGCTCACAGCATCGACGGTCTCGCCTGTGACGCCGGAGATGTCTACATCAATCACCGAGCAGATGTGTCCGAAGTCGAACGAGGCGTTGGCACCGCCGCCCGTGGTCGTTGCGCTAGCTGCGATGTAGGGCCCCATCACGCCACTCTGGGCGGCATTCTCGGTGTAGTCCTGCTCAGTCCAGATCATGGTGGTGACGGTCGGACCGTTCCAGCTCAGCACAGCCTCCTGCGGATAGAAGGCATAGAAGGTGCCTTCATCGCCGGTGCCGTCGGTGACGAAGGTGTTGCCGCTGGTCGAGAACGAGCAGGCAGGGCCTGCTTTGTCTTCCGAAGGACTGAATGTGTAGTTGAGCGTTCCGTCGCTGATGCTGATTTTGTCGTTGGCGTACCAGTGCGAGATGCTGAAGTCGCTGGGGCTGACGCCTATCTTGCGGGGTTTGGCGGCAGAGCTTTGGCCGTCGAGGTCTTCCTCGCCCAGATATTCCATGCCGTCAACCGTTTTGGCTGCAAAGGTCATGGCTTCGCCTTCCTGCGGAACCACCTTGCCGATGGCTTCGTCCAGCTGGTCCTTGTCGCTGCTGCATGCACTGACTGTCAGTGCTGCAGCGGCTAAGAGATAGAAATATTTATTTGCTTTCATTGTTGTAGCTGTATTTTTGAAATGATTACCACAGACTTCCCCATGAGTCGTCTTCAAATTCACTCTTGCGGCGTTTGCCCGTTTCTTCTTCACCTTCGCTGATGCCGCTACCGCCGCCGTCGCGTCCGCTGACGTCACAAATCTGATAGTTCATGCCGACAGCGGACTGCTGGAGGCTGGGGATGATATATGCTTTTTTCATAATCGTTGCGTTGTTATGGGTTATTTGACAAATATTTTCTTGGTCGTTCCGTTGTCGTACTTGACGATGTTCAGACCCTTCTGCGGAGCGTTGAGACGTGCACCGCCTACGGTGTAGTACTCAGCACCGCTGAGGCTGACGTTTCCTTCTGCATCGAGGGTGGCAATGCCATTGGCGTCGCCGCCGAAGTTGATGTAGAGGGCGTGCGACTTCACGCTGCTGCCTTGTGCCTTGATGTAGGCGCGGAAGGGTCCGACGTTGGGCTGAGTGTCAGCCACACGATAGAAGGCGACGCCATTGGGTGAGCTGGCGTGGTTCTGCAGAACGTATGAACCAACAGGGGCTTGTGTAGTACTATAGACACCTGTGAGTTCGCCGCTGGTGTAAGTTGCACCTCTTTTGATTACAGGAATGTTGATGTCGTTGGCTTCGGCTTCGAAAGTTCCATAACCCGTTATCAGCACAGGAGAGTTGGCAGGAACGGTTGTTACTTTCGTGGCCTTTACCTCACCGCCGAGCGTATTCACGCCCTGATCGAGGGTGTAGGCATTGCCGGTCGGTACACGGGCAGCGAACGGAATCATCAGGGTGGCAAATTTGTCGTCGGCGAGGTCGCCGCTGGCTACGGTGTACTCGGCGTTGGTTGCCGTGAAGGCTTTGGGTACGAAGAACGGAGTGCTGTGCTTGCTGAGAACGAGTTCGGCGCAAACGCCATTCACAATTACGTTCCTGGTGGAGGAGGTCACCTGATTGGTTGAGTTGGCATAGATGAGCAAGTTCGGGTTGTTGCTATTGTCGAATTGTACGTCATTCAGGTCAACTGCCTGCTCAATGTTCAGCACGGCGATGTCGCTGGTCAGTGCAGCGTTGATGGCGCTGACTTCATTGGTTCCCAAAACTTTGACGATACCGTCTTGCGTGCTGATGGTTCCTGTGCCGTAGTAGGTGACGGTGACAGCCTCGGGCGAGTAGATGAACCACTGGGCGTTGGCGTTGGCGTGTCCCAGGTACTTCACGCCGTAGGTGTATTCGCCTGCTGCGGTTGCGTAGAACCACACGTCGTTGCGGTATTTTCCTTCCTGGAACATCATCAATGCAGCGTCCATGTTGTTGGCATAGTACATATCGTTGTATTGCGCATCGTTGCCTTCAACATAAGGAGTCGTACCACCTTCTTCGTCGTAGAGCGACTTAATTTGTGTTTCGCTGTCGCCGAAGAAGAGGACGACGGGCGGGAAGTCGGCTCCTGCTTTGTGCATTGCTTGTGTATTTGCATTGCTGGCAGCACGATAGAATGCCTGCATCGAGAAGCGGTAGAGACCGGGAGCAGAAATGGAAAGCGTGTTGGAATAGACCGTCTCGGGTGCGGAATTAGGCTTAGTGCCTTGATATTTCTCTTGGACAGAAGTCGGTGCTTCTCCACCGACAACCACGAAGTTGACCAATGTTTGCGCTGCTGTTTCCATTGCGGCTACGGTGGTTATGCTGCTGAGCGAGGCGTAGGTTGTGCTGTTGTCATCGTATGCAGCAGCGGCTGCAGCAGCGGCTTGTGCGTCCTTGTATCCTGCCATGACGGTGGCGTGGTCGGCCGGCGATTCCAGTTCCCAGAGGATGATGGGGCCTGCCGTAGGACCGTCGTCATACATCGCAACAATGTCATTGCTCCCTTCGTTCGTGTTGTACTTGAAATAGTGCTTATTATCTTTGTAATAGAAGGGACAGATGGTCAGGTATCCGAGTTGCTTGTCGATGATGAATTTTTCGTTGTCGCCTGTACCACCTGTACCATCGGCCCAGCATTGGTACGTGCCGCCATGGTAGTAGAAACACTGGGTGTCGAACACCTTAAGAATGGAGTAGTTATTGGCGTCCGTACTGATTTGCAGGGCTAATCCATATTTATCGAGTGTGGCATGTGTGCCCCAAGCATCTCCGCGAGAAAGGTACTTGCCTTCAGCATCGGACTGGTTGGCTGTCTGCAAATCTGTTGTTGCCTTGGCAACCTTCAGATAGTACGTTCCGTCGAACACGGCAGGGGTCTTCAGGGTGATGCTCTGTGCCTCGTTGTAGGTTGCGCCTGCGGCATAGCCCACTGCACCTGCGGGTATGCTCAGCGTGTAGTCGGTGGCAGTGTTCAGACCTTCGGGTACTCTGAATGTGAAACCGTTGCTGGTGGCAGTGACGTTGACGGCATTGCCTCTGAAAGTGATGGTGGGTGTCTCATGTACAGCAAAGGTGGCGCTGGGATTATTGGTTACGGCGTCGACGTAGGTCACGGTAACGGTCTCGCCGCCTTGAACATACTCATAATCGACTGTTGCCGTGCCTACGTTGTAAGTATAGTTGGCGGCTTCTATCATTAGGGGTGTATCTGCACTGGCTTTGTAATATATTGTTCCTACTACAAGATCGAGATTGCTACCGTTTGATGCCTCGGTCGTAATTTTGTCAGGTTCCAAGCCTGGGTTCTGTGTATAATATACGATGGTAGCAGAACCGTTGGTGGTCAGCGTATAGGAACCGGCAACCGTAATTTCCTGAGCATACCATGTGTCAGCAACCGCATCGCCGCTTTGAGTGGTAGCGTAGTGCTCTACGCCGTTGCCCTTATAGGTCAGTGTGAAGTTGTCACACTTGTACCACCAGTATCCATCTTCCAGATAATCCTTATGCTCACCAGCTGTTCCGTTGGCACCGCCAACTACACCTATCTTGTAGTCGGAAACATCATCATTCAGCAGGAAGTCCTTTTTCAATGTAATACCTTTTGTTTTATCTGTCGTCTCCGTGTAGGCATAATCAGTGGTATTATTCCCGTTTATCAGATAAATGGTAGCACCATCACTGGCCACAATGGAAGCAAGTTCATACTTACCTGCAGGCAGGTTGGCCAAGGTCTGTGTACAGGGTGTTCCTTTCCACCATGTGTTGAAGAGATAGTTCCCGTGCGAGTTTGACATTGAATAAGTGTTATCGGACGTACTTCGTGCGCCTGTGTCGGAAGAGGATGTCGTTGTCCAGCCGACTGTATTGCCAGATTCAAAGCTAGGATTGAATATCATTGAGGTAAAATTAAGTGCGGCACTCGAAGATATCGTACTGTCATCATCGTACTTATACAATTTCATAGGGCCAGCAACAAACCACTGCTGTTTAACGGTATGGGTTCCAGAAAATCCGATGGTGACGGAAGTTTCTTCTTTCAGATAGAAAAAAACCGTGTTTAGGTAATTGTAGTTGGTATTGAAAGAGTTAGCCGCTTTCTGGAGGTCATTAGAACCTTCTGAACTCATTGTACCTGCTGTGGCAATAGTCACACTTCCTAGTGTTGTAGAACCTGAAGCGGCAGAGAGCAATGCATTACCTACTGTACCTCTATATAGAGCGTATGCTTCTATCTTATACAGACCTGCAGAAAGCGTAACTGTCTGTTTCATAGCAAAGGTCGTCTGTTCCAACGAACCCCATCCTGCATAGTTCTCTGAAACATACACGGTACCGTTGGCAGTGCCGCTGGCGTCAGACCAGTTGCCAGTCTTTTCCCATCCTGTACCAGACCCTGAGGACAGGTCTGCATTGTTCAACGTCGTATTTGTGACGTCTGTCCATGTTTGTGCCGATGACGCAACGACACCGACTGTCGAGACGACGAAGGCCGCCAAGACATTTCTTAGAAGTCTTTTCATTTTGTTAGCTTAGATTAGTGATATTGATTGATGTTAGTTGTGTGCAGTTAGTTAGACTCAGTTTGCAAGGATACAGAAAAGGATGAAAAGTTGAACAACGTTTCGGTAAAAAAAACAATTATGGGACTAAAATTTAATGTTTTGGCGGAAAATAGATGGAAATGAGAGCATTGAAGCGAGATTTTTGTAACTTTGTGGGCGGAAAGGGGAAGCTTAGCCATGCTTGAATTGCTAGCCCTGCTAGGAACGCCATACCTGTTAGAGCTGCTAGCCGTGCTAGGAACGCTAGCCCTGCTAGCACATCTAGCCCTGCTAGGAAAAAACTACGTCTTACTAAAATCAATCAAAAAACTATGAGAAAGAAGGACTACGAGTCGGACATCCTGCGCAAGCAGTCCAACTGGGAGAACTTGTACTTCTACCAAAAGGCTGTGACCTTGTATCACTTGACCTTCCGATTCACCGAACGTTTTTTACATCGCGGCGACCGCACCATCGACCAGATGATTCAGGCGGCACGCTCCGGCAAACAAAACATCGTGGAGGGAGCGACAGACGGGGTGACATCGACGGAAATGGAAATCACGCTGCTGAACGCGGCGAGGGGCAGTGTCAAGGAACTTCTGGAGGACTACCGTGACTTCCTTTCTCTTCGTGGCCTGCCTGTATGGAAGGCAGGGCATTCTCGCTACGACGCCATGCTGACGTTTTGCCGCGAGCATAACAGGGTGGAGGACTATCAACCGTTCTTCGACCAATGGTCGGCCGAGGAGATGGCAAACACAGGATTGACGCTGTGTCACATGGTGGGCACGATGCAAACACGCTATCTTCAACAATTGGAGGAGAAGTTTGTGAAAGTGGGTGGAGTAAAGGAGCGAATGTATGCTGCCCGCACGGGCTACCGGCAGGCTGAAATGGCTGAACTGGAGCGACTCAGGAATGAGAATACGGAATTGAAAGCAAGGATTGCTGCACTGGAAAAGAAACTGAAAGAGAGGACCTAGCACGGCTAGATGTGCTAGCACGGTTAGAATTGCTGGCCCTGTTAGAACTGCTAGCACGGATATAATTGCTAGCACGGCTAGTACCTCTAGCCCTGCTAAAATAACTAAAGACAATGGAAAAGACTTGGAGATGGTTCGGGCCGAAGGACCCGATTACGCTCTCGATGCTGCGACAGATTGGCGTCGAAGGCATTGTGACTGCGCTCCACGACGTCGCTAACGGCGAGGTGTGGACCGTAGAGGCTATCACGGCAATGAAGAACTATATTGAGCAGGGCGGGCTGCACTGGTCGGTAGTCGAGAGCCTGCCCGTGAGCGAAGCGATTAAGTATGGCGGGCAGGAGCGCGACCTGCTGATCGAGAACTACAAGCTGAGCCTGGAGAACCTCGGCCGCTGCGGCATCCACACCGTGTGCTACAACTTCATGCCTGTGCTCGACTGGGCGCGGACGGAACTGGACCACGCCTGGGCTGACGGCTCGACGTCGCTCTACTTCAGCCGTGCTGAGTTTGCGCTGTTCGACTGTTTCATCCTGCAGCGCGAGGATGCGGCGCAGGACTACGACGAGGCAACGATGGCGGAGGCTCGCCGCATGGCCGAGACGCTGACCGACGAGCAGCGACACCGCCTCGTCGATACCATCATCGTGAAGACGCAGGGCTTTGTGAATGGCAACATCACGGAGGACGACGCAGAGCCGCTGGAGCGTTTCCGCGAATTGCTCTCCCTATATAAAAGTATCACGCGCGCGAGGCTGCGGGAAAACCTGCAGTATTTTCTGGAGCAGGTGATGCCTGTGTGCCGCGAGTGGGACATGCGCCTGTGCATCCACCCCGACGACCCGCCGATGCCGTTGCTCGGACTTCCGCGCATCGTCTGCAACGAAGCCGACATCGACTGGCTGCTGTCCTGCGTAGATGACTGGCACAACGGACTCACGCTTTGCTGCGGTTCGCTCTCGGCCAACGTGCAGAACGATGTGCCGCGAATGGCGCGACGCTTTGCCCGTCGCACGCACTTCGTGCATCTGCGTTCGACCGACGTGCTGCCGAACGGCGACTTCATCGAGGCCGACCACCTGAAGGGGCGTGCCCGTTTGGTCGAGGTGTGCCGAATCTTTGAAGAACTGAATCCCGACGTCCCGATGCGGGTCGATCATGGCCGCACGATGCTGGGCGATGAGGACAAGGGCTACAACGCTGGCTATTCGTTCCACGGCCGCATGATGGGTCTGGCACAGATGGACGGTGTGATGGCTGCGGTCAAAAGTCAAAAGTGAAAAGTGAAAAGTGAAAAGTGAAAAGTGAAAAATTAAAAGTGAAAAATTAAAAATTAAAAGCCTGCCGGTCCGAACTCCCCTCCTTGGGAGGGGGGCGGGGGAGGTCAATAATTAATAGTTAGAATATGAAGTATCTTCCTGGTCAAGTGGCTGTCGTGACAGGCGGCAGCGGTGTACTCGGCAGCAATGTGGCTGCGGGTCTGCTCCGTGCAGGAGCGTATGTGGCTATCATCGGTCGTCACGACGAGAAGGTGCAGGCGGCGCTCCAGCAGCTGGCGCCTGCTGCCGAGGCTGGCGAATCCGAAGTGTTGGGCTATGTGTGCGACGTGCTGAACCGTGCCGAACTCGTCGAGACGCGCGACCGTATCCTTGCGGCGTTCGGACGGGTCGATATTCTGGTCAACTGTGCCGGTGGCAACGTGAAGGGTGCCACGGTGATGGACGACCAGAATGTGTTCGACTTGTTGGACGAGGACCTGCGTGCAGTGATCGACCTCAACCTCTACGGCACGATTTATCCCTGTCTGGTGTTTGGGCAGTTGATGGCGGAGCAGAAGAGCGGGTCCATCATCAATATTTCGTCGATGGCTGCCAACACCGCGCTGACCCGTGTGATGGGCTACGGCATCGCGAAGGAAGGTGTGAACGCGCTGACGAAATGGTTGGCGCAGGAAATGGCGATCAAGTACAGTCCGAAGATTCGTGTGAACGCCATCGCCCCAGGTTTCTTCATCGGGGAGCAGAACCGAAGTGCCCTGCTCAACCCCGACGGTTCGCTCACCGAGCGCAGCCACAAGGTGCTGGCCAAGACGCCGATGCGCCGCTTCGGACACATCAGCGAACTGAATGGGCTGGTGGGTTACCTGTGCAGCGAAGCCGCCTCGTTCGTCACGGGCACGGTGATACCTGTGGATGGCGGGTTCAGCAGCTTTAGCGGGGTGTAAAAGCCTCCCCCCCCAGCCCCCTCCAAAGGAGGGGGAGAACTGAGCACATATAGCATCGCCCTGCAATATTCTTTCGCTTCAAGCGGTAGACTATTGCAGGGCGGTGTTTTTTTGCACAACCCTTCTCCCCCTCCTTCGGAGGGGGCAGGGGGGAGGCTTTTAATTTTATTTCTTCGCCAAATTATAGTTATAGTATTCTTCGCTGCCAGTAATGTCCTTGATGACATTGAGGAAGGGCGGGAACTTGACGGGTTCTCCCTCGACGATGCCTTTGGTTTCGAGGATGACGAGTCCGTCGAGGCGTCCCTGGTAGGTATCGACTTCGAAGTATTGTCCTTTCCAGATGAAGCTGTTGCGTTGTTTCTGGATGGTGTGGCGGGTGGGGTCGGCCAGGTTGAGCATCATCTCGTAGAGGCTGTTGTTGATCTGGCGTTCGGTCACGAGTTCTTCGCTGTCCGATATCTTCTTTTTCGTGGTGTGGACATAGACCTGTTTCTGGTCCCATCCACGTTTGCGCAGTCGCACTTCGGTGCCAGGCTCGGCCTGCAGGTAGGTCTGTGTGATTTCGCTGAGGATGCCGTCTTCGGGTAGCGGGCCGGTGAGTTCGACGATGTATTTTCGTTCTTCGACGATGGGCTGGGGCAGTCCGAGCACGTTGGAGATTTCCTTCACGACGCGGTTCATCTTGGCGTCGAAGTCGTCGTGGTTGTTGATGACTCGCAGGTGGGGGTGTCCGGTCCATGCACGAATCACCTTTTTGTCCAGGCTGCGTGCAATGCGCAGGCCCTCTTCGTCCATCTGCTCGTAGCGTTGGGCGTTGTTGGCCGTAGTGTAGTATTGCTCGGCACCGTCGGCTGCCGACACGAGGTGGAGCACAGCGTCGTAGCGTTCGCGCAGCTCGGGGGTTGAGGTGCCGACGGCGCGGGTCAGTTCGTTCCAGGTTTTGCTCGACACGTAGGCCGAGATGTCCATGGCGCCGCGGTCGCAGACGATGAGGCAGGGCTGTTCACACTCCTGGGCCATGCGCTGGAATTTGTCCTCCAGTGCGAGCTGGATTTCGAGTGTAGCCTTCTCGCCCTCGTAGAAGAAGCCTGGGTTCTTCGTCAGGTAGTTCATGCCGGACTGTGTGAAGAGCGTGGGCACCTCGGGGATGGTGAACACCTTGAAGCCGTGGCTTGAGAAGTGTTCGATGATGCGCACGAGTGCGGTGGTCTTTCCGGCGCACGGTCCGCCCGTGAGCACGATTTTGGTGATGTGGTCCATGTGGGGGAAACTTGATTTCTGTTGCAAAGTTAAAAAAAATAATGGCAGATGTGCGCACAAAGTGACGAAAAAGTGTGTTTCCATAAGAAAAACGGTGCGTCTTTTTGCTGAAACCAACTATTTTTGTTTACTTTGCATGCGATACTGTTTTCATAAACAAACGTCTCATACTTAACGACAATACTAACAACATCGAAATGAAAGCAAAACAGTTTCTATTTGCTGCGGGTGCCATGCTGATGCTGGCAGCGCAAAGTTCGGAGGCTCAGGAGGTGGCAGAGCGTCTGCCGCACGCGAGTCAGTGGCTCGTGGCACCTGTCGGAGCAGCCACCCAAGTCAGTTTCGGTTTCGACGACCCTGGCACGCCCTACCGTGTGCGCTGGGGCATGGACACAGCTTGGAACGACGGCAACAACGTGCGCCGCGGCGTTTACCACATCGGTGCGGAGAACCTCGGCTACGGCCGTCTCTCGTTCCAACCGACCGACTCGGTGGGCGACGACCTGAAGCTCTCGTCTGCACAGAAGCGGGCACTCAACAGCCGCATCACCAACATGAAGCGCACCGGCGTCACCACCGTCCTGCTCAACAGCGACCCCAACGACCCCGACAAGCTCGCCCTGTACTACTATGGCAAGCCGAAAAACTGGTACAACGTCATCAAGGCCACCGTCGTGGCGGCACAGGCTCAGGGCATGACCATCGAGGCCATCGCACCGATGAACGAGCCTGACTACACCTACAACGGTCAGGGCACGAAGCAGCACTTTCTCGAAGTGGTCAAGCTGCTGCGTGCCGACCCCTTCTTCGACGACATCCGTATCTCGGCTGGCAACACGCTCAACACCGACCCTGCCCTCGAATGGTACAACTACATGAAGCCCTATGTCGATGAGGGCAACACCCACCAGCTGGCCGGCTCGTTCGACAACTACGCTCGGTTCTTCGAGACGGTCCGCGCCGACGGCAAGATTGCTACGGCCGACGAGCTGCACAACGTGATGGAAGCCTTCGTCGCCGTGGAATACGGCTTGCAGAATGGCATCTGGTGGGGATTCGACGGCGTCATGCGTGGCCGCTACTGCAAGGCCACCAGTGGCGGGCAGCGGCTGGGCTACGGCGAGAACCGCACGAAGTGGACTGCCGGTGCCGTCTATCGTCTGCCCAACGGCGAGGTCGATGCCTTCCTCGGTTCGAGCGAACGCCAGGCCAACACCACCGACTTCGAAATCGTCAGCCGTGGCAAGGACGTCTTCTTCGACGGCTACGGCCCCGTGCGCGCCTATGGTATGCAGGTGCCTGGCGGTACGGGCTACCAGATCGGACAGACCAATGCCGAACGCCTCATCCGCATCACCTCGGGCGACGACGTGCCGCTCGGTCCCATCGCCACGGGCGACTACATCATTATGAACGTCGGTTCGCGTCTGCTCATGTCCACGGGTGGCAACACCAACAACGGAGCCTCCATCCTGCAGACCCGACGCCACAACAGCCGACGTGACGAATTTTGGACGGTCGAACCCGTGCCCGACCGCGTGGGCGGCGACTTTAGCGGACATTTCGTCACCAACCAGCAGGGCAGCCGTCTGCTCGATGTCTATAACTCCAACCTCAACAACGGCGGAACCATCTGCGCCTACCCTGGTGGCAAAGGCGAAATCGAGCAATGGTACTTCTCCTATGCCGGCAACGGCGACTACTACATCCAGTCGCGCTTCTCCGGCCTGTATCTGTGCGTAGATAACACGCGTGATGGCACCGCCGTCGTGCAGCGCGCTCTGAACAGCGAGAACGACAACTTCCGCTGGCGGCTCATCCCCACCGATGCCAAGCTCGAGGCCGAGGCACCGGCCGCCCCCACAGGGCTGAGCGCGACGCCGCACGGTGCCAGTATGCTGCTCGAATGGACGCCGAACGCCGACGCCGACATCGCCTCCTACATCGTGCTGCGCCGCGAAGTGAAGGACGACGGCAGTGAGGTCGAATGGCAAACCCTCTGCAACTCGACCTCCGAACCCCGTCTGCTCGACAATATGTGTCTGCCTGGCAAGACTTAC
>Ga0247608_10000577_pt1 | contig 57732 bp, 43 predicted proteins | sample 176DNAGHGlowgp2_FD_193490 | JGI IMG/M metagenome (GOLD analysis project Ga0247608, IMG submission 193490) | Sheep rumen microbial communities from Palmerston North, Manawatu-Wanganui, New Zealand - 1766 DNA GHGlow gp2 | ecosystem: Host-associated > Mammals > Digestive system > Stomach > Rumen ... | reverse complement strand
GAACGCTAAGCTACCGTCACAATCTCATAGGAATGGAATTAGCGTATATCCTCTGTTTCAAGTACAAGAATCATTGACGATCTCAAAGTCTCACGGCACAAGTCATACGTCCACACAAGTAACCGTCCATGAATAAAGTGACATCAGCGACTACTCTTCTGTTGGGGCTGATTCTCTCCCTCCCCGCTGCGGCGCAGCATCCCAATTTCACCGTGACGGGAATGGTGAAGGACATGGAAGGTGTTGTTATCACTATGTATGATGATGCCACAAGACAAACTATAGATTCGATTGTAGTGAGTGACAACAAGTTCCAGCTCCAAGGCCGCGCCGATTCCGCCATGATGGTGGGACTGTATTCCAGCGATTACAGTATGTATGCCGATCTGCTGGTGATGCCGGGCAGCCAAATGACGGTGGACCTGGTGGCCGGCGAAGTGACAGGAAACAAGCCCACGGAACAGCTTAACCGGCTTGCGCAGGGAAACAGGGCATTGATGAAGGAGCGGACCAGAATCGCCTATCAGATGATGGCTGCCGGCGAAGATCCTGCTTTCGACTCCCTGAAAGCGCTCTATCACAGCTGCGACGACCGCCGGAAGCAGCTGATGGATTCATTGGGATGGGATTATTACAAGGAGAACATCAACAATCCCGCCGCCGCCCACATCCTCTTTGAGATTGCAAATGTAGTGACGGAGGACGTTTTTTTGGACAAAGGCGAGGAACCGACTCCTGCCATCCTCCGCCTCTTCTCACTATATGAGTCTGCGCCGCCCGCCGTGAAGGAGTTCCCGTCGTTGAAGCGGACCATGACCAAGCTTCAATCGCAGGCGGCGATAGCTCCCGGCAACCGTTTCCGCGACTTTGAAGCCATCGACTACATCACGGGAAAGCCCACAACCCTCGGGGAAAAAATCGCCGGACATCTGACCGTCGTCGATTTTTGGGCGTCGTGGTGCGGACCGTGTCGCAAGGAAATCCTCGAAACGCTTAAACCGCTGCACGAAAAGTACGCCGACAGCGGACTGGTCGTGATAGGGGTGGACATCTGGGACAAGATCGAGGATCACGACCAAGCCGTCAAAGAACTGGGCATCCAATATCCCCAAATTGTGGATACCATCCATGACAACGCGGGATTGTTATACGGACTTAAAGGTGTGCCGTATATTATCCTCATCGACCCAAACGGCACCATCATCGGTAACTTTCGGGGTGAGAAATTAATTGATGCTGTAGAAAAATCTTTAGGAATCCGCAAAAGTATCTTTGACAAGTAGTCTTCACTACTATCCAAAAAAATGCGATATTTGCGCTTTCATATTTAAAGATTCATGATTATGGCTTTCAGAAAAAACAACCTCCTCCGTTTTTTGTTATTGACATTTGCAATAATTTCATTTTCAATATCTTACGCACAGGACGAACAGAAGTTTGAAACCGACCCTGTCATCTTGAACCGCATCGACCAGTGGCAGGACTTGAAGTTCGGGCTGATGATGCACTGGGGTATTTACGCGCAATGGGGCGTGGTGGAGTCGTGGTCCATCTGCAATGAGCCGTGGATCAGCCGTGACGGCGTTCCTTATACAGAATATAAGGCCAAATACCAGGCACTTAACAAAACCTTCAATCCGACAAAATTCGACCCGGAATCTTGGGCTAAACTGGCTAAAGATTGCGGCATGAAGTACTTCGTGTTCACCACCAAGCATCACGACGGCTTCTGCATGTATGACACTAAAGAGACCGACTACTCCGTCACGGGAAAAGATTGCCCATTCTCCAAAAACCCTAACGCCGATGTGACCGGCGCCTTGGTGAAAGCTTTCCGGAGTCAAGGTCTTTGGACGGGACTCTACTTCTCGAAGCCCGACTGGCACTGTCCCGACTACTGGGCGCCGGAATGGGCCACTCCCGACCGCAACGTGAACTACGACCCCGAGAAACATCCCGAACGGTGGGCGAAATACTGCGACTTCACCCGCAAACAGTTGCACGAAATAGCCAACAACTACGGCGACATTGACATCCTGTGGCTCGACGGCGGCTGGGTACGCCCCGCGTGGAGCGTTGACGAGGAGGTCCGTGACTGGCTCGGATGCCAGGGCTGGATCCAGGACATCGACATGCCGCGGGTGGCGAAGGATGTGCGCGCTAACAACCCCGACCTCATCATCGTCGATCGCAGCGTACACGGCAAATACGAGAACTACCGCACCCCCGAACAGGAGGTTCCCGACACATTGCTCCCCTACCCCTGGGAAACTTGCATGTCGATGGGCGATTCCTGGTCGTACGTAGCCACCGACAACTACAAGTCCACCAACCGGCTCATCCACCTGCTGATTGACATCGTGGCCAAAGGCGGCAATTTCCTGCTGAATGTGGGACCATCCCCTGAGGGTAGCCTCCCGCAAACCGCTGTGGAACGCTTGCAAGACATGGGCAAATGGCTGAGCGTCAACGGAAAGGCAATTTACAGCACCCGCCCTTGCCTCCCCTATTGCTACGGACAAGTTCGTTTCACGCAGGGCAAAGACGGGCAACGCTACGCTTTGCTGCTATTCCCCGAAAACGAACTCGCCCCCGACACCTATACTTTCAAAAACCTTGAGAAACCCGTGAAAACGGGTAAAGCCACCATTTTGGGTTCCTCCGAAAAGGCCTCCATCTCCAAAAAAGGTGACGAATACACCATAACATTGCCAAAAGGTGTGCGCCAGAAAGCAAAAGACGCGGTGGTGGTAGTGCTGTAACGGCTTTTGGCGGTTAGCTGTTGGCTATTGGCTTTTGGCTTACTTTTTTTGTTTATATTTGATTTTCATGTAACAAAAATTTTTATTTTTGCTGCATGGAATCTTAGTATGTATTAACCTCGAAAACAATATATAAAACATTGAAAACAAAACTATTACAAGATACTTATTACCATGAAGATTGAAAACTATCCTGTTGTGAAACTGCTTTTCCCGTATGTCATCGGCATTCTTATTGCTTACAACACCGATTTTGGAGAACAGTTCAGACCATTGCTGCTAACCTTAACAGGCGCATCTTTTCTGATAACCTTTTCTTTGACGTTTGTCAAATCGTATCGCTGGCGAATCGTGAAGACTCTTATGATGGTCTTAGCTTTTATCCTGACAGGTATATTACTGACTAACATAAGGTTACATCCGACATTGCCTACTGAATTGATGACGAGCAACACCGACTGGGTGGTTCGCGTGGCGGAAGAGCCCACTCTGCGTCAAAAGAGTGTGAAAATCCCGGTGGAAGTATTGCAGGTCAACCACAAACAGGACGTAAAAGCAAAAGTTCTGCTCTACCTGAAACCCTCCGCCGATGCCAAGGGGCTACATTACGGCGACCTTCTGTTTGTTCACGCGAAACTATCCCGCATCCCGCCGCCATACAATCCGGACGCTTTCGACAACCAGCGTTACATGCAACTGCGGGGCATCCACTATACTGGCTTCGTGAACGAGAACGCCTGGGAGAGTATTGGCAACAGACCCGAAAACAGGGTGAAATACCTAGCGCAAAAAACGCGTAACAGACTGACAAACATCTACATATCTGCAGGAATTAGCGGCGAGGAATTAGACATCCTAAAAGCCATACTGTTGGGCGATGACGACACCTTGGATTCCGAACTGAAGGCCTCCTATTCATCTGCTGGGGTAAGCCACATTCTATGTGTTTCCGGAATGCACGTGGGCGTTATCTTCATGATTATCAACTTTCTGCTGAAGCCATTGGACTTTTTCCGCCGCTCAAGAATCCTCAAAACTATTTTGGTTATGCTGATTGTTTGGCTGTATGCGCACATCACGGGATTAGCTCCGTCCGTAACGCGTTCCGCCACCATGTTCACGTTTGTGGCTGTCGGGCAGCTGCTGCGACGGAACACCAATGTTTTCCACAGTCTGTTTGCCTCTATGTTCATTCTCCTGATTGTCAATCCACTGCTATTATTCGAGGTGGGTTTCCAGCTCAGCTACCTTGCTGTGGCGGGAATTGTGCTCTTCCAACCAAAGTTATCGGCATTGTACACGTGCCGGACCCGCATCGGAAACTATTTTTGGGAGTTGGTTACGGTTTCCGTGGCGGCGCAGATCGGCACATTCCCCATCTCCATCTACTATTTTGCGAAATTTCCCAACTATTTCCTGCTCTCCAACTTGTCGGTGATCACCCTCTCCTTCGCCGTCATCATCACAGGCATCTCCTTGCTGCCGCTTTCGCTGATTCCTGTCATCGCGCGTCATGCCTCTTGGGTACTGACCAAGGAAATCAGCATCATGAACTGCATCATCCGATTCATCGAGCAGCTTCCTCACTCCGTAACGGAAAACATTGATTATCACGTCATTCAAGCAATTCTTTTGTACGCCGTTATCGGATGTGTGTGTTTGCTGCTTTATCGGAGAAGCCGTAAAACATTCTGGACAACCTGCACCCTATTCACCTTGTTCTGCGTCTCCTTTGCCGTGCGGAAAGTCCAATTGGCCGGTGAGACGGGATTTATAGCCTACGATGTCCGGAAAATCAGCGCTATGGGATTTCAGTGTCAAGGCAGCATGGTGCTTTTTTCAGATTCCATCCGGGACGAGAAGGACGATTTGTACCGTTACAACATCAGCAACTATGCAAGGAAACATCACCTGAAAGTCGTGGTAGTGCCGATTGACACTTCCGATTTTGACACACCGTTTCTATGCAAACGCGGGAACTTCATCCGATTTAATGGAAAGAATTTCTTTATTCTCAATAAAAAGCAGAAAAACATGGTTCGAAACAAAAATGACGGTCTGAGTGTTGATTGTCTGCTTTTACGCCAAAATCCGAAGATAGCGCCCGACGAAATATTGTTGAAGCTTCCTTTCAGAGAAGTGGTGGCAGATGGGTCCAATTCTGCTTATTATGTAGAAAAATGGCGCAGTTTCTGTGTTGAAAAAGGGATTCCGTTCCATTATACAGGAGACGAAAAATGAATATGAGCAAGGTAACCCCAAATTTTGTATCTTTGCCGCTTGTTTTTTAAATATGATAAACCACATCAAAGGCAGAATTGAAGAAGTGAATCCCGCGTATGTCATCATTGAGACCGCCGGCGGGATAGGATACTACATTAACATCTCTTTGGCTACATTCTCTGAGATCAAGGACAAGCAAGAAATCAAGTTGCTCACCCATTTCATCGTGAAGGAAGACGCGCAGGTTCTTTACGGATTCGCGACGGAAGAGGAACGCGAGCTGTTCAAACTGTTGATTTCGGTCAATGGCATCGGTCCGAACACTTCGCGACTGATTCTGTCTTCCATGAGTGTGGGCGAGGTGTTGAACGCCATCGCCACCGAAAACGTCAAAGCCATCCAATCGGTAAAAGGCATCGGCGCCAAGACTGCGCAGCGTGTTGTGATTGAACTGAAGGACAAGGCGAAGAAGGCTTCATGGGCGGATGCAACAAAAATTAACGTGGCATACAATAATAACAAATATGAAGCGTTATCTGCTCTTGTTGCTTTGGGTTTCCCGAAATCCGGAGCAGAAACAGTGTTGGATAAAATCATAAAAACAGAAGGAATACAACTATCTGTAGAAGAGCTTATTAAGAAGTCGTTGAAATTGTTGTAACAAAAAAAAGAAAGTTTGAAAGTAAAACAATATATACGTGCTGCCATTTCAGCATTCCTTATGATCGGACTTGGACATCTGAGTCTGCAGGCTGCTAATTGGTTAGGATTTCATGAGACATTGCCCGTAAGGGTTCAAACGTCATATCCGATATGTCCTCCTGACACCAACCCGCCGACACTTCCCCAGCCGGACATCAATCCCTTGAATCCTCCCTCTAACAATCCGTTCTATCTCCAGAACCCTCCGGGTGTCGGGCCGTCCATCATCTACGATCCGATTACCAACACATACAATTTCCAATACATGACCGGCAACACTCCGTTCGGGCCCGGTGCTTATATGAATGTCAACGAATATATTGACTACAACCTGCAACAGAGCATCCACGACTACTGGCAAAACCAAAGCCGCAGTATCGGCAGCACGGGAAATTCGCGCACGGGCAGCGGCCTGATCCCCCAACTTCACATCGGTGGTGACATTTTTGAGGGCATCTTCGGCAGCAACACGATAGACATCCGCCCGTCAGGAAACATCGGTCTGAAATTAGGTGCCAAATTCACCAAGACTGACAATTTCAACATTCCTGTAAAACAGAGAAAGAACCCGCAACTCGATTTCGACGAAGACATTCAACTGAATTTGTTAGCCAAAATTGGTGAAAAGATCGAGTTCAACTTGAATTATTCCACCGACGAACTGTCCGTAACCACCAAATCAGACCAGATCAAGCTGAAATACAACGGTAAGGAAGATGACATTCTGCAATTGATTGAATTCGGCGACATCACATTTCCATTGAACAGCACCCTGATCACCGGCAGCCAAAGCCTTTTTGGTGTGAAAACACAACTCAAGTTCGGAAATTTGTTTGTCACGGCGGTGGCGTCCCGGAAAAAGAGTTCTTCCCAATCCATCACCATTTCCGGAGGTGCGGAGGAAACCGAATTCTATTTCCGTGCTGACGAATATGAAGAGAACAAGCACTTCTTCCTGGGACACTTCTTCGAGGAGCATTACAACCAATACCTCAGCACTTTACCTCTGGTAAGCTCGCCTATCATCATCACAAAAATCGAGGTCTGGCGCACCACTGTAGGTTCAGCCACCACCAACAATCGTAACATCGTAGCTTTCACAGATTTGGGAGAATATGACCCCGAATTTGCAAACCTTTCATACAACCCCGCGTACTCCGGCGGCCAATATCCTGACAACAACATCAACAATCTGACCGCCTATGCCGACAGTTCTCTGATACGCAATATCGCCAACGTGTCTGGCAACATGCAGTCTCTCGGCATGAAATCGGGAACAAACTATGAAAAACTGGAAAGTGCACGTCTGCTTTCCCCCAGTGAATATACGGTGAACACCAAATTGGGTTTCATCTCGCTGAATTCAGCGTTGGCAGCAGACCAAGTGCTGGCCGTGGCGTTCCAATACACGGTCATCGGTGACGACCACGTTTACCAAGTAGGTGAATTTGCCAATGAGGTAGCCACACCGAACTGTATCCGTGTCAAACTGTTGAAGAGTTCGAACCTGAACGTCAAGTCGCCTCTGTGGAAACTTATGATGAAAAACGTTTACAGCTTGTCCGCCTATCAGCTTTCCCCTGACAAGTTCCGCTTGAACGTTTTATATACCGGTGATGCGGAAGGTACACCCAACGGTTTCTTCACGCAAGGAGCCCAAAAGGGCATCCCGTTGATCCGGTTAATGGGTTTGGACCGTTTGAACAAGCAACAGGATCCTTCCCCCGATGGTGTTTTCGACTTCATTGACGGGGCGGCCACCAAGGGCGGTACCATCAACTCCAACAACGGTCGCGTATATTTCCCCACCACAGAGCCTTTCGGCAAGGATTTGCGCGCCGCTCTCGACGACCCCGAGTTGGCCGACAAATATGCTTTCGATTCGCTTTATACAATGACGAAAACGATGGCGCAGCAGATCACCAACAAGAACAAATATTACATTGAAGGTAGCTATCGTTCGTCATACGGGTCCGAATTCCATTTCCCCAGCGGCGGCGCGACCAAGTCGGTGAAAGTGACCGCCGGCGGTGTGGCATTGACGGAGAATGTGGACTATACGGTCAACTATGACATGGGCGTGGTGACCATTATCAACCAAAGCATTCTGGCTTCCGGAACACCTATCACCGTCACGCCTGAAACGGATGACAACTATCAGATGGACAAGCGGATGTTCGGCGTGAATTTGGACTACGTCTTCTCTCCTGATTTCACTGTCGGAGCCACCTTGCTGAACCTCCGCGAACGTCCGATCACCAACAAGGTCAACTATGGTGATGAGCCTATCAACAACCTGATATGGGGCATGAATTTCGCCTACAAGACCGAAATGCCATTCATCACCAAAGCCATTGACTTGTTGAGCTTCCACCACACCACCACAAAGTCGTATCTGAATCTGGATGGTGAGTTCGCTCATTTCATCCCCGGCCATAACCGCCAGATCGGCAAGAGCGGAACCACGTATATTGACAATTTCGAATCGGCGAAATCAACCATCGACCTGATGAACATGAGCAACTGGGTGTTGGCTTCCACACCTCAGGGTCAGCCTGACCTCTTCCCTGAGGCGATGCCAGTGACTGTCTCAGCCCCAGCACGCCGACAACTGGCATACGGTTTCAACCGCGCCCGACTCGCCTGGTACACCATCGACAATTTATTTTACAATGGCGGGGCATCGGTGCCGCCAAACCTGACCGCTGAAGACCTTTCGCAACCTTACGTCCGTGCGGTGTATGAACCTGAGTTGTTCCCCTTCAAAGAGCAACCCACCACCACGCTTTCCACCCTGATGACCGTGTTCAACTTGGCCTATTTCCCGACCGAGCGCGGCGCATACAACTATGATGTCGATGGATCGGAAGGATTCTCCCGAGGTTTGAACGAAGACGGCACCTTGCGTGACCCCGAAACCCGTTGGGGCGGTATCATGCGGAAATTTGACAACACCGACTTTGAGTCATCCAACTACGAATATATCGAATTCTGGATGATGGATCCTTTTATTGAGAACCCCGAGCACAAAGGTGGTAAGCTCTATTTCAACTTAGGTGATATTTCAGAGGATATTTTGCGCGACGGACGCAAATTTTACGAGAACGGAATGCCCACCGATGACTCAGACGAGGATATTGAATTCACCGTTTGGGGACGTGTGCCGACCAAACAAATGATTGTCAACTCTTTTGACAACAAGACAGGCTCTCGTGTCTATCAAGATATCGGCTACGATGGACTGCCTTCCACCCGTGAGGCGGAATTTTTCAAGGAGACCTTCCTTGACAGAGTGGCGGCGGCCTTCGGTGTCGGTTCCCAAGCCTATCAAATGGCTGTCGCAGACCCGTCTGCCGATGACTACCACTACTTCAGAGGCAGCGACTATGATGAGGCTGACGTTAAAATCACCGAACGTTACAAATATTTCAATAACGCTGAGGGCAACTCCCCCGAACAAGGTCAAGGAGGCGAAAACTATCCCACTTCCGCCACCAGTATGCCGAACATGGAAGACATGAACAACGACAACACCTTGAGCGAGGACGAACGTTACTACCAGTACGTTATCGACCTGTCGCCTGAAAAAATGGTGGTGGGAGAGAATTACATCAACGACGTTTACGAGGGGCATCCCAAAACACTTCCCGACGGAAGCCGTCCCACTACGAAATGGTATCAGTTCCGGATTCCCATTCACAACCCCGACAAAGTGGTGAACAACATGTCCGGCTTCAACTCCATTCGTTTCATGCGTGTTTTCTTGAAGGATTTTGAAGAGCCGATTATCTGCCGTTTGGCCACGTTTGAATTGGTGCGTAGCGACTGGCGTTCTTATAATTTGAGTCTGCGTGAAGACGGCGAGTACCTCCCGACCCAGGACGACGGAGAATGTTCGTTCTATGTCGGAACGGTGAGCTTGGAAGAGAATGCCAACAGGGTTCCTATTCCCTATATGCTCCCTCCGGGTATTGTCCGTGAACAGACCTACGGCATGACCGCCCAGCTTATCAACGAAAATGAACAGTCGCTGACCATGAAGGTGGTGAACCTGCCCGATGGTGACTCGCGTGCCGTGTATAAAAACACATCGTACGACCTGCGCCAGTTCAACAACTTGCAGATGTACATCCATGCTGAAGACGTCCACTCTTCCGGTGAGTTGAATCCCGGCGATGTCAGAGTTTTCATCCGTTTGGGTTCCGACTTCACGGAGAACTATTACGAATACGAGATACCCGTGGACATTACCCCGTGGACAGTCGGCCGCGACACCAATGCCATTTGGCCGGAGAGAAACCGCATGTATATCGCCCTGGATTCCTTAGTCTCATTGAAGATGCAGCGCAACGCGGCCGTCAGAAACGGCATGCATCCGGGCAACACCATACCCTATCCTCCATTAGGGCTTGAAAGCGGTGAGGAGCGGATGACTGTGGTGGGCAACCCCAACTTGGGCGAAGTCACGACTATCATGATTGGTATTCGCAACCCCAAGAAACGCACCCAAAATGCTGACCCGAGCGGCTATTACGATGACATGCTGGCAAAATCCGTGGAGGTATGGATCAACGAGTTACGATTGAGCGGCTTTGACGACCGACAAGGGGTCGCTGCCCTCCTACGCGCCCGCGCCACCCTCGCTGATGTCGGAAACATCACCATCTCGGGAACATACTCCACACCCGGCTACGGAGCGTTAGAACAGTCCATAACCGAAAGGTCACACGAAACCAACATCAACTTGGACATTGCCACAAACATTGACGGTGGAAAGCTTTTCTTCCCTGAGAAATGGAACATCAGAATCCCGCTTCACTACGACTACTCCTTAGGCATTGTGCAACCGGAATACAACCCGCTGAACCCTGACGTGAAGATGAAAGACGAATTATCCCATCTCCCCACCGCCGAAGCCCGCGACTCCCTGCGCTTCCTGACCAATACGGTCACCCAACGTCAGAATGTGAACCTGATGAATGTCCGCAAAGAACGGGACTTCTCGAAAGGCAATAACAAAATGCACCCGTGGGATATCGAAAACCTTGACTTCTCCTATTCCTATTCCGAAATGATTCAGCGCAATGAAGACATGGAGATGAATAACGAATATATCCATCATGGAGAAATCGGTTACACCTTCAGCACTAACCCAAAGAACTACCGACCTTTCTCCCGTGCAAAATGGACCAAGAGCAAATGGCTCCAGCTGATCCGCGATTTCAACTTCACGCCCATGCCCAAGAACATCACCGTTCGCACCAGTATGCACCGTGATTTGCAGGAATTCAAGTATCGTCCGAAGAGTCAAGGAAATATCATTATTGACACCAACTATGTGAAATCCTACGACTGGACAAGAAACTACGCTGTCAACTGGGATATCTTCCAAAGCTTGAAGCTGGAGTTCAAAGCCGATGCCTCAGCTCGCATTGACGAGCCGGATGGTCGTATTGACACCCGCGTGAAAAAAGACTCTCTGTGGCGCTGTATCGGAAAAGGAGGACGTACTACCGACTACCGCCAAAACTTCAACGCCACCTATCAAATCCCGTTGAACAAAATCCCGTTGTTCAAATTCGTAAATGCAAACGTGCGTTATAGCTCGATGTACACCTTCTCTGCATCGGCACTCTCCCTCGCATACCTCGGAAACACTATCCAAAACTCGCAAAACATTCAAGGAAACGCCACTTTGAATCTTGTTACTCTTTACAATTCAGTTCCTTATCTGAAAAAAGTGAACCAAGGTATTGCTCAAAATAAGAATGCCAAGAACAATAACCTTGCCAGAGGTTCCAAAGATTCTAAAGACTCTAAGAACTCTGATGAAGAGGACGACCCTGGAAAGGAAATCAAGAAGGGCAAAAAGAACAAGGACAAGAACGATTCACTGAACCGGCCTCAAGTCGGCAAGCTGATTCTGGACGGAACTTTACGCCTGTTGATGTCTGTCAGAAATGTTTCAGCCAACTATACTCAAGGGCGCGGGACCACATTACCTGGCTATATGTATTCAGCCACGTTAGTGGGTCATACCAAGGAAAGCAGCACACCCGGTTTTCTGTTTATGTTTGGTGGACAGCCTGACATTCAAGCCATTGGAGCACGAAATCACTGGCTGACGACCGACTCTCTGATGAATTCCCCCTATCAGCGGACTAAAAACCAAGTAATTAATTTCCGGGCTTCCGTGGAACCTTTCAAAGATTTCCGTATCGACGTCTCAGCAAATCGCAACTTCACGGAGAACTTCTCGGAATACTTCCATGTTGACGCAATGGGCAATGTGGAACACTACACCCCTCAACGTTCAGGCTCCTTCAGCATGACGTACTGCGGCTTGGGAACCTTCTTCAAGAAACATGACGACCTGTTCCAAGAATTCCGCGCTGTCAGAGCACAACTGTCCGAACGTTACGCCCAAAACAACCCCAATTACACTGGAGAGGTGGATCCGGAAACGGGATTCCCAATGGGTTACAGTGCCATTTCCCAAGATGTGCTGATGGGCGCCTTCTTCACCACCTATCTCGGCAAAGATCCTGAAAAATCCGACATTTTCTCCCCGTTCCTCAAAATCCCGCTCCCCAACTGGCGTCTCAATTACAATGGCTTGACAAAAATCAAAGGGATGAACAAAGTTTTCCAGAGCTTCTCGCTCACCCATAGCTACACTTGTAACTATAATGTCAACGGCTATTCCACCAACATCTCTTACACGCAAGATGCCAATGGATTTCCTACCGCTTATAACAATCTCGGGGACTTCATTGCCACACACGAACTTAGCCAAATGGCACTTGCGGAACAATTCTCTCCGCTTATCGGGTTCGATATGACTTTGAAGAACAGTATGTTGCTGAAAGTTGAATACAAACAATCCCGTAATATCTCCCTGAGCTTCACAAACACCCAGCTGACGGAAACCACCAGCAAGGAAGTGTCCGTTTCTGCAGGTTACCGATTCAAAGACATCAAAATCGGACTTGTATTTTCCGGAATGAAACGGCAGTTCGTCAGCGACTTGAATCTCACCGCAGGGTTTGGTTTGAAAGACAACCAGACTATGCTGCGCAGAATTACTGAAGATGATGATCAGGTGACCTCCGGCTCGTTAGACATCACCATTAATGTGGCTGCAGATTACCAGTTCAGTCGTATGGTAGGTCTCAAATTCTACTATGACCAAACCATAAACAGACCCAAAAATAAGAACCAGTATAACCGGATGAACTTCCAGACCGGTATCCAACTGCAACTTATGCTGTCGCAGTAATTACAAGATTATCCGATCGTCTTCGCAATCTTCTCGATATTCAAACTTCTTGCCGAAGCATCGATAATATCCTTATAGATGCCACCTTTCTTGTAGATTTCGTCGGGGTCGCCAGACTCCTCCACGCGACCGTCCTTGAGCGCGTAGATGTAGTCAGCGTCGATGATTTGCGAGATGCTGTGGGAGATGATGATGACGGTGCGGTCCTGCTTGATGGCATCGATGCTGTTCTTGATCTGCTCGGTGGCGATGGCGTCCAAGCTGGCGGTGGGCTCGTCCAAGAAGATGATGGGCGGGTTCTTGAGGAACATGCGGGCGATGGCCACGCGCTGCTGCTGCCCACCGGAAAGGTCGGCGGCGTTGTGCGCGAATTGCTTCGGCAGCTCCATGACCTGGTCGTACAGATGCGCCTTCTTCGCGGCCTCCACCACCTCCTCGTGCGTGGCATCCGGGTTGCCGTAAAGGATGTTCTCCTCGATGGTGCCGTCGAAAATGTGGTTCTTCTGCAACACCAACCCGATGTTCTCGCGCAGGTATTGTGTGTCGTAGTCCTTCAAATCGACCCCGTCGAGGGTGATGGTGCCCACCTGCGGCTCGTAGAACTTGTCTAACAGGTTGACAATCGTACTCTTGCCCGCGCCCGACAGCCCGACCAACGCCGTGATCTTGCCCGGCTCAATTTTCATGTTGACACCGAACAACGCCTGCGTGCCGTTCGGGTAGGTGAAATCAACGCCCTTCAGCTCGAAGTTGCCGTGAATGGGCTCCGGCTTGTACTCGCCCGACGGCTCGACCTCCTTCTCGGAGTTGAGGATGCCGAAGAAGCCCTCTGCGTAAATCAGCGCGTCGTTCACGTCGTCGAAGATGCGTTGCAACTGCGTAATGGGCGCGATGACGTTGCTGAACAACATCACGTGGTACATGATCTTACCGATGGTCATGCCGGGGTATTCGATGAGCACCAAGTAGGCGGTGAGGATGATGACCAGCACGGTGCCCACCTGCCGCACGAAGCTCTTGAGCCCGTTGTAGTAGAAGGCCACCTTGCGGGTCTTCATCTGGTTCTCCGTCACTTGGTTCTGGATATCCAACTGTTTCTGCCCTTCGATTTCCTCGCGGTTGAAACTCTTGATGACGTTGATAGAGTCGATGATGTTTTTGATACCCTGGCTTTTAGTTTCCAAATGGCTGCGCATCTCGCGTCGCCAACCCTTGAGTCTCCGCGCTTGCCGGTAGGTGATCCAGAAATAGACCGGCACGATGCCGAGGGCGACCAAACCGACATAGACGTTGGCCGCGAACATCAGGATGAGGGCGAGCAAGGCGCTGGTGAACAACGGCAGCAAGTCGATGAAAAAGTTCTGCACCGTGCGCGACAACGAGCTGACACCCTGATCGATACGGGCTTGCAGCTTGCCAGTAGCGTTGTCTCCCGAGTTGAAGAAGGCCATCTTGAAGGTGAGCACCTTCTCAATGACACTCTGCGCCAGGTCGCGGCTGACGTAAATCCGCATCCGTTCGCCGAAGTAGTTCTGTGCAAAGGTGACGATTGCGGATAGCAACTCCTTGCCCAACAGCACGATGCTAATGATGGTCATAATTCGCGCCGCCTGACCCCATTGGAAGTTGGTGCCGATGAGCGTGTTGATGGCATCCACCGTCCTGTCCAGCACAATGGCATTGACCTGCGCCATCAAGGACCCGACCAAGGTGAGGATTAAGGTAATGAGTACCAACCATTTGTAAGGTTTTACAAACGGGCGGAGGTTTTTGAAGAGTTGGAGGAGGTTCATTTTAATGTAGAATTATGAATGTAGAATGAAAAATAATCTCCTTAAGCAGCCCCGGCAGGGGCAAGAGCTCGGTAGAAAAAGACATTTCGATTATCAAACACCTACCGTTCCGAACAAATCATATTCCGCGGCGTCGGTGATTTCCACGTTGTAGAATTCGCCAACGGTGAGCGGTTGGGATTTGTCGATGAAGACATCGTTATCGACATCGGGGGAGTCAAATTCGGTGCGGCCGATGTAGCAGTCGGGTTCCTCGCTGTCGATGAGCACCTTCATCGTGGTGCCGACGCGGGTCTGGTTGATCTCGTAAGAGATTTTCTCCTGCAGCTTCATGATTTCGTTGACGCGCTTGTTCTTTTCGGAGGCCTTGATGGGGTCGCCAAGGTCGAAAGCGGGGGTGTCCTCCTCCTGTGAGTAGGCGAAAACGCCGAGCCGTTCGAAACGGTTGCGGCGCACGAACTCCACGAGCTCCTTGTGCTGTTCGCGGGTCTCGGTCGGGTAGCCAGAGATGAGCGTGGTGCGCAGCGCGATGCCGGGAATCGTCTCGCGGATGCGGGCGATGAGGTCGTAGATGTAAGCCGAGCTACCGCCGCGACGCATACTCTGCAGGATGTCGTCGCTCACGTGCTGGAACGGGATGTCCAAATAGCGGCAGTATTGCGGGTACTGTTTCATCACCTCCAGAATCTCGTAGGGGAAGTTCAGCGGGTAGGCGTAATGCAGCCGAATCCACTGAATGCCGTTCACTTGCGCGAGCTTGTCCATCAAGTCGGCGAGTTCGCGCTTGCCGCTGCGGTCAATGCCGTAGTAGGTGAGGTCCTGGGCGATCAGCATCAGCTCCTTAACCCCTTGGTCGGCAAGACGTTGCGCCTCCTCCACGAGAAGCGGAATCGGTTTGGAGACCTGCCGGTCGCGGATAAGCGGGATGGAGCAGTAGGAGCACTGGTGGTCACAGCCCTCGGAGATTTTGAGGTAAGCGTAGTGCCGCGGGGTCGAGAGCATCCGGTCCGCTGTGTTAAGCAGCTGGAAATCTGGAGACTCCAACAATTTCGGAAGTTCCGCGAAGGTGAAGAAGCCATCCACCTCGGGCAATGCTTCCTGCAGTTCCGCCATATTGCGTTGCACAAGGCATCCCACCACGTACAACTTCTTGATCTGGCGGCGCTTCTTGCGCTCGATTTGTTGCAGAATCTCATTCACGGATTCCTCCCGGGCGTCGTGGATGAAGCTGCATGTGTTGATGATCACGATGTCAGACTTCTGCGCGCTTTCGTAATAGAGTTCATGGCCGTTGCGATGTAGTTGCGCGGCCATAACTTCCGAATCCACAATGTTCTTGGAACAACCTAAGGTGATGATGTTTATCGTCATAGATTCAAATTTCAATCTGCAAAGATACAAAAAAAGCCGCGGCACTTACACCGCGGCTGAGTATGTTTTATCAAAAGATTTACTTACTTGTACACTCGAGACCGTTCTTTTTGCCGTCAATCATGACGTAAGTATTCATGTCAGAGCATTTCTTGTAGGAATCTTTATCCAATTCCAGTTCTGTAGGGTTGGAAGCAACACCCATGATGTAGGTTTTGCATTCACATTTTTTGTTGCAAGAAGTTGCAAGGCCGGCCAGCATTAACGTGGCAGCACAAATAACCATGATTTTTTTCATAATAATAATTTTTAGGGGTTAATATGATTTGGTTTACTTTTATCTATTCAGATTGGAACGAATTTTTTTTCACACATTCCAAACCCATTTTTCCGTATGGGGTCTCCACAACGGAACTGAACTCTTCACAAGACTGCCCTTGGGCCACTTCAGTGGAAGAACCGACAGCGGCACCATTTTCGTACAACGTGCACTCACACTTGCTACTACAAGAAATTGCCATCACTGACACTAAAAACAACAATAGTGCAATACTTTGTGACGATTTAATTATCTTCATCATAGTTGTTATAAATTCGGCTGCAAACATACACTTTTTATTTAAACAACACCATCGAAGAATGTTTCAATGTTTTTTGTATTTTTGCCATTTGAAAAATCAAAAAAAATTAAGCAAATGAAAAAACTTGTTATTGTTATTTTCGCTGCAGTTCTGGCACTCACATCCTGCAACAGCACAAATCCTTACGCTGGCAAATATTCAGGAACATTTACCTTTGTCACCAACAACATCTCCAAAAACGGTAATTTGCGGTTGGTATCCAACCCCTTGACTTCCGGTTTGTTGGTCTATGGTGTGATTCCGATTAATCCGGTCTCATCCAATGTTTATATTTCGAATGAGAACAATGCAGAGCTTATAACCCAACTTCTGCAATACGTCGGCAACCAAAACAACATCTACAATGCCGCGACCGAACAAATCAAAAACGTGAGAGTGGAAGCCACATTTGAGGGTAACACGGTGTATCTGGATATGTTTTACGAAGTGGCGCTGATAAGCGACCTGCTCCAGACTCGTGTAAGTATTGTCAAATTTACGGGTACGAAATAATCATTCTAACCCCCATGTTGAAGAAGTGGACTCTTGGGCTGATTCTCCTGTTAGGAGTGGTGTTCTGTCAAGCTCAGGATTCCACTTTTTTACCTGATTACAAAGTATTTTACTACCCATCCGGTATAAAATCCAGCGAAGGCCGCCTCGTGGATGGCAAACCCGACGGCTGGTGGAAATCCTACAATGAGAAAGGAGTTCTCATTTCCGAAGGAAACCGAAAAAATTTCCTCCTCGACAGTCTTTGGACCTTTTATAACGATGACGCTTCCATTCGGATGAAAGTGCATTACAAAGAGGACAAAAAAGAAGGTGAACAGACTGTCTATCAAAAAGATGAATACACTGTAACAACATGGCACGAAGATACAATAGTTGGCAGCGTGAACACTTTTGGTCGGAACAATGTGTTGAAAAAGACCGTTCCGTATATGAATGGTCTTCCGCACGGACTTGCCAAAGAGTTCAATGACACCGGCTTGGTGATTGCCGTCACCAAATACTACCGCGGGGTGCGCAGCCGCCGGGAGGTGGTCAACCGCACCGACAAATTCGGCCTCAAGCAGGGCAGTTGGAAATACTTCTGGGACAACGGCAACCTGCGGCTCGAAGGGCAATACCTCAATGACAAAAAGCACGGTTTTTTCAAGTATTACGACGAAAACGGCGACTTTCTCTATGTGGAGAAATACGAAAACGACCAATTAGTGAAAGATGCCAAAGAAACAAAAGAGCTGGAGCGACGGAGGACCTACCACCCTAACGGACAGGTGGCTATCTCCGCCACTTACTACAACGGGCTCCCTGACGGGGTGCGCCGCGATTTCGACTCCACCGGCAAAATCACAAATGGTTACCTCTATGAAGAGGGCTGGCTACGTTTTGAAGGCATCACCGACCTGAACGGACTAAGACAGGGACTTTGGAAAGAGTACTACCCCACCGGCGAATTGCGCTCCAAAGGCAAGTACAAAAACTCCAAACCCATTGGGGAATGGGAATTCTATTTCCCTGACAAAACTATTGAAATCATCGGCAGTTACAATGCCAAAGGACAGAAAATCGGAGAATGGTTCTGGTTCTACCAAACTGGAGACACCATGACTGTGGCCAACTATGAAGACGGGGAACTGGAAGGGCGCTATGTGGAATATGATGAAGAAGGGGTAGTACTCACCCAAGGACTTTATTCTTCCGGATATGAAGAAGGGGTTTGGACATATCGTAACGGATCAGCCATCGAGACAGGACGTTACGAAGGAGGTTTGCGCGAAGGGACTTGGAAGACATGGTTCGAGAGCGGCAAAATCGCGTCCGAAATCCAATATTCTGAAAATTTGATGGACGGAAAATATACTTTATACTGGGAAAACGGTAACGTCCGTTTTACCGGGAAATATGAAAACGGCTTGCAAGAAGGAATTTGGCAACTTTATAACGAAGAAGGCATTTTGTCCATAACTACCTTATTCAAAGAGGGTAAGGAATTAAAATGGAACAATTATACAATAAAATAATAGGGACCACGTTAAAAAAATCGTATCTTTGTGGCCTCAAATTTCAATCTGTTTGATTATATCAAGAAAAACAGGTGAAATTTTTTTGATGTCAAGAAACCTTAACATCTTGATATTTATTGTTTTATAAGTTTTGAATATGAGATTTAGAATATTGATATTTGCTATATTGTGTGGATTTGCATGGAATCTGAACGCGCAATCGGAAAGCCAGTCCGCGCCCGATTCCTCCTCCACCAATACTGCTCAAGAGAGTTTGGAGATTTTCACCCGCAACGAGATCCGTCTGATGGACTCCCTGCTAAATGTCTGGTACGTGAAACGCGACCTCGCCTCCCAAAACTCCGTACTTTCCAAACTGACAGATGACACGACCAAGTATGACAACAATGATTCTTTGATTTTCAAGCGTTTGAGCGCGATTGAAACCCCGATTCAGGTGGCTTACAATGACAAAGTGAAACGCTTTATCGAACTTTATTCCGTCCAGCGCCAACGCAGTTCGTCAGTAATTCTGGGTTTGGCCCAATACTATTATCCGTGGATGAAGGCTATTTTTGACAAATACGACCTTCCTGAAGAGTTAGTCTATATCACCATAATCGAATCAGCACTGAATCCGACCGCGGTGTCTCCTGCGGGTGCAACTGGCATCTGGCAATTCATGTACGGCACCGGAAAGTTGTACGGTTTGGAAACGACATCCTATGTGGATGACCGCCGTGACCCCTACAAAGCCACCGATGCTGCTGCAAGGCATTTCCGTGACCTATACAACATATTCGGGGACTGGGGTTTGGCTATTTCCGCCTACAACTGTGGCGCCGGCAACGTGCGTAAAGCTATCCAACGCTCCGGCGGCAAAACCGATTTTTGGAGCGTCTGCAACTATCTTCCCCGAGAAACCCAGAACTACTTCCCCGCTTTCATCGGTGCCATGTACATGATGACCTATCATAATCTTTATGGCATTCAACCCGCAAAAATCACCATTCCTTCGGACGTGGACACCATCATGATCCAAAAGGAAACACATTTCCAACAGATCGCCAACGTCTTGGGCATCAGCTACGACGAAATCAAATCGCTTAATCCGCAATACAAAAAGGACATTATCCCAGCATTTAACCAGCCGATGCCAGTGCGGCTCCGCTCCAACGATATCCTGCACTACATCGCCATGGCTGACTCTATCCCCAACTATAACTACGACACATACTTCAATCCGACTAAAAACCTGAACCTTGTGGCTGAAAACAGCACCGTGTCCGATGATGGAATGATGCTTGTACAAAAGACCCCAAACAAATACCATGTGGTCAGGAAAGGTGAAACATTGGGCAAAATCGCAGCAAAATACCATACTAGTGTCAATAATCTGAAATCGATGAACCACTTGCGCAGCACCAATCTGCGTGTCGGACAAAAGCTCATAGTGAAGAAGGGCACCACGGTGAAGGTCCCCAATCCTAATTACAAACCAACTGCCCAAGACACCACGAAAACGATTGCAAACAACACGTCAACTGATTCTGCGACAACGAAATGCGACACCATAGGCGGTCCCGTGCCTGCCCAACCGAAACCTGAAATCAAGCCAGTTCAACAACAAATAAACTACACTTCTTACACCATCCGTCAAGGAGACACGCTTTCGTCTATTGCCCGACGCTACGGTACTACCGCCAACGATATTGCCCAATACAATCACCTTGCCAACAAGGATGCCATCAAGATCGGCCAAAAGCTGAAAATCCCCAAAAAGTAATACTTGTCTGACGGTTTTGCCGTCTGCAGAGACGATGTGCACCTCTCCTCTTCCGGAAAATTCAGAGCAAAAATGGGCATAGTCATTAAACAGAGCATCAAAGGCACGATAGTCAACTACGTGGGAATAGCCATCGGCTTCATCACCACGTTTTTTATTGTCACCAAGTATCTGACGCAGGAGGAAATCGGCCTCACCCGCGTGATGATTGACGCCGCGATTCTCTTTGCCAGCTTTGCCCAACTCGGCACCAGCTCGTCAATTATTCGTTTCTTCCCCTATTTCAAAGATGATAACGAGAGTCATCACGGTTTCTTTTTCTGGACTCTTATTGTTCCAATTGTCGGCTTTCTTCTTTTTCTAATCGTGGCCAAATGTCTGGAAGGCACTATTATACACACTTTCTCAAAAAACTCCGAACTTTTTGTCCATTATTATCGATTCGTCTTCCCGCTGTCCCTGTTCATGCTCTATCAGACGGTGTTTGAGGCAAACGCCAACGTGTTGATGCGCATCGTGGTACCGAAATTTGTGCGCGAAGTGGGTGTGCGCGTCGGTCTTCTGCTGTCATATTTACTATACGGCTACTGGCATGTCATTGATCTGGACGGCCTTGTGGTGGGCATGTGTATCACCTACCTCCTTGCTGCACTAATTGATTTTTTCTACCTTCTGTCGTTGAGCAAAATCTCATTCAAACCTGATTTCAAGATATTTACCAAACCTTTGCTAAAAGACATTGGTTTCTACACCTTATTCCTGTTGCTGAACGCCGTCACGGTAAATGTGATGCCGCTGCTGAACACTTTTTTCGTCAGCGCTGGCATGGGGCTCACATTCACAGGCATTTACGCCATCGCGAACTACATTGCCACAGTGGTTGAGGTGCCGAACCGGTCACTCAATGCCATCGTGCAGCCGGAGATTTCTGAATCCATCAAAAACAACGACATAGACAGAGCCGAAACACTATGTAAATCAGTTTCTTTGCATCTGATGTTATCCAGTGCACTCATCTTTTTATTCATTTGGATAAACATTGACGCGCTTTTCGTGTTGCTGCCCAATGGAGAAATGTATGAGGCGGGGAAAAGTGTGGTACTGATTCTCGGCTTCGCCAAGTTTTTCAATTCCACCCTATTTGTCAGTTCAAGCGCATTGAATTACTCCAAATATTACTATTGGTCGCTGGTATTTACAGTCATGCTTACCACTATGGCCGTTTTACTAAACGTATTGCTAATTCCACGATATGGGATGAACGGCGCTTCCCTGTCACATCTGATTTCCTACCTGACCTTTTACTTATGTTTGCTGTTAGTGGTTCGCGTGAAACTGAATATCAATATATTATCAGCAGCACAGCTCAAAGTGGTTGCCTTAGTCGCCGGATTGTTGTTGTTGAATTTCGGATGGGTACAGATAATTGCTCCTCTTTTCATGAAACTGCCATTTTCCGCAACTGCCAATGCAATAGTGGATGCGACGGTCAAAAGCGTCTTCTTGATGGTAGTCACCGTAGCTGTGTGCTATTTCTGGCATATTTCGGAAGACATCAACCGACTGATCCGAAAGACATTGAGAATTGAGGATTAGCTGTAGGCTTCTAGCTGTTTTTAAGAATTGTTACTGTTTGACCTTATTTTATGGTGAAAGTCAATCGTTCACCACGATTCTCCTCGTGGAAAATCCCGTTTTCATAAACCAAGTTTCCGTTAACAAATGTATGGGTTACCTGCGAACGGACCGCAATTCCATCGTAGGGTGTCCAACCACATTTGTATAACACATCTTCATTGGTAATCAAGGAATTAGCATTGTCATCCACAATCGCCAGATCCGCAAAATAGCCTTCCCTGATAAAGCCGCGCCGTTCAATGCGATACAACGTGGCGGGATTATGACACATCAATCTTACCAAATCGGTTATTTTCAATTTATTTCGTTTGAAATTATCCAACATAAACGCAAAATTATGCTGGATGGACGGGAACCCGGACTTGGCTGTGAAATAGCTATCGGTAAACTTTTCCTCGCGAAGGTGCGGAGCATGGTCTGAACCGATAGTGTCAATGTAGCCATCTTGCACCCCACGCCAAAGAGCACGTTTGTCGTGTGCCGATTTTATGGCCGGATTGCACTTGATGGCGAATCCAAATTGGCTGTAATCACGGTCATCAAATAACAGATAATGCGGGCACGTTTCTGCAGTTATCTTCTTGGACAACAATGGTATGGAAGGGTCAAAAAGCAGTAGTTCCGCACGGGTGGAGATATGCATGACATGCAGTCGCGCACCCGTCTTTTTGGCTAAATTCACGGCCTTTTCAGTCGAACGGTAACAAGCTTCTTCGGTGCGGACGAGCGGATGGATGTTTGCATCAGGCACTACTTCATGGTGTTCAGCCAAGTCCTTATAATGCAGCGTATTGCGTTTGATAATATCTTCATCTTCACAATGCGCTGCAATCAGGCAGGGGGATTCTTTGAAAAGAGTTTCCAAGACAGCATCCTTATCCACCAGCATGTTGCCCGTGCTGGAACCCATGAACAATTTCACGCCGCAAACTGTTGCAGGGTCGGTTTTCACAATTTCGTCAAGGTTGTCGTTTGTGGCTCCGATGTAGAACGAGTAGTTTGCCAATGATTTTTCAGCGGCGAGATTGAATTTCTCTTGCAGCAAAGCTTGCGTGGTGGTTTGCGGCACCGTGTTAGGCATCTCCATATAGGAGGTCACGCCGCCTGCCACCGCCGCCCGGCTCTCGCTGCAAATGTCAGCTTTGGCGGTCATGCCCGGTTCCCGGAAGTGCACGTGCTCGTCAATAATCCCAGGGACAAGGTACTTGCCACAAGCATCAATTACGTGCGCGTTTTCCGGCTCGAAACGTTCTCCATCACGCACAATCTTGGAAATAATACCGTTTTTAATATAAAGGTGAGCCGGAAAGGACTCACCTTCGTTCACTATCGTTGCATTTTTGATGTAATAGTTCATTTGTGAATTGTGATTGGTGATCAGTGATTGGTAGAGACGCAAAATTTTGCGTCTCTACAATACCTTTATTCAGCATTCAGCATTCATAATTCATAATTAGAATCGTCCGCCGGCGCCGCCTCCACCGAAGCCGCCGCCGCCGCCAAATCCACCAAAGCCTCCGAAACCGCCACTGCTATGGCCTCCACCGAAGCTGCCGCCTCCAAAGCCACCGCCGAAGTCAGACCAGTTGCCGCCATAGTGGGTGGGCGGGAAGAAAGAACCGGTATAATGGCTGTCGCCGCTTCCTTTCCCGTTTTTGTGTATGATTACACAAATGAGAACAACTATACCGATAAAAAACAAAAGACCAAAAAGGGCATCCCCGTCAAAGTCGTTGTCTTCTCGTATCTCCTTGATTTCGCCGGCCGCCAGAGGCAGAATATACGCCAGTGCCGAATCGATGGCCGCGTTGTAATCGCCGTCACGCAGGGCGGGCATCATCTTCGTCTCGATGATGCGTTTCGCGATAGCATCGGGGATAGCACCCTCAAGGTCGTAACCCACCGCGATATAGACTTCTCCGGAGGTCTCGTTGCGGGGTTTCAGCAACAACACCACACCGTTGCGTTTGTCATCAGTGGATCTCACACCCCATTGGTCACCGATTTCGTAGGCGAATTCCGCAGCCGTGTAGTCGCCCAAGTCGTTGACCGTCACCACACAGATAACATTCGTGGTGGTATCGTTGAAAGCCACCAGCAACTCCTCCTTCTCTTGGATTTGTTCAGGAGTGAGAATGCCCGCAAAGTCGTTGACTAAGCGCGGCGGATCGGGTTTGGGCGGAATTGCATCCGTAGTCTGCGCCACACCCGTCCACGCGACAAAGAGAGCGAAGAATATGATTATCAGTCGTTTCAAGACTACTTTGGATTATGATTAGTTGAAATTGAATTCCACATCAGGAGCCTTGTCAGCACCTTCAGCTGCCTTGAAATAGCCTTTCTTGTCGAAATTGAAAATACCGGCAATGATGTTGTTCGGAAAACGACGAATGTAACTGTTATAGTCATTCACCGTTTCGTTGAACTTGCCGCGCTCCACGGCAATACGGTTCTCGGTACCTTCCAGTTGGGCTTGCAACTCCAGGAAATTCTGGTTTGCCTTCAGTTCGGGATAGCGTTCCACAACCACCATCAAACGGCTCAAAGCGGAACTCAGTTGATCCTGCGCAGCTTGGAACTTGGCAAGAGACTCTTCCGTCAGATTGCTGGGATCCACTTGCACCGATGTGGCTTTGGCACGTGCCTCAATCACCTCTGTCAGAGTTCCTTTTTCATAGTTCGCAGCACCCTCGACAGTTTTCACCAAGTTGGGAATCAAGTCCATACGGCGTTGGTAGGCATTCTCCACGTTGGCCCAAGCCTTGGAGCATCCCTCATCTTTCTGGACCATTTTATTATACGGTTTCACAAACATGGCACCCAAAATGATGACGATACCAACAATAATCAAGATAGTTTTTAATAATTTACTCATTGTATTAAAGTTTTAATATGAATTTTTGATTTTGATGTTTTCGTATATAATGTTAACAGCACCTGAATTCTGTGCCACATATTCCTGACAAATATTGCATGTTTGGGCATAATATTCAGGATTTTGTTCAAATTTCGTCATTATATCTTTCATTTCCTCTGAGGAGTTGACCGAAAATGCCCCTTTTTGTGCCACCAGATTCACTGCTTCATTGAAATGATCGTAATGTGGCCCAAAGAAGAGCGGTTTTCCATAGACGGCGGCCTCCAAAATGTTGTGCAAACCTGTCTTGAAAGCACCCCCGATGTAGGATACCGTGCTGTATTGGTATAATCTGCTTAAAATGCCAATCGTGTCAATGATAAGCACTTGGCAATTCGCTAAATCATTCTCCTCTTTGGAAGAATACAGCGCGGTTTTATATGCGGCGAACGTCTGTTTCACTTCCGGAGTTCGGTTGATTTCGTGGGGCGCGACCACCAGTTTGTAATCAGGAAAATGCTGCAATAATTGTGCCAGCAATTGCTCGTCTGGTCCCCACGTGCTGCCCGCCACGATGACTTTCTTGTCACCACGGAACGTTTCCATGAAATCGAACGGTTGCACCTGCGCGGCAATGGCTTTCACACGGTCGAAACGGGTGTCACCGCAAACGGTAACCTGTTTGATGCCAATACCATCCAACAATTCTTTGGATTTTTCTGTCTGCACAAAGAAATGCGAAGCCTGTTGCAGTTGCTTGGCAAACCAGCGACCAGAGGGCTTGAAAAAATGTTGGTTTTCACGGAAAATGGCGCTTATATAATAAAAAGGTATAGCTTTTTGATGCAATTGCTGCATGAAGTTATACCAAAATTCATATTTCACAAAGATGGCTGAAGCAGGTTGGACGATGTCAAGGAACTTCTTGGCATTGTCAGGCAGGTCTAACGGCAGATAGAAATTATAATCAGCAAGCGGTTTTTTGACGGCTTGTACATAGCCCGAAGGCGAGAAGAAGGTAGTAAGGATTTTGGCTTCAGGTTGTTCCTGCTTAATCTTTTCAATCAGCGGTTTGGCTTGCTCGTATTCGCCAAGTGAAGCGCAATGAATCCACACAGGATCTGATTTGCCGGCGAAAGTGCGTTCCAGCTCAGCAAACAAGCCCTTACGACCGCGCACCCACTGCCGTGCCTTTTCGTTGAACAGCGCCGCCACGCGGATGCCCAGCCCGTAAAACCAAATCCCTATCGTGTATAACACTTTCATCGTTTCATCGTCTCATCGTTTCATCGTTTCATCGTCTCATCGCTTTATCGTCTTATCGTCTCATCGATAATAAAACGTGGTCGTTGTTTTCCGTTCATACAACGGGATGTTCCAGCCCGCCTTGAATCCGACCAAACCGCTGAATTTGTACGGCATGTCTGCTGTGGGGCCCTCGAAAAAGACATAGTTTCGATTCGGTCTGGTCCACATCTCTTGGAATTCCACTCCGATGAAAAAATTCAACATACGGTTTTTCCTCACGAACTGGTATCCGATAAACTGGCTGAGGACAAAACCACCCGACCGGCGGTCGTAGCCCTTGGCGTAGTTATCGTCCAACTGGGGATACTGGTGGCTGAAATCATCAAGGCGGAGCCGATGGCTGAAATAACCACCGCCAAGTTTAAGCCAGATACCAGAATTCTTCCAACGGTCCACGGGGATAATCTTCCCAATGTCTGCTTGGGCAGTCCAATAGCGGCCTTCCGCCCGGATGCTGCCCGGCGACACCAGCCCGTTGCCGTCAATGACAATGCCATCTTCGTTAGCAAGCGTGCCGTTGAAGAAATTCGGGTCGCGCATATTCGCATTGAACATGTAGTCGAAATGAAAACCGACCGTCCAATTTGACTTTGACTTGAACGTAAATCCCGGTCCAACAGCAAAATTGTTCTTGAACATGGTACGCAAATTGCCCATCGGGAAATGATAGGCCATGTGCGCATCCAGCCAAATCATCGGGGCAGCGGTGTCAATGTAGTCCTTGCTGGAAAAATCTGTCTGATAGACCGGTTTGCTCCGCTGCGCAACCATACTTTTCGGCACTGACACGACCACTATCACTGCCAAAAAGAAAAAAAGATGTAGCAAGCGACAACCTGCCACATCTTTTTCGGTATGCTTAAAATTAATCATATAATCTGATCTGAATAATTCATACTTGACATCTGCCAAATATGGCTTTTAGCTTTTGGCTTTTGGCCTTTGGCTTTTGGCTTTTAGTGCCAATTCCTGTTGATAGCTAACAGCCAACAGCCAACATTAGTTCGTGCGTCCTGGATAGACCTTGAGGGCTTCGCGGAGGCATTCAACGGCTTTCTCCAAGTCGGAGACGTTGAGGCAGTAGCTGATACGAACCTCGTTAACGCCTTGGCCTTTCTTGGAATAGAAGCCGGTGGCAGGAGCGAACATCACCGTGGCACCATTGTAGCTGAAGTCTTCGAGCAGCCAGCGGCAGAAGCGGTCGGAGTCGTCGATGGGCAGACGGGCGACGCAGTAGAAAGCGCCCTTCGGCATCGGCACGAAACAACCGGGGATGGCGTTCACACCGTTCACGATGGTGTTTCTGCGAGCTACGTATTCCTTGTTGACGCTCTCGAAATACTCTTTGGGAGTATCAACGGCGGCCTCACCGAGGATCTGACCGTAGGAAGGCGGGCTCAGACGGGCCTGCGCCATCTTCATCGCGGTATTGTAAACCTCCTTGTTATGCGTGATGAAAGCACCCACACGTACGCCGCATGCACTGTAACGTTTTGACACAGAGTCCAAAAGCACCACATTGTCAGCGATGTCGGTCAACTCCATGACGGAGAAATGCTGGGCGCCATCGTAACAGAATTCACGATAAACCTCATCGGCGAAGAGGAAGAGATCGTGTTTCTTGGCAATCTCACCCAACTTCAAGACTTCCTCCTTGGAATAGAGGTAGCCAGTGGGGTTGTTGGGGTTACAGATCATGATGGCTTTCGTCTTCGGGGTGATGACTTTCTCGAAATCCTCGATGGAAGGCAGCGCGAAGCCGTTCTCAATCGTGGAGACGATGGGTTTCACCACCACGCCGCACATCGTGGCGAAGGCGTTGTAGTTGGCGTAGAAAGGTTCCGGGATGATGATTTCGTCGCCGGGATCCATGCAGCTGTTGAAGGCGAAAAGGAGGCCTTCGCTGCCGCCGGTGGTGACGATAATCTCATCGGGAGTGATCTCGATGCCCACGCTGTGGTAGTACTCCACCAATTTCTTGCGGTAGCTGATGTTACCGGCGGAGTGGCTGTAGGCAATCACCGGGATGTCAGCGTTGCGCACCGCATCACGAGCGCCTTTCGGGGTCTCAATATCGGGCTGACCGATGTTCAAATGATAGACATGGATGCCACGAGCTTTGGCGGCATCAGAGAACGGGACGAGCTTCCGGATGGGGGAAGACTGCATGCTTGCACCTTTTTGGGAAATTTTCGGCATAGTTTTTATATTATTAGATTGATATTCAGATACTTAATTTTTATCCACTAAAGTGGCAAATATATAAAATCTTTCCATATTGAATTCGTTAAACTGGTTTTATTGCACAACAAACGAACCCAAATCGTACGATAAACTTAAACTTAGACTTAGAACTATTGACTATAACCCTGGCTTCAATAACCCATAATCTATAACCAATAACCATTATCTGAAATTATAGCACCGCAGAATCGGTTCGCCTTCGCCCGGTCGCAGGTGCATGGCACCGCCAAGACATTGCTTGTAAGCTTTGCAGGATGCGCACATGCCACACCGCATCCAATTGCGGTCGCGCATGATTTGGAAGCGGTTATCCCAGACATCCAGCAGGTTATCATGATAGATGTTGCCTTGTCGGAATGATCGGTTGATGTTCGGACAGGCGGAAATGTCGCCATTCAGCAACACGGATCCGATGTTGATGCCGGCGCGGCAGAAGAAATAGCTGTCGCGCACTTCTTCCTCATACTTTCCTGTATAGGCCTCGCAGCTGAAGGTCAGGTTGATTTTGCCTTCGCGACGGGTGTCGGCGATGAACTGCAGCATCTCTTCCACTTGAGAACGGCTCAGCATTAACTCCGAGTCGCCCGCCGCACGTCCGATGGGGGCGATGGTGAACAGCCGCCAATACCGAATCCCATTGGCGATGAGTAGTTCTTTGAGCCGCTGTAACTCTGGCATGTTCCGTTTATGCACACAGGTGACCACATCGTAGTTCAGCCGCGGCTCGTTAGCGATGAGTCGCAACGCCCGCAATGCCCGTTGGAAACTTTGCGGGTGCTGCCGTAACCAATTGTGCGTTTCCTCCAACCCGTCCAAACTGACGGTGACAGAGCTCAATCCGGCAGCTACCAACTCGCGATGACGTGCCTCGTCATAGAGCATCCCGTTGGTGACGATGCCCCAGCGGAATCCGTGCTGGCGTAGGGCACGACCGCAATCGGCCAAGTCCTCGCGCAACAGCGGTTCCCCGCCGGTGATGGCGATGATGACGGTGTCGCGGGGATAGCGTTGCTCCAGGGGCTCGATGGCGCGGAGGAAATCGGCGAACGGCATGTCCGCCACACGAGTCTCCGATTTGCAATCCGACCCGCAATGACGGCACGAAAGATTGCACCGCCATGTACACTCCCAAAAGAGATAGTTCAATTCGTGTATTTCGGTTTCATTCTTGCGAAACACACGGAACAGGAAACGCTTGAAAGCACTCATCTTATTGAGCGTCAAAAACTTTCTTGACTTTAAATTGCAATGGCTGACTCAAATCAGAACCATAAACCATGGTGTCCAAGGTTTCGTACTTTCCATTCTCTGTGCTGTCTATGTCCGTGACGGAAAATCGGAATTCTTGCATGTCGTACAGATAACGCTTCTCCGAGTCGGAGAAATTCCCATTATGGTCTGTGGTATCTACAAAACAAACCTCTTCAGATACAACCATCAGTCCTTCAACAGGTTCATTGGTTTCCACATCGGACACTCTACCTTGGATAATGGCTTCCATCTGATTCCCAGGCATTCCGTAACAAGCTTGAAACGCGAACATCAGCGCGGTGAAAGAAAACGATCCGAACAAGAACCGGAGCAGTTTCTGTTTTTTCTCTTTGAGGTATTTGAACATAACGGCATCTTTTTTATGGGTGCAAAAATACAAAAATAAGACTTAAACTTAGACTTAAACTTAGATTTATGTTCACTCTTGTCTTAATAGAAAGATGCAAAAAAACCAAAAGGTTACAAAATTGTGTATTTTTGCCGTGCCTTTAATTATGAATTATGCATCATGAATTATGAATTAAAGAATGGTACGAGCAAAAAAACGTTTAGGACAGCATTTTCTGAATAACCAGGCGATTGCGCAGGATATCGCCGACGCCATCCGCACGCCCGACGCGCATGTGATAGAGATCGGACCGGGTATGGGCGTATTGACGCAGTATCTCCTGCAACGCGAGTTCCCGCAGTTCGCCGTCATCGAGCTGGACGAGGAATCCGTTGACTATCTGAAAGTTCACTATCCAGAATTGGGTAACAATCTGATTCACGGTGACTTCCTGCAATATCCGCTGTCGGATTTCTATAACGGCCCGAAGGTGATTGTCGGCAATTTCCCGTACAACATCTCCTCGCAGATTCTGTTCAAGGTTTTGGACGAGAAGGAGACCGTGGTGGAGCTGGTGGGCATGTTCCAGAAGGAGGTGGCCGAGCGGGTGTGCGCCCACGCGGGCAACAAGCAGTACGGCATCCTAAGCGTTTTGCTACAAGCATATTACGATACCGAGTACCTCTTCACCGTAGGAGAGCATGAGTTCACGCCGCCGCCGCAGGTGAAGTCGGCCGTCATCCGTCTCACCCGCAACTTCGACAAGAAGCTGAACTGTGACGAGAAGACCTTCCGCACGGTGGTGAAGACAGCCTTCAACTACCGCCGCAAGACCCTCCGCAACGCGTTACAGTCGTTGCCCTTCGACAAGGCCTTCGTGGAAACCGAGCCGCTGTTCACGAAACGGGCGGAGCAGTTGTCGTTGGGGGATTTTGAGTATTTGACGGGGAAATTGCCGTAGTGGCGTATCGCATACGCAGTATCACATAGTTTTTTTCCAAAAACCCAATCCGAATTTTAACTATTCAAATCAAAATAGTTAATATTTAATCACAATTGATTGATTGTCAAGAATGAAAAAAAACCACAAAACCCTTGACAAACGGTCGGTTTTGTTGTATATTTGTCGGCGGAAATTCAAAATATCTGTTCGATATGATTATACCACAAGAAAACAACCGAGAGGCACTCAAACAACGAGAAGAAATCATTTCCAAAGTGTATCGTATATGGACTGAAAACAATCCCAGCAAACGAGTTTACAATCGTTCTTTCAAAGATTTTATCAATATTCGGTATCTATCTATAACAGAGACTATTCGCCATGCAGCTAAAACGCATGAATCAACACATGCGATGCGAACGGGCGAGAAAATTCAATACTGCATCACGGCAATTAAGGCATAAAAAAAAGAAATCGACAGGTTGGCTCTCTTGAAAGGTCATCGCCAAATTGTGGACGTCTAAACGGACTGTTCCCCTATTGATTTCCAACTGCAAAAATACTCTTTTTTTAATATCCAAACATTCTTAGATAATTTTTTTATATCAAATCCCATCCTCCCCGCATATCCGTATTTTGTCTATCTTTGCGCGGTCAATTTCCGTGTCATGCAGAAACAGCCGTTGGCAGAGATCCTCCGCCCGCACTCCATTGAGGGCTACATCGGTCAGGAACACCTGATGGGTGAAGGGGCGGTGTTGCGCACGGCCATCGAGAGCGGCAACATCCAGTCGATGATCTTCTGGGGACCGCCTGGCGTGGGCAAAACGACTCTCGCATTGTTGATTGCGCAGTCCATCGACGCGGAGTTCTTCACCCTCAGCGCCATCAGCAGCGGCGTGAAGGACATCCGCGAAGTCATCGACAAGGCCAAGAAGTCCGAAAAACGCTGCATCCTCTTCATTGACGAAATCCACCGGTTCTCCAAGTCGCAGCAAGATTCTCTGCTCGGCGCGGTGGAGCAGGGCGTGGTCACCCTCATCGGCGCCACCACCGAAAACCCTTCCTTTGAAGTCATCTCTCCCCTACTCTCCCGCTGCCAAGTCTATGTCCTGAAGGAACTTTCGAAGGACAATCTCGAGCAGTTGCTGCAAACCGCTATCAGTTATCTGGAGGGACAGATGAACTGCAAAATCAAATTGGAGAACACGGAAGCCCTGATGCGCATTTCCGGTGGAGATGCCCGTAAGCTGCTGAACGCTATTGAATTAGTTTCTTGGATGACCCCGCCTGTCGATGGCGTGATCACGCTCACCCGCGAGCAAATCATCCACGTCATCCAGCAGAATTTGGCACTCTACGACAAAAAGGGCGAGCAGCATTACGACATCATCTCCGCGTTCATCAAGTCGTTGCGCGGCAGCGACCCCAATGCGGCGGTCTATTGGATGGCCCGGATGCTTGTGGCCGGCGAAGATCCGCTCTTTATCGCCCGCCGAATGGTGATTCTCGCTTCCGAAGACATCGGCAACGCCAACCCCAACGCGCTGCTGTTAGCCAACAATTGCTTCCAGGCGGTGAACGTCATCGGGATGCCGGAAGCGCGGATTGTGTTGTCGCAAACCGCTGTGTATCTGGCATCTTCGCCCAAGAGCAACGCCTCTTACATGGCCATTGACAACGCCATCGCGCTTGTCAAGCAGACCGGCGACCTGCCCGTGCCGATGCACATCCGCAACGCCCCGACCAAGCTGATGAAGGAGCTCGGCTACCACAAGGGTTACCAGTACGCCCACGACTTCGAGCACAATTTCGTGAACCAAGAGTTCATGCCTGAGCAGATAGCGGGAACTAAACTTTACGAACCGCAGAACAACCCCCGCGAGAATGAACTGCGACGGTATCTTAGAAGTTGCTGGAACGAGAAATACCGCTACGTGATGCTGTTGTTGACAGCATTGACTTTTTTTTTTAAGATAACTTTCGCCCAAGATTACCATTTTTCCCAGTTTTACGCCAACCCGACGGGCGTGAACCCTGCGTTGACAGCCGCTTTCGACGGAGTTGTGCGCGGCGGAGTCATCATGCGTTCACAATGGCTCGCCGTGACCAAACCGTTCCTAACGATGGGCGCGGAAGTCGATGGCGCCGTCTATAAGAACCACCGGCGGCAGGAACTGCTCGGCATCGGGCTCACCTTCAACGGCGACAAGGCGGGCGATGTGAATTACAGCTCCGTGCAAGCGATTGTTTCACTGTCTTACATCAAAAATATTGGCCGCCACAGCCGTCATAAAATCGGGCTGGGAGTTTACGGCGGCATCATCAATAACCATTTCGATCTCGACCTCAGCACGTGGGACAACCAATTTGTAGATGGGATTTTTCACCCTTATCTTCCTACTGGTGAGAATTTTGAGACCATCCAACGATTGTACGCGGATGTAGGAGCTGGTGTGTTCTGGAGTTATCTGCCTACCAAAACCGTACTTCTGCGGGCGGCGGTAAGTGCATCGCACATCAATCACCCTCGCTACGGATTTAGCGAAACCGATGCGCGGTTGCCAGTGAAATACACCGCCCACATCTACTCCCAAATTGCCCTCATCCCAGAAGTATCCTTGTCGCCAATGCTTTATGCCTCTTGGCAACGGTCTTTCAGCGAATATCTGTTCGGATGCAACGTGGAGTACTTCAACAAGAAAAACAGCTACACCACGATATATACACTGGGGGGCGGGCTTTTCTATCGCTGGAATGACGCTCTGGTTTTCAACGGGTTCGTGAGCTGGCAGAACCTCCGTTTCTCCATCGCATACGATGTGAACGTTTCACCGTTTGTGGTGGCCACCCACGGGCGCGGCGGCATGGAAATCGCCATCTCCTACATATTCAAGAAAAGAACAATTACCAGGATTGGGAAGGAGCCGTGTCCGTATGACATTATGTAATGGTTATGGGTTATTGGTTATTGGTTATTGAAGCTGGTTATAGAGAGAGACTGAATATAATAAACTGAATGCAAGGTAAGTCGGTTATAATAAAGGTTTTATGGATTACCGTTATGGTGTTTTCTTTGTGGGTTTCTGCAAAGGCGCAGAATGGCGATACTTCTGTTTTGCCCACAACAGATTCCATCATCGTGACTATAAAGCCCTTGCCTTCGGCCATAAATTCCCATTTTTCGGAGTATGCTGGCAAATTGCTGCCCGATTCAACGTTTCTGTTCACCGCCATGCGCAATGATGCCGCTGAGGATGTCGAGCATTTCTTTGAAACAAACTGGTATTGTTATCTTTACGAGTCAAAAGCCTTGACAGAAGGAAAATTTGCCCAATCTAAGCCGCTGCCGACGGCCATCAACCATCCCAAATACTTCAACAGCAACTTCTGCCTGAGCGAAGACGGCCGACGAATGATTCTGACACGCTGTGTCCGCATGGGAGACGGTGACTTGCATTGTGATCTGTGGCAGACGGAAAAGCATGGCGATAATTGGCAGAAGCCGAAGAAGTTACCTTCGGTAATAAACGAGAAGGACTGTTCCACGATGCAGCCCTGTTTGGTTCAATTGTCTGATTATGAGATTCTTTACTTTGTTTCTGACCAACCGGGCGGATATGGAAAAACCGATATTTGGTACTCTATTTGTAAAAACGGTCATTTCCAGGAACCAGTGAATCTCGGTTCCGTCATCAATACGGAAGGCGAAGAAGTCACCCCGTTTTACGACAAAGCCCATAACATACTCTATTTCAGTTCTGACGAGCACCATAGTATCGGCGATTTTGACATCTTTTGCAGTGAAGGGGGTTTGGGACGATGGCAACCGGTAAAGCATCTTAAAACACCTTTTAATTCGGTCTATAACGACTTCTATTTCACAATGAATCAAGATGGTAAGAGTGCTTTCCTTTCTTCTAACAGACCTTTCCGAGACTTCATCAATGACGACACTTGCTGCAACGACATATACTACTTGCAATGGTCTTATCCACAGAAAGATACAGTAATACCACCTCCAGAACTTGACATACACGAGAAAATAGCCTCAGTGTTGCCCATCACGCTCTATTTCCAAAACGACCACCCCGATCCGAAATCCATTTCCGACACCACAGACAAAGACTATTTGGAACTATACAATTCGTATGTTAATGATATTCAGGAATATATTCACAAATCGGGAGAAGGGTTGACAGGTGAAGAGCAGCGAAGGGCAATGTATGCGGTGGCGGGGTTCATGCGCGACTCCGTTCAGACGGGTTATGCACGCTTACTGCTTCTGCAACAATATCTTACCGAAGCGATGGAGAATGGCGACACCGTGGATTTGGCTATCAGCGGATTCGCCAGTCCGCTGCACAACAGCGAGTATAACAAGCATTTGTCTTCCAGACGAATTGTCAGTCTGCTGAATTATTTGCGAAATGCGGACAACGGCATTCTCTCACCGTATCTTTCAGGGGAAAAGCCGGGATTGCAATTGTATATCTCACCCGAAGGTGCTGTGAATCACTCTTTTGAGACCGACGAGGTACGCGAAACGGTATTCGGCTTGCGTGCCGCAAAAGACCGCAAAATCGTGATTACCAATCCCGCCAAAAATGCGGCGATGAGCAAACCGCACAGGATATCGAACGGATAATGAACCCCTACGTAGATGCGACTGTAACAGCTCAATAAGGTTACTCCGAAAACAGACACCGCCAACAGCCACCACCGCCTGACCTTCTTCCGAAGAAAATAGAAAAAGAGCAGCGACGTGGTCATATAGTTGATGGCGTGATTCGAAGGACAGCTGTATTTGCCTCCCTTATAATAAGTTCCGTCTCTTTTCTGAAGCAGGTGTACCTGATATTCCCCATGATATTCGGCATCATGCGAAGGGCGCAGCCGCTGCACCGTGGGTTTGAGTACGCGCGCACCTATCGCATCTGCCATCAGCGTGACAGCAGCTATAAGAAGCAAAATCTTCCACGACTGCTTGCGATAAAAATAGACTATCAGCAGAGATAAAATCAGGGAAAAAAGCAACCCGAACTGGGTACTGGTAATCACCCACATCACCTTGTCCCAAAACGGCGAGTTATGGCTGTTAATGAACTGGAACATGTTTTTGTCCCAATCGAATGCGGAAGAGTGGAAAAGTTCGGTCATTTATGAATGGTTATTGGTTATGGGTTATAGGTTATTGAAGGTTAGAGGGTTAAAAGGTTAGAGGGTTAGAAGGTGAAGAAATAGTTCATAGTGAAATTCCAAATGGTGACGACGCCGATGGCGAAGAGTTTCGACAGATAGAAATTCAGTTTCAATTTGTCGTGTAGGAGATAGATGACGAGATTATTGATGCCCAATCCTATGATGGCGATTATCAGGAATTTGCCGTATTCAACGGGGATTTCCGCGCTGGTACTTCTGAAGGTCCAGAGGCGGTTCCAGATGTAGTTGTTGGTGGCGGCAAGGATGAACCCAAGGGAGTTGGAGACATACTTGTTCCATCCGAACTTCTCCTTGCAGAGCCATGTGGTGCCGAAATCGACCACCATACCCGAAAAGCCCACAACGCAGAACTTCAGAAATTTGAGTATCAATATGCTGTTAATCATGGACTTTGATTTTAATGGGAAGGCTGTTCACAGAACGATTGACGACGTTGTCCAAACAGATGACAACGGGAGCGTCTGGGATGTATTTGACAACGGTATTGCAACGCAAACTCCCGCCGGCTGGTATGACCATACCAGAGTCAATAGGGCTTGTTATAGGAGTAAATCGGCCGTCTTGCATATAGACAACGTGAAGCGTAATGGGAAATTCAGGATTGTCGAACACAAAATCCGTTTCGTATGGGTTGCATAAGATAAGGTCAAGGTGGAGGGAATCGTTCGTAACTCTGTAGTTTTCAACACTTACCTGAATACGATTAGTACCTTGGAATGCTTTTGTTCTGTGGAGGTAAAAGGAGACACCATCCTTTTCAATCAAATCATAACCTCTAGGCACTCCGCGTTGATACACATTGGTGTTGATGATATTGACAGGTTTTCCCTGAACCTCTTTGTCAAACTGCCAAAGGTCAAATTGCGTCTTACGGTTATATAATGAACTGATTTGCATGGCGTTTTCACCAGTATAAAAGCGGTACAGGGAGGGGTCTTGGAAAGAGCCAGCAAACACCACAGGGATTTGTCCGCAGCATTCATGAATCACCGCGAATTTTTTACGGTCTCCAAGGATATTCAGAAAATTATTGTTCAACAAAGCCGGTGCCGCGAAACGCAACACCGTCAGTATCAAAGTTATCGGTACTATTCCCTTCATCAACCATCTGTGCCAGTGATCTTTACGCAATTCCTGCCATAGCACTATAATCATCGGCACGGAAGCTGCCACCGTCCAATGGGGTTCGGCATGACCCTTCAGGGTCATTACCCAGAAGAAGAGGACGAAACCGGCAATGGTAAAAAGGCAAGCCCGCTCAAAAAGGTCGTCTGTTTTTCGTCTTTGCCAACAAACGTAGAGGGCGAGGCAAAAACAGACCGGATTGAACACCAGCAGCTGATTAGGGATATATTCCAAGAGAGACAACAGGTGAAAACCGTCGTTGCGGTCTAAGAGATGGTATTGGAAGCTGGGAAATCCGTTGCGTACCTGCCAAAGGATATGCGGCACAAACAGTACGGCAGCCAATAGCATCGCAATCCACACTTTCTTGTCTTTCAGCAGTTTAAGATTTGATAACAGCACGAATCCTGCCACAAGCACAGCCATATATTTGCTGTAGAACATAGCCGCGAGTGTCACACCGATTGCAAGGGCGACCGACCAGCTTGGATTGTCAAGGAAGTGGCGATAGAGGTAGAAAAAGAGTGCGGTGAAAAAAAGCAACGGTGCGTCAGGGGTGGTCACGAAACCATAGACTGAAAACATCACGAGAGAGGCGGCGACAGCAAAAAACGCCCAAACATCCTTGTTAGTCAGTGTAGTGTGTGGCAACATCTTCCAAATAAGCCAAACGGTTCCGCCATGGAGCAATACTGTGGCGAAGCGGATAGAAAGATTTCCTTTGAAAAGAGCACCACTGAAAGCGGTGAGCAACGCCACCATCGGCGGGTGGTCGTAGTAGCCCCAGTCGAGAAACTGTCCATACAGCGAATAGTAGGCCTCGTCCGAGAAGACGGGCGTGAAGATGGCCTGTAGCAAATCCGCTAACACCCAAATTGCCAGTAAGATATAGAACAATTTCTGCGGTTTCATAACGGCGGCAAAAATACATAAAAAATGTGGAGACGATTGTACATCGTCTCCACATTTTTGAGGTCTCGTCCAGATTCGAACTGGAGTCAACGGTTTTGCAGACCGGTACCTAACCACTCGGCCACGAGACCTTGATTTTGGAGCGGCAAAAATACACTTTTTTTTGAAACAACACACCCTTAAGGAAAAAAATTATCAAAGCGCATGGTTTGTCACTTTTTTCGTACCCGACAAATCACCAAAAAATGTATTTTTGCAAGTTTTTATATATGAAAAATATGATAAAGAAACTATACTTTTTGATTTTGTGTTTGGGAGTGTCATTCGCCCTTTATGCACAAAATCCCACTTGTTATCGTATTTACTTGAGCGACAAAAACAACTCGCCATATTCTATAGAAAATCCATCAGAATATCTTTCGCAACGGGCTATTGACAAGCGCATCCGCTTCAACATTCCCATTACGGAACAAGATTTTCCCGTTAACCCGCAATACAAACAGCAGGTTCTCGCACAAGATCCTCTGATACAACTGCTTTCCGTCTCAAAATGGATGAACACCGTCACGATTTATTGTCCCGACAGCACAATCGTGCCACAAATCTTGAACCTGCCGTTTGTGGATTCCATCAAGGCGGTGGGCAACTACGTCTTGCACGATTCCCCTGTGTATCAAAATCTTGAGCATCCTCTTCCCTTGGTTCACGGTTCGTCCAATTCCACAAAAGAGGCCTTTGATTATGGCCAAGGGCTTTCACAAATCGCCCTGCTTAACGGAATACCCTTGCATGAAGAAGGTTTCCATGGCGAAGGAATGCTCATTGCGGTGATTGACGGTGGTTTTTTAGGTATTGAGACCACCTCTTTCTACCAACAGTTGGTCAATGAAGGACGGTTCTTCGGCCATTATTCTCTAATGCCATACTTTGTAGATACGTTGGGCGGCATCGCGCAAGAAGTACACGGCACGATTGTGACCTCCGCCATGGCTGCCAACACGAATGGCGAGCTGGTGGGAACCGCACCTGCAGCCTCTTACGCACTCATCCACACGGAATGGGTTGATACTGAGGAAATGATAGAGGAGGATTTCTGGGCCAACGGAGCGGAAATCGCCGACAGTATCGGCGCGGATGTCATCAACTCCTCCTTAGGCTACCGCATGTTCCCGGATTTCCCGCAATCCGACATCACCTACGAAAATATGGATGGAGTACACAGCATTGCCTCGCGATGCGCCACCATCCTCGGGCAGAAGGGTGCAATCGTCTGTGTAGCAGCAGGTAATGACGGCAACAGCGAGTTCTACCATGTCAACCGTCCCGGCGATGCCTTCGACATTCTGTGCGTGGGTGCTTGCACATCCGACAGCCTCATCGCCGCATTTTCCTCGCACGGCCCCTCCTACGATGGCCGTGTAAAACCCGACATCACCTCCATGGGCGTGCAGACCGCCTGCTACCACCCTAACAACGAGCTCTCGTCCGCCAACGGCACCAGTTTGGCCACTCCAGTCGCTGCCGGCATGTGTGCCTGTCTCTGGCAGGCCATGCCGCAATACACCTCCTCGGAAATCATGCAGATGATCCGTGAGAGCGGCCATCTCTACAACAATCCCAACACCGAGTTCGGCTACGGCATTCCCAATTTCTACCAAGTCTATGCTTCCCACGTCGGCATCAACGACTACAACCCGCTGCAGCTCAGCGTCTATCCGAATCCTGCCACCGATAAGCTGTGCCTCACCAACACCGACGGCAATATTCAGTCCATCAGCATCTTCAACGCCACCGGCCAACTCGTCCTGCAACACTCCGTCAACGGCAATCCGCTCATCGAAATCAATGTAACGTCTTTGCCGAAAGGATTTTACGTCGGCACGGCCACACTTGACGGCAACAAAAAAGCTACGTTTAAGTTTGTGAAATAAATTTGATTTTTTACCCAAAGTATAAAAAAATGAAACGTTTGTCATTGATATTGTTTGTTTTTGGTCTGACCGTTTCCCTTTTCGGCCAAAATCCAAGTCCGACCTGTTACCGGGTTTATCTGAGTGACAAGAATAATTCGCCTTATTCGATTAACAACCCGTCTGCCTATTTGTCGCAACGCGCCATTGACAAGCGAACGCGATTTAACATTCCAGTTACGGAACAGGATTTGCCCGTGAACCCGCAATACAAGCAACAGATTTTGGCTTTGGATTCGCAGATGCAACCGTTAGCAGTCTCAAAATGGATGAACACGTTCACAGTTTATTGCCCGGACAGCACTATTGTTTCTCAAATCGAAAATCTACCATTTGTTGACTCCATTCTGGCTGTAGCCGCGTATCAACTACACGAAATGCCCATAGTCCAAGCTATTCCAGATAATCAAGCCCCGATTGTTCACAATATAACTACTCCCAGCAAAGACACACTGGACTATGGATACGGTTTTAATCAAATTGCTCTGCATAACGGCCATCTATTACACGCGGAAGGCTTTCGTGGCGAAGGTATGCTTATTGCGGTGATTGATGGCGGATTTAGAGGAATTGAGTCATATTCTTATTTTCAAGAACTTGTAAATAGCGGACGCTATTTGGGTAAGTATATATTGTTACCCAATCTTGTGGATACCTTATCCTATGGCGGTATTGAATGCGGACACGGTACAGACGTAACCTCTGCAATGGCCTTAAATTCTCCTGGAGAAGTTATCGGCACCGCCCCGGACGCTTCTTACGTTTTCATCGTATCAGAATTTCAGGGGACGGAACAGCTCATTGAGGAGGATTTTTGGGCCAATGGTGCGGAAATTGCCGATAGTATTGGTGCAGATATTCTCAACTCCTCATTAGGTTATTATAATTTCCGAGATTTTCCACAAGCTAACTTTACATACGCAGAACTTGATGGACAACACAGTATTGCCTCACGCTGTGCTACTATTTTAGGGGAAAAAGGTGTTGTGGTTTGTGTCTCAGCAGGAAATTGGGGTGGTCCACCTTGGTATTACGTAGGACATCCTGCAGATGCATTTGACATTATTAGCGTCGGTGCTACATCCGATAGCCTTCATGTAGGCTTTTCTTCGATCGGCCCAACTTCTGACGGCCGTGTCAAACCTGATGTCGTGGCCGAAGGATATTATGTATTTTTGTATGGTCCCGCACCTCCCGACTATCCTTATGATTATTGGATTTACGAAACTGGGGGTACGAGTATGTCATGCCCTATCATTGCCGGTCTCAGTGCCTGTCTGTGGCAGGCCATGCCCCAGTACTCTTCAACGGAAATCATGCAGATAATTCGCGAAAGCAGCCACCTCTACAACAACCCTAACCCCGAATACGGCTATGGCATCCCTGATTTCTACAAAGCCTACACTTCCCATGTCGGCATAAACGACTACAAACCGCTGCAGCTCAGCGTCTATCCGAACCCCGTCACTGACAAGCTCTATCTCACCAACCCCGACGGCGACCTCCAGACCATAAGCATCTTCAACGCCGCCGGCCAACTCGTCCTGCAACACGCTGTCACCGGCGACGCCCTCATCGAAATCAATGTAACCTCCTTGCCGAAAGGGTTTTACGTCGGCACGGCCACGCTTGAAGGAAACCATAAAGCTACGTTTAAGTTTGTAAAAAAGTGATCAGGCAACAAGCTTCAATAACCTATAACCCATAACCTATAACCATTAAATAATGAACGCATTAACGAAAACCAATTACCAATTCCCGAACCAAAAATCGGTGTATCACGGAAAAGTCCGCGACGTCTATTTCTTGGACGATGTGTTAGTGATGGTCGCTAGCGACCGCATCAGCGCCTTCGATGTCATCCTGCCGAAAGGCATCCCCTACAAAGGGCAGATTCTCAACCAGATAGCATCGAAATTCCTGGATGCCACCAGCGACATTTGTCCGAACTGGAAGATGGCTTCCCCCGACCCGATGGTCACAGTGGGCCGCACCTGCAAAGGCTTCCCGGTGGAGATGATCGTGCGCGGCTACCTCTGTGGCAGCGCATGGCGTTTCTACAAGAACGGCGGCCGCAACCTTTGCGGCAACATCCTGCCCGACGGCATGAAGGAGAACCAGAAGTTCCCAGTGCCGCTCATCACCCCGACCACCAAAGCTGAGCAGGGCGAACACGATGCCGACATCTCCAAGGAGGAAATCCTCGCCAAAGGACTCGTCTCTCCCGAAGACTACGCCGTGTTGGAGGACTACACGATGAAGCTCTTCTTGCGCGGCACGGAAATCGCAGCGAAGAAGGGACTTATCCTCGTCGATACCAAGTACGAATTCGGAAAGGCCGACGACAAGATCTACCTCATCGACGAAATCCACACCCCCGACTCCTCCCGCTACTTCTACGCCCAGGGCTACGAAGAGCAGTTCGCCAAGGGACTGCCGCAGAAACAGTTGTCGAAGGAGTTCGTGCGCGAGTGGCTGATGGCCAACGGCTTCCAAGGCCAGGAAGGCCAGCAGGTGCCCGAAATGACCGAAGAGGTCGTCAACGGTATCACCAACCGCTACATCGAGCTCTACGAGCACATCACCGGCGAGAAATTCGTTCCCGCTCCCGCCGACAACGTGGAGCAACGGATTTATGACAATGTCACGAAGTGGCTGGCCGACAGGCGATGAAGCGATGAGACGATGAAACGATGAAGAGGCGATGAAGGAACGATGAAAAGATGATGAGAGAATAAGATGATTAAAAGTACGTACTTACGATTAACTGCTAACTACTAACTACTAACTACTAACTGCTAACTCTTTCCTCGCTTCAATAACCTATAACCCATAACCCATAACCATTAAAAAGAATGAAATACGTCATCATAGGCGGTGTGGCAGGCGGAGCATCGGCGGCCGCACGACTGAGAAGACTCAGTGAAGATGCTGAAATCATCATGTTCGAGAAAGGCGAGCATATCTCGTACGCCAACTGCGGAATGCCCTACTACATCGGCAACACGATTGAGGAGCGCAAGCGGCTGTTCGTGCAGACGCCCGTCTCCTTCGGCAATCGCTATGACGTGGATGTGCGTGTACTGCAGGAAGTTACCTCTATCAACCGCGAGGCACACACCGTGGAGGTCAGGAACCTGCGCAACGGCAAGACTTATACGGAGGACTACGATATCCTGCTGCTGTCGCCTGGCGCCGAACCAGTGATTCCCGAACTGCCCGGCATTCACAGCGAGAAGATTTTCACCCTGCGTAGTGTCAGCGACTGCGACAAGATCAAGATGCAAGCCGTTGAATCACTGAAAGAAAATGCGGAGGCTGTCATCATTGGCGGGGGCTTCATCGGGTTGGAAATGGCAGAGAACTTGCACAAGATCGGCTACCACATCACCGTGGTAGAGAAGGCCGACCACATCCTCACGCCTGTGGATGAACCCATCGCAGCCATCGCGGAGAAGCATCTGAGAGACAAGGGCGTGCAGCTGATTACTGGTAACGGCATCAGCGCATTCGAAGAGAGCGGCGACCAACTGACCGTCTGTTTGGAAGACGGGCTGAAGCTGGGTTGCGACCTCGCGGTGCTGAGTATCGGCGTGCGTCCGAACACGGCATTGGCCGAAGCCGCCGGTCTGGAAATCGGCCGAGGCATCAAGGTTAACGAGTACCTGCAGACCTCCGACGAGCGCATCTTCGCGGTGGGCGACGCCATCGAGTTCCCCCACCCTGTGACGGGCGTTCCATACTGCAACTTCCTTGCGGGTCCCGCCAATGCGCAGGCGCGTATCGCCGCCATGAATATGGTCTATCCCGAAAGCGTTGTCTATCAAGGCTCTGTGGGCACTGCCATCGCGAAGATTTTCGACTTGGCCGTGGCTTCCACGGGACTGAACGAGGTAGCGTTGCATCAGGCGGGTCTTACCTACGAGACAGTCATTGTTCACCCAGCAGCGCACGCCACCTACTACCCCGGAAGCACCCCAATGTCGCTGAAGCTGAACTTCTCTATGGAGGACGGCACGATTTACGGTGCACAGGCCATCGGGACGCAAAATATTGACAAACAGATTGATATCATCTCCCTGCTGTTGAAACACCACGGCACTATTTTCGACTTAGTGAACAGCGAGCACAGCTACGCGCCGCCGTTCGGGTCCGCCAAGAGTCCTGTGATGTTCGCGGGCATGGTGGCCGAGAACATCTTCGCCCACCTGATGAACCCGATTCACGTGAAGCAGTTAGACGAAATGATTGACAACAAAGAAGACTTCTTCCTCTTGGATGTCCGCGAACTGCCTGAATACAAAAACGGTACGATTGAAGGCGCAACCCGCTATTCCGTGGATGAACTGCGCGAGTTCTTAGAAGAGATTCCCGAAGGTAAAAAGATCGTGGTCTTCTGCGAGGTCGGTCTGCGTGGCTACGTCGCTTCCCGCATCCTCATGCAGAACGGCTTCGAGGAGGTCTATAACCTCATCGGTGGGATGCGGACGTATAGACTGACAGGGAAACACAATGTTCGATGAGACGATGAGACGATGAGACGATGAAGCGATGAGACTAACCACTATTCCCTCGACCCTATTCCCTTGACCCTATTCACTGTTCACTGATCACTTACAATACGAAATAAACAATAAACCCAAATAAAAATGAAAAAACATCAAATTTCAACCAAGTTTCTCAGCATTGAGAAAGTATCAAAAATCATTGAGCGCAAGCAGAAAATCGAATTGTCAGAGGAAGCCATTGCGGCGGTGAAGAAATGCCGCGACTTCTTGGACACTAAGGCAGCCAAGAGCGCAGAACCAATCTACGGCGTGACCACCGGCTTCGGTTCTCTCTGCAACAAGCACATCTCTGCCAAGGATCTATCGACCTTGCAACGCAACCTCGTCATTTCACACGCGTGCGGCGTGGGCGAGGAGGTACCGCAAGAAATCGTGCAACTTATGCTGCTCCTGAAAGTGCAATCCCTGTCATACGGTCACTCCGGCGTACAGCTCGACACCATCCAACGACTGGTGGATTTCTATAACAAGGGCGTATATCCCGTTGTGTATCAACAAGGTTCCCTCGGTGCTTCCGGTGACTTGGCACCTTTAGCTCACCTCTCGCTGCCCATCATCGGCATGGGCGAGGTTTATTACCGCAACAAAAAATACTCCGCTGCCGAAATCAACGAGAAGTTCGGCTGGAAGCCTATCACGCTGAAGTCCAAAGAGGGTCTCGCCCTGCTTAACGGCACGCAGTTCATGAGCTCCTACGCCGTCTGGTTGCTGATGAAGGCCCGCAAGCTCAGCTGGCTCGCCGACATCATCGGTACCATCTCCTTGGAAGCTTTTGACGGCCGCATCGAGCCATTCAACATGCTCGTGCATCTCGTGCGCCCGCATGCCGGACAAATCACCACGGCTGCCCATATCTCGCAACTACTTGAGGGTTCGGAGATTATCGCCCAACACAAGGAACACGTGCAGGATCCTTACTCCTTCCGTTGCATGCCGCAGGTACACGGTGCGTCCAAAGACGCTATCGAGCACGTGCAGAACGTGGTGGAAACCGAAATCAACTCCGTCACCGACAACCCTACGGTGTTCCCGGACGAAGACATCATCGTCAGCGCGGGCAACTTCCACGGTCAGCCGTTGGCATTGGTCTTGGACTTCCTCTCCATCGCCATGGCGGAACTCGGCAACATCTCCGAACGCCGTATCTATCAACTGATTAGCGGCAAGCGCGGACTGCCGTCATTCCTCGTGAAGAACCCCGGACTCAACTCCGGCTTCATGATCCCGCAGTACGCTGCCGCCTCCATCGTGAACCAGAACAAGGCCTTCACGATGCCCTGCTCCACCGACTCCATCGAGTCGTCGCAAGGCCAGGAAGACCACGTGAGTATGGGTGCCAACGCCGCCACGAAGTGCTACTTGGTGGTCAACAACGTGGAGAAGATCCTCGGCATCGAGCTGTTCAACGCCGCCCAAGCCCTCGACTTCCGCAAACCGCTGAAGAGTTCCGAATTCATCGAGGAGTTTGTGAAAATCTATCGTGAATACGTACCGTTCGTGGAGAACGACACCTACATGCACGAACTGATCCAGAAGTCCATCGACTTCATCAAGGGCGTGCGGGTGGTAATGTAACCAGCTATTGGCTATTGGCTGTTGGCTATTGGCTATTGGCTTATTCACTGGCGAGATTCTTTAGACATTAGACATTGGACTTGGGACTTGGAACTTAAAAAATGCCAATAGCTAATAGCCAAAAGCTAAAAGCTGAAAGATACAAACAATAATATTGTTAACGATGAAAAAGTTCAGTATCGGTATTATAGTCATTCTCTTGGTAATCGCCACATTCGGTTGTCGGCGCGAGCCGAAATATTCGGAGGTTCCGCACATCGAGTTCGTTTCGTTGGAGAAGATTGATAACGGTACCGGGCATGACAGCCAAGCGGAGCTGACCATTTATTTCCAGGATGGGGACGGAGACATCGGCTTGAACGAGACCGACAGGGAACCCGTTTTCGCTGTGGATTCTCCTTACTACTACAATTTTTTCATCTATCTGTACGAAAAACAGCAGGGAGAATGGGTTCAGCTTGACCTGCCCACTCCACTTCATGCACGAATTCCGCATCTCAGCGATGATGTGCCGGAATCCATCGAAGGCAAGTTGTCCATCGTCACGTTCATCAACAATCCAAATTCCACGTATGACACGGTGCGACTCTCCTGTTACCTTGTGGACCGTGCTCTGCATCACAGTGACACTATTACTACCCCTGAAATAATCGTAAAAAAATGAAAATAACAGAACAAGTTAAAGAATTGATAGCGTTGACGTTGCGTGAAGATATCGGCAACGGCGACCACTCTTCGCTTTCCTGCATCCCTGCGGAAGCGCAAGGCGACATGAAGCTGCTCATCAAACAGGACGGCGTATTAGCCGGGGTCGATGTGGCCCGCGAGGTGCTGCGCCAGGTCGATGAGAACATCCGCATGGAGATGCTGCTTCCCGATGGCACCTTGGTGCGCAAAGGCGACATTGCCTTCACCTTGCACGGCTCATCGCGTAACATGTTGACAGCGGAACGCACCCTTCTCAACTTCATGCAGCGCATGAGCGGTATTGCCACTACCACTCGCGAATATGTTGATTTGGTGAAAGATACGAACGTCACCCTGCTCGACACGCGCAAAACGACCCCTAACATGCGCATTTTCGAGAAATATGCCGTAACGGTCGGCGGGGCACAGAACCACCGCTTCGGTCTTTACGACATGATGATGCTCAAGGACAACCACATTGACTTCGCAGGTGGGATTGAAAAGGCCATTGACGCTGCCAATAAATATCTGAAAGACAACAATATGCAGCTCAATATCGAGATTGAGACCCGCAGTTTGGAGGATGTTCAGCGCGTGCTGGATCACGGCGGGGTACAGCGCATCATGTTCGACAATTTCACCCCAGACCAAATCCGCGAAGGCGTGAAGATGGTCGATCACCGCATGGAAACCGAAGCATCCGGCGGCATCGTGAAGGAGACCTTGCACGACTACGCCGTTACCGGGGTTGATTTCATCTCCGTCGGCGCGTTCACACATCAGATTAAAAGCTTAGACATGAGCCTCAAGGCGATATAATGTTGACCATTCCCAGGGTTGCGGCCTGCGGCCTTACCCTGGGCTACCGAGCTCTTGCCCCTATCGGGGCTGCTTAAAGAATATCTATTGATAATATTATTTGTTGACGATGAAGCGATTTTTCCGATACGCGAAACTGAAACTCCGGCAATGGAGCAGTGATCTGGAACGTGTTCCAGGTTTCGGGAAGGTTGTGGCAAAATCGAAAACCATGACGCTTCCCGGTCTGATGAAAGTGCCGCTTTACGATGTGATGCGGTTCTTCGGGCAGTCGTTGAGCAAGGGGGTGGTTTTCCAGCGCGCCGCTGCCATCACCTACCGGGTTTTTGTCGCCGTGATCCCCATGATTATCGCACTGTTTTCCGCCATCGCCTTTTTCGGGGAAGATTTCCAAAACACCATCATCTCCCTGTTGGAGTCCATCGTGCCCCCATACGTCTGGCCTGCCGTGGAGGGTATGATCACGGATGTTGTGATGCGCCAGAACGGCACACTGTCGTCGTTCATGCTTGTCATTGGTATCTATTTCACTATCGTCTGCATCAACGGCATTTTGGTGGCTATGACCTCGTCGTATTACACCGATGTGAAGCGCAACATCTTCGATCAGATTGTGCTCAGCGCCGGACTCATGTTTCTCACTTTTATCATCATCGTGGTGGTAGCGGCCTTTTTCATTTTAGCATCGCTGGCCGTCCGATACGTCCACACTAATTTCGTCAACAATCCGCTCATATACTCCTTTGTGGTTCATTTCCTCAAATGGGTGTTAGTGTATGCCGCCGTCTATTTTCTCATCAGTATTTTCTACTACATGGCTCCTGTTAAACGCGGCGACTACAAATTCTTCTCCGCAGGATCTTCCACCTGCACCATATTGTTGGTGGTGCTGCTTTGGTTTCTCAACATCTACTTCTCCAATTTCGACAGCTACAACCTGATATACGGCTCTTTGGGTGCCATTTTCGCCATTCTGCTGTGGATTAACTGGAGTGCCGCCATCTTTCTCATCTGCTACGACCTCAACGTCAGCATTGCAAAAGCGAAAAGCGAAAATAAAAAACTGAGCGATCAGCTGGAACAGAACACTTTGGAATTTCAAAACAAGAATAAAGAATAGAAATTATGGACTTTGATTCAATATTATACATTATTCTCATCGTGGGCAGCATTTTGTGGTCTGTCGTCAAAACGTTTAAAAAAGAGGAAGCGGAACGCCAGACAAAGAAGAACAGGGGTGGACGACCGATTATAGTTGAAGAGGTCAATGAACCGGACGAGGTGCAGCCACAAAGGAGGGCAAGAGTTGCCCCGCAGCCCGGACAAAACAACGAATATTTCTCCTACGAGACGATGAGCGAACGCGATTTCGAGCAGACATTCGCACACAATGCAGAAGAGGCAAAGGAGCACACCGTCAAGGAAACCGAAAATCCACGAGTCGCCCTTTCAATGGATGAGGAAGAGGTGTACAAAGGGGTGATCTGGTCGGAGATCCTGAAACGGAAGTATTGAAATGTAGGGGCGAATAATTATTCGCCCCTACATTAACCATATCTTAAAATAAAAACGGGAAATCCGCAATGGATTTCCCGTTTTGTTTTCGCATTAACAATCAGAACTATTGTCTGAACGTGACGGGCACCTGATAGTAGCAGCGAACGGGTTTGCCGTTCTTTTTGCCAGGGTTCCATTTCGGCATGGACATAACGCCACGGACGGCTTCCTTATCGCATTCGGGGAACAACGGGACTTTGACCTTGGCGTTGCTCACGCGACCGTCCTTCTCCACGACGAACTCTATGAGCACAGTGCCCGTGATACCCGTGTTACGAGCCACTTCGGGATATTGGATCTCGCGGGTCAGAAAAGCATTGAGCGCTTCGGGGCCGCCAGGAAACTCGGGCATTATCTCTGTCCATGTCTCCGGTGGTTCTTCTCCTGACGTTTCTTCCAACAATTCCACTTTTGTGTCTTCAATGTCAGGGATGACATCATCTTGGGTAACTTCAACATCAAATGAAATATCCATATCCACGTGCACATTATTGTCCACGAGTTGCAGGATAACTTCTGTTTGAGGTTGTTGTTGTTGGGGAGGCGGTGGTGGGGTTTGGTCGGTGGCGAGAACATCATCATCCATGACAGTGATGAAGTCGTCATCCTGCAGTTCAAACGCGGGCGCTCTGTCTTCGCTGGCAAAAAGTTCGAAACCTGCATAAATAAGACTAAGCACCACAACGAATCCGACTAACGCGAAAAGTCCGCGTTTGTTTTCCAGATTTCCCTTGTCTGATTTCTTTGTAACCATTTTTTCGGGTTTTTACGTGAAACATTCTTGTTCGGCAAGTCTCCTTGCTTTATTAGAACAACGGAAATAGAAAACATTTTATTGCACAAAAAAAGGAACCCGAATGGATTCCTTTTTATATCGTAATATTTGGTTAAAGAATCAGGAACTGGCAACGTTCAAGTTGAAACTTGAATCCTGAAACCTGAAACCAGAGTTATTGTCTGAACGTGACGGGCACCTGATAGAAACAGCGGACGGGCTTGCCCATGTTCTTACCGGGTTTCCATTTCGGCATGGCCATGACACCGCGGACAGCTTCCTTGTCGCATTCGGGGAACAACGGAACTTTAACCTTGGCGTTACTGACGCGTCCGTCTTTCTCGACGACGAACTCAATCAGCACGGTGCCGGTAATACCATTGTTACGGGCAACTTCCGGATATTGGATTTCGCGGGTCAGGAAAGCGTTGAGGGCTTCAGGACCACCGGGAAATTCCGGCATCTCCTCCGTGAACATCATCGGAGGTTCTTCCTCAGCGACATCTTCGACCACATCAATCTGCTCATCGGAAAAATCCACGATAGCTTCTTCCTCATTGAATTCCACGTCAAAGGAAAGATCAGTGTTGACTTTGATATTATCCTCGACAATATTAAGCACCACCTCTTGTTGTTGCTGTTGCGGCTCTGGTGGCGGGGGAGGAGTCTGGTCGGTGGCAATCACATCATCATCCACCACCGTGATGAACTCATCATCCTGCAACTCAAATGCAGGTGCCTTGTCTTCGTTGGCGAAAAGCTCGAATCCAGCGTAGATAAGACCTAAAACCACGGCAAATCCGACAAGAAGGAACAAGCCGCGCTTGTTTTCCAAATTTCCTTTGTCTGTTTTCTTTGCAATCATATTGATTTATTTTTTACGTTAAAATACAATTTTAATCGGTCTGCAAAAATACTCTTTTTTTTAATATGAACGACGAATGTTGAAAAAATATTATGCATAAGGTTTTTTGCGATTTGCGCTACCGAGCTCTTGCCCCTGTCGGGGCTGCTCAAGGAAGTTGTTTTAACCCCCTGCCCTTCGGGCATCCCCTAAAGGGGGAATTGGGGCTATTCCCACCACCATTCTTAATTACTCCAGCGAATATGGTTTTTCCGTGAACCATTTCTTGTTCGGCTTGCTGCCCATCGTGAAGACCAGCTCGCCGCCGGACATGATTTGTTCGTAGGTGATGTAGGCACAGTGCAGAGGTTTGCCGTTGAGCGTCACCGACTGGATGTAGCAGTTCTGATCGCTGACGTTGGGGGCCTTGATGGTCAGGGTGTTGCCGTTTTGCAGATGTAGGACATTCTCGGGCAGATAGGGCGCCCCGAAGACGTACTGGCCGCTGGCGGGACAGACGGGATAGAAGCCCATCGCGCTGAAGATGTACCACGCCGACATCTGTCCGCAATCGTCGTTGCCGCACAGCCCGTCGAGGTGGTTGCGGTACATCTTGTTCATCACCTCGCGCACACGCAGCTGCGTCTTCCACGGCTGGGAGGTCCACATGTAGAGGTACGGAATGTGGTGGCTGGGCTCGTTGCCGTGCACATAACCGCCCAACATGCCCTCGCGGGTAACATCCTCTGTCTCAGCGAAGAACTTGTCAGGCACGTACATCGTGAAGAGCTCGTCCAGGCGGTTCACGAAGACCTTGTCGCCGCCCATGATCTTGATCAAGCCGTTGACATCGTGCGGCACGTAGAACGAATAGTTCCAGCTGTTGCCCTCGATGAAGCCCTCGTTGGAGGTGGAGAGCAGGTCGGCGGGCGTCTTCCACGAGCCGTCCTCGTAACGCGCCTGCGCGAAGCCCGTCTCCGGATTGAAGACGTTCTTGAAGTTCAGCGCGCGCTGCCGGTATATTTCTTTGTCTTCGGAATCAACTCTGATTTTACTGTCAAGCAATCGATAAATCACCCAGTCTTCGTAGGCGTTCTCCAATGTAATAGAGGTTCCAACGGCCGACTTATCATACGGGACATAACCCAATTTCTTGTACAGGTCTGTGTGGTCATAATAATCCAGATTTGCACTATACAAAATATGAGGGAAAACCGCATAATCTAAATTCGAATGCACCTTGTCATTGTAGAGAAAAGCATCCGCCACCGCTGAAACGCCGTGATATCCGATCATGCACCAATTCTCATTACCTGCATGGCTCCACACCGGCAATATGCCGTGTACGCTTTGATGGGCGTGACTCACCATGGACTCTATCATATCAGCCGCACTTACAGGGTCAATGATGTTCAGCAACGGATGTTCGGCGCGGTAAGTATCCCACAGAGAGAAAATCGTATAGTTGGTATGACCTTCTTCATTTTGGTGAATATTGTGGTCAATTCCACGGTATTTTCCGTCCACATCTTGATATATTGAAGGATTGATCATCGTGTGATAAAGCGAGGTGTAGAACATAGCGAGTTGGTCGGGTGTGCCTTTTGCTTCATAAATACCCAGTTTGTTGTTCCAAGCTTGTTTGGCTTTTTGATGGAAAATGTCAAAAAACGGTTTGGTGACCCCAACACTCTCTTTCACCCAGTTGAGTTCTGCACCATCCGTACCTACAGCGGAAAGGGACACCGAAACCTCTAACACGGGATTATCATCCATGCGCTCAAATTCCAGCCATGCCACCACTTTGCGCCCAGCCATTTCAGGAAAATCGTGGTTCACATCAAATCGGCCCCAGAAGCCACGGTAGTCCTGTTTCCCGAAATCCTGGTAGCCGTAGTGCGCTACGGGCTTGCTGAAGTGGATGGCAAAATAGACATAATTCTCCCGTGCCCAGCCGTTGGTGATGCGGTAGCCGGTCAGTGTGTAGGGGTCTTCCATCCGCAGGGAGGCCCACAGTACTTTGCCGTCGTAGTTGTAGAGACAGTGGTTGAGATCGACGATGAGTTTCTGGGTTTCGCCATTGGGGTACGTGTATTTGTGGATGCCGCAGTGCGGGGTGGCGGTGAGCTGCACGAGGATATCGTCGTCGCTGAGGCGCACCTCGTAGTAGCCGGGCGAGGCCTTCTCTGTGGCGTGGCTGAAGCGCGAGCGGTAGCCGCCGTCGGGGTTGTCGGCGGTGCCGGGATTGAGCTGCACTTCGCCGGTGAAGGGCATCAGCAGGATGTCGCCCATGTCGGAGTGGCCGGTGCCGCTGAAGTGGGTGTGGCTGAAGCCCACGATGGTCTTGTCGCGGTACTGGTAGCCGGCGCAGTAGTCATAGACGCCCGGCTGGTAGCGGCCGTTGATGTTGTGGGGGATGGTGTCCGTGTCTGGACTCACCTGCACGCCCCCGAAGGGGTAGCACGCACCGGGGAAGGTGTGCCCCATACCGTTGGTCCCGATCATCGGGTTAACATACTGGGTATAATCGCGTTGCGCGGTAGCGGTCATCATGGCGAGGAGGATTATGGGGGTGATTATCTTTTTCATTTCAGGAGATTTATGAGCGGCAAAGATAGGATTTTTAGTGAATAGTGAGCAGTGAACTGTGATCAGTGATCAGGGTTATGGGTATAGACAACTAAGGTTTCGCAAGCTCAGTTCATGTAGTTTTCGGGAAGTTTGTTGTTGAACGGAGGAGATTCCGCCAGTTTCTATTGTCACTGGCGGAATGGTGCGTCGCGCATGGGGATCAAAAGGGGAAAAAGAAGGGCGGCATAGGTGTGTTTTAGGAGCATGACACTTTTTCTTCCGCCGCCCTTCTTTTCCCCCTCTTTCGTCTGGCAGTGCGCACCATTCCGCCGCGAACGCAGTGAGCGAGCGGAAACTCCTCCGAAAAGTCACGAGAACACGCCAACGGCTGTGACCAAAAAGAGTATGTGAAACTTGAAGAATTATCTTTCCAATATGTTTTTTTGTACTTTTGCGTTTCAGTTTTTCCGTTACGGAAATTACGTAATGAATATTGAACTTTTATAATCTTAATATTATGAAGAAAAAGATTGTAAATCCTTTTATATGCCAAGGTTACGAGAGTCCAGAATACTTCTGCGACCGTTGGGGAAAAAGATTCTTCTTTGTTTTCATCGTCACCATTCTGCTGTCGATAGCGGCCTCTTCCTGCCACAGGGGCAACCTTTCACTCGACGGTGGAACCTGCTATATGACCCAAATCAACGACAAGACCATCGTAGTCAGAATCGATGGTATATGCAACAAAAGTTTGATAATCAATGCTTTTCAAACCGATTCGCTCAATGCTGAGCCCAAGCCGTTGGTTTTCGAAATCGCGACTAACGGGAAGGGCGGCACATTGGAGGGCGCGAGTCTTCAGCACCCCGCCAAAGTGCGATGGCGTTTCGGACAGAACCGGTTGGTCTGCCGTTGCCAGAGCGCGGAACTGCCCCGGAGGTTCACCTTGGAACGGTGCGAAACCGACACGGTTCGCTACAGCCGTCAGCTCCTCGACTCACTCTACGATGTGAAGGAGACTGTCGATGTGGAATATGCCCGCGCCAACGGTTTTTGGAGCAGCTACCCCGATGAGGACAAGCCCTTTTCGGCCATCTACACGGAACGGCTTCCGCAGCTGGCCGACACAAATGTCATCCCACTGTGCATGGACATTTACGAGCCCGAGGACCATTCCGACGCCATGCGTCCTTTGATCGTGCTGATTCACGGCGGGGCGTTCTATAACGGCGACAAACAAGACGAAACCTACGTGAAATGGTGCCGCCACTACGCTTCCTTGGGCTATGTGGCCGTGTCCGTCAATTACCGCATGGGCTTTCTGCCTTACAAAAACGCCATCGACTGCGCCGGTTACCGCGCCACCCAAGATGTGAATGCCGCCATTCGATATTTGCTGCATCACGCTGACACTTACAGAATTAACCCCGATTGGATTTTCACGTGGGGCACGAGTGCGGGAGGCATCACGGCGCTGAATGTCGCGTTTATGAAGGATGGAAACCGGCCGAAGTCCGTCCTGCAAGAGGGCAAAATCGCCAAATTGAACCCGAAATTCACGGAGACGTTCAAAATCAAGGCCGTGGCGAACATGTGGGGAGCCGTACACGACACATGCATCCTCGCCAACAGCCGCATACCCATCATCTCGTTCCACGGCGACGCGGACGGCATTGTGCCTTACGGCTACGGGCAGCCATTTTTGAAATTGTTGGCCTCTTCGCTGACGAGCGAGATGAAGAACCAGCTCCATCGTTTCCTGTCTGAACAGGCCAACCCATCGGAACATCGTGACGGGGCGTTGGAAGATCATCCCGTCACGATTAGTGTATGGGATCCTATGGCGGAAAAGGTGCAGGAGTGGGTTCAATCTTTCTCGGTGCCCGTTTGGGACAAGATTGTGTCGCCCATGTACGGTTCCGCCTGTATTCACGAATACCTTGACCGGCACGGTGTCCGCAACCAGCTGTTCACGGTTGCGGGCGCGAGCCAGCACAGCCTCCACGTCGATGAACACCGCAACATCGTCCCCTATTTCTACACCATCCAAGACTCCGTGGCGAAATTCTTCTACACGGAAATAGTGCCTAAGCCCGTAAACCTGCATCAAGAAAGTGCGGGATCCCCTTTCTTCCGTATCAACAGCACGGACATCGCCGAAGTGCATTGGCAGGTGGACGGCGGTGTGGTTTTGGAAACGTCCGGTAACCGCGCTAGGGTGATGTTCTTCGGGGATGCGAAGCGGCACGCTGTCCGCGTGTGCGGACGATATAAGAACGGGATAGCGTTTAACGAAGAAATCCCAATGGTTTAGCTTATGAAAACGGTCAGATTTTTGCTTTGCGCGATGGTGCAGTGGACGTGGGGGATCGTCCAAAACGCCATCGGACTGCTTCTGTTCCTGGTGTTCCTCCCGAACCGGCACTTTGTCTTCCGGTCGAGCGTGGTGACCTGTTGGAAAATCCCCTACAGCGCCGGATGCGGGATGTTCATCTTCCTGAACGACACGGACTTGAGCGAAAGCGACAAAGGGGCGATTTCGAAGATGGACTACGACTTGCTGGTGCACGAATACGGACATTGTCTGCAGTCCATCCTGTTGGGACCGCTGTTTTTACCGGTCATCGCCATTCCTTCCATCCTTTGGGCCGCCCTACCATGTTTTGAACGGTTCCGGAAGAAGAAAGGGATGTCGTATTACGAGCTGTACTGCGAAAAGTGGGCGAACCGGTTCGGCGACCGGGTGTGCGGGAACCGGCGGGTGTTTTGCCGGGGTTGACCATGATCTCCACGAATCGCGGGGATTTGCACGGAAAAAATACGGTTTTTGTGATGAGTGAACAGTGAACAGTGATTAGTCAGGGTATTTCCATTTTCGTGTGTGTGTTCGAAATTTATGTACATTTGCACTTTCATATTCAGTCCCTGTTCAAGGGATTTCGCAGGGTTAGAGAGTATGACGCAATTAGTTGAATAATAGATATCTTCTCAATAAAAGCAGGAACAATTATGAAACGTATTATTATCTCTTTTGTCGTTCTTTTATTTGCTGTGACCGCATGGGGCCAAAGTGGATCAACGACAAAATTTTTCTCATGGAAAAGACTTTCCATTAACTATCCAGACAATTATACCATCACAAATACAGGGTATGATCGACAAAACAAATCATACTCTTTTATTTGCACGACCACAGATGAAGAAAATGTCTCTATGGTCACTATCGGTTTCTCGAAAAATTTGGCAAAAGATCTTTCCACAAGTCTTGCGCGGAAAGTCTTTTTCAAAGAAATCATACCCGCTATAGCTTCCGAGTTGGAGGCAGGAGAAGATTCGTTCAAGTCTCTAAAGACTGGTGATATCAAGGAGTTTCCCATACCTCATCCCAATGTTTCCGCTGACTACACTGCTACAGTGGAAGGCATTGATATTCAAGGTGAAATTGTAGTATTTATACAGAAGAATTTCATTGTCACCTGCATTCTTACCACAGACTCTCCCCAGCACGTGCAGGAGCTCGAAGAAATTATTAAAACCATTATCGTGAAATAACGATATCCAAGCCTTTCGTGGTCTATTACCAGTGGAGACGTACCATGGCGCGTCTCTACCTCATCCCGCCTTCGTCTGCACGTGCGCAATATAGGTGCCGGGGGCGAGGTTAGGGTGAAAACGGAAATTGCACCCTCACGAACAAAATCTTCCAAAATTCCAGGCGATCAATCCGATGCACCGCTAGGTGTTATTTTGTGCATTTTCTGCAATTTGCCATTTTCTTTCCGGGAACAGCCACTTTTCAATCGTAAAATGTCACTTTTATTATTTTGATATTTAGCAAGTTAAATATCATTGGCTCTTGAATTGTTTGCTTTTATTTTGTAACTTTGCAGGCAACAACTTTAAAATTTAGAGATGAAAAAGAACGAGGCTGAACTTGTTGATAATATCCATGCAGACGGACACCCGCC
>Ga0247608_10000570_pt1 | contig 58336 bp, 45 predicted proteins | sample 176DNAGHGlowgp2_FD_193490 | JGI IMG/M metagenome (GOLD analysis project Ga0247608, IMG submission 193490) | Sheep rumen microbial communities from Palmerston North, Manawatu-Wanganui, New Zealand - 1766 DNA GHGlow gp2 | ecosystem: Host-associated > Mammals > Digestive system > Stomach > Rumen ... | reverse complement strand
AGTTCGGATTGCAGTCTGGAACTCGACTGCATGAAGTTGGAATTGCTAGTAATGGCGGGTCAGCTACACCGCCGTGAATATGTCCCTGTTCCTTGCACTCACCGCCCGTCAAACCATGGGAGCTGAGTGCCTCTAAAGATTCGCTATGCGGGTTAAGGAGGAAATCAGTGACTGGGGTTAAGTCGTAACAAGGCATCCCTACGAGAACGTGGGGATAGACCACCATCCTAAACTTTTGAAAAAACCAAAACTCGATTCTGCTTTGTCTCTTATTAATACTATTGATCAAGGAGAATGAGCATAGCTCATTTTTTTTGTTATTTTTAGAATTTCTTTAGTTATCATAATTGTTTTTCGTAGTATAAAACAATTAATATTTTATGTTGTTATGAATTTTTACTTTAAAAATATTTACTTTTGTTATTAGATGTGTATATTATTTTTAATAACAAAATGTATAACCAAATAAAAATTAAAATTATGTATAATTATCTTCCACTAAATTATGAGGAATTTGAAGATTTAAACTTTAATCCCTCGTGTCTAAAAATTCCGCATTATTCTCTTCCTGATACTTTTGGTAATGCTGGCGCTGAGGACTTAATGGCAAGGCTGATTTCTTTTTCGATTGAGGAAGGTAGATGGGTTGGTGTCGGTTTGCGTTATTTTTTTGGGCAAATGACCGAAATTTTTATTTCCTTAATCAACCAAAAACACACAAAACAAAGAAATGAAGAAATGAAAAAAGATTATGAACAACGCATCAATAGTCGTTGGTTCAAATTTTTGTCTTCGCTTGGCTATAAAGTATCAGAACCAAATTATTCTGACGAATCATCTTTCATTACCACGGTTTTGTACAACAGAGATGACTTTAAAAAAGCATTTCACTACCTATTAGACAATGGATATTTATCCGTAGTCGAACTTGATGATGATTTATATTTGTGTCCTACAGAGGATACAGTCAGAAAATTAAAAAAATTTTATAAATCTCCAATGATCCGTGTTTTTTCACGGTTGCAAGCTCTTGTATTGGAGAAGGTTACCAATAAAGATAGAATTGTAAAATTGATAGAAGAGAATTCAGCTAAATCATAGCAAACATAAGCCTCCCTAAATTTCGGAGGCTTTTTAATAAAAAATTTTTTAAAAAAATTAAAAAAAATCTAACTTTTTTATGTAATTTTTGATATGTTAGTTGATACCTACTAAAATTAAATCAAAAAAAGTGCCCAAAAATTTGCAAAATATTTTTTTTGGATTATAATATTTATATGCAAATGTGATGGATGTAGAAAATATGTGTGCGATTAAGTACGAAATACTTAGTTTGCTTACATATTCATGCTGAAATTATATTTGTATACTTTAGGAAGGTGTTCTTAAACATTTGTATTGATAGTTCTTTTCTATAGGTAACCTTTGATGTAAATGATTGTTTTGATTTCAGTTTTGCAATATAAATTGTTTTCGAGATAATCGCAGTTATCTTGTGATGATACTTTGTATTGTCATATCATAATTGTTTATATGTATTATAATCTTGCAATATAGATTGTAGTATATATGTCTTGCATCAAACTTATTATCTATCGTATGAGATTCGTTATTTTGGGTAATGATTTATATGATACCGTGTTAAGTTTACTTGTATTGAGATTACATCAAGATATTTGAAATTTACCATTGATATTGTATTTTACGATTATTATTCATTCTAATTCCTCATACACTATTTGTATGACATTTCCAAACAAAATGTTGTACTAATAGACAGAAAAGATGGTTCATTATTGATTTTACTATTTTCAGATTAGATTAACATAATATAACCTTTTACCATCCAAATTAATTTTGGCCAATCTTAGTTTAGATATAAAATGGTTCATGTTGATCTAACCTTGATCTTAGTAATCACTTAATGACCGGTTTATAAAAATTCTTGTACAAAAATAAAAATAAAAAAATTGGCCATATTTACTTATTTAACCTTACAAGAAAACATAAACTTATTAGTCTTGAGATTTAGGTTTTGTCCTATTTCTAGAGTAGGCTACCATCAATATTATTTGTTTATATCATCTTCCTATTACCATTCAACTTGCACTTTTAGCAAGTTTTTTTGTTAAAAAAAATCTACATCACTGATGTAGATTTTTAATAAATGTGCCAAATTATTGATGTTCTTATTTGCTTAGTTTTTTTAGTTCTTTCCACATTTCTTCTTCTTGTTTGCTTAATTTCTTTGGAATTTTTACTTTTGGAACCACATACAAATCTCATCTTTTACTGAAAATTCAACCACTACCAAATCACTTTCCAGCTACCTTTATTTTTTCATCCATTTGTGTTCATTTTGGAATTTTTACCTTAATTTTTCCTGTAGGATGGTTGATTTCATACTCTCATCCAAGCACTAAATCAAATAGTGAAACCTCTTGATTTACATAAATATCATCTCCTTGTCTTGTATAATAAGGATTGTCCTGTATCTCTATCTGAATATACAAATTTCCACTTGGCATACCATTTTTTCACTCATCTCATTTTCCACTATATTTCAAAAATACATCGTTTTTGATTCATGCCGGTATCTTTACTTCCAATATTTCTTTTGTATCTTGTAATCATCCATCTTCCAATTTTTTACCATCTTTGTAATACAAATTTCCACTTCATCCACAGTTTGGACAAGTCGTCTGTGTTTGCATTACACCAAATGGAGATTGAACTTGTTTTGTTGTCCTTCATTTTCATCCACACACATCACAAGTCCTTTTTTCAGCTCACTCTACTACTTTTTTACGAGTATATGAGATTTTTTTTGTCACTCAAAGATATGCCTCATCAAATGTAATAGTTATCTTTTTCCTCAAATCTTCACCATTTCTCGCTGCATTTCTACCTCATCAAAATCAACCAAAACCTCATCAAAAAATATTTCAAACAATATCTCATAAATCTCCCAAATCTCAAAAATCAAAGGTTGCTCCATTTGTCTGAAATCATCCGAAATTTCCAAATCAACCATTTCATCCAAATCCAGTAAAACCTCATTTTCTGAAAGCATCATACTGTTCCCTTTTTTGTTTATCTCAAATTACCTGGTATGCTCAGTTTATTTCTTGAAATTTTTCTTTGCTTCCACCAGGTTTGTCTGGATGGTATTTTACTGCAGCTTTTCTAAATGCCTTTTTGATGTCTTCATCACTAGCATCTTCTGCCACTCAAAGTATCTCGTAATAGTTCTTTTTTGGATCAAAATCCATCTCAATAAAATATTAAAATAAAATAGCACCAAAAATATATCTGTGCTATTTTATTCAAAATGAAACAAAATGCAAATATTTTTACAACTAACTTTTCAATTATAATTGACTTTTCAAATCTTTAATTTTTTCTTGATTTAAATAATCAAGTCTTTTTTTATCAATTTCATTTGCTTCATGATCTTCTTCTCTGACTTTGTCAGCTAATTCATTGATTTCCACATTTAATTTTTCGATTTCTCCATCTTTTTTCTCGATTTCTTTCTCCTTTTCTTCAATTTTATCTCTTAATTTTTTCATTTCTTCATGAATTTCACTTATTTTCCTTGCTTTTTCTTCAGCTTCTTCAATTGTGTGTACTGGCTGACTCATCACACTTTCCAACTTTTTTTCCAACGAATCATACTGATCTACTAATTCTTGTTTTTCAATTTTTAACTGCAATTTTTCTTTTTCAACTTCTTTCCTCTTTGAAAACTTTTCATCCAACTTTTTCCATGTGTCTGTTGGTTTTGGTGGATGAACTAAACGAAATTGTGCCTCATCAATGTACAAAACTTTTTCCTTTTTCTGTTCCTGTAACCTCTCTACAGAGCTTGATAATTGGTTTAAGTTTGTCATGGCTATGATTGGTAATATAATAAAGCAAATTTATTATACCCCCTTTCACTAATAATTTTAATTTTTATACACAAAATGTCAAGCATTTTTCAAAAATAAACAGAAATTAATTAATCTTGACTTATATTAAATAATTTATATAATTATTGTTACTTATACTTCAAAATATTTTTCATGAAAATAAATAAATTTTGAATAGCATTAGCCTGATTTTTAGCTGTGGCTTGAATAAATGAAGCTCAAGCTCAAAAAAAGATGTACTCAAAAAACGGAGAATTATGTCAGGTTTTGTGATCAAATGAAGTTGTTATTAGAAACAAAGAAAATCTAAAAGAAATAACAAGTCATGAAGAATTTATAAAAACTGATATTTCAGAATTATGCACGATTTATTGAAAAGAAAAATGTCTAGAACTAATCAATAAACACGCACTAATCGAAATTAATAACATCAGAAAAAAATACGGTAAAAAAGAAATAAACATAGATGAAAATTTAAAAATGTTTTCGCAAAATCGTGCAAACTATCTATTTTCAAATTGATCATTAGAACACGGAGAATGAGAAGATAATTTAGCAAATAGACTAAACAGGGAATGAATCCAACGAACTAATTGCGGAGAAAATTTATGACAATGACAAAGAAATATAAAAAGAATTTTAAACTGACGAATGGGATCAGAAAACCACAAAAAATTATTATTGGACGATTACATTCAATTAATGTGATTATGAGTTGATTTCAACAATATTGACGAAAAAACTTTCATGCTGTGCTCAACACGAGTATTAACTGTCATATGAAATAATCAAAATAATTAATCTTTCTTGAGACCTTGTAGCCCACAAGGTTTCTTTTTTACCAAAAAAATATAAGCATTTACTCCAAAGAAAATCAGTGCCATCATCACAAATATTATAAGTTTGTTTAATCTATTTCCAGACTGCATAAGCATCAAAATCATCATAACTAATGATCGAATTCGTACAAAAGCTCTCACTTCTCATCTACTTCGACCAAGTCACATTAGCCTATGATGTATATGAGTATAATCTCATTTCATAGGGTTTTTTTTCAGCACAAAAATCCTATACAATCAAACCCAAATAGCATCAAAAATCACAAGTGACAAAGCCACAACCAATGTCCCTATTTTTGCTCATCAGACAACTGATAAATAAGCAAGTGCAAAACCAAAAAACATGATTCCCACATCTCTCAAAAGCCCAAATGGCTTAAACTCTATTATCGTAGAAATCAGCGATACAAAGAACAAAATTAACGAAAGATTTGATACTAGCACAAGCATATCTCGATTTGTAAACGTAGTGTAAACTCTCATCACCACAAATTTTATCAGCAAAAATATTGTCAGAAATCAAATTGCTGAAACTCCACTTGCTTGCCCATTTATACCATCTATCCAATTAATTGCATTGATACAAAGCATCGACCAAATCACAAAAAATATCACGAAAATCCATTGTGGAATCTTCCAAACAAAATCTCCATAAACAAATTCTTGTCATACTCAGATATTTCAGATATATACTGCCAAAATTGCTCATCAAATATGAGCCAGAAGCCTCACAATTTGTGGTACTCTAGACTTTACTCTTCCCATATAACCCAACTCTTCAATTAATTCAACCAAAATTATCGGCAAAACTCACAAAATCAATCATAGGAAAACTTTATTTGAAAAAGTTTCAGGGAAAAGAACCAAAACAACTAAAATAAAACTCAAATATGCAAAGATTCCCATCAAAGTTGGCACAGGTCATCTCACTCATTTCAAATCAGCTCCTGGTCTATCCAGTACCTTTCATTTTTTGAAACAATACCAACCAATAGCAAAAACTAATGCAATAAACAAAAATGAAAGTATATATTTCAACGTCATTCTGAGTAAAACGAAGAATCTAAAAATAATACAATATGAATACTCAAACAAAAAATCTTTTCAAGATATTTTAAAAACCATACAAAAGATACTATTAAAAAGAGTTGACATAAAATAAAAAATATTTATAATCCCTACCGTAAAGAAACCAACAATAAAAAATCGAAAAAATGACAAATCCAAAAGACATCATCGAAAAAAATCTCAGGAACGTTTTGAACATTCGTTATTTCTTTGTCGTTCTTCTTGGCTGCTTAGCAGGTACAAGTTGGTGGATTTTACCAGCACTATTTGACAAAGACATCGGATACGGTTATGCAGCGACAGTAATGTACGCTATACTAGCTGTTGCATCTTTCGTTTGTAACCGCAAATTGAAAGAAACAGAAATATTCTTTGAGGAACTGAAAAAAATGGAATAACAAAGTTTTTTAAAAGCATCCGCAGTTTTGTAGATGCTTTTTTCATTATACAACGCGTTGAATAATAATAAAAAATCTTTTCAAGATATTTTTAAGAACTACGCAAAAGATAGTTCATAAATACTTGACATAAAATAATAAATATATAGAATGTAAGTAATAACAAAATATTCAAAAATATGGAAAAATCAACTTATGAACTTTCACGAGAAGTTGTAAACCTCAGAGAACGGGTTGTACAACAACAAGAAAATGCCTTGAAACAAGCAAAAAAAATCACTAGATCCTACTTTTTGATCTCTGTCGTATCTGTTTTGATACTATTTGCTATGGTGATGTTTTGGAACCACTATCCAATTTACTACAAAACAATCTATATTGTTATTGTGGTAATATGTATCACTGTGGCAATAGGAACAGCAACGATGTTTTCAATGTGGTGTGAAAAGGAAAAAGAACACCAAGGTAATGTAAATATCGAAAAGTTTCATTTAGAAAAAGCCAAAGAAGAATTACAAGAGCTGTGTAAAAAAATGTAAGTTCTCAAAAAGCATTCATCATTTGTGGATGCTTTTTTCGTTATAAAAACTCATTGAATAATATCAAAAAATCCTTAATTTTTAATTTTTAATTATTACTTAATTCCATGGATTCATTGGACTCATTACAAGAAGAATCACAAGAACTCAAAGTATTTCTTGCCGATATAGCACCCAAAAATCTACCAAAAGAAATATTGGAAGACAGAATGAATGAATTGGAAAATTTGGTAGAAACTTTTTGATGAATTGTAATTTTAACGAAATTGCAGAAAAAAGACCAACCAGATACCAAAACTTATATTTGATCAGGAAAATTAGAAGAAATTACAAAAGAAATGATTAGGACATGAGCAAATCTTTTGATTATATGAAATGTCTTAAAACCTGGACAAATCTTTGAGATAAATGAATATCTCCGTGCAGAAAGCGAAAAAGCATGATTAAAGGAGCATATCAAAGCTTGGGATAGAATAGATTTGATTTTGAAAATTTTTGATAAACACGCTGATAGTGTCGAGGCAAAATTACAGATAGAACTTGCAGCGATAAAACACATGTGACCAAGAATTTTTGGTATGTGAATGGAGCTAAGTAGACAGTGATGAAATAGCTGATGATGAAGTGGTGCTACAAGGTGACTTGGAGAAACAAACACAGAAAGGATGAAAAGACACTTAAAAGATAAACAACAAAAAATTAAAGATAAACTCAAAGAATTTGAAAAAATGAGAGACTTACATAGACAAAGTAGGATAAAAAAATGACTACCAGTAATTTGAATTGTCTGATATACAAATGCAGGTAAATCCTCACTTTTGAATGCTATGACAAAAAAATGAGTTCTGGCTGAAAATAAACTTTTTGCGACACTTGGAACAAATGTGTGAAAAATGTACGTCTTCACAGACCCAGAAAAATGAATTTGAAAAGAAGTGCTTTTAAACGATACAATCTGATTTATTCGCGACCTACCACCAAAATTAATCGATGCTTTTTCTAGTACTTTGGAAGACAGTATAGAAAGCAAATTTTTATTACACATAATAGATGCTTCAGACCCTTTTGTATCCGAAAGGATAAATGTAGTAAATGAAATATTAGATGATATCTGAGCAAATCAACCAAGAATTATGGTCTTCAATAAAATTGATTTAATTGATCAAGATAAATTAAACGAATTAAAGAATATCTACAAAGACGAAAATCCAATTTTCATTTCAGTTCGTGATGAGATTTGACTAGACGATTTGAAATGAATCATCGCAAAAATGATATAAGTGTCTTTTAAAAACAAGATAAACGTTGTATAAAACTCAATTTCACTTGAAATTATACAATAATAATATATAAGTAAAGAATAATTCTTAACTTTTAATTATTCATTATTAATAATTATGGCTTCAAGGACAAACAAGAGATGAATTGCTGCAAAAAAAGCTCAGCAACAAAAACAAGCTCAAAAATTTAAATGAGCTAGAAGATTTGAGTATCCAAAAAGAAAAATAGATTTGGAAGAAGCAAAAGAGCTTTGAGTAGTTTGAGTATACAAAAATCCTAGATGATCAGAATACAACCGATTTATCAAAGGTAGAAAAATCTGTTGGGAAACTAGATTAAGAGTTGATCCAGATGGATACAGATACATCAGGACTCCATCAGGATGATCTGAAATGGTACAGGTTCCTATTTCAGGATGGCTTAGGACAAAAATTAGAAAAAGCCTAAATACAAAGTAATCCATACACCAAAAATATTTTCAAAAAAGCTCCATGATGTGGGGCTTTTTTAATACTAAAATTTCTCTATTCTTAATTAGTTATTATTCACTATCCCTACTTTTTTCTTTGAAACGAATTACTATTGGTGTTCAGACAAATCAGAAATTATTTCTAATAGAATTTTCTATCCATTTCTTAAATGCGAAATTTGCTCTATCTTTTTTATTGATGAAAGCAACAAAAGTTGGTGCATTTATATCAATCTGAGTAATATAGTACAATTTACAAATCTTATTCTTTGGAAATCTTGGAGGTCTTTTTATCATCTCTGTATTTATTGCCTTATTTAGTTCATTCGTATCAATTCTCTTTTCAGCTTCTGAAATAATATCTCCAAGCATATCGAGCATTACATTTACTCATTTTCATTCTTTGGCTACAATAGGTACAATTGGGATATACTTAGCATAATCTAAGTTTGCTTGCACTGAAAGTTGAATTTGTTTTTTCTGTTTTGAATCAAGTAAATCCATTTTATTTACTGCTACCATAATTGGCAACGCTAAATTATTTATTTCAGCTAAAAGTGTCATATCTCTATGTGTCACTCACTCAGCTCAATCTATCATGAAAATTATACAAGGTCTAACATACTCGAGCATTCATCTGATTTTGTCGTAAGCTATTTTTTCTATTCAGTGGATACTACCTTTTTTCCTAAGTCATGCTGTATCGTACACTCTATATTTTTGTCAGTTATATTCAAAATCTCATGTGATATAATCACGAGTTGTACCGAGATAATCTTCTACTTTTGCCAAATCTTTTCAAACCAAAAAGTTCAAAAGTGTAGATTTTCAGACATTTGGTTTTCAAATAATTGCAATTGGAATTGATTTTTCTTCCTCATCTTCTTCATCTTCGTTTGCAACATTTTCTTTATCTTTAAAATAATTCACGATAAAATCTTCTATTTCGGTGATATTCAATTCATTTTTTGCACTAATTCAAATTATATTTTCAATTCATAGTTCATAATAATCTGCTATTGCCAAATCAATTTGATTTGACTTATAATTTACATCAAGTTTGTTTACTACAAGCAGAGTTTGTTTTCACTTATTTTTTTCCATAATGTATGAATAAATACTATGTTCTTTTGCTGTAATTCACACTGTGTCATCGATAACAAACAATATCAAATCTGATTCATCAATAATTTTTTTTACGAAAACTCGCTCTTGGTCAAATTCCAAAAGTCATGGGCTATCTCCGAAAGCTACTTTTCCGATTCAATCGATTTCCATTTCATGGTAAATGATATCTACAGTAGTTCCAGGAACATCAGTAACTATAGCTCTAAACTGACCAATAAGTCTATTGAAAAGTGTAGATTTTCAGACATTAGTTGCTCAGACAAGTCATATTTTAAACATGAAATTTGGTGTATGATTAAAAAATTTATAATAGTTAATTATAAAAATTTACCATAAAAAGTAAAACGAAAATATTTAAAATACTTAAACTTGACATTTCTAAATAAAAATTTATATCTCTCACCAAGAAAACAAAAACTAATAGAAAATGATAGAAACAGCTTTTCAAATCAACATTGGGCAAATAATCCAGAAAAAAACTGGAAAAACTTTGCCTAAGGTCGCAGTAAGACTTCTCGAAAAGCTCATCCATCAAGATGAGTTAAATGAGTTTCTTGCTACCGATGGAAAAGATAAAGTTGGCTTAGATTTTGTCAAGGCTTCACTGAAATTTTTAGGCATTAATGTCAGAATTATTGGTGAAGAAAATCTCAAAATTGACGAGAATTCTCGGTTATGCTTTGTCTGTAATCACCCGCTTGGCGGGATTGATGGTCTCACAATGCTAAAAGTCATTGGTGAAAAGTGCGATGGCAATGTCAAAGTGATTGTAAATTCATTTTTGGCAGAATTGCCAGGCCTTGCACCATTTGTCGTCCCTGTGGATGTTGCTGGTGGGAAAATCTCGAAAGACCTTCTTAACGTTAATTCAATCTTTGAAGGTAACGACCAGATTATTATGTTTCCGGCACAATTGTGCTCTAGGAAACAGTATGGTGTCATTAAGGATTTGCCATGGAAAAGAAGATTTATAACACATTCCATTAAATATGATAGGACAGTCGTACCAGTCTACTTTGATGGTTTAAACAGCAAAGCGTTCTATAACTTTGCAAAGTTATCAAACATCCTAAGCAAACTTTTTAATGTCCCAGGACTTGCAAAATTGCCAATGGCGTTTTTGCCCCACGAAATGATGAAAAATCGTGGAAGAACGTTCACTATCGTAGTAGGTGCTCCCAGCTTGTCTTATTCTCCATATGAACTGAAAGAACTTTCATATTTCGCAAAAAGTCGAATTGAAGAGCAAACTTATTCCGTAGATGAGCTTTTAGCCGGTGTCGTTCAGGATATTGTCTATTTTGAGCTAAAACCCCAAGTAGCTCCTTATAAAAGTCTGTAGTTTTCTGCAGACTTTTCTTTTTGTTGATTTTCGTTTGAAATAAACAAGAATATTTATAGTATGACCTTGTTTTTAATTATTTTATTTTTTTATAAACTTTCATGGCAGATAAAGTTACAGTTACATCGAGGCATTCATATGGTTCTCGTGTAAAAAACAGCTTCGGTAAAATCGGATGATGATTCCTTTTGGTGATAGGTTCAATTATTTGAATATTTATGAATGAAAAAAATTTCTTGGAAACAAAAGTAGCTCTAAACGAGTGAGCAGAAATTGTACAAGAAACTATTTCTACTGAAATTAATCCAGAATTGGATCAAGTAGAAGTTCATTTGTATTGAGAGACAAGTTCAAGTGCAAACGCATTACAAGATCCTATATTTTGAGTAGTAGTAGATGATTTAAAATTAGCTAGAAATGTTTCCATGTATCAATGGACAGAGGAATCTGAAGAGCATTGTACAGATAATGTTGGATGAAGTGAAGATTGTACAACAACATATTCTTATAGTAAAACTTGGGAAGATTATGCTGTGAATTCAAATAATTTCTATGAATCGGCATGACATGAAAATCCTACCACTTGGAAATATGAATCACAAGAACGAGAAAAATCTCCAATTATGCTTTGAGTATATGTCTTGGATAGTGTATTCGTAGATGATTTAGATAGTTATAGAGCTGTAGATTTATCGCAGCAGGAAATTATAATACCTGAAGAATACAAAGTTAATGAGACTACAAACACTGAAACAAGTGAAAACGCTGTAGAAGACAATAATAATAGTTATTTATATTGAGAATGAGAAAACGAAGAAGTCGAAGTAAAAAATAATTGAACTAAATTTCATGTTTATAGTGATCATATATATATCTGAGCAAATGAATGAAATCCACAAGTTTGAGATTTGAAAATTACATTTTCAAGTGTAAAAACATGAACAGTAAGTGTAGTATGACAGCAAGTTTGAAATAATTTGACTGCTTACACAGCATCAAATTGAAAATCAATAGCATTATTGGAAAATTGACAGGTTACCGCAGAAAGTATGTTTATACATGCACAACAAGCAAACAAGACAATGACATGGATTTTTAGGTGAATATTATTGTTATTAATGTTTGCATGATTCTCTATGATATTAGAATTCATTACAACTTTAGCAAAGGTTTTACCATTTTTATCAAGAATTATTGGTGTTTGAACTGGTATTATAGCTTTTGCTTTAACATTAGTATTTGGTTTCTTAGCATTTGGAATATCTCGATTAGCAGTTAGGCCAGTCGTTTGAATTAGTTGTTTAGTAGTTGCTGTGGTTTGAATAGTAATGCTTGTTAGAGCAAGGAAAAATAAGAAAGCAGAAAAGTGAAATGATTCAACTTCAATGCCAACAAATGATAAAGACGTAGAAATAATTGAAGCGTAAATAATATATAATAAAAAAGCCCTGCACTATTGTGGGGCTTTTTTATTAAAAATTTAAAAATATTTTTATTGTGCACAATAATCTTTAATTTTTTGCATCAAATATTCATATGAATATTTGTGGATGTTGTTCTTTGTTATTTTTTCTTCTCATTTGTGCTTTTTTAGCATAGGTTTATGTTGAATTCATGGCATAAATGGATCTATAATATGGTATTGAAGATTTCAATCAGAGTTCAGATAGAAGGTAAAATTATCTGTTCAGTATATATCCAACATTATATCATTATCTTCTGAAAATTTTACTAATCAAATTAGTAGTTCTTTAATTTTTTTATCATCATTGCTTAAGTTTTTGATATTATTCATCACTTCCTCAAATTTTTTATCAAAATATTCATTTAATTCTTCTTGGGATACTCATTCTCAGTTAAATCTTTTAGTAAAATCGTTTCACATTAATTTATCCATATGTCATTCTCCAAAACCTAAATTAAATCAAACTCATCAATTGTTGATTTCAGATGCAAGGGGAGTTGTAGTATATAGAAATGTGAAAGCTTTTGGTAGTTGGGTGTTTGGAAGGTTAAGTTTTTTTATTAACTCTTCATTTATTTCAATATTTTGTTTGTGATTTTGTGGTGTGAGTACACTATCTTGTGGGAAATAATCTTGCATTTTTTGAAATAATTCATTTTCTATTTTATCAGATTTGCTACTGTCACAATATTCTTTTCATGTAATCAAAGATGAAGTTAATTTAAATGTGTTTAATTTATAGACTTTATCATCTCATTCAATTTTGTAAACTCCAGTGTATCAGCTACGACCTATAAGTTTAAAATTTTTTCAAAATGTTGATTCTAAAATTAATTTTCCTGTATCGTGACATAAACTAAGTGGTAGTCTTTCAGTAGTTGATTTGTCTATTTTTTGTTTAATCTCTAAGATAGTATTATTAAATCATTCAAGATTGTTAGATTCTAAGTTTGAATTTATTATATCTTTGTAATCGTTTAATAGTTCTTGAATTTTTGTTGGATTGTAAAAATGTCCAATTCCTTGTAGGTAGTCCGTGATATATTGCTTTAAATGTTCAGCTCGGTTTTGCTCGTGTTTTAGTTGATTAAATAAATCAACGATTCGTGCATCAATCGTTTCGTCAATATTTAATTTTCTTTTTAATTTTTGTATTTCTGCTTCATTTTCTTTTTTGAGATATCTTTTTTCTGTATGAAAATCGTTTAATTCTCTTTTTGCTTCTTGTTCATCATAAGGTGTAATTTCTGGAGAAAATTTGGTTGTATTATTATCTAATTGTTCATAATTTTCCGCACTATTCATATTATATTTATTGTTATAAATATTTTAAAATTATTATTTATTCGTACTTTAGGACAACTTCTCATAATTTGATTTCATCCAATACTTGTTCAATCAATGTCTGAATTTCATTGATTGCGAAATCATATACATTATTGAAATTATTGTCACTAAGCAACAATTCATTCAATCTATCACTTGTTTCCATAAGTCCAGAAACAACTGTTTGTAAATCTCATGTATCCATAATTAAATCTCAATTGATTCATTTTTTCAAATCTGAGAGGTGTTTTTTCATGGCAATAATATTTGAAACAACTCTATCGATAAATTCAGAATTTATGTTCATCCTTTGTACGATTGTCATATTATAAGATGAAACAGTTTCAGTATTAAATTCTAAAGCAGCCATAAGTGCATCACAAGTAGAGTTGATTTTGTCGATTAGAGCATTTACTGTATCTACAGATTTTGCTAAAGACATTGAATTTACATTGTTGTCCATTTTTGTTTAGAAAAAATTTAAAATTAATTTAACAATATAATTATACCCCATAACAAAAATTTTCAAAAAAATTTTGAAATTTGTTTTTAAATAAGTCTACCATATTTAGCTGTATAGTAGAAAATATATTTACATTTTGTGTTTTATATAAAAAATTGAGAACTTTTGGTTAGCAAACATTGAATTTTTTACCAAAAATTATAAAAAACAATTACTTTACTAATAAAATTTTCTCATGAAGGATACGATTGTGCTCATTATACTCATAATAATACTATTATGTTTTTTTTGTATTACGGTTTATTATTTTTTTAACGTTGTTCGTCTGCTTTTTTCTACTACAAAAAAAGCTCCATATATTCCAAGTTTTGATAGACAGTTAGAACTTATGAAAAATTTAGATATCAAAAAGGGGTCAACTCTTGTTGATTTATGATGTGGAGATGGAAAAGCTTTGAGATTTTTTTCAAAAAATTACAGCATAAATTCAGCAGATTGATTTGATATAAATTTCTATGCAATATTTAGATGAAAACGTATGAATAAGCGTCAGTGAGTTTCAAATGTATATTTATATAAAAAAAATTTATTTGACGTAGATTTAAAAAAATATGACTATATATATTTGTATCTTCGAGAGACACAACTAGCAATAATGGAGGATTGGATTTGGGAAAATAAAAAGAAAGATGCAATAATTATTTCAAATTCGTTTAAATTCAAAAATCATAAACCTTTTAAAACAATAGAAAATGAAAGGGGCTATAAAATAGTACTTATGTATAAATAGTGCTATTCATTTTCTGGATAATCTGTTTCAGATCCCCATACTATTTGTGTGTGATGTAATTTTTGTGTTTTGTTTTCTACTTCTTTTTCTATTTTTTCTTCTTCCAATCAAAAGAATTTGTTTAAGAATCATTTAAGATATATTAGTAAGTTTTCTTTATTTTTTAGAGCATATCTTGTTTCTTGATTTTCTAAAATTAATTTAGATTGATCATGGGTAATATGTTTTTCTCATACGATTTTTACAAAATCATCTCGAGTTTTATCTTTTATATCAAAGTCATTATAAAAATTATCTATATTGAAGTGCAATTGTGCTTTTGAGTTTCAATGGTTGATTCTTTGTCATCCATGGCCACTTGCATGTACGTATTTAACTTCCCAATATTTATTGTTTGTGTTTTTTATTACAGCATTGATGATGTTTTTTATGTTTTCTTGGGTATATTGCTTTAATTCTTCTTCTTGCTTTTGTAATTGAACTGTTTTTAAATTGTCTCCGATACTCACACCAGTTCAGTTTGATTTCTGATTGTTTTGTGTATTTTCTTCGTTCATGAAAAATGTATTAATTTGTAAATTATATTTAGATTATAACAAAAAATTTGAATTTGTCAAATTTCTGGCAAGATTTTTCAGAATTTATTTTTTTAACACAAAATGCGAACAGAAATCCTATTCGCATTTGCTTTATTGTTTCTTACAGCCAATTTGTCTTGGCGAAGTTAGCCTTAAAATTCTTCACATAATCAGTAATCGGACCTACAATAGCGTTGTAAATTGTTGGCTTAGCGTACTTGTATGCTTCAATTGAAGCAATTGAAATGTATTCAGATCCCAAGATTCTTGCACAAAAGAAGATGCTATCCTTAGTAACCTTTTCACCTTTTTTTGTGCGATTATACCCTTGTTCGTATCTACCAGCATTTGTGATAGCTTTGAAAAGATCGCACTTCTCTTCTTCTTGTTTTTTGATTGTATCGTACATTTCTTCCGCGGATTTGCGGTTAAATAACCGTACAAAGAAGTTCGGATGCTTTTGAGCAATTGGAATCGCTTCAATTTCATCACGACAATCATACAATTGGCTTGTCAGATCATAAAATGCAACAATATTGTCGCAAACATTTCCGTTATTTGTCTCATCAATGATTTTACAAATCTGAGAACAAATTGTTTTTAATTTTTGCCTTTCCATATTTTTCCTTTTTTGTGGTTTATCGTTTTGTTTCTTTATGTATAATATATTTTTGTAAGAATATGTCAATTATTTATCACTAAAGGTTATTTTACGCACATTATCATAATATAGTTGTTCAAAACAATTTTGAAAAATTTTTAACAAAAAACGCGGAAGAGGAGATTCCCCTTTCGCATTTTTGTTGTTTGTTGGTTAAAACCATAAGGTAGCATAATCTGTTTCAAAAGACTTCAATTTAATAACAGCAGATTTCTTATCTTTTGCAGACAATTCGCCATTAGCAATCCCACGAGCAATTGCTTCATGTTGGCTGTTTCTAATCATAAAAGATAGTCGCTTTGTGGAGGAAGGAGTGGCTGAACTGATTGTTTTTTTATGGTCATTAATCCACTTCATCTTTTCATGCAATTGCTTGGCCTGCTCTTGGATATTGTCCTCATTTGTTTCTTGAATAATATGGACAATGTCATTGCAAATGGTTCTCAGTTGCTTTTTCATGTCATTACTCCATATGGATATTCCAAGAATGCAGAGTATCCCAATGATGAGCTTAATTACGTACAGAGCAACGATAGCCAATATTGGTGAAAAGACCAACCACCAGGACCAGTCAATGTGGCCTTGTAGTTTTAGCATGATGAATACGATGGACAAAATTATGCCCGTCACAATGAATAGCTTTTTGCCGAAACTCGGCCCAGAATTAGAATTATCCATTTTTTTCTGTTTTTGTAATTTGACATCAATTAACTTAATTGACATATATTATATATATTTATTTTATAATGTCAAGTATACTTGAGAATATTATGTGTCATTTTTTTTAATTATTCATATAGTTATGCTGTTTTTAATTAGTAAAAATATTATGGAAAATTTATTGTATCAATGAAATTGAGATAGGATAGATTCTTGGTTGGTTTCGCAGTTTGATTATTCAAGAAATTTTTTTCAACATATATTATCCAGATGATGAATACAGGTAAACTGAAAACAAATAAAGAAATCATATAGGTTAAAAAATAATGATATTGTGGAAATTGATGATCTTTCCAGGTACTTGTCTCCAATTATTTTGGATGAAACTCCAGATATTGATATCCCAATAGTGCTGGAAAAGGAAGATTATCTTGTGATAAATAAGCCAAAATGAGTATTGTCGCATCCAAATAGTGTACGAGATGTGAGTCAGCCATCAGTAGTCGGATTTTTGTATCATAAATACAAGGATTTACCTACTGTATGAAATTTTATCAGAGCATGACTTGTTCATAGGTTGGATAAAGATACTGATGGGTTAATGATTATTGCAAAGACTGAAAAATGATTAGCATATTTCAAAGATTTATTTCAGCAAAAAAGTGGATTGGTAGCCGAAACTGATGATGTTGAGTCAGTAGAAAAAGAGATAAAATTCAGAAAATTTTATAGAGCAAAGAGTGAAATTACAGCACTTGGAGATGCTTTTTTGGAAAAAATAAAAGATAATTTACCATACTATATCAGAGAAAATGTAGTACCAAAAGTACCAAATTGCGTAGTAAAAATGTGAGTGACGAAAATACTTGATTTCAAAATAAGCTGAGAATTTGTGGATCTAAACTTGGAGATTTTGACTGGTCGTACACATCAGATTCGTTATCATTTATCAAATCACTGATTGCCTATTGTTTGAGATTATTTGTATGGAAATGAAAGTGATATGCCAATGCAACTTACAGCATATAAGTTAGAATTTGTGGATGTAGATGGTGAAAATAGGGAATTAGAAATATAAAAAAAGCCGAAGCGGATAATTCGTTCGGCTTGGACTAAATTACAAGAACGCTTGTTCGTTGTAATCTTTGGGAATGAAATGATTCAAGCAATAGGACTTTATCCTTTTAATTCGGAGAATAAGGCCCATTTCCCAGCAATTCAATAGTTCATTGTCTACTGGGAGATACATTGTTAAACCATCTTGTTCCGCAAGGTTTGCATAGTGGAAAAAGAGTTGTGGCGGCGGTGTGCCTTGAGATTTTAACAATCTACGAAGCATTACGGAATCTTTTGAAAAGTCACCGACGAATCCCATTTCTTTGGCTGCAAGTAACCATTGATTTTTAGAAGCGTTTGGCTTTTTGGGAGTTATAAGATCATCGTGTCCAAAATTCTTGATGAAACAAGAGATAATGGGCAGTAATGTATCATTTTCCCAAATATTGCCAACATGGTAACGGGATTTCTGCAGTGATACTTCTCCGTATAAGAACTGTACGTTCTCGTGTTTAGAGTAATAATCAATGAGAGCACCCAAGCCCTTCCAAACGGCTTCAAGACCTTTCTTTGCCATCTGTGAATTGTGATTCACGACAGAACGCCCTAACTCCAGCGTTACAGGCAGCATTATTGTTTTGAATCGGTACGAGTATTTATAGAAATTACCCGTAGAAAGGTCAAAATCAATGTCGTTTTGCGAAAGCGCATCTTTGCACAGAATATATCTGTAAAAAGATACAACTTCCCACTCTTTTTCGCTTTCGAAAGGGAGTTCTCCTGGTCTTTCATATTCGGCTATACATACTAAATATTTGTATGTCTCATCGAATCTGTCATACGCATCGGAAATTTTAAACTCCTTTTCGCTAATTGCACGAATTTTTTCGTACAATTCAGGAAACTCTCTCTTGGTTACGCCTGCATATACGTGCAGGTTTCCCTCGGAAAAGAGCAACCGTTTTTTTAAATTTTCTTTTTCGTTTTCATTCATACCTTTATAGGTTTTTATAGTTTGACATTTTGTTAATTGCTCGTATAATAGCGAAAAAATAAGAAATGTCAATTGTAAATAATATTTGAAATTTTTATGGTAATCAGTATATATTCAGGAGTTTTTTATTTAGTGAATGTTCGTTGTGGATTACAAAATCTTTGGTTGTAAAGTAAACAAATATTATCTGAATAAGTGGCTGAATTATTTTTCAAATCATGAAACTATTCCCAATAGTTGTATTATTGCCACATGTGTAGTGACTGATAGAGCAAAGGATAAATTTTTGAAAGAGACACAGATTCAACTCGCTGAATGAAAACATGTTTACCTCACATGATGTGCTGTTTTTGATGAATGAAAAAAGATGGATGATGATAAATTTTATTCAATTTATCCACAATTAGCAGAATATCGTGATAATATTACATTATTGTCTGAAGAACCAGATAGAGATGATACTCGTGAAACCAAGACACACAAGTTCAAAGAAAATGCAAATATTTATACAAAAAATTTTATCGTAATACAAAATGGTTGTGATAGTCATTGTTCGTTTTGTCTGACTGTGAGCAAAAGATGACCATCTCAATCTATACCAGCAGATGAAATTGTTGAACAGATAGATGACTTTGTGGATGTTTGATGAAAAGAAATAGTGATTACATGAGTAAATTTAGCTGCTCGAGGTTGTTCAAGCACAAAGAAACCAGAAGAATCTCAATTTTCAGAACTTTTGCAATACATATTGGATGAAACAAAAATTGAAAGGATTAGAATTTCGAGTCTTTGACCTGAATTTTTGGATGAAAAGTTTTTTGAAGTAGTGAGAAATCCTAGATTTTTACCACATTTTCACTTTTCAATCCAAAGTTTTTCTGATAATGTACTCAAAGCTATGAATAGAAATTATGATTCACAGAGATTGGACTATGTTTTGACTAAAATAAGAAATTTAGATAGACCAGACAGGGATCAAATTTCAATTTGAGCGGATATTATTGTGTGATTTGCATGAGAAACGGATGAAGATTTTCAGCAAACAGTAGAATGAATCAAAAAATATAGAATTACAAAATTACACGCATTTCCTTTTTCATCTCATGACAAATGAGAATCCATTCCCGCACATTTATTCAAAAATCAAGTACCATTCCATATAAAAAAGCAGAGAGAAAGAGAGTTAATTTCAGTATGAAATGAAATTAGAGAAAAGTTTATAGCAGAAAATAAATGATTGCCACAAAAAGTATTGGTAGAAGAAAAGAAAAATGGAAAATGGAGAGGACGAACAAGAAATTATATCCAAGTAGAATTGGATTGAGAACATAAAAGAGGAGAAATTGTAGATTATATTATTTAAATTTCAAAACTATTTCGTCAGTTGTTACATCTAATTTTGTCAATTTAATTCAAGCTTGTTGGAACATTTTTTTTGCTGCAATATTTCATGGAGTTCAATCATATTTGTCAGATAAATATATTACTTCTTTAATTCAAGATTGAATTATTACCTTTGCACATTCATTACATGGGAATAATGCAACATAGATTTTTCAATTTTTTAAATTTCTTCATCCACTATTTAATACCGCATTTACTTCTGCATGGACTACGAAAGGGTATTTAGTATCCAAGAAATCTCATTCTCTATCTCGTGGTAATTCTTCATCGCTACAACCACAAGGAAATCCATTGTATCAAATTCAGACTATATGGTTGTCTTGGTTTACAATACAGGCTCATACTTGAGTGTTGGGATCTTTGCTTCTTTGTGCAGAAAGTATAGCAATTCACATGAAATATTCATCTCGAGAAATATAGTTGTTTCTTTTTGGCATAGTGAATATATTATGAATAAATATTTATTTCAATTCTTCTACAGTTTTACCAACCACAAATAAATCATCTTCTTTTCGTCTATTCGCCATAAGATGGAGTCAGACTGGCATATTTTTTCATTTATCTTCAATTGTTCAAACTGGAATTGAAATAGCAGGTAGTCATGCTAAGTTTGCTGGTACTGTGTACATATCTGCTAAGTACATTTTCAGAGGATCATCTACTTTTTCTCAGACTTTCCAAGCTACTTCAGGAGTAGTAGGACTAAGAATTAAGTCATATTTTTGGAATATATTGTCTAAATCTTGTATCATTTTTTCTCTAACTTTGAGTGCTTTCAGATAGTATCATTCATAATTTGCACTACTTAGTACATAAGATCATAGCAATATTCTTCTTTTAGCCTCTTCACCAAATCACTCAGTTCTGATCTTTTGAAAATAATCGTAAATATCTTTCGCATCCATTGCATTTCACTGTAGTCCAAACCTAATTCCATCAAATCTAGATAAATTAGTACTAAGCTCTGCAGGCATAAGTGTATAGTAAATTGCTATTCCAGCATCTAATACAGGTAAATCAATTTCATCAATTTGTACTCATAAATTTTTCAATTTTTCTACGACTGACAAAATTCTTTCCTTGATTTTTGGATCTAATCATTCTCCAAAACATTGTTTTGGTAAGGCTATTTTATACTCATTAATTGGTTTATTTGATTTCTCTAATGTGTCTGCTTTTTTGTTTGATTGAGAGTCATTTTCATCAAATCACATGATTGCTTTCAAAAGTATTTCTGCGTCATCAACTGTTTTTGTCATAGTTCAAACTTGGTCTAAGCTACTTGCCATAGATTGTACTCCATATCTACTAATTCTACCATAAGTTGGTTTCATTCAGACGATTCCACACAACGCGGCTGGTTGGCGTACACTTCAACCTGTATCTGTACCAAGCGCTGCAATACACAAATCTTTGGCTACTGCAACTGCAGATCAACCACTTGATCATCATGGGATTCTGTTTGTTCCGTATGGATTTAAACATGGTCAGTAACACGAAGTTTCATTACTTGATCACATAGCAAATTCATCCATATTTGTCTTTCATATTACAACTCATCAATTTTTTTCTAGATTTTTAATACATGTAGCTGTGTATGGAGCCACATAGTCTTGTAATATTTTTGATCAGCAAGTTGAAATTTCTCATTTTTGCATAATGTTGTCTTTAATTGCAATTGCAGCTCATTTCAAAGCTCCTTCATTATTAATTCTTAATTCTTCATTATTAATTCTCAAATATATATTTTCTTTTTCACTTATACTTTTTTTTGCTTTTTCAAAATATTCAGAAGCTATCTTTTGACCATCTATTTTTTTATTTAATACTCAATCAATATATTCTTTTAAATTCATTTAATAAAATTTTTATTTAAAATATTAGTTATAATTTCAGAAATCTCTCTTCATCTGTTCGCAGTCTTGTACTGTTAATCATTCTCCACAATCTCATCGTTTCTGTTGTGATGATGTATTATCGTTGGATTGATTGTTGTTTGTTTGCGTTGTTGAAGTATTTTGTGTATCAGTTGTGTTACTACTTTGAGTAATATCCTGTGTTTCTTGTTCATATGGCTGTTCTACATCAACAACATCGGATCATGTTGTCAAAGTAGTTCATGTTATATCAGTAGTAGATATTTCACTGTTATCGAGTAATCATGAAATAATCTCTTCTAGATTTCAATTGATATCAGAACCTGTATTATATCATTGTGACTTATTATCCCCTGATGCTATAATCTTATCAAGCTCCCTATTTAGCTCTTCTAATCGAGATGAATCATTAATATCTCTATCATTTTTATTGTCTGTTTCGTTGTCGTTTTTATTTTTATTTTCATTTTCATTTTCATCAATTTCTGGATTGTATGATCATTCATAATACTCATCATCACCATTAACTTCAAAATTACTACTTGTAGACGTAGTACTTCAATTTATTACAATTTCAGATTTTTTTTCACGATGAAATCGGCTTGATATAGTGGTAGGTATTCATTTTACTTTGTCTACAAATCTATTTGTTGCTTCTGGTTTTACGAAACGGAAAACTAAAAATATTATTACAAACAACACTAAAAGAATGAAAACTCTCCTTAAAAATCTAAACATTTTTACAATCTTAAGAATATAAATTGGTAAATACCATAATTTTTTTGTATTCTTTTATTATAATAAAGCTATTATATAATCATTTATATAATCATTCAGATGTTTATATCAACAAAAACATTTGAAATTTCTTTTAATATTGATAATTATTAAAATAATTATTTATTTTTTGTGAGGATCAAAATGGATTTGATAAAAAAAATTAATGCTGATTATGTATGAAAAAAAGTAAATTTAGCAGGTTGGATAGTACATATCAGATTTTCTGGAAAAATTGGTTTTTTAGAATTTAGAGATGGAACAGGGTATATTCAATGTATTGCGGAAGAAAAAAATATATGAGAAGAAAAATTCAATGAATTAAAAAATTGTGGAATAGAATCTTCAATTAAGATATCTGGTACTGTAAGTAAACATCCAAAAAAAGATGAATATGAAATTCAGACAGAGGATTTTGAAGTAATAAGCTTGGCAAAAGATTACCCACTTGGACAAAAAGATCACTGAGTAGAATTTTTGTTTGACAATAGACATTTGTATTTGAGATCTAAGTCTCAATGGGCTATACAAAGAGTTAGAGACGAAATAATCCATGCTACATACGATTGGATGCAAGAAAATGATTTCACAAAAATAGACTCTCCAATATTTACATCTACTTGTGCTGAAGACAGTACTTCTTTGTACGAGACTACTCATACAAACTGAGAAACAATGTACTTAAATCAGACAGGACAAATGTATATTGAAGCTGCTATTGCTGCTCATAGAAATGTATATGATTTCTGACCAGTATTTAGAGCTGAGAGAAGTAAGACAAGGAGACATTTGAATGAACTTTGGATGATGGATGCAGAAGAAGCTTTCACAGATAATGAATGAAATATGAAATATCAAGAAGATTTGATTTATTATATTTTGCAGAGAGTTTTAAAAAACAAGAGAGCAGAATTAGAAATTATAGGTAGAGATATTTCAAAATTAGAGAAAATTCAAAAGCCATTTATCCGTAAAACACATGCTGAAGTAGTAAAAGAATTACAAGCAATGTGATCAGATATCAAAGAATGAGATGATTTATGAGCAGATGATGAGACATTACTCATGAATAAATATGAACAACCAGTATTTGTGACGAACTTTCCACTTGAAATAAAAGCATTTTATATGCCTGAAGATCCAAAGCATCCTGGTACAGCAAAATGTGCAGATCTTTTAGCTCCAGAGTGATATGGAGAAATTATTTGATGATCAGAGAGGATTGGAGATTATGAGACATTGAAAAAGAGAATTTTGGATCACGGATACAAATTGGAAGATTATGAATGGTATTTGGATATTAGAAAATATGGATGAGTTACCACATCTGGATTTGGTTATGGATTAGAGAGATTGGTGATGTGGATTTGTGGATTACAGCACATCCGTGAAGCAATTCCATTCCCAAGATATCACAATAGAATTAGACCTTAAAATAATTAAGAATTAAAAATGAATAATGGTGGTTAGCCCTTATTCATTTTTTTAAAATAAAAAATAGATATAAATAATAATTATTATTTTCTTAAGCCTTCTTCTATTGTAAATAAATTTGAAAATATGCTTGCTACTGTAAGTGGTCAACTCCACCAGGAACTTGTATTATATCTTTTACTAAATCTTTTACACTATCAAAATCTACACACTATATTGAAAATGAAAGAAATTTATCTAATATGTACTATGAAATAAAAAATGCTTAATTATGAATAAAAAAGTTTTTTACACAACGTTTTTCGACAATATAAAAAACTTTTCCGAAAATGAATATTGTTTTGTCTGTATTAGGGGAGACCACCCAAGTTGGTTCAAGGGGTCAATCTACAAACCACTTATTCCTAGAAAATGGTGGTTCGAATGGAATGCCTTGCCAAAAAACACAGATAATCAGTATTACTATGCAGATTGGTTTTACAGAGAGATGTACAATGAAACTAATCTTTCAAAGCTCAATCCAGCACAAGTAGTTTCAGATTTAGAATGTTTAGCAGAAGGTCGAAAGATAGTTTTTGTTTGTGGTGAAACTCCTCCAGAGTTTTGTCATAGGAGAATTATTGATACTTGGCTATCGAAAGCTGGTTATGTTGTCGAAGAATTAGATTACAAATAAAGAGGAGATTTTCCTCTTTTTAATTTAATTAAAAAATATTCTATAAATGTACTACTATTTTTTTAAACCTTCTTCTATTGTAAATAAATTTGAAAATATGCTTGCTACTGTAAGAGGTCAAACTCCACCAGGAACTGGTGTTATATCTTTTACTAAATCTTTTACACTTTCAAAGTTTATATCTCATACAGCTTTTCAATCCTTATATCAATATCAGACATCAACTAATATTTGGCTTTTATCTTCACGAACAAAATCATTATTTACCAAATGAATTGCTCACGTACAAGACACTATGTAATCTGATTTTTTGCACAATGATTTTAATTCATCAATTGGAGTAAATTCGTTACAAGAATATACTGTAGCTTGTTGTTTGATAAATTCATCTACTAATGGCTTTCCAGAAATATTACTTTGTCATATCACTGTAATTATTTTTCATTTTAAATCATATAGGTTGTACTCCTTCAAAAGTGTTACTACAGCTCTTGCAGTAGCTGGAATGAAATCAATTAATCAGATTGAAGATAATCAAGTCAAAACTCATCATAATCAGTCAATATCTTTGTCCGGTGCAACTAACGAAAGAAGCTGGGCTTTGTATTTCTGTAAATGATCTGGCAATGGAAGTTGGATAATAAATCATAAACAATACTTATCATCATTTAATTGATGAATCAAATCTACCACATTTTCGAGCTTATCATACTTTTTTTCTTGTCCAAATATTTCAGTTCTTAAACCAATCTCTTCTCCAAATTTCTTTTTCATCCTAACATAAGTAGCAGAAGATTCGTTGTCTCAAAGATATATTATTCAAACATAATTTTTTTTGTCAGGAAAAACTTTTTTAACCTTTTCAGTTAATTCCATTTTTATTTTTGCAGCTATTTGTTTTCCATCCAAAATCATCAAACAAAATATTAAATTCTAAACAAGAATATAATAAATAAAGAAAAAAATAAAGCAAGGAATTATTTCCAAAACTTTATTTTAGTTATCTAATAAAAAATTATTTACTTAAATATTCTTCATTATTTCTCTCAATCTCGTCATCTATAGTAGTTGTATCTTGTTTTACATCTTGCTTTGAGTCTTTAGAATAGTCTGGTTCAGCTACATTGTCTTTTCATTCTAGCTTTAACTTTTCTTCTCTTTTTTTCAAAGGAGCATCCAAATCTAATCAAGTTTTTTCTTCAACAGTTTTTTCAATTTTATCCAAGACTCCAGTTACGCCAGACATAATATTGTCAAAATTAAACTTTTTCTTTTCTTCTTCATTAGCTTTTTGCTCTTCTTGTGCAATTACATCCTGTTCTAAAGTTGTTTCTTGATTTGTGGTTTGTTTATCTTGTTTTTCTTGTTTTTCTGCAGGTTTAGAATCGTTGGCAGCTACTCCCGTTTCAGGATCTGGCAATCATGCTAATTTTGCAATAGTTTTTATTATTTTTTTCACAAATAGTCCAGATTCTTTTTTTTCTGGATTTGTGTTTTCTTTTTTTTGATTTTCATTGTCAACCAAATCATAAGGATTTGTTTTTGGATTTTTGTTTTCTTCTGCCATTATATATTTTATAGTATATAAATACATAGTTAATTATATTCATAAATTTTTAAAATGCAAATTTTTTGCGATATTTTTAATGTATTTATTATAGCTTATCCTTAATTTAAAAACATACTTGAAAATTGCTATTTATTCAATATAAAATCGCAAATAAGCTTTATAGACACAGAATTAAATGAAAATATTGAGAGAATTTGATAGATGATTGGCTTGCTTGATGATTCGATTGATTAAAATATATCAAAAGACATTGTCGCCAGATGAGTGAATATTTTCACCAATATTAAAAGGTAGAATTTGTAGTCATGAGCCACACTGTAGTGAATATTCAGTTCAAGTTTTCAAAAGATATGGTTTTATTCGTTGATTTCCAAAGATGATTGAAAGAGTATTTTCTTGCAAATGATCAAATGAAAAAATTTATGATCCATCATACTACAAAGTAGTATTTTTTTCATGAGCCCCAATTTGAGTTCCTTTTCTGCAAGAATTACAAGGTGATAAAAGATTTGATGTGGTTTGAGTTGTCACTATGCCAGATGCTCCAAGTGGAAGAGGTATGGAAGTAAAGCCAAATATTATCAAAAAAACTGCAATTGACCTTTGAATTACGGATATTCAAACTCCAAATTCAGTTCGTTTAGATTCCAAAAAATATGGATTAGAAGCACAAAATTTTGCTGATTGGCTCAAGTCAAAAGATGCAGATTTCCTTGTCGTGATTGCATATTGAAAAATTATGCCAAAAGAGATTTTGGAAATGTCACATTTTGGCCCAATAAACGTTCATGGTTCAATACTGCCAAAACATCGTGGAGCAAGTCCATTGCAGTCTGCATTTCTTGAATGAGAAAATGAATCTGGGATCACAATCATGAAAATGGATGAAAATATGGATACAGGAAATATGATTGATGTATTGAAATTTAAATTGAATTTTGATTGGACTGTAAATGATTTAATCGATTCTGTGATGTCTAAGTGACCAAAATTTTTGTGTGATACGTTGGTTAATTATGCGAAATGATTGCTTGGAGAAGTGAAACAAGATGAATCAAAAGCTACATATTGTAAAAAATTTGAAAAACAAGATGGTGAAATAAATCCTTTCAAAGATGATTTGGATCCAATTTATCGTAAATATAGGTGATTTTTTATGTGGCCAAAAATTTATTTTATGCTGAATGGGAAAAGGGTTGTGATAGAGAATCTGAAATTAGACGAAAAGAATTTTGAAGAAAATAAAAGTAAAGTTTTGATTGATTGAAAGGCATTAAATCCATGTGTATTGGATATGGTTTTCAAGCCGGAATGAAAGAAATGAATGGATTGGACTTCGTTTAAAAGTGGATATTTAAAATAATAGAAATAGCCGCAAGATATTGCGGCTTTTCTTATAGTTCGATTCTCAGCTGTCAGATGAAGTTCTTTTCGGCTGGGATCTTCACGTGATAGGCTGTGTTTTCGGTGAATGAAATCACCATAAAAATGTCTTTGGGAAATACGTCCGGTAAGTTCAGCGCATCTTTTAGGGACTTTAATATGCTATTTTCTGCAGTAATAACATATGAATCAGAATAGTTTTCATCAGGCATTGCTGCAGTGTAAATCTTTAATCGTGGGCATAACTTACAGGATAATATGTCATTGAACTTTTTTATCGTTATATCATCGACAACGCCAATTAGATACTTGCTATACCAGTCTGCAACTTTTTTTGATAGTTGCATCGCATCCGAGTTATAAACTTCTTTACATTCGGTTTCTTTGTGGAATAATATAGCTGCTATGGGTGTGCCGCCCAGAATAAAGAACAAAAAGAAGATAAATACAAATGTCGCATCACTTTTAAAGTAGAACTTGAGAAGTAAAGCTATAACAACAATGATTGCTGTAGTACCAATTGCTTTTAATGTATCTTTGATATTACATCCTGCACTTATAGGAACAAAAATACCCAGTATTATGATAAATATCATAATTAAAAGAGGATCGTGAGGACGGTCTATTAATCTACAAGATATTAAGCCACAAATGGCACCGTACATAACTGCTGCTAAAGTGCTCAAGCAAAAGTTTTTGATTTTCTTTTTTGTAGGTGTTTTCATTTTTTATTTTCCTTTCTTTTAGTTAGTGTTTCTTTCGGTTATTTGTTATTAGTCTATAACTATTATATATATTTTTTTATAAAAGTCAATTTGATTTTTCAAATCAATTTAGATATAATGTTTTTGTTGAAAATCTTTTGATAATTGATTAATTTTTTTTATATAATATATATATTTTTTTTACTATTTTAGCACATTAAATGGTTGAATTTAAAAATCCACTTTCGCGATCGATTTCTAAATCAACAGTATTACATTATTGTGTAAAAAAATATTATTTTTCTACGTATTCAAACTATCTGAAAGAAGTGGATATGGGACTATGGAATGATGCTATGGTTGCCAAAAATATCAAAAGTTTAGCAATGTGGCTGGGAGAATGTTTACATAATTTGATGTCTGATTATTTGCATCTGCTGAAAAATAAGCAAGATTCGATTGAAAATATTGAGAAATCCAATGTCTCATTGTTGTCAAAAATGGATAGAGACTTTCAAATTTCAAAAGATAGAGATTATACCAGATATAACTCTGACGTAAAGTTTTGACTCACAGAGCATTATTATAAGGAAAATATTGATTGATTGTATTCTCAATGAAAAAATGCTATGATTGAAAGTTTTGATAAGTTTTGTGAAAGTGGATTAAATACTGAAATTAAACAATATTTTCAAAATCCAGAAAATATAATATTTATTGAACCGAAAGAAAAAAATTTTGAATCAATGAAAATTGAAATAGACAATATTCCAGATTTGATGTGAATAAATGTATATGCACAGCCAGATTTTTGAATTATTACAAAAGATAAAAAATATATAATTTACGATCGAAAAAGTGGAAAAATTCCACAAAAAGATTCAAATTCAATTTCAGATCAATTAAAAGTTTATGCATACAAAATTTTGCAAAAAATTTGATTAGAAAAAATTGATGAATTGGATGTACAGGCATATGAAGTGTTTTTGAAATGAATCGTGAAATTTGGATGAAAAATCACAAAACAGGATTTATTGGATATTGAGCAAAAAATTATTGATGATGTAAATGTACAAAAATGATTTATTCTAAATAAAAATGTAGAAAAGAATATTCCGATGGAAAGTAATAATTTTGCTAGAACAAATGATCCATACAAATGCAAAGATTGTACTTTTTACAAGGTTTGTGAAGAACTAAAAAAATATGAAAAAGTTTCAGATTTAGAATCTGTACAGATGCCAAAAGTTGATGAGGTGGAATATTCTGATGATGATTTTCCGTTTTAGTTTGAAGTGGTTTTATTTAAAAGTTGTTTTTTCTGTATCCATTGTAAATATTGCTGATAAACTTCTTGTATGCGAGATTCTCGATTTTTGTACAAATCTTTTTTAGCATTTTTGGAAACTTCGTCGTACAATTTAGTATTTTCTAATATTTCAATAATTTTGTCAGCATAAGCTTGTGATGATTGTTCTGATAAAAATCAATTTACATTGTCTGTGATTGTAGCTGCTGTAGCTGCTCACTTTAAAAACACTCATGGAGTACTTTGAGATGCTGCTTCAATTTGTACGATTGACGAAGCATCGTATGATGATGGGAAAAGAAATAAATCTGCTCTAGCATAAAAATAAGCCAATTCTTGTCTATCTGTACATCTTCAACAAAGGATTACATCATCTTTAAGTCCCATTTTTTTTACGTATCTTTTTAGCTTTTTTTCATCTTCTCAACTTCACACATACAACATTTTGAATTTTAATCATGGCTTTTTTTCTTTCAAAATTTTAATAGCATCTACGATAAACAAAATATTTTTTAAAATATTTATTCTTCAAACAAATAAAAACACTTTTTCGTTATCTCAAATATTATATTTTTTGTTTATAAAATCTTTTGCCAATTTTAGATCTGTTACAGGTTGCATTTCTGTAGCATTATTCATAACTTTTGGTTTTCATTTATATCAATAATCTTGGTGAAAAATACGTCCAACTTCACTATTTACAGCCCAGCATTCATCACAAAGTTCAAAAAATTTTATTATCAAATTTTCATTTATAAAATCAGATAAAAATTCTGATTTTATTTCTTTTTGTAGATCTTGTTTAAATTGACTATGCATGGTTGCAATACATGGAATATTATGCCTTTGAGCATATTGCAGTCACACTCTTCAAATAGTAAATGGCGAATGAACATGGACTATATCTAATTTGTACTTTTCTAACTCGTTTTTAAATGATATATCTAATTTTGGAATGGGCAATGCATAATCAAAAAATGGGATTTGTAATGATGCACATCTGACTACTTTATATGGAAATTTTGTGTCATCATAATTTTTACCTAGATAACGAGGGCTAAAGACAATCACATTTGCATATTTTGACAATTCTACTCAGTAATTATGCACTACAGAAACAACTCAATCTATCATAGGATAAAAAGAATCATTAAATAGTCCTATGGTAATTTTTTTATTCATGAAATAATTAATAGTAAAATAATAAAAATATAAATATTGTTTTATAAAACAAAAGCAAGTATATTGATGATAAGATCGCATATTATACAAAAAGTCAATAATATTTTTGTATTTTTGTACGTGTGTGTGAGCATAATATTATTTATTTATCTATTTTTTTTGTTTATTAAACTTTTTTATTTATAATTATCAGTGTAAAATTTTATTTAATAATGTATTAATTATGGCTGGTAGTATGAATATAAAAAAAATCAGTAAAAGCCAAAAGTTATTTAGATTATCGCTTTGAGTATTGATTGCTTCTGTTTTAGTACTAGTGTGATTAAAATGTTTTAATTTATACAAAAGCGTAGAACTAAACCATATAAACAACAAAGTTACTGAAAAACAGGCTCAAATTGAACAAGAAGAAGCATCTGAGTGATATAAAAAATTTTTGGCTGTAAAAGCTTTGGAAGATTGAGATACTAATATGTCTCGATATGATCGTATTGAAAAAATTTCGGAAATTCTCGAAGATTTAAAAAATATATGAGATTGAGAAGGGGATACGACAATTGAGCTTTCAGATTTTAATGTAAGTTTAGAAGAAATTTCTTTGAAATGAGTAGTATCATCACTTAGAGATTTATATTACACAAATGTATCTTGAAAAATGAAAGCAGTATTAGATAGGTTTGAGAGCTTAGAGTTCATAGATAAGATGGTAATTAAAGAATATAATAAAGTTGATAATTGATTTGAATTTTCTTTATATGCTAATGTAATAAACAATGGTGGAGAATAAATGAATTTTGAATAAATTAATGTCAGACAATGCTGATGCTTTAGATTCTCTTTGAGAAGAATCTGGGTCTGATAATGATAAGATGATGACAGCATCTAGAGTAGTACAAGTAAGATACAGATTTTATGCTGTATGAATACTTTTATGTATCTTTTTACTATTCTTTTGGTTTATCATACCAAGTTGGGATACATATAAATCAAAAAAGTCTGAAATTCAAAATGCTAAGTGACGTTTAGAGGCTTTAGAAGCTAGAGAAGACCAATATAATCAAAGTATTTGATTTTTAGAAACTGTACAAGAAAATGATGCAAAAATTGTCTCTTGTGTAAATTATGAAGAGACATGCCAAGCATTGCCACAAGAAGTACAAGACAAATTCTGATTAGCTAGATCATATTTATTAACGAATTGAATGAATGAAACAAAGATGGATGTGGATGAAAGAAAGATTATAGAAAATATCGATAGATTTTTGGTAAAATTTGAGCCATTTTTAAACAATTCGACTATAAATTGAGAAATATCTAAAATATCAATTTGAGATAAAATTTTTAATGATTGATTGTATACTGTACCAGTTCAAGTTAATATTACATTTGAAGATAAGAAATATTTATTATCTTTTATAAATAATGTAGAACAATATATTCCAGAAGATGAGGATATACGTGTTTTGTACAAAATAGATAAAATATCATATGATATTATCAATTCGGATCAACCACAAAACACATCAATTTACATGAATTTATACTACTATGATGAATAAATTTATTGATAAAATAAAAAGTTTAACAAAAACAGATTCACAACAATATAAAGCTCATTCTATTGATCGTTTTATCGTTGAATTTTTGGAATCAAAAGATAAAGCATCATTTCGTAGTAGTGATAAAATATTTTTCTTTAGAGAATTGTGATATTTGTTAAAATGATGAGTTTGATTGTTGACAGCAGTAAATACAATATCACAATGAACAGACAATTATGCTGTTAGAGAAATAGCAAAATTAATACAAAAATATTTAGCAGCTTGAAAAAGTTTGTCATATGCAATGGATAGACTCCCAGATTATTTTGATGAATGAGATTGTAATGTAATTAAGACATGAGAGAAATCATGAAATCTTCATATGGTACTAGATTCTTTGGCTCAAGAATATGAATACATAATAGAAATAAAGAATAAGTATATATGAGCACTCATATACCCAATAGTTTTAGTTGTGTTTGCTATAGTAGCTATAATTGCATTATTTGGCTTTATACTACCTAGTGTGTTTGATATTGCAGAATGATTATCAGCATCAGAATTACCATTTTCTACTAGAGTATTGAAATGAATTTCTGATTTTTTAATTGGTAGTTGGAAAACTATATTACGAGTCGTAATTTGAGTTTCTTTAATTTTATGGTTATACTTTTCTACAGAAAAAGGAAAGAGAGTTCGGTTTAACTTTTTGCTATCAATGCCATTAATATGAAAAATGACAAAATATTATTACTTGGTCAGATGGTGTAGATATATGAAGCTCATGTTACATTCATGAATGAATTATATAGAGACATTCAAAACTTTGAGAGATGTGCTTTGAATACCTGCATACCAAGAAATGATTGAGAGAATATTATGATGATTACAAAAATGAAACACAATATATGACTCATTGAAAGATGAAAAACAATTGATACCAACAAATGTATCTGTTTTGATAAAGGTTTGAGAAGAAACAGCAAATCTTGATTGAGCATTATACAATGTATTAAATATGTATCAAGAAGAATTAAATACCACAATCAACAGTTTATCAAAAGTTTTGGAGCCAATTATATTGGTGGTAATATGAGCTATTGTTTTGTTAGTAGCATCATGAGTATTCGGATTAATACTTCAAATTATGGAATGAATAGGATAATTTTACGAATTAAAGATTTTTAATATGGTAAAAAAATGATTTACATTGATAGAAATGCTTATTGTGATAATAATTATTTCAATACTTTTAGCTTTTACTATTGGTATATCCTGAGATCGTATACAAATGCTGAAAACAAAATCAGTACAAGAACAGTTTGTATACAATTATAGTAGTTTATTTTCCAGAAATTTATTAACAAATTATAACAATTGAAAATTGTATGATTATTTACTAATACAATTGCCACTATGATGAAAAAACATCACATATAGTTATAAGTATTTTGATGACACTGAATATTTATGAGCAGATAGAGTGCAATGAGGGAAATATGAGATAAAAAATTTATCTTTTGATGGAAATCAAAATGATAAAACTTTGTCTATGGTAAATATAAAATTTAAACCATATATTTTATGATGTGAGGTTACATCACAAGACAAAACATGAGAAACACTCAATATAGATTTATTGGTAAATGATGAAAAACTTTTTTGTTTTCAAATAAATTCTAATTATTGTAGATTAGAAAAAAGAGAATGTGACTGATAAGATAATAAATAAATATATTGACTTTATTGTATATTTTGTGTATAACCTAAATACACCAAATCCATATAAACTATGAAAAACGATTTTACACAGATGACACACGAGGACAAACGTATTTGCCTCCAAGAAGTGTCAGGAAAAAAGATTTGTATGATATATGATTATTCGGATTTACCGGACGGTCGTATAGGTCCCAAAAGTATCAACGGAAAAATTACGGCGCTTGGCGTCTCAAAGTTTACCTTTGATCCTGATAATGGGTCGGATGTGACCTTAACCATTGACGGTATTGTCAGCATTGAGACCAAATAAATCATACGGCAAGAAAAGGTTAGCTGGTTGCAGTTAACCTTTTTTTTATTCGTACAAAATTTCTCGTCAAGAAATGTCTTTGTTTGTCAAAATATATACTCTTGATAAATTGCAGTTGGCACTCTCTAACTCATTTCCATTCTCTTTTACGATATCTACTATTTCTAATTCTCCAAATCAATTTGCTGACAAATATTTTAATTTCATTCATCTTTCTATTACTTCTTTGGGTGTGAATTCAAAGTATTTTTTTCCATTTTTCTCAATAAACTTTTCTCCAAATATTCAGAAATAATTTCTACAGAATGTTGGTCATGGACTTGTGAGATTTGTGCTTGTAACAATATTGTCATTCTGAGGCGTAGCCGAAGAATCTTTTTTAGATTCTTCACTTCACTTCGTTTTGTTCAGAATGACGTTGCTCTCTTGTCGTCATTCTACTTCTCATTCTGGATAGTCCACTAATTTGTTGAACAAGAATCCATCCCAATATGGCCTATGAGGAATTTTTTCAACCAATGATTTGATTTCTGGGTCTATTTCTTTTCATTCTATTATACAATCTCTGACGTGCTTATAAGCTTTTACCATAGCTCAAACGTAAAATTCTGATTTGCTTCTTCATTCGATTTTCATTGCATCTACATATGGCAAAATCTCAGCTAATCTATCTATAGTACAAAGATCTTTTGAAGACAAAATATGTGTTCAATTTTCGTCTCATTCCATCTGAAATAACTTTCCTGGTCTTTTTTCTTCTTCCAATCGTACTTTGTACTTAAATCTACAATTGTGAGAACACTCTCATTTATTTGCTTGTCTTCAATTCATATAGTCTCAAAGTAGGCATCTTCCGGAATAACTCATACACATAGCTCAATGGATGAAAACTTCTAATTCCATTTCAGGTACTTTCTCTTTGATTTCTTTTATTTCATCTATGTGTAATTCTCTCGCTAAAACTATCCTTTTTACACCTAAATCTCTCCAAAATTTAATTGATTCATAGTTCAATGTCGATGTTTGAGTACTCAAATGCATATGAACATTTGGAAAATATTTCCTCAAAACATTGTATGTACCAGGATCCGAGAATATTATAGCATCAGGATTTGTGTCTGCAATTTGTTCCGTTACCGATTCAAATACTTTGATATCTGAATTTCTAGGAAAAATATTCATGGTCAAAAGTGCTCTAGATCAATTTTCATGAATTGCATTGATTGTCTTTTTCAAAACATCAAAATCTTTTACCTTATTTTGTCTCATCCTAAGGGATGTAAAAGGTACTCAAATATATACATCCTCAGCTCAATATTTACTTGCGATAACTGCTTTTTCATAGGATCATCCAGGTGCTACGAGTACGGGTTTATTCATAATAATTTTTTTAGTACAATAAAAATAACTGCATTCAATATAATTTTATATATTTAATTCTCAATAAGAAATTATATATTCTTAAATAAACTTGACATGATTTATTAATTTTATATAATAATACTTTGTATTATTTTACATTTTTTTCTGTTTTATGGAGCATAAAGATAATATACAGGTATTACATACACAAGAAATTAAGAAAAAATATAGTTGAGTAGAAAGAGACATAAAGAGATGTTTGACAGAGCTCCTTTTGCTAAGCGATATTTGACACAAAGATAATATTTGTAGATGACTTTCTATTACAAAAGATTTTAAGATAAGAGAATTGTCTGCTGAGGAAAATTCAAAATATTTATCCAATCCTTCAAATATAAAATCTTTTACATTAAAAAACACAGTGGATGGTATAAAAGGGTATTTGGTTTCCTTAATCAAATCAAAAGTTTTAGAAGATGATATTGCAGAAAGATATATTGAATGAATTGAAGAATTTTTTTGAAAATTTTATACTAAATTTCAGAACGAGCTTATAGAAAATTATGAACAGTCTAAAAATTATAGAAAATATCTGAAACAATGTAAGAAAATTAACAATGTAAAAAAGCAAAATGTGAAATTTGAAGTTGCTAGAATACTTTTTGATAAATTTTGAGATGATGCATTTGAGGAAAAAATAAGTCATAAAAAAGCAAAGGAAAGTCTTGTCGTATTATCAAAAAAATCGTTGGATTATCTGTATGTCTTGTTTTGTAATGCAAATGAAGTACGAGATTCACGGTGAAAGAATTTAGATCAAGTTTTTCATGATGGAGATTTTTCTTTTATAACAAGTAATGTAAAGTGAACAGAGACAGATTATATAAATGTGTTGATATATTTGCTAGATAAATCAAAAATTAATTATTATTGAAAAAGAGGGATGAAATGACAAAAGGAGTGGTCTAGAAAGACATCCCAATATGCTGACGTTTTACGAGCATTAACAAATGATCAACTTGGAATAAGTAAAATGAATTTATGAGAACAAAATCCAGATTTTCAACGAGATGATACAACCAAAAAGTTGTATATGATTTGATGATGACTTTTGGAAAACATAGTAGTAACTCGTAATCAAGATGTGCCATGAAAAAAAATGCAACTCAATAGAAGATTAAAAAGTTTACCATCATGCGTAGAAAAAATTATTGAAGGAAAAAAAATAAATGATACAATAGGTTTTCGTTTGTCTACATTATGAATAAGTGATCAAAATTTTGACGAAATTAAAGCAATTATGAAAATACGATTTAAAATGTTTAAAGCAAGTTTGACTGAATTCCCAGAAAAATATGTGGAAAAATGACAGACAATTAAAATAAAATCAGTTACAATCGATAATAAATGAGTACTAGAACCAGAGCAATTGGATGATATGGTTTCAGAATTGAGCAAAATTATTCCAGCAAGTAAAAGAGTAATCTCTCCATCTCCATACATATCATTAAATCAATGGGAAGAAAAAATGGAAAAGCATTATCCAGAAATTGTGAAAGATAACTGAAAATGGGAAATATTGAAATCATTTTATGATAAAATTTCTAGATGAAAAAATAGAGGAAGAAACTGATGATACAAAGATTTCAAATTTAATATAGTGTTTGAAATAGATAATGATCAAGGAGATTCTATTGGAGAAAAAATGATGGAAGTACAATTTGATGATATAAATAATGGTGAATGACTATCAAATTATAACATAAGAAATTTTGAAAGATGAGTGAATACACAGAGTAGGCTTTCATTTTCAATTCCTTTGTCTGAAGTGAGAAAAAGCTGTGAAAAAAATTTAAAATTAATGCAGTTACGAGCAAAAAAATGGAATCAAGAAGTGTGAAAAACATCTAAAAAAAACTTTTTTGACATTGTGTTTGATGATGGATCAGTGATAAACATATCTAGTTTTTCAAGGAGAAATAATGTCAATTCTAAGGCGTTAGATATCGCTATAGTTAAAATCATAAATTACTTTTTGCAAAAAGGTACATTTGTTTTATGTGATAGCTGAGATGTTGAAGCAAAAGATTTCAAATTAAAAAATAAATTATTAACTGAGCAAGATCTGCACGATTTTGATATGATGAAAAATTTACATATCTGTAGTAGTTTAGAATTAGCAGCACAACAGCATTCTTATTTACAGCAATGATGGGATCGTAAGGTCTGAATTTACTTACCAGATAGAGATGAAATTGGACGAATTTCTCTAGGTGAATTAATAGATCCAATGAATCTATGAAAAAAAAGAAATCCCGAATATTCAGCTGATTTATAAAAAACACACCGATTATTAAAATGATATTTAATATATTTCATCTACTTTTTTTGTAGTTTCAGAAATCCTATAAACCTTACACCGATACATGATTTTAAATAGTATAAATGCAATTCCACTCATTACCCAAAAAGAAATCCTGATAAATCAGTACAATAGTAAGTATGTCAGTAAAATTACAGATCGTTTAAAATTCTCAAGTCAAAACTTTGAATTAATTTCATTTAGTAGCATATCACACATATTGGAAGAATAGGAATCTTGTTCATCTAATACTTGATCAATAGTAGTTGCTTTTAATTCAGTTATCTTTGAAATAATAGGTTTTATTACATCATTTCATGATGTGTTTCTGTCACTTTCAATCAGTCCAGATTTTTGAGATATTATAATATAATTTTCAACGAGAGTATTTTCTTCTACTGTTTCATTATCTTTTCAATGTGATTTGATAAGAATAAAAGGCTTTTCTATAAATTCAAATAATTTATCTGAAGCATCATTCAATCATTCACATGTAAATGGAAATTGCTGAAACATTCCAAGTAAAGATATACTATACATAGTCGTGATAACCAGTGAAAATATATATCATCACCTCATAAAATAACTAATGCTATTGAAACTAATCATTCATAGTGAGTAAAACAGTGATCATATTGCTGCGTTAAATCATAGCAATCATAAGATTATAAAAAAATTCATTTCCCATTTGCATATGAAAAATAGTATTAAACCAATCACAAACAATCACAATAGTATCAAAATAAATTTCCATATATTTAATTCTTTTATATCCAAAAATAAAAAATGGAATGATATGAATGTAAAAAATATACATACAATAGATCACAGCAAATCATGTAATCAAAACAAATATATTATACTCAAAAAATAAGCAATCAGAGTTAGCACCAAAAATATTATTTTTCTAATCATCAATTTCGTTGATTCTTTTAGCATTATTATAACATATTTATAAATATATTTCCAAGCAATAATATTATCCAAAAACTAAATATCATGGATGGTATAAATGGTAATTCTTTAGGTTTTTTTAGCTTTTTACATAATATTACATTCCTTATTGCAGCATAAATCACTCACAACAAACTACTAATTATGATAAATAGCAATAATAATTGTATAAATTCAAAGCTCGAAAAAGCGGCACTATTTACGGAGAAAACAAAAGGAAACAAAATTCAAATAGTTCATGCCAAATAAATATCTCATTGTCCAAATCATTCTCATTTCTTTTTGTACTTCAATTTGACTACAAGTCTTCATAAAAAGTATATTCACAAAAATACTGATACAAAAGATATTGTACTTATGATTATATTTTTTATTGAATTATTCATTATTGAAAAAATCAATGCAATAATTGTCGTAATTACCCACATTGGAAAATGTAATTCATATCTAGTATAGTCTACGACAATCAATAATACAAATCATCGATTTATAGCTAATCGTGCAACCAATTCTCAAATATTTGAATATGGGAAAAATAAGTATGTCAGTACAAATACAATTCACATAACTAATTCAATAATTCGATAGAAATTACTCAATTTTGTTCAACATTTTTTGCATTTTCATTTTTGCACAAAAAAACTGACAAGTGGAATTAGTTCGATAGCAGACAATGTTTTGCCACATTTATCGCATTTTGAGCGTCAAAATAGAATTGATTTAATTCATTCTTTGTCCCATTCTCTACCAATTAGTACTCATCAAAATGATGCAAAAATTGTTCAGATAATAAATAATATTTCTATTTCCAAAATTTTCATATATCCTAGATGTGCTAAATTTGTTAAAAGACATTGTATTTTTTATCATATCAAAATCAAGGAACAAAATTTTCAAAAAATCAATAATCTTCAAAAAAAATAAAAAAAAGTACACTTTTTTTAGTTGTTTTTAGAAATAATGCTTTAGATCTAATGAGTTTTTGCAAAAAAAGTCCTTAGAAATTTGACAAAACAAAAATTTTTGTGTATAATTAAGTATTGAATATCGCTTGCTTAAGCGAAACAAATGGGGAGAAAATCCATAAATTATTGAAATAGATTTCTCACCCTACGGGTTCGAAATGACAAAACTTTTAAAATTTAAACCAAAAAGAAATGACAAAGAAAGTAAAACTACATCACAGAGTGAAAAAATTTTATCACAGAAATCCGTTTAGGAAGTTTTATACATTAATTATTTTTTGACTAGTATTAGCGAATCTTTTCTGATTAATATTTGCAGGAAATGTTAGGACAAACACTGTATATGAGGATAATGCATGGTGATGATGATATGATAGAGCATATAATTGATACGACTCATGAAATCCAAGGAGTGAGAGACAATGACCATGTGAAGATTGATGGCATGTCCCAAGTAGATGAGAATGGCAAGATATAGTTATAGCCCGATGTAATCAGCCTGGTAATAGTTGTGATCCAAGTACAGATTTAAGCAATAGAGATAGCTACTGAAATTTGAATTATATATCAGAAAGCTGACTATGAACAGCATTTAGAAACTCTTTCTGAATGTCGGACAACGACTATTGGTCGTCTAGTCCGAAGCGTGGTGATGACAGCTACGCGTGGGTCTTGTACGGCAACGACTACGAGATCAGTCGGGGTGACTTCTTTCGTGCCTACAGCAGCTACCACGTTCGTTGTCTAAAGAATTCCATTTGAGAGGTGAGTGATACTTCAGCCTTAGATCTTACAACAAATAGCGATTTAGATTATGAACTGATATATAGTGGTAAGAAATATACAATAGCATGAAGTGATCTTGAAGGTACTTACTATTGGTGAGTAAATGAAAATACAGATATTGTAAGTTGGGATAGTCTTGGACATTGAGCATGATATGGAGCATGATATACAGAAGCATGTATATCATGAGATGAATGGAATACAGCGACACTTGGGACAAATGCAGATTGAGACTATGAACTAACATATGATGGAACTACATATACTATCGAGTCATGAGATCTAAATTGAACATATCAACGATGAATAAATACACCATATGTATCTCATCAATGAGCTGAACATAATAATGACTGGTGATGAAGCTGAGATATAGCATCAAATTGATACGACTCATGAAATCCAAGGAGTGAGAGACAATGACCATGTGAAGATTGATGGCATGTCCCAAGTAGATGAGAATGGCAAGATATAGCTATAGCCCGATGTAATCAGCCTGGTAATAGTTGTGATCCAAGTACAGATTTAAGCAATAGAGATAGTAACTGAAATTTGAATTATATATCAAAAAACTGACTATGAGCAGAATTCAGAACCTCTTTCTGAATGTCGTCCTACTACTATTGGTCGTCTAGTCCGTACCCTAATAGTGACACCAACGCGTTGAGATTGGTCGTCTACGACAACGACATCCATCCGAATAGCAACACCGCTCGTTCCGACAACAGCCACGTTCGTTGTCTAAAGAATTCCATTTGAGAGGTGAGTGATACTTCAGCCTTAGATCTTACAAGAAATAACGCTTGAGATTATGAACTTACTTATAATGGTAAGAAATACACAATAGCATGAAATGATTTAGAATGAACTTATCAACGATGAGGTAATGAATCACTAAAAGACTGAATAGAAAATAATAATGTATGGTGATGATGAAACGATAAAGTAGAAAATGATTACGATGCATGAAATCCAAGTAGTGAGAGACAATGACCATGTGGAGAGTGATATCATGTACCAAGTAGATGAGAACGGCACTCTATAGCAAATGCATGGTGCCATTTAAGTAGTAATGAATGTACAAGTTGTGATTTAAAACTTGCTGAACGATCAGAAAGTTATAAACTTACATATATTCATAGCGATTCGTATTCTTTGTGAGATGCTTTCAGGACAAATTTCTGAATGTCGGCCAGCGCCTATTGGTCGTCTAGTCCGAACCATAATGAAGACTACTACGCGTGGTACTTGTACGTTTACTACGACATCAATTCGAATAGCAACACCGCTCGTTCCGACAACTACCACGTTCGTTGTATAAAGGATACAGTTGAAGATGAATGAAATTGAGGTTGAGAAGAACCAGAAACAGATGCCTTAATTATCCCGACTACAGAAAATTATGAAGTACATGTATGATGAAATACATATGAAGATAAATTGCCATCTAGTATGACAGTAACAACAAATAATGTACAATATGTAGAAAATGAAACAGTATTATGAGAAGTAAGTGTAAACTTCTGATGAAATAGTAATGCGACATTTACAGAATTGATGCAAATAAAGATCCCAGTAGAATGAGCAACAAGAGCAGTGGTAAAAGTAAAACATGCATGATCAGAAGAATATAATTATGATTGATTAACTACAAATAGGAATACAAGCTGTAGTAATTGAAGACCTACGTCAAACCAGTATAATTGAACACCGATAAGCGTAGTAAATTGATATGTAAGTATCTATACATGTGAAGCATCAAGCTTCATAGCAATATGAGAGTGAGAAATATCGGCACAGATCAATCTATCAGTAATCAAATGAACACTTACAATCTGAACAGAGACATGAAACTTGAATCTATGAGAAGTAAATGTAAGTAATAATGCACAAACACTATCATGAAGTTTTGGAGCAAATAGCTTTTGGGTAGAGGATATGAAATGAGTAGAGAGTGGATACTATACTACGATATCAGTGACAGATTTAACATGAACAGTAGCAGGACATATGATATCTGCAGATAATGTATCACTCAAGACAGCATGAAATGAGCCAAGTAATATTTCATGAGCTACAGCAAGTGAAGCAAAAGTAATCTTTTGAGCGTGAATTACAACATGGCATAGTGGATCATGACAAGTAAATTATTTCCAGAGATTAAATACAGCTTCAGAAGATGCGTGAAGAGTATGAAAATGGTGAGATAATTTACAGATAAAAGTAAATATACCAGCGCATACACCATTTGATACATATAGATGAACAATCACATATACTTTGTATGATATGGATATGTAAGATAAGAAATATAAATAAAAAAAACTCCTGATTTTTGTTGGGAGTTTTTTCATAATTGTAAATTATAGTTGAAAGTAAATAATTAATAATTAAAAAGTAATAATTAATAATGGAGGATTTTTTTATTTTTAATTATTCATTCTTAATTCTTAATTATTCTATGAAATTTGGGATCACGAAGATAGAAAAAAAAGATTGGAAGTATTATTTGAATTTTTCAAATATACTTTTTGTAGTATTGTTGATTCTTTGTTTCACCTTTTTTGCTTTTTATTCAAATATTACAAATCTCCTTTTTTGAAAAAATAAGATAGATGTATTCAAAGAAGACTTAGGAAAAGTTGCGATGTATTTTCGAAGTATTGATGAATGAGTTTCAAATATGCTACTTACAAGTGATGATATAATCAAATCGTATCTGAGCGGAGATAATGTCTTAATTTCAAAAAAGCAAGAAATACAAGATTTATTGTGATATGTAGATCAAAATAAGTACCATTTGAGTAGTTTTGGTTTTGAAAGTTATGATTGATTTATCTCTCTTTTGTCAGATTTAAATGAGAATTGGAATGAGGTTTCAACTCTATTGTGAGAAAAATGAGAGTTTAATTATCTTGTAATATTGCAAAATACAAATGAAAAGAGGCCAAATTGATGATTTTTCTGATCTTTTGCATTTATTACTGTAAAAGATGGAAGACTTAAAAATTTGGAAATAATTGATTCATACTATCCAGATTATATTGCAGAAAATACTCGTTTAAGAGCTCCAGATCGAGCCTCTGCGTTTTTGCCAGATTTGAAAATATGATTCATAGCAGGGAATAAATTTGGTTTCTCAGATATAGACTGAAGTAATCTGAAATGGCTATATGAAAAAATGTTTAATGAAGATTATGATCAAAAGAAATTAGATACAATAATTAATCCATTATTAGCAGAAAAATTATTGCATAAATACATAAAATGAGTGATTTTTATCAGGTCTGATTTGATAGAATATCTGATACCATCATTTACTCAAAAAGCGCGAGAATGGCAATTTATAAATGCAAATGTAGATTTGATTAGGTGAGAAAATCGTGGAAATAAAAAGGAGACATATATCCAAGAAGTGACACAGTATTTTAGAGAGCACAGTTTGGAACTTTTTCAGAAAATAATAAATAATTATGATGAGATAATTGAAAGGAATTTCATAAATATCTATCTATCAAATGTTTCTGATAATTTACAAAATTTATTACTTGATCATTGACTAAAGACAGTTTATAATTCAGAAAATATTTATGCACGAGATATGAATGGAGCATTCAACAAAGTTGATTCTTTTGTAAAAAAGACTATTCAAATAATTGATTCTAATTGAAGTGTCATTTCTGAGACAGAAAATGATATTGTACCGGTTAAAGATTTGAAAAAGTGATCATATGGTTTGAAAATCTGTTATACATTAAATGTACCAAACTTTTATGTAAATTATATGCATGATCTGGAAAATAAATATTGAATAAAAATGACAAATAGAGAAGAATATATTTTAGCATTGAAGCCTGCTCAATATGAAGATAGTCCATATCCAAAACGGATGGAAAGCAAGTGAACTGTATACTTGCCATTGAATTATGAAATATGAAAAGTAGTTTGAGCACAATTAGAATCAAAAGGCTTTCAAGCACCATTTGCAAATTGATTGTATTACAAGATGCTTGTAAATGAAAACAACGATACAAAGTGTATTGAAATAAATTTTAATAATAAATAAACAAATAAGACTATGAAACATAAAAAAAGAAGTCATTTTATGACATGATTATTGTTGGTACTACCAGTATTTTTATTCATAATAATATTATGATGGGCTTTTAATAAATTATTATGATGGGCTGGAAAGATCGTTCAAATGCTGCCACAGTCATTTGTGTGATTGTTTTGAAAATCAGAAATATTAGTTCATATACTGTGTTTAGTATTATTGTTTTGAATTATTTGGCTTTTGGGATTTATAGTAAATTGGTGAAAAGTTGGTCAAAGAATAAAAAATGGTTTAACTTCAGTTATTTCCAGAGTACCAGTTTTGAGATCTTTATCCAAAATTACTAATCAAGTAGCCAACACACTAGAAACTTCAGATTCTTTCAAGAAAGTTGTTTTATTAAAGTTTCCTAACGAAAAGTCATGGTCTATATGATTCGTGACAGGAGAAAACACATGAATGTTTGATAAGGAATTGAAACAACATGATTTAGTTTCTATATTCATTCCTACCACTCCAAATCCAACGAACTGATTCTTGGTACTTTTGGAGCCAAAAGATTTCGTAGAAACAGAAATACCAGTTTCTACAGCATTATCATTTATAATTTCTATGTGAACAGCAGGAGCGGCAGAAGAGGTTTTGAAAAAAACCAACTTAGAGAAAAAATAGAAAAATCTTTCAAAATATAAAATAATCCAATACTTTTATAAATAGACCCCGGGTAAATCGCAAAAAACAGACTTATTAAAAATTTTAATTCAGTCTGTAAATCACTGATTACCTAGGATCAAATTTTTCTAAAAAAATTTCAAAAAAATCAAAATTTTTTCAAAAAAGTCTGAAATAGTAGGTAGTACCGGAAGAAAAAGGTGGTCTAAATTTTGACATACTTTTTTTTTTGACTATAATTATACTACTTTAGTTGTAAATTTTATATTATAATATTTAACAAAAATGGTAAAAAAAATACGAAGGACAAAAGAACAACAAGAATATAGAGATAATCTTGCTCATGATTTGAAAAAGTTAAGAAATTATGGGGATGCTTGAAAAGATCTCGCTCAAACATTGCTTGACAACAAAAAGGCTACAAAGAGATATCTCGAATCTTTAGGTGAAGGTAGAAGATTAAACAAAAAAGACTCTAAAAGAATATCAAATAAATTGGTTGAAGAAGATAATATAGAAATTCTTGTGGAAAATCTAGATAAATTTGAGTGATTAAATAAAGAGGTAGCAGATTATTTGGTTAATAAATTGACTAGATACAGCGGCACCCAGGATGAACACAGGATATGGTGGATGGCTGTTGCAAAAAATCTAGATAAATTTGAATGATTAGATTATAAAGAGATGGCAGAGTCATTCATTAAGGGACGCCAATTTGATATTTTAGTCGAATATTTAGATAAATTTGAATGATTAGACCCTAAAGAGATAGTAAATTATATGATTAATAACGGAAGAATAAGAACATTGGCATGTGATTTACATAAATTCAAGTGATTAAAGTGATTAGATAAAGAGATAGCAGAAAAATTGATTGAGGATAACGACGAGAGTGAGTTGGCAAGAAATTTAGATAAATTCGAATGATTAGATAAAGAGATAGCAGATAAATTGATTGAGGCATGAGAATTACGTAGAGTGTCTGAAAATCTAGATAAGTTTAAATGATTAGATCATAAAGAGATATTAAGAGAAATGGTTAGAAGAGAAAGATTATCGTCTGCATTCTCAGTACGTTCGCCACGAAATTTAAGTAAATTTAAGTGATTGGATAAAGAAATGGCAGATTATTTGATTAGCAATGGGTGTAAACTAGACTTGGAACTGAATCTAGGTGTATTTGATTGATTAGATAAAGAAATAGCAGAGAAGTTGAATATTAGATATGTAGTGGGTCACTTAGAAAAATTTGAGTGATTAGACCATAAAAAAATATTAGATAGATTGATTGAGGATGAATGTTGGGATATTTTGGCTAATAATTTAGAAAAATTTGAATGACTAGATCATAAAAGGGTAGCAGATGAGTTGATTAAGCACTGTGAGTGGCATACTTTAGTTGAAACCGTAGATAAATTCAAATGATTAGATAAAGAAATAGCTTGGGCAATAATTAGACACAGACAAACACATTTATTTGTAGAAAATATAGAAAAGTTTGAATGATTAGATAAAAAGATAGCAGAGAAATTAATAAAAGAGTGATATTGAGATGTGGTAGCTAAATATCCAGAAAAATTCTGACTTAAAAAAGAAAAATAATAATATCAAGAATACCAGCTAATGCTGGTATTTTTTTTATATAAAAATTTTTTAAATTTATCCTTCCAAAAACTTCTTTTTCCAATTACTCAAAAGTCTGTGGAGGTAGAAAATATTGTGTAATGACAAAATACTTCATCACAAAATTTCATTTTCTTTTAGAAGGTGATGAATATATGCTTTGCTATAATTTTGTAATCCCAGACACGTATCATCCAATGGAGTAAAATCTGATACAAATTTTGCATTATTCAGATTTACATTTCCATGGTCTGAAAAAGCAACTCCATGCCTTCCAAGTCTTGTAGCTAATACACAGTCAAACATATCTACTCAATTTTCAATTCAGTGTAAAAGATCTTCTGGAGTTCAAACTCACATAAGGTATCTTGGCTTGTTATTGGGTAATTTTGGTGCTGTAAATTCTACTATTTCACGGATTAATTCTTTACTTTCTCAGACACTTACTCATCAAATTGCGATTCCATCAGTAGCAAATTGAGATAAGTATTCGAGCGATTCCAATCTCAAATCTTTGTCCGTTCATCATTGCACTATTGGGAAAAGGACTCACCTTGTTTCGTCGTATTTTGGCATAAAATAATCATATGCTCTTTTTGCTCGTCTGTGTGTCATGTCTAGCTGCTTTTTGTACTCAGTTTTGCTGATCCCAGCAGGAGAACAAATATCTAGCATCATCATGATATCAGAACCGAAATTTGACTGAATGTCTACTACTTTTTCAGGGCTGAAGAAATGTTTTGATCAGTCGAAAGGAGAATAAAATCTTACTCAATCTTCAGTCAATTTGATATTTATTTTATGGCTATGATTATCGCGTTCTTTTTGATTTCCTAGTCCTAAACTAAATACTTGAAATCAACCACTATCTGTCAAAATCAATCAATCTCGATTTTCAAAAGTGTGAAGTCATCACGCTTTTTTTATCAATTCATCACCTGGGCGAAGGTATAGGTGGAATGTGTTTGCTAATATTAAATTAATTGGATCTAAATCTCACAAAAAACATTTATTTCTCAATAATTCCAAAAATATTCATTTGATGGTTGCTTTTGTTCAAACTGGCATAAAAATTGGAGTTGTGAGTTTCACTCAATTTAACTCTATTTCACCAACTCTTGCATTTCACTTTTGTTTGAGTATTTTAAAATTAAGTTTCGACATGTTGTAATTGATAATGTAATGAAATAATTTGTTGCATTATAATACAGATTCCATGTAAAAAAACAAATTATATTTATACTATATGCATAATCTATGTTGGAAAAAATAAAAAATGCTGTATTTGCAAAATACAAAAAGGAAGATATATTTTGAATTTTTCTTTCCGTTTTTGATGAAAATAATAAGCTACTTATGTCAAATGGATCTTTTTATACAGATAAGGTGCTAGATAATATTTTAGATACTTTGTATCATGGATTAGTAGAAAAGTACAAAAATATTGCATATATTGTAGTGGATATTATTACAGATGAAGAAGAAATAACTGATATATCAAAAATTAATGAAATTTCATTACAAGAATTTTGAATAGCAGTTATTGCTGGTGATAAATATTGAGTAATGCTTCCAAATACTGAATGAGTGACAAATGTGACTCAAGCAATTCAATTAATAAAACAAAAAGATTCTTTACAGTGAAATGCAAAGATTATAAAATTTCATACAGATAGAATTATTTGTAATTAAATAGGAATAAATATATTTTAAAAATGTCAAGCATAACTTTAGTTAGACTTGGCATTTTTTTGACATAGAAAAATTTACGATTATCATAGAAATAAGGAAAATTTTATATACCTAAAAATCGACCCATGTTAAGAGAAAAATTGAAACATTTTAAAACTATTAAGTTGAAAAGACATCATTATGTTTTGTGATGATTCTGAATTGCTGCAATTGTTGTGTTTGCAAGTATTTTCTGATTTCAGAATATATGAACACACGCCAAGAATGATTATTATGATCCTGATATAACAATACCTGGAGGTAATATATGTACTGTAATAAACGATACTCAAGTTGATGTAAATTGAACATGAGAAATAAATATTTATTGTAAACTTTGAGCATGTCATGAAGAATGAGAAGTAATACCAAATTCTATATTATGATGATATAATGAGAAAATAAATATAAGTAGTATGGGTAATGCAGTATGTCTAGCGGCATGTAGTAGTGAGAAGGAAACTAACTGCCTTGAAGCAAACAAGCTTTCTCAGCTACAATATGATAATATTTTCACATTTACTTTTCAGTGAATAAGTGCATGAACTAGTGATTTAAAGTTATTAGCAAATCAATTTGAATGAACTAACTGACGAAATTCTCAAGCAAATTGACAGCAAATAACAGTAAGATGAATGGATATAGCATCGTGAAAAAAATGATGTCGAATGGATATTTCAAACCCAAATATTCAAATAAATCAGGTATGAACAGCCACAATTTCATGTAAATGAACTTTAACAGAATCACCACAAGATCCAGAAAATCGTGTTATTGATTATAATTCAAGTATAATAGATTTGTCTAATTGAACATGTGGACGGAATGATGATATATATTATTGTAATTTCACATACACATGAAGGGGAAATGGAACGACTCAGTTTAATTTGCACGCAGGTTCAGTATTTAACAATGAAAATGAACTTACAGGATCTATTACAGTATGATCACCATCGACTAGTGTAAGTTGTAGTTGGCAAAGTGAAACCATAAAAGTCGATGAAGGTGATGAATGAACAATAGAATTAACTTGTACAACACCAAATCTTCCAAGTTTTGATGATATGCGAAGTATTATCACAATTATGGATGATACTGATGAAATAATAAAATCAGGAGATATTGATATAGATGACTCATATGAAGATAAAACAATATATCAATTATCATTTATTTGAAATAATAGTTGAAGTGTAGAATTACATATCAATTGAGTACTTGGACTCAAATGAGATAAATATTTATTCTCAGATAAAGACACAAAATGAACCATAATTGTAAATGGGAAATCTACACCATCATGAGGACCAAATTGTAGCATTCGGTGAGATTCACCTGTTAATTTAAACAATACATGAAAAATCACTGTAACATGTAAATGAAAAAAACTACGATATATTAGTGAAAAATTGAAAGCACAAACAGCATTAAATTATAGTTGAAATATTGAAGTAAAATCAGAACCAGAAGAAATAATACCAAGCGATTCATCAATAATAATAAAATATCAATTTAAATGAATAGCAAAGTGAACATGACATCTAAAATTAAATGCAAATATAATAACAGAAGAATGAACACCAAATTGAGAAATAGAATGAAATGAAATAGAAATAACAAACAATGTTAATGAAGTAAAATGCGAATGGCTAGATTGATGAAAGACAAGTATTGATGTATGAGAGATATGAAGTTTGGTACTAAGTTGTAATCTAGAAAACATACATTTAAAACCAGAATTATTACAAGTAGAAGACGGAACAAAATTAGGAATAACATATTTTATAAATACATGAAATGCAAATAATGATGGTTGGTACCACTACGAAGTAGAATACAAATGAAAAGAAGCTTGAGATACAAATCTTATAATTTGAGGGGAATATAGCAATGAATATACAATTCCAAATACAGAATCACCAACAATAACAATAAAAAAGAAAAAAATCGAGCCATTAAATTGTAGCATAATAGCAACATGAGACACTGTATATGTCGATGAAACAGGAAAAATTATTGTAACATGTGAAGCAACAAAAGGAATAAACACTGAATTACATTCGACAGATTTAGATTACGATGAATACATTATATACGTTCAACCAACAGCAAATAGACAATGAATTGAATCACCCTTTACTTATGAATTTGAATATACATGAAAAAATCCACCTCATACTCACCTAAAATTAAGAACAGGAGTATTAATAGATAGCACAACTGAACAAGCAAATAAAGAAGAAGAGTATAGTACTGGTATTTATGTAAATCAACAAGCACCAGCTGATCCAATCAAATGTGATATAATAGCAACATGAGATACTGTATATGTCAATGAAACAGGAAAAATCATTGTAACATGTGATTGAACAGGATATAGTGATTTAACAAACACATGACTAGATTATAGTTGAAACATAACTGTAAGTACTAACAGCGACAGACTAGAAGAGTCAAACAAAACAAAATATACATTCACATATACATGAGATATAGCATGACGAAGTCACCTAAAACTATTAAGAAATGCTATATGAAATACACAAAACTGATCAACACAAGCAGCATTTGAGACATGAATTAGAGTACTAGAAAATATTCCTGATTGTAATCCCAATTGGGATAACAATAAATTTATCACGCCAGAATTTTGGAAATTAGACCCAGCCCCTACAGATCCGCAAATAGCATGTGCATTGTATGGAAGTGGATGAGATGATCAGACAGCATATACAATGTGATGGGATTGATATCAATGATGAAAAAGTTGTCCATTATATTCACAAATGAATGTACGAAGCTGAACAAGTCTACCTACAACCTTACAACCAAACACTATTTACGTTTTAACAAGTACATGATTTTCAAGAAGCAATAAAATCAATTTGCCAAAATGTTCTGCGGTAATAAGCAACCAAATAAATTGAAAAGACACAACTATAAAAATAACTACAGATAACAATTGAATAGAAATAATGGGCGACAACCATTATTCAATTTTGGACAATATATCAATATACTGATACGGTTCAAACGAATGAATTTATATACAATGATCTTCAAACACATTAAATTTAGTCAAAGCATACAACCGAGAAGATTGAATTTTCATAGATTGAGGTTCATATAACGTATTAAACAACATACAGTCATACGGAAATGAAAAATGAATTCGTGTAAAAGCAAACAGAAATGCAATCAACAATACACAAATCTATAGGAATGATATGTGATTACATTTTGATAATTCTCAAAACAACATGACATATAATGTAGAAATATATCAAAACAAAACATGATTAAATGTATGAGAAACTAGCATAAACAATACATTTGAAGACATAGAATTATTTGAAAATAAATTAAATATCTATGTGCTATCATGATTAGAATCACAAAACTACGCAAAATGAACATTAAGACAAGGACCACTACCTATAACAAAATTTTATGATTTTGAAAACCAATCAGTAAACGAAAATACAAGATTAACATCAGTTGTATCATGATTTGATAGGATTTTATTACAATCAGATTTCGAGAGAAGTTATAAATTCCTATGTGAATGAGGTCGGACAACTTGATATACATACACATGAGAAAATCCAGTTGATTTTACATGAGAAGCACAAGGAAAATGTACATATGAACATAGAGGAAATTATCTTTCATGAGAAGATAATAATCATATAATAAATACATGATGGTGAAATGATAGAGTAATAGATACAAAAGAATTATTAAATACTACACAATGAGGTAATTTTTCATATACACGGTATGATTATCCAAATAATATGACAAATCCTAGATCAACAAATTGAAACTATTTAAATAGTTTCTTTAATGCAGAAATAGGAAATACACAAGTTAGCACAGAAACACAATCATATTCGTACTGATACAACATCAATCAACAAAAATCAACAAAATTACGAAATGGTGATGCATGATGACTGGTAAACAATAAATATTTCATATGATCTAACGTAGAGCGATACCAAATACAGGGACAATCCTACCAGCACACTAAAATACATTATACACTAACATGAAAATCTACAGATACAAACAAAATAAATAAATACAATATAATAACCAACTTATACACAGCTGTAAATCCAACAATATTATCATATATATGATCTACTCGGAGTAAAACAACCTGAGACCACACAAACCATCTTGAAAATATAGACATAAATACATCAGTAGAATTATACGTAAAGACATGAGATTTAACAAGTTATCCAGTAGTAGTACAAATGTACGGAGAAAATAGATCATCTCAACAACCAGTAAACGAAATAGAATATTTTGCTGAGCATAAATATGCTACAACACTAACTAGACAAGCACCAACTCTTTCAGTACAACCATGAAATATGTGTGTATACGAAGATAGAATAACAATGACTGGTACTCGAAATGGATATGAATATGACATGACATGATTTAATTTCAGTGATATAACAGTAGAACCAAACGCAACAAAAGTACCAGGCTCATTCAGTAAAATATGAACATGAAAATACATATGGCAAATTGATATAACAGAAAAAACATGAAAAATAATTGTATCAACAAACAGAGCTGAAGATATTTTAGAATTCCAAAATACACAATATTTTGAAAAAACATATTATAGAGATATCGAAGGTCCAGAAATTCATACTACATGATTTGAAATCAACGAATGTACAAGAAAAATCATAGATATAGATGCAAGCGATTACTGTGCATGAGTGACATGATATAAATTAGAATGAAATCTAGGAACAAGTAACTGGCAAACTAGTAGCATTTTCCGAATAAATGAAAACATAATTTGAAGAACATGATGAATAAAAACATGAATAATTTATGTGGCCGATAATTTCTGAAATACATGAGAAAAAATAATTACATGAATAATTAAAAATATACCACCTGAAATAACAAACGGACAAACACAAACAAATCCATATTTATACGGAACAATAAACTGAGATATTACAATATCACAGACAGATGTAATAGAAATGCTATGAGCTAATGAATGAGCTTGTTGAACAGATGATTTATCAATAGAATCAGTATCATGTGATGATAACGCTGAATGAACATTATTAGAAAACTGATGAATAAAAATACATCCAACAAATAATACAAATATAATATGTAGTGTCATAATAAAGGATAATGAAAATAGTACAAAAACTTGATACATAAAATTTACAGCAAACGATATACCAAGTAATACATATAATTGTCAACGAAGTGCCCCAGATCCACAAAGGATAAAAATAAATCAAGAATGAACAATTGAATTAACATGTGATTGAGTAAATTTCAACGATTTAACACAATCTCAAAGAAACAGCATAATAAACGCAATTAGCCTAGAGAATCCAAGCAAATTAAATTACACAGTAAATCAAAATACAATCAACATAACATACACATGAGCAGAAATATGAACAACAAAATTCCAATTTGCAGGTGTTCAATTAAACTGAAGTTTATCATTATGAAGTACTAACTCTGCTCCAATAACTGTATATAATGAAATTTATTCATGATGTACACGATGAACACCAACACAAAATCCAATTTGAACATGAGTACAAGCATATATTGATTTAATATGTGATAACTTCCAATATCATGCAGAAAACGCAAATACTATATGGAGCGTAATAAGTTATAGCGGAAACACAAATGCAATTTACACTTGATCTGCTCAATGGATAGAAAATTGAGTAAGATTTATTTACACATGACGTCAAGTATGAAATATCCAACTTTCAGCAAGCTGAGATTCAGAATGATATTTATATAATTCAAATGGACGATCACCAATAATTAAAGTAATAGACTATGAATCAAATAGACCAACATGTACAATCACAGGAACAGAAATGGTAACGGTATGACAAGCTGGAACAATTACAGTGTCATGTAATGGAGATTATTGAATAACAACAACACAATTAACAAATGCTGATTTAGATTATAGTGGAAATATATTAGTATCAAATCATTCTAATACTGTATGATGAACATCTAATACAAAAGTGTTTACATTTACATTTACATGAAATATAGCATGAGTTTCAAATCTTTGATTGAAGACATGAGCAGTAATGAATATTCCATGAATTGAAAATAGATACGTAGAATGAAATGATATTACAGTCCTTAGCGGTCATGATTGAATATTTATATGTCAATGGAAAGACCCAGAACCAGATGTGTTAGCAGGAAATTGAACATGAAAAATGTTATTAGATTGTGGAATATTATATACAATGAACATGTGAAATGCACTTTGAAATTTCTTACAAAGATCATGAGATGCTGTAACAGGAACACTAAGGCAAGTAGAATGAGAACAATACTTTAGTGTATTCTACACATGAGTCCAGGATTGATACACACAATTTGCCATAAGCTGAACAATTTGAAGTGTACACATTCAAACAGACAATACTTATCGATCAAAACCAATAAGAGTTATAAGTACAACACCAGGAATGCCAAGTTGTACAGCAGATGCATGTTTTTCATGAAGTATAAATGTATCATGTACACCAATAGAATGAATAACAATCCACTATACAACAGACGAAAGTAATCCAGATTGTGAAAGCGCAACATGGACAAATAATCAAACATTTAATGAAACAACAACATTAAAAGTAATAGCATGTAATGCAGTGGATATACCAAGTAATATATGAACATATACATATACAAAAGATGCTGCAGCACCAAGTACAACAGCAAATGGAGTACCAAGTTGATGGACATGAAACGATGTAACAATCACATTATCAGCAACAGGAAATAATTGATGTAACAGTAATAATACAACATATTATTGTGTAGCAAATAGCTGAAGTACATGTACACCAACTACACAATGAACAAATGTAAGTGTGCAATGTGCAGAAGGAAATGTATGTGAAAAAATTGTAAGATACTATAGTAAAGATTGATTAGGAAATGCAGAGACAGTTCACGAAACAAGTGTAATAAAGATAGATAAAGAGAATCCAAGTTGTTCAATTACGAAGAGCACAACGGCACCAACAAGTGGAAATATAACATTATCAGTAAGTGTAACAGAGACAAATCCAGATAAATATAGTTGGACATGATGGAATAATTTGGTAACAACAACATGAACATGGATAATGACAGGAAATGGAAATAAGACATTCTATGTACAAGATAAAGCATGAAATAGATGAACATGTAATACAACAGTAGATAATATTGATAAAGCAGCACCAACAGGATGAACATTTAATATTAACAATAACGCAGAATATACAACAACAACTAGCGTAACATTAAATACAACATGTCCTACAGATCCAGCATGATGAGTTCAAGTAGCATATGGAAATGATCATAATCCAACTAATTGGAAAACATGTAGTGCAGAAATGTCACATACATTAACAAACTGAGTATGAGTTAAGACAGTATATATGAGATTCAAAGACTCATTAGGAAATGTTTCAGAAGAGATTTCAGATGATATAGAATTAATAAATGAATGATCATTACATGTAAGTGCAAATAATGCATGAGTATGGAAAACAGGAGCATTTAACATTACATTATCAATAACAGCATGAGCACCAATAACATACTCAAATTATTCACGAACATGAGCAAGTGATTGTATTAACAGTGGAACAGCTTTCAATAATGGAGATACTATAACTTACTCAACAGAATGAGTTAAAACTCTATATCTATGTGCAAAAGACGAGGCAAATCAAACAGATACATGGTCATGAGTATATATGTTAGACACAACAAATCCAAGTTGTTCAATTAGTAATAGCACAACGGCACCAACAAGTGGAAATGTAACATTATCAGTAAGTGTAACAGAGACAAATCCAGATAAATATAGTTGGACATGATGGAGTAATTTGGTAACAACAACATGAACATGGACAATGACAGGAAACGGAAATAAGACATTCTATGTACAAGATAAAGCATGAAATAGATGAACATGTAATACAACAGTTGATAATATTGATAGGACTGCTCCAACAGGATGAACATTTAATATTAACAATAACGCAGAATATACAACAACAACTAGCGTAACATTAAATACAACATGTCCTACAGATCCAGCATGATGAGTTCAAGTAGCATATGGAAATGATCATAATCCAACTAATTGGAAAACATGTAGTGCAGAAATGTCACATACATTAACAAACTGAGTATGAGTTAAGACAGTATATATGAGATTCAAAGACTCATTAGGAAATGTTTCAGAAGAGATTTCAGATGATATAGAATTAATAAATGAATGATCATTACATGTAAGTGCAAATAATGCATGAGTATGGAAAACAGGAGCATTTAACATTACATTATCAATAACAGCATGAGCACCAATAACATACTCAAATTATTCACGAACATGAGCAAGTGATTGTATTAACAGTGGAACAGCTTTCAATAATGGAGATACTATAACTTACTCAACAGAATGAGTTAAAACTCTATATCTATGTGCAAAAGACGAGGCAAATCAAACAGATACATGGTCATGAGTATATATGTTAGACACAACAAATCCAAGTTGTTCAATTAGTAATAGCACAACAGCACCAACAAGTGGAAATATAACATTATCAGTAAGTGTAACAGAAGCGAATCCAGATAAATATAGTTGGACATGATGGAATAATTTGGTAACAACAACATGAACATGGATAATGACAGGAAATGGAAATAAGACATTCTATGTACAAGATAAAGCATGAAATAGATGAACATGTAATACAACAGTAGATAATATTGATAAAGCAGCACCAACAGGATGAACATTTAATATTAACAATAACGCAGAATATACAACAACAACTAGCGTAACATTAAATACAACATGTCCTACAGATCCAGCATGATGAGTTCAAGTAGCATATGGAAATGATCATA
>Ga0247608_10000568_pt1 | contig 58434 bp, 50 predicted proteins | sample 176DNAGHGlowgp2_FD_193490 | JGI IMG/M metagenome (GOLD analysis project Ga0247608, IMG submission 193490) | Sheep rumen microbial communities from Palmerston North, Manawatu-Wanganui, New Zealand - 1766 DNA GHGlow gp2 | ecosystem: Host-associated > Mammals > Digestive system > Stomach > Rumen ... | reverse complement strand
GTTTCTTTATTGATTCTATTGAAGTACCTTGCAATTCGATAACAAGTTTTAATAAATATGCTTGGGAATTTATTGGATCATTATTTAATACAGTCTCCAAAAGTTCATCTGCCTTAGAATAAGATTTATCTGAAATGAGAATTTCAGCCCTTGTTAATAAGGCATCAATGTTGACGTTGGTTTGAATTATTTTCGTTTCCTTTTTTTCGATAGGCTCATTTCTGCCCATAATTTTATCTATTCCACGATTCAAATCTTGCATAAATCCCAATTTACTTAAATCTTGAGCTTGGAATGCTAAAAATTCTTCAGGCATATCATATGCGTTCATATCTCTAAAACAAGGAATCAAATAATGATCTGGCCTTGTTTGCATTAAACTAATAAATCTAGACCACTCATTTTTGACCCGCATCGCATTAAAATATTCTTTTTTGGTGCCTATGACCAACATTATTTTTGCACTATTTAATGCAGCAAAAATGTAAGGTTCAAACATATTTCCAAGTTTATTTTCTAAAGTAATTCTAGAAAAGAAAACTTTATAACCTTTTTCGGTTAAATTTGAATAGATTTCTTGGGCCATAACTGAATCAGGTGTTCTTTTGCCAACTTCATCTGTTTCTTTATAGCAAATAAAAATATCAAAAGGTTTTTCTTTCTGAGAAATAGAAAGAATATTCTTTTGAATGTTTGCAATTTCTTTAGCTTCTACTTCATATTGTTCTCTAGCAACTACATCAGCATATGCTAAGGTATTCAAATAATCTTGGTCTTTAAGTATAGATTCAAAAGACATTCTATGAATTGTTGGCACTTTCTTTTTTGTCTTCAAATCGTCAACATATTCAATTCCATATTTACATAAAGTTAATCCCCAATAAGCTTCTGGTTCATTTGGAAAAATAGAAAGAATTGTTTGATAAGACGATAAAGCTTTATCAAAATCACAATTTGTACGTAATATATTAGCACGATTAAAAAGGTTTTCTTTTCTTTCGTCATCAGCATTAGCTACAGTTTGCTTAGAACCACAAAAAGAGCAAGTTACAACAGTTTTTCCTTTTTCAACGTCAAGTGGAGCACTACACATTTTACATTTATAACAAGCCATAATTTTTATTTCCCATGTTTACATAATGCATTTCGAATCAATAATTTCTTCTTTGTTACTTCTATTAATTCTCTAGCTTGTTCTTCTGAGCCTTTTTCAATTGAAGAAGATAATTTTTCACAAAGTGTATTTAATTCTTCTTCGCTTTCAACAGTTTTCTCATTTGTGATAGGATCCGATCCTAAAGCTAATTCAAGTAAATCAATTAACTCTTTTTCGATATTTTTATTATTATTTATAGAAATAATGTTTTTCAACTTCACTCTATAATCATCCATAAAACTTGTGTTAGCATTAATGCTTTTATATTCTTTTACTCTATTTTTAAAATAGAATCCGATTGAAATTTGAACAATAAAATAAGCTATCATAACGGATTCTACTAAAACAACAACCCAAAAATCTAACCCAATAAATGCGTTACAAAGATAAAACATTGTTGTAATTATTAATTGTGTGACTAAAGCCACATAACCAAAATAAATAATTGGCAATCCTAATATTCTTTGGTTTCGATTTTCTTCAGAACATAATTGTTTCGCAATTAATATTCCTTCTCCTATAATTACGAATTCGCCCAAAACATAAGAAGCAAGAAAAGCAATCTTATTAATTTTTGCAAAAGGTATAACAAAAGAAACAACGTTAAACAAAATAACAAGAACAATTGTAATAACTACAATACTTCTAAAGCCGCTTTTATTTGATTTCATCAGATCTACTCCTTCTTGCTCCCGCATTCGGCACAAAACTTCCCAACATTTCTTTTATAACCACATTTTGGACATTCCCAATATGATGAATCGATTAATTTTCTTTCACCACAATTTTCACAAAAATTGCCTAAATTTTCACATCCACAACTTGGGCATTTCCATTTGTTATTTGGGACTCTTTTTTCTCCACAGTTAGCACAAAAATTATTTCTATTCTTTTTATAACCACATTTTAGACATTCCCATTCTTCATTTTTGGAAGAATCGTTATTATTCATATCTTTTAATGTATTACTCATTGCGCCTACTGTTTCTTTAGCTACTGCTACGCCAACTCCTAAGCCGATTCCAGTTTTAATAATTTCACTTGTTACGCCACCAGCACTGGTACCAGAACTTTCATTAGAGGCTGCAGCTACACCGACCTCTTTAGCAACTTCCATTCCATAGTTTCCGCCCTTAGCATGTAAGACTTTAGCTTCTGCCATTCCTTTTGTCTCAATTTCAACAGCCTCAGCTTCAGCAATTATTTTTCTAGCTTCTGATTCAGCGACAGCATCGCCTTTTGCAACCGTTAATTTAAGCGCCGCTTCAGCCTCAGCTCTTTTTGTTCCAGCTTGTGCTTCAGCTTCTTTAATTCTTTGCTCTTGAATCTTTAAAAATCTATCAGCATGTTGCTGTTTCATTCTTTTAAAATTTGGATCATCATCTGGAGTACTAATATTTGTAACAAAAAACTCAGTCAACATTAATCCGTAAGTTTCAAACGATCCATTTAATTGATTTCTAATGTATTCACTTATCTCATCTAAGTGTTCATCAATTTCTAAAATATCTATATTATTCTCTCTTATTACTTTAGGTAAAAATGACTTCACTTTTGTCATTACCAAAGCTCTAAATTTTCCAGAAACAGAATTTATTGAATATCCACTACTTCCTAATATATCTTCTTTCTTTAAACCCAATTCTGTTCCAACTAGTTTCAAAAGAACTTTACCAGAATCTTTCACTTTAATATTGAATTCCCCAAAAGCTCCAAGTTCTAAATGCAGTCCTGATACTGGATCATACATCCTAATTTTTGAATCAGTTCCCCATCTAATTGCCATTATTGTTGCTAAATTAACAAAATATACTTCGGCATGAAATTGTGAAGGACCTCCTGCAATTCTTTTAAAAAATGATTTCATTAGCGGCAATGATTCAGTGTCAAGTGTATATTTCCCAGCACCAAATCTATCCATCGCCTTCCCATCTCTAAAAAATATAGCCTCTTGAGACTCATGAACAATTAGTTGAGAGCCACTATTGAAATCTTCAACAGGATGTTTATAAACAAATGTGGCATTACTTCCTTCATATTTAATTACATCTATAAATGCCATAAAAGACTCCTTTATTAAAATAATTTTTAAAATATTAAAAGGTATTTACTACATTTATATTACTGCTGCTTTTTAAATTAACTTCACAAAGTGAATTGTCTTATTAAAAATAAACAAATTGTTTATTGACTACTTTTCAGTTTGTTTCTTCTATAATGAGGAATTTCTAAAATATCATCAGCTGAAACTTCAAATAAAACACATAATTTTTTAAGTATTTCTAATGAAGGTTCAACTCTATTATTTTCATATCTCGATATTGCTTGAGGAGTACAAAATAAAAAAGTAGCCACTTCTTGCTGCGATAGTTTTTTCTTGTGTCTTGCTTTTTTAAGATTCTCTCCAACGCTCATATTATTCTTATTTTAAGTTATGGTTTTACTTAGAATATTTTTGTTGAAAAAAAGCGCTAGCAAATAACAACAATTTGTTTATTGACTACTTCTAAATTTAAAGGTTAAAAAAGCATAAAAAATAGCATTATCTGCAAATTATAAACAATAAATATTAATTGAATTTTTGTTTATATCTTGCCGATAAAATTAATGTTTAAAGCTTTCCTCTTCTAAAATGAGGAATATCAATTATATCGTCTGCGGAAACTTCATAAATGATGCACATTCTTTGAAGCGTTTGCATATTAGGTTCGATTTTATTTGTTTCATATCTTGAAATAGCTTGAGGTGTGCAATATAAAAGATCAGCTACTTCTTCTTGAGTTAGCTTTTTCCTTTTTCTTGCCTTTTTTAATCTCTCGCCTACATTCATAATTGTTTGATCAATTAAATAGTAGGAAAAATAAACAAAAACGATTAATTTCTAAATTTTACATTTGGTAAAAATCAATAAAATTCAATGTAAAAATATAGAAAACTGAAGTAAAATTAAATTGATTATGATGTTAGGTAGTTTCATTAGCAAAAGAAGAAAGCAATTAAACATTTCACAATCTAAATTTAGTGAATTAACTAATTATTCTTTGAGCGCGATTTCAAAGATTGAAAATAATATTACAATGCCTTCACTTTCTTCTATTTCTTTAATTGCTGATGCACTTAAAATTAGCGTTGTAGATCTACTTCTTCTTAATGAAACGCCTTTAAACACAACAATTAAAAACAAACCAGTTGATGTAAATATAGTTGAAAAGAATTTTAAGACTATAAGAATTAATAAAAACTATTCACAAAAAGATTTTGCAGAATTAATTGGAGTTTCTCGTCCTACTTTAGCAAAAATAGAAGCTTGTGAAACCTCACCAAGTATTGATGCAGTTATGAAAGTGTCTACTGCTTTTGATATCTCTTTAAATGAACTTCTCTATTCTAATCTATCAAATTTAGTTTCTGCTCCTGTAAAGGCTGAAAAAATAGTTGTTCAAGAACAACAAAGAAAAATAGCGTTCAATAAAAACTTATTTGCAAGTACAGTTTTATTTTTTGCTGCTATTGCAATGTGTTCATTACCTTTTCTAGAAAACATAAAATTATCGCTTAAAGATAACGAACCTACTTATATTGGGATTGATGATACGCCAAATGAACCAGGAGAAAACGAAACTCCTACAAGCACAGGAGGAAATGAAACTCCTGAAACTCCATCTCAAAATGATACTCCAGATAGACCTGGAGAAACAACTACTCCTAGTACTCCTACAACCACTACAGATACACCAGTAATTGATCAGGAAGATAATTATTTCTATTTAGGTTCTTATCCTCAAAAATTAGTCACCAATAAAACAATTATAGATGTTTTAGATATTACCCTAGATGATTCTCCTTCAAAACTTAGTGAAGGATGGTCAAGTTATGAAAAATATTTTTCATCTAAAAAAACAGATTACATATTATATAAAGATATAGAATTTAATAATGAAAAATATAGAGCTATCTATATAACCAAAAATCGTCAATCATCGGCTCAAGACATGACTGGAGTTTCTGAACAAGCTAAAAATGGATATTTTACTAATAAAATCTATTATTTTAAGTTTGAACCTTTAAGATGGAAAATTTTAGAAACAAATGAAAATAGCTATTTAGCAATATGCGATTTAATAATAGATGCAAGCGAATTAAATAGAACTTTAAACGATCAAATCGTTAATGGAAATAGAATTTATTCGAATAATTTTGCTTATTCAACATACAAAAACGAAGAGTTAAATGGCCGAGTATATAATTGGATTTTTAATGATAGCGAAAAAGACTTAATCCTAGATTCATATTGTGATGATACAACAAGTAGATTATTTAAAAATAACGATGATACAATGTATAAATCAAAATTATTTTTAGCTAGTCTAGATGAAGGCGATAAATATAATTTAAGAAATGGCGTAAATTATACTGACTATGCTGTTTCTCAAGGCATAAGTACTACAAGCAAGGTTTGGTGGTCTAGAACTGCTGATTATAAAAATTATTACGGCGATAATCACCCATTTTGTCATATATTCTTAAATGACGACACAAATACCCAATGGGTAACTGATACAGAATATGGCATTCGCCCAATGGCTAATTTTAAAATTACTGTAACTACTTCAAATACTTAATAAAAATATTATTTAATATTTAGATCATTTGATTTCATTAACTAAGTCTAAAAATATTTCTTTTTTAAATAAAGGCAAAAATCTTGAATCACTTTTAATAAATGGGCACACATCTTTTAAAACCAAAGAAAAATCCACTTCATTAAATTTTGCTTTTAATAATTCCTTTAATTCTTCTTTATTAATCGATTTCATTTCTAAACCATTAGCAAGAAATTCATAATTAGGAACTACTTCATTAGTAATATAAAATAGAAAATCAAAATAATCTCTTCCCTTAACTCTGTTTTTCCAATTTCTTTTTAATAAAGCTACTAATTTTGAAGAAAAAAGAGTAGATAAATCAAAAGTTAAAGCTTTGAAATATGAAGGAAAAAGAATAGTTTTATATTCAAGGTTAAATCCTTTTATAATTTTAGTTTCCACTTCTACTTTAATTGAAATATTTTCATCTTTATTCACACTATAATCTTCTTCAAAGCAAAGTTTTATTGCATCGAATAAATTGAATTTTATGTATCCCGTAATAACGCTTGAATCCATATTCTTATCTTTTATATTCATCGTAGCATTGAAACCAAAACTTCTTAATTCATTTAATCCGTAAGACAAATAATTCTCAAACTTAAAACCATTGTTTTCCTTAATTAAAATTAAATCTATATCTTCAGAAAATCTATCAAGATTATGCAAAATTCTTAATGATGTATCGCCATAAAAAGCTGCATAATCAAATATTTTGCCTCTAGTAAGTCCAGACAAAATTATCTTTTGAGATATTTCTCTAAATGCATTTTTAATGTCTTCTAAGTTTTTAACATTATATTTATTCATTTCTTGAATCAATGCATCATTTAACATATTTATCTCTCCTTAAAAACTTAATTAAGAATTTAGTATTAGTTGAATTGTATAGTTCTGCTATTTTGACTAAAAGAGACATATCTAAATTTTCAAACTCTTCTTCATTTAATCTTAAATCTTCAAATAATAATGCTTTAAATTCCTTGATGGAGTTAATTGGTGAATATTCATAAAGCAAATCACAAAGAGCTTTTTCTTTTTTTGCAATATAATAGCAATATCCATTTTCATTTATTCGGTCAACAGCATAAGGATAAACACTTTCTGGAACATCTTTATACACAAAAGTACCAAAAGTATTTTTAAATATTTTGCTTTTATGTTTATTTAATGTTGCGCAAGTAATTGAATAAACTCTTTCTGGAATTAATCCATATAATGATAAAACACTTTGAAATGAAATATATGATGGTCCATATAAAATATTAGTTAAATAAAAAGGATTGACACTATCGTTTGTTTCATAAATTCCTTTTTTAATTTTAAATAGTTTGCCTTCTTTAACTAATCTATTTATTTTTGTATTGAAGTTAGAATAATTTGTTAATTCTAGTTTCAATTCATTTGTTGTTTTTATCATATTTGCTCCTCTAACTATCATAATATAGTAGTTGCTGGAGCAAATCAATATATTTATTAATCCTTGGTTTCTATTTTTCTTTTAAGAAATTATTCAAATATATGAGTTAAAAACATTAAATTCAATCTTTATTATCTCGAATTATCTTCTCGATAGATTTATATTCGTATTCAATTTTAAAAAGATTATCTAAATCATCATACAAGCGAAGCGCTAAAGCTAATTTTATTAATGAAGAAAAAGATATTTCTCCACTTTCTTCAAATCTTCTAACTGACGCATATGATACACCAGAAATAACAGATAATCTTTTTTGTGTTATCTTTCTACTTTTTCTAATTTTAACAAAACGATCAACGATTTCTTTTTGTTTTTCATCATATGTTAAAAATTGTAATGCTACTTCTTCCATATGCTAATATTTTAGCACTTTTAACTAAGTTTTAGAAAATATTGTTAATATATTAGCAATTTGATGAAAGAGTATAAATTGAATTTATTTTTCGCCTTTTTAAATTATAAAGTGCATTTTAAATTTCAATTAGCCAAAGCAGTTTTGATTATATTTAGTTCCTGAATAATTACATTAAAATCTGCAGTTTTAAAAAATTACTAATTTAATTCTGTGATTAGCAAAACTTGACTGTTCAGTTAACAAGAGAGCTATCAAGTAAAAATTTTTCGATTCCTATATATAGAATTCCATTCTCATCTCTCCACGGAATTATATCTTCTCTTACAACTACTATCTTTTGATATGAGTCATGTATTTTTTTAAAGCCTCTAATTTCTTGATTTCTTTTTTCGGCATCAGGAATAGCATAAGCTGATTGAATATAAAATCTATTAAACCCTTTGTTACAGATAAAATCGATTTCTAAAAAAGTTCTTTCCCTTTTCCCTTCTGCATTATTATAAAAATGCTCAATAATCCCAATATCAACATTAAATCCACGTATAATAAGTTCATTATAAATAACACTTTCCATTATATGAGTTAAGTCTTGTTCTTTAAAATCAAGTCGAGCATTTCGCAAACCTATATCTTCAAAATAATATTTTGCAGGAGAATCTATATAACCTTTTCCGTTAATTTCAAATCTTCTTGCTTTTCTAATTAAGAACGAGTCTTCAAAATAATTTATATATCTAAAAATAGTGTTAGTTGAAATATTTTGTTTTGTTTTTGATTTATAAGTATTCGATAGTTTTGTAGGACTTGTCAAAGAACCGACCGATGAAGCTAAAATATCTAAAATCTCTCCTAAAACTAAAGAATCTTTTTTAACACCATTTCTTTCAATTACATCACTGATATACACTTTTTCTAATAGTCTTTTTAAATATTCGCTTTTTTCTTCTTCACTAGTCAAATTCAAAAGATAAGGCATACCTCCAAACATAGTATATTGATTCCAGGCATTTTGCTTATCACCTTTATAAGCTTCAAAGAACTCTTCATAAGAAAGAGGGTGTACCATAACCACATCTCCTCTACCTCTAAATTCGGTTGCTATGTCACTTGAAAGCATCTTAGAATTTGATTCTGTAACATAAACATCAAGGTTTTCATAACTATTTAATTCATTTAGAACTTCATAAATTCCGATTTTAGAATTAACACCTTCTACATTTATATATTCAATCATTTGAATTTCATCAATAAATAGATAAAATTTTTCTTTTTTACTATATATGTATTCTTTCACATATTCGCATAAAGTGTTTGGATTTCTCAGTTTTATATTAATACGTTCATCAAGCTTAATTTTAATGATGTTTTCATCGCTTACACCTTCTTCAAGTAAATGGTCATAAAAAAGATTGAATAGTAAAACAGATTTTCCACATCTTCTAATACCTGTAATGATCTTTACCATCCCATTCCGTTTTTTAGAAATCAATTTATTTAAATATTTTTTACGAATGTACATATTAGACCTCCACTTTAAAACAAATACAATATATTTATAATCTTTTTATAAATATTATTTCAATAATTCAAGTGAATTTTTTTGTAATTTTGCACACTTTTATTCACTAGAATTTGACTTTTTGCATATTCTAGTGAATTTTTTTGTGATTTTGCACACTTATATTCACTATGAATTTGAAAAATCACTGTTTCTTTTTTTTATTCAAGTAATAAAATTACAAATTAAAAAAGGTGAAACAGATTTCATCCAGCTTTTAAAAAAATATAAATATTTATAATCAAATAAATGTTTTTATGTGATATATCCCATAAATCAATATTTCAAAGTATGGAAATTTAACTCATCAAAATGCCAAGAATTTGCTTTTTTAACTTCACTATATTGATATAAAGAAACATTACTTAATAGTTCTACTTCTTCGCTTAGCGCTAATTATGTTCCCAGTTATAAATTACTTGCTTATTGTAACCAAGTTTTTCTACAATAAAACTTTGAGAAAGATTTAGTTCTTCTCTTCTCTTTTTAAAGAAACTCCAAAAAATTATTTTATATTACAAGCAGCTGCATAAGCTGTTGAAAGAGCGATTTGAAGACTATATCCACCAGTAAATGCATCAACATCAATAATTTCACCAATAAAATATAATCCAGGAACAAGTTTGGATTCTAATGTTTTTTGATTTAATTCATTAACATCAACACCACCACTTGTAACAACTGCTTTTTCAATATCTTCAAGTCCATCAAATGTGAGATGGAAATGTTTTAAAGAATCTATTAATTCTAATCTTTCTTTTTTAGAGAAAGAATTTAACTTTTTATCAACATCAAAATTTGTATTTTCAATAAAGAATTCTCTCATTTCTTTTGGAAGCAAAGTTGATAAAAGATGCTTAACATCTTCATTAGGAGTTTTTTCAATTTCTCGCAAAATTCTATTACTAAGTTTTTCATTATCTAAGGCTGGTTTAAAATCTAAAACAAGTTCGACTTCATCAAATCTATTAATTAAAGAAGATAAAGTTAAAGTAATTGGTCCTGTGATTTCTCCAGGTAAAAATTCTAAATCACCAAAGACTTTTCTAGAAAAATATTGGGTTTTTGCAAGGATTTCGACATTTTTAAGTGTAAAACCAATCATTTCTTTATGAATTCTTTCTTTAATTTTTATAGGACAAAGTGCTGGTTTTAAATCAATAATTTTATGCCCAAAATTTTTAGCAAATTTATATCCATCACCTAAACTTCCAGTTAATGGATATGATTTTCCACCTGTTGCTATAACAAGTAAATCACTTTTATAAACATTATCTTTAGTCTTAACTACAAATTCATTTTGATCTTTATAGCAGCTTATAACTTTCTCATTGTATTTAAAAATTACTCCAGCTTTTTTAGCTTCATTAACTAATGTATTTATAATACTTTGAGCTTTATCTGATTGAGGAAAAACACGGTCTCCTCTTTCTACTTTTAAAGGACAACCATGACTTTCAAAAAATTCCATAGTATCTTGAGGAGTAAATTGATTTAAAGATGAATATAAAAATTTTGGATTTCTTACTACATGATTTATAAATTCATTTACTGGTTTATTGTTTGTTATATTACATCTTCCTTTACCAGTGATTGCTAATTTCTTTCCCGCTTTAAAATTAGAATCTAAAAGAATCACTTCAGCACCTCTTCTAGATGCATTAAGTGAATAAAATAGTCCTGCTGCTCCAGCTCCTATACAAATAACTTTCATATTATTTATTATATATTGTCGCTTAAACATTTAAAAATATTTCTTCTATACTAATTTATTTCTGTTTTTTAAATAAAAAACCCGAAATCCAAATTCGAAAATCAATATTTAAATTTACAAAATATATGATTTTTGCAGGGTTTTCGAGTTAAATTTATAAAATTTAATCAGTCTTTTGTTTTAATTATTTCGATTTCTTTTAGGTAATTTAGCATTGCTTTGTTGTCATGACCAATACTTTCTAGATGGGCAATAATTTTATCAATTTGCTCTAAGTTGAATGGATGATCAGAATATTCGACAAATATTTTTTCATTTTCTGTTTTGTTTGCATTTGCTGTTTCTAAAAGCAATTCTTCATATAATTTTTCACCAGGTCTTAAACCAGTAATTTCAATATCAATGTCTTTTCCAAGCTCAAGTCCTGAAAGTTTGATTAAGTTTTTAGCTAGATCAATAATCTTAACTGGTTCACCCATATCAAGGATGAATTTTTCTCCACCATTTGCATAAGCTCCAGATTCAATAACAAGCCCACATGCTTCAGGAATTGTCATAAAGAAACGAGTAATTTTTTCACTAGTAACGGTGACTGGTCCTCCATTTTTAATTTGCTTTTTAAATAAAGGAATTACTGAGCCATGACTTCCTAAAACGTTACCAAATCTGACCATCGAATATTTTGTGTGTTCGCTTTTTGCATTCCGCGCTTCAACTACCATTTCACAAAATCTCTTTGAAGCACCCATGACGTTTGTAGGCCTAACAGCTTTATCAGTTGAAATTAAAACCATCTTAGTTGCTTCATATTTATCGGCCATTTTTGCAACATTATATGTGCCTTTGATATTGTTTTTAATTGTTTCAAAAGGGGAATCTTCCATTAATGGAACGTGTTTATGAGCAGCTGCGTGGAATACAATATCAGGTTTATAAGTTGAAAATACTTCTTCTAATCTAGCTTCATCTCTAACTGAACCAATTAGAGCAATATAGTGAGGTTTATCTTCAACATTTCTATATTTCATATCAAGTTCAGTTTTGAGTTCATAAGTTGTATTTTCATAAATATCAAAAATAATAACAAGGTGAGGATGATATTCTAAAACTTGTCTAACAATTTCTGAACCAATAGAGCCACCTCCACCAGTAACTAAAACAGTCTTGTTATTAATAAAATCATTTAATTTATCTTTATCAAGCTCTACTTGTTCTCTTCCAAGTAAATCTGCAATATCAACCTTTTTAATGCCACTAAATAAATCTTTTTTAAGGTATTTTTCTTTATTAGGAGCAATTTCAACTTCTATATCCTTATAATTAATGTTATTTAAAATATCTTTAATTTTTTCTCTACCGGCTGAAGGCATTGCAACAATTACATGTTTTGCATTTCTTTCTTTAATAATCTTATTAATATTTTCAATTGGTCCATAAACTCTTACACCATTAAGCTCTCTACCGATTTTTTCATTAGAATCATCAATAAAACCAACAACTTTATATTGAAGAGATTTATCTTCACCAATTTCTCTTAAAATCATTGAACCAGCATCACCTGCTCCAACAATTAAAGTTCTTTCTTGATTTTTATTTGCTTCAACACCTCTCATTTTAAGGTTGTAATATCTGTCATAAACTAACCACATTAAAAGTCTTGAACCAAGAAGATAAACAACATCAAATCCAGTAGAAATAATAGCTACTAAATATGTAAATTGAATCTTTTCATCAAAGAAAGGCGTAAATGAAACTGCAAATAAGCAAGCATCGATCATGAAGGTAAAAACAGCCACCTTCATATTATTTTTTCTTGTTGAATATCTCCATAACATTCTATAAGTTCCAAGAGCCATATGAAAAAGAACTTTAAAAACTGAAATAAGAGCAATTCCAAAATAAAATGTTTTTCCTAAGTTTGCCCAGGTAAATTCTTCAAGTAATAAATTTGAAAAAAGAATGATAAGGAAGAAGAAAACTACATCAACAAAAGGAACGACAATATAATTAAATAATTTTTCTTTACTCATATTATTCTACCGTGACACTCTTAGCTAAATTTCTTGGTTTATCAACATCAAATCCTTTAGCAGCTGAAACGTAATAACTTAAAAGTTGTAAAGGAATAATTGCAAGTGATGCAGCAAAATGTTCATCGATTTGTGGGACATAACTTACAAAATCAAGTGTATCTTCTGCTTGATAATTTCCATAAGTTGTAACTCCCATTAAATAAGCTCCTCTTGCTTTACATTCAACAAGATTTGATAAAGTTTTTTCTAAAATTTCATTTTGAGTTAAAACTCCAATAACAAGGGTTCCATCTTCAATCAAAGAAATTGTTCCATGTTTTAATTCACCAGCTGCATAAGCTTCTGAGTGAATATAAGAAATTTCTTTTAATTTTAAAGAACCTTCAAGACAGATTGCATAATCGATTCCTCTACCAATAAAATAGACGTCTTTTAAGTTAATTATTTTAGAAGCAAGCCATTGAATTTTTCCTGGATTTGTAATAATTTGTTGGATTTTTGCAGGGATTGTGTTCAATTCCTCGATATATTTTGTATCATCTAAACCTTGTTTAACACTTGCAAAACGTAAAGCCAGACAATATAAAGCGATAAGTTGAGCGCTATATGCTTTAGTTGTTGCAACAGCAATTTCTGGTCCAGCAAGTGTGTATAAAACGTGATCTGCTTCTCTAGCAATTGATGAACCTTGAACATTAACAATTGCTAATGTTTTAATACCATTTTCCTTAGCAAGTCTTAAAGCAGCTAAAGTATCAGCAGTTTCACCACTTTGAGAAATAACAATAATAAGTTGATCTTTATGTAAAAGTGGTTTTCTATATCTAAATTCACTAGCAAGTTCACATCTTACTGGAATTTTTACTAAATCTTCAAAAACATATTGATTTACCATTGCAGTATGCCAAGCTGAGCCACATGCAACGCAGGTTATAGAATTTATTCCCTTAATTTCTTCATCAGTTAAACCACAATTGCTTAAATCAACATGGCCATTTTTAACTAAAGAGTTTAATGTGTTTTGAACAGTTTCTGGTTGTTCGTGGATTTCTTTCATCATAAAATGCTCATATCCGCCTTTTTCAGCAGCTGAAACATCCCATTCGATTCTCTTGGTTTGCTTTTTGACTTCATCACCACTTAAATTGTAGAAATGAACTTCTCCGCCTCTAATACAACCGATTTCAAGATTATCAATATAATAAACATCTCTTGTATATTTTAAGATTGCAGGAACATCACTTGCGATAAATCCTTCATCTTTATTAACGCCTACGATAATTGGTGAGTCTTTTCTCGCTACCCAAATTTCACCTGGATAATCCTTAAACATTACTTCAAGTGCATAGCTTCCTCTGACTCTAACCATAGTTTTAGCAATAGCATCAACTGGTGTATGGAAATATTTTTTATAGTAATAATCGATAAGTTTAATTAAAACTTCTGAGTCAGTATCTGAATAAAATTCATAACCTTTACTTTCAAGTTTTAATTTTAATTCGGTGTAGTTTTCAATAATGCCATTGTGAACACCAACTACATTTCCTTCAACTAAACCGCTTCCAGAAACTTTAGCATTTCCTGAAACGTGAGGGTGCGCATTACGTTTTGATGGTTCGCCATGAGTTGCCCATCTTGTATGTCCAATTCCACAATCTCCTTTTAATGCTTTCCCGCCATTTGTCATTTCAAAAAGATTCGATAATTTTCCTTTTTCTTTAACAACAACTGGGTCACCGTTTCCACTTCTAACTGCAATACCTGCCGAGTCATAGCCTCTGTACTCAAGCTTTGCTAATCCATCAAGAATAATTGGAGCAGCTTGCTTTTTGCCAATGTAACCTACAATTCCACACATAATAATTCCTCATTTCTTGTTATTACTTTTTCTTAATAACGTTCTTTTGATTTTTATAAATCGTGTTTGATTCAATCACTCCTCTAACACTTGATAAAGGATAAATTGATGTATTTTTCCCAATAATTGTTCCTGGATTTAAAACTGAATTACATCCAATTTCAGAATAATCACCAACTATTGTTCCAAATTTTTTAAGCCCTGTTTTAATTTCATTTTCTTTGAATTTAATCGTTACTTCTGATTTGTCTGACTTAAGATTTGAAGCAACAGCACCGGCTCCAAAATGCACACGATATCCTAAGATGCTATCACCTACATAATTGAAGTGAGGTAACTCTACATTATCGAAAATAATCGCATTTTTAATTTCACTACTATTTCCAATAACACAGTTTTCACCAATTAAAGCACATCCTCGAATTAAAGCAGATTGTCTTAATTCAGAGTTTTTACCAATAATTGTTGGAGCTCCAATAAAAACAGGTTTCATAATTTTCACACTCTTATGAACAAATACTTGAGGACTAATTTCTTCGTATTCGTCTTTACTCAAATTTTTTTGAATCTCTAGAATAACATCACTTAGTTTAGCTAAAATTTCCCAAATGTTTTCTAGATTTTCTAAGAAACTTTTAGCAAGAGTGTGGTTTAAATCTAAAAGTTCTTTCGAATTTATCATAAATATTTCTTTCTTTCCCAATCGGTTACAAGAACTCTATATTCTTCCCATTCAAGTTCTTTAGCTTTAATGTATTTTTTATATACATGATCACCTAAAACTTCTTTCATAAACTTAGATTTTTTGAGTTCTTTAATTGCATCTTTAAGATTTTCAGGAAGATTTTTAATGCCTTTTTCTTCTCTTTCTTCTCTTGTAAGTTCAAAGATGTTATCTGAAACTGAAGGAACATCATTAAGTTCGTTTTTAATTCCATCAAGTCCTGCAGCAAGAATTGAAGCAGCCATTAAATATGGGTTAGCATATGGATCAACATTTCTAACTTCGGTACGAGTTGCTTTTCCTCTACTTGCTGGAATTCTAATCATTGAACTTCTATTTGAATCGCTCCAACAAATATAGCAAGGTGCTTCATATCCTGGGACGAGTCTTTTATATGAATTAATGATTGGGTTTGTGATTGCTGAAAGTTCTCTTGCGTGATGAATAATTCCATTAATCCAATTGATACAAAGTTTAGAAAGTTGTTTTTCTCCGTTTGGATCAAAGAATAAATTTTTACCATTATTATCGAATAATGAACAATTTACGTGCATTCCATTTCCTGGTTTTCCTTCAAATGGTTTTGGCATAAATGTAGCAATTAATCCATGACGTAAAGCGACTTGTTTAACGATTTGTTTATAAGTTTGGATTCTATCGCAAGTTTTAAGAACATCATCGTATTTAAAATTAACTTCATTTTGACCAGGACCAACCTCATGATGAGAAATTTCTACTTCATATCCTAATTTTTCAAGTTCAGTAACGATTTCATGTCTAATAACTTCATCACTTCCAATAGGTGCCATATCAAAATATGAACCATTATCTGAGAAAGTTAATTCACCATCACATTTTCTTAAAAGATAGAATTCAGGTTCAACACCAACACAGAATTTTGATAAGTTATATTTTTCAAGTTCTTTTAAAACTCTTTTTAAAACTCCACGAGGATCTCCATCAAAAGGTTTTCCATCGCTTGTATAAACATCACAAATTAATCTTGCTGTTGCACCTAATTCTTTATCACTTTCTGCTGGCAAAATTGCAAAAGTGTCTAGGTCAGGGTGAAGATACATATCAGCTTCTTTAATACGAACAAATCCTTCAATTGATGATCCATCAAACATTATTTCGCCATTTAATGCTTCTTGTAATTTGTTTACTGAAATCTCAACAGATTTAACTGTTCCAAGTAAATCAGTAATCATTAATTTTATGTATCTTACGTTCTTTTCTTTGCAAATTTCTGCAATCTTTAATTTGTCCATAAAAATTCTCCTCACTAAAAAATCTTCTAGCACGCAATGTATATCTTATAGATATTTCTGTCTTTATTCAACTTTTAAATTATATAATTTAAATTGTCTAAATACTAGACGCAAAACTTTTATCTAATTATTGAATTTTGGATCAAACAACAACAAAAATTGAATTTTAAAGTAAACTCTCAAATTATGAGAGTCTGCTAATTAGATGAAACGAACTTATAAATCTAAGCTGTTAACAAATTTTTTAAATCCAGAAATTCCTTTTTCTGTTTCTTTAAAAACAGCAGTATTAATAAGAATTTCTTTACATGTATTTTCGATATATTTATCTATATCTTTATCAATTGTACTTTCGTTATAATTATCAAATAAATAATTTATCATTGCTTCAAAATCAAATAAATCCTTTAAATCTGCAGGGTTTTTGCCTGAAATTGACCACTTTTTAAGAATTTCTTTAATCTCTTCTTTTTGCCTTTTTAATCTTCCTGGAAGAATAAATAAGCCTAAAGCTTCAATAATTCCAATGCCTTCTTTTTTGATAGCGTGATGTTCTTTATGAGCATGGAAAATTCCATCAGGATGCTCTTCATTACATCTATTATTTCTTAAAATTAAATAGAGTTTATATGCGTCTCCAACTTTTCTAATTGATGGAGTAATTGTGTTATGATTACCTGTTTCATCACTTGCGATAATATCATTTTCAGGATCGCTATATTTTCTCCAAGCCTCTAAAATAATGTCGGCAACATCAACAACTTGTTTAGCATCTTTCCCCTCAACAAGAATCGTAGAATTGTACCAATCAAGTTTATAAACTTTGACGCCTTTATGATGCTTAACTTCAAATTCAAATTCAGGATTTTGTTTCATTGCTGGTAAAATATGTTTTCCACCTTGGAAATGTTCATGATTTAAAATTGAACCACCAACAATTGGTAAATCAGCATTACTACCGATAAAAAAGCTTGGGAATTGATCTACAAAATCACATAATTTCTTTAAAGTAGATTTGTTTATAATCATGTTTTTATGATCTTTACTAAAAACAATACAGTGCTTGTAGAAATAACCAAAGGGAGAATATTGAATAAACCATTCTGCTCCATCAAGCTTAACAGGAATTATTCTAATATTACTTCTAGCAGGATGTTTTGCAGTACCTTTAAAACCTAAATTTTCTAAACATAATAGACATTTTGGATAATTTGTTACAGGTGCTGCAGTTAAAAGTTTAGCAACATCTTTATTATTCTTTTCTGGCTTAGAAAGATTGATTGAAACTTCAATATTTCTTTTTTCAAAGTTTGAATCCCAAACGATATTTTTGTTTACATTTGTTTTTTGGAAGTAATAATTCTTGATTGATAAATTGTATAAATAATCAAGTGCTGCTTCATCGCCATCCTTTTTATATATATTAAAGAAATTTTCTTCGACTTTGCTTGGAAGAGGCGATATTAATCCTAAAAATTTATTAACTAGCAAATCAGCTTCTACTTCATCTTTATTTAGTTCATTTATCAAAGCTTCTTTCATTTTGATGACTAAATCATCTGGTAAATCCATTTTCTTAACGTTTTCTTCACCAAAATAACTCTCTTCGCTTGGTGAGAGCAAATTTAACTCACCAAGAATTATATTTTTAATATAAAGAGCGTCTAATTCACTAAGTTCCAAATGATATTTTCCATAAAAAATTAAATCATTAATTAATTCTTTCAACATAACAAAACCTCGCTATTAATTTTCTTAAATTTTCATTCTTTCTTCAACCAATAATTTTAATATTCGTTTGTAATAAAGTCTAAAGAAGTCTAAAATTTTACTAAAGTCTAAAGAAGTCTAAAAATAATTTTGGAGGAATCTAATATGATTGATAAAAATCCTTTTGTTCTTACATTTGGAATAAAACCAGCAAATTATATTTCAAGAATTACTCAAGCTGAAGAAATAATCAGTTCTTTTGAAAGCAATACAAATAATGTTTACATGATAACTGGTTTAAGAGGGATAGGAAAAACATCTTTTTTAACAGTTATTTCTGAATATTTTCAAATGAAAAAAGATTGGATTGTTATCGAATTAATTTCAGAATCTGACATGTTAGATCAATTAGCTTCAAAATTATATGATGTAAGTCTATTACATAGAATTTTTAATGGCAAAACTTTTGGCTTTTCTTTTCAAGGATTATCATTTTCAATTAAAGGCGAAAAACCTTTAACAAACGTCCTTTCCTTAATTGAGATACTTCTAGATAAAATTCAAAAGAAATACAAAATATTAATATGCGTTGATGAAGCCGTAAGCAACAATTATATGCGCCCTTTTGCACAAACAATTCAATTATTATTAAGAAAAAAGTATTCAATAAACTTGTTGATGACTGGCTTATATCAAAATATTTATAATCTCCAAAACAACAACGCTTTAACTTTTTTATATCGTGCTCCTAAGATTAATCTTGAGCCTTTAAACATTAGTGCTGTTGCTCAATCATATAAGAAAATTTTCGATATCAACTATAAAAAAGCATTAAAATTAGCTCTTTTTACAAAAGGTTACTCCTATGCTTATCAAGTTTTAGGTTATTTGTTAGCCTCAAATAAGCAAACAAATATAGATAACAACATATTAGATTCGTTCGACCAATTCATGCAAGAATATGTATATGATAAGATTTGGTCAGAATTAAGTGAAAAAGATAAAGATTTTTTATTCTGTTTTGATGATGAAGATGTAATTAAAATCGAAAGTGTTATTGAGAAGACAAAAAAGGATAAAAAATATGTTTCAGTCTATCGAGATAGATTAATTAAAAAAGGAATTATTCACTCTGTTGAACATGGGAAAATATCTTTAAAACTTCCAAGATTTAACGAATATATTCAACTTCAAAAAATGATTTATGAAATAAATTAAAAAACACCTTTTTTAAAAAGATGCTTGTTATTATTTAAAAAGTATCGCTTATTTTATAATAGGAATATCGTTATTTTTTTCTTTTACATCACTATCAATTATAGGACTATTATCGTCAATTTGTATTTCTGTAGCAATGCTTTCTTTTTCTTTTTCTTTTGCCTTTAATTCTTCATTTACTCGACTTCTAATTGTTTCTTCCATTTTTTTGTTTTTTTCAACCTTATTTATATAAACTAAAGTAAGAATAGCACCAATTAAAAGGAATAAACTTTGATCTAAGACAATACCAAAGATTAATATCAAAATGTTAGTTGTTTTATTTGGCATTTTTCCTTGATTCATTTTACAAGCTTCAATAGTGCCTAATATTGAAAAGATAAAACCAGGGTAAAAAGAGAACATTGAATATAGTTTGGTGCCAGTTAAATCAATAAACATTTGATTGCCTAACGCGATTCCATAAATATATTCTTCTCCTCTAGATACAACTTGAATAAAATCAAGCAAGTCGATTGTTGTCAAAATAAAAGCTATTACACTAAAACCGGCTGCGATAAAATATATAACTTGTGCCGATTTATTTGAGATTTTTTGTTCCATAAAAAAATTATAAACCACTTTTATGATAGTAAGAAATAAAAATTGATAAAAAGCATCTATACTAGCTCTTGTTTAAAGCCAATTCTATTAAAAGAATTAATGTTTTTTTATTTACAAAAAAGAGATTTTAAATCTCATTTTTGCTTTTTTGATTTAAAAATCAGTTTTTTAAAATAGAATTTCGAAAGAAAAACCATACAAAACTCAAATATTTTTAGTATTTTATGAAGAATTTAAGTTTTTTTATATTTAATCTTTAGTTGTGAAATCAATATCAATGTGTTCAGAATCTTCTCTTGCTTTTGAAACAATTCTTTCTTCTTTTGCTCTACTTTTATCAGGGATGAATTCTTGGATAATACCTGAAATACCAGCAATTGCTAAGAAGACACCTAAGATAATTGAAACGATATCGTTAAATTCTCTAGTAAAGAAGAACATAAAGATTGAAAGAACGATATAGAAAATTCCAAATATTAAATTAAAGATATATCCACTAAGGTGAAAACGTTTTTGTTGTAATGCTAAAGTGGTTTTTGAGATCCCATTAAAAAAGAACATAAAAGCTAAAACTATTGTTACTAAGCTCATTCCAACACCTGGATAAGCCATGAAAAATATTCCTATACCAGTAGCAAAAAACCCACCAATTAATAAGAAATACCCTCCAAAACTGACTGAAAATGATAAAATTCCTAAAACAACTAGACATAAACCAATTGCTAAAACAAAGATACCAGAAATCAAACCAACATAATTTGTAAAAATATCTGGAGATACAATTGCAATGACTCCAAGCACGATTAAAAGTATGTTATAAGCAATTGAGAAAGATTTTTTTAAAACAGATTTCTTATTCATACTCTACCCTCCTATCGCTAAACATTATAAACATTATTAAATATTTCACAAAATATTTAGCAATAAATACCAAACATAATTCAAAAATATAACTTTTAATGAACATTTTTAGTGATTATGTTGATTATTTTCATTGACACTCTTAAGAGTGTAACATACAATATTCCTTGGTAATATAGGAGGTTTCATCTATGAAACAATTCAAGAATTCTAAGAAAGGTTCTATTATTGCAGTTGCACTTTTTGGCGCTATTGCTCTTTCAAGTGCTTCAACTACACTTGCGTTTATGGCTCAAAATGAGAGCACTTCATCACTTGATAACTCTCTTCCTCAAGGTGAAGAAATCGATAACGATGCTATAAAAAATGCTCTTTTTGAAAACATCACTGCTGCTGATTTATCAATTGAGGGATTAAATATTAAAGTTGATAACGTTTTAAATGACACTTCAACTTTAGAAGCTACTTTTAATGGTGGTGCAAATTATCTCTCATTCATGAAACATGAAACAGGTAATTTAAAGGCAGAAGAAATTTTAGATGATATTGCCGCAAAATTTGGTGGTTCACTAAATGTTACACTTAAAGACACTTCACTTGGTCAAGACCCTTTAATGCTTGATGAAACAATTTCTGTTTATGCTCCTGGTGAAGGTAAAATCTATCTTGATTGGAATGACACTGGTTATACTGCTAGCGGAAAATTCATTACAAATGCAATTGATGCAGCTGTTACATTTTTAAACAATGAACAAAGAACTGCACTAAATGATCTTTTAAATGAAATCCAAAAAATTGATATTTTAACACTTCTTCCAATGGTAGGTACAATTGGTGGTTCTTTAGCTAGCGAAAAGACTGAAGTCGTTAGAAATGGTGAAACTGAATATCAATACACAATTGAAGTTCCTTCTACTTTATTAGGCGAGCAATTTGAAACAGACTTGATTATTAAACTCAATTGTAATGCTAATGGTGAACTCACTGCTTTAGCTTTAGATGAATTTAGAATCCCTCAACAAGGTAAAGAAGACATTGTTTTAAGTTTATCCACAACAAATATTATAATGCATGGTTTTAATAGCACTGGCACTAGCAATGTTCAAGGATATAAAGCAGGAATTCATGATGAAATCGAAGAAAATGCCTTAACCTCCTACTATACAAATGATTTAGATACCGCTCCAAATTTAATTTACACAGTTGGAAAAATGATGAATGCTAAAAAATTCAAATTTGATTATTCAATTAATTTTGATGAATATCATTATGATCCTGCTCAAAATGATTTTGGAAGTAAAATTGGAACAATTAATCCTAATGCATCACGTGCTTTAGAAGGAACTTTAGCTGCTGATGTAACAAATGGATTTGACAAAGGAAACTACAAATTAACTCTTGATAAAAACGCTACTTTTGGCAACTCAATTGCAGTCCAATATCAAGGTAATGATGTAGAAAACAATATCCAAGGAACATTTATTAACATTAATAACAACCTTAAAGGATATATTGCAAATTCAACAATTGAATCTTTAACTGGTGTTTTAACTTCTTTAACAAACAATCAAGAAATAGAAACATCATTTGTTGATGCAAATGAAATTTTAAATGACTCTTCTCTTGGGGATATTATCTCAGGAAATTGGTACAAATATAAAAATGTATTAGATAAGATTTTACTTAAAAATGACGATATTAATCGAACAACTATTTCAATTGGTATCAAAGCAAAAGGATTAAATTTAAATATTCCATTTGAATTTGAAAATACACTTGTTGAAATTAATATTTCTTATAGAAATACTGATTTAAAAGAAAACACATATATCGAAAAGGTAGAAATTAAAAACATTCCTTTAAGAAAAGTAAATAGAGTTGAAAATGAAGAAACCATCACTTATCTTGATACGGCTTCATTTACTTTAAATCTTGGTGAAGCAAACTTTAATAGTAACGAATCTTTAGATACAGGAATTAATGTTGTTGATGCTCAAGAACTCGATAACTATGCTGATTTTAAAGCTACAGTTCCTTTATTTACAAATGTTGCTGAAATCGTAAAATCTAAAAAATTTGCTTCAAAATATTCTTTAACTTATACAAAAGAAAACATGTCACCAATTAATGTCACCGGAGAAATTGATGCAGATTTAAACGATGCAAGTTTTGATCTTTCTCTTGATGATAAAAATTTAGGTTTATATCGTTTGACTGCTTTTAGTGTAGTTAATGATATTCAACATCACGTCCAAGTTGATTATGTTCCTAACCAAAGAGAAGCAACAAATGATCAAACATTATTCTTCAAATATTATTCACAAAACGAAAACTATCAAACTAGACTTTCACTAAACACTGAAACATTAATGGGTACACTTGATGCTGTTACAAGTTTACTTAATGCAAATAGTGAAACTTCTCAAAGTGTTGAATCTGAAGAAATTTTTGGTAACATTTCAGAAACTATTAATAATTTAACTGATTTTGTTGATGGAGATATTTGGTCACTTTTAAGTGCTGAACTTCCTACTAATAAAGTCAAAATGAGTAATGTTCCTGGTCATAAAGAATGGTTAAAAGTTGAACTTGATACCTCACTATTTGGCTCAAACAATGCAAACGGAACAATTTCAGTTATCTTAAATACAAATGCAAATAATGAAGAATTTGCTGCACTTGATGTTTCTTTAACAGTTCCAAATACTTCAGATACACTTAATTTCACTCTTGCATTTGATGAATTTAATGAGGGTTCTGTAGGGTTAAGCGCTGAAAATCAAGCTAACTATAAAGCAACTGATTCAAGTGTTGAAGCCGTTATTAATATATTAACTGGAAATTATTTAGATTCATTTGGCTTTACTGGCTTACTATCGAATTCGAAAGTATCGCCCAGGGCGTAGGCTCACCAAAGTAACTGATTACGCTTATTCCGTAGATGGAGCTCTATCAATAGGTTTTAAAAATGGTGAACTTGTTGATCAGAGTTCTATCTCACAAGGCGTTGGTGCAGCTCATTTCACATTAAAAGATAAAGCTTCTACAAATACCCACACCGTTGACATTGGGTTAGAAGATAAAATTAATGCCTCATCTAAAAGAGATGTTGGTATTAATTTTTGCTATAATTCAACAAAACTTGGAAGCTTAAACGGATACACATTTAAGGATTTTTCTATCCTTGATTCTTTAAAAATACTTAAAGAATTTGGTGAAGATCAAAATAATGAATCTAATCTTTTATATGAATATGTTCATGCAATTAATAAATATATTAAAGTTATTACAGGAGCTGCATCTTTAGGATCCTTACTTGAAGGTTCTAAAGGTGTGTCTCTTGCTTCTATTGCTTCATTTTTCTCTTCTGCTCAATTTGATAATTCTTACGATAGTATCGAAGATAATTACATCTCTTCTCCAGAATTATATTATCCAAGTAGTGACACTTTACGAATTACGCTTAATCCACAAAGTGAAGATGCTTGGACTTTAATTATTGATTTTAGTGATGAAGTATTAAATAGTGGCTATTCTTTTGGAATAGGAATCGAAAACATGAAAATTGCTGGATATTATGGCAATTTCAGAATTAATCTATTTGAAGCGGATCAAAATGGAGATGATAATATCACTTCTTCTGAATTATCTAGATTAAAAATTAACGGCTTTAAAACAGCTAATCCATCAACAGATCCTTATGTTGATCTAGAATATCTTCCTATCTTAGTAAAAATGGGAATTAAAACTACTAACACTCATGAATATTCTCTTTCGGGGACCCTAGATTTTCCTGGAGTTGCTGCTCTTTTAGGTCTTAAAGATTTCTCAATCAAAGTTCATTTATCAGTACTTGAAGAAAAAGATGAAAAAAATGTCCACATGGTTGATGGATATATTGAACTTTTAAAATCAGGGAGTGAAATTAATAATTCTTGGATAACAAGTCATGAATATTATAGAGTTGAAATCTTTTTAAGAAAAAAAGATGTCTATGTTAAAAAGACAGTTATTAAAAATAGCGTATTAAGTTCAAATTATAATGTAACAATTGATTATTGGCGCACTACTAGCGAACTTTTTACTTCTGATTTAGTTTATTATCTTGTTGTTTATATACTTGGTGTTGGAGAAGGTTTATATAATACAATCTACGACATGATTAAAGATAGAGAAGATACATATCTAGATTATATTCAAGGATTAACTCATGATAATGCAAATTCAAAACGGACATTAAATTACAAGATAGTAACAGGAATATCAGGTTATTTAGATATCACATATAATAAAAATGATGATTATAGTATCTCCAAAGTCTATTTAGATTTTAAAGTAACTGATTTACTTCATATTACAGTGGATGCATCAATGGATCAAAGTTTAGCAAATCATTCCTCTACTATGACTTATGTAGATAATTTTATTAATGCATTTAATACAAGTAGTTATACTAAAAATCTAGGTAATAGAAAAGATCATAACGATACAAGTAACGTTTATGTTTATTCTACTTCTGGCTCTAGTTACAAAACTGGAAACCTCACATATAATGGTTCAACTTATTAAGATTTAAATGTTATTTTAGCTTTTTGATTCAATTATTTCTTTAAAGAATTTATCTAATTTTAATCATAAATAATACAATCTTCTTTTGGTAAAATTCTACTTTTTCGATTAAACATTGGGCTTATTATTTATTAATTTTTGCAAGGCAAATTTCCATTATTTTATTAAAAATGAAAAATATCCAAGCTACTCTAATGAAGAGACTAGATAAGGATGACATTAAAAATACGACAAGTTTAATCACTAGGTTACGGTTTTTACATATTAATATTTGATTATTCCACATAAACCAGTTTATATATAGTGTCTAATATTTATTTTAAATTCATTATAAAATCTACAATTCCGTATAAAATAATGCCATTTTCTAATTTCATTGCTTTAATTGGGCGATTAACTAAAACTATTTTCTTATTTGCATCTCTTATTAAATGAAAAGGTCTTAATTCTCTTTGCTTAGTTTTAGCATCATCTATATTTTCAGCCACTTGTATGTAGATGGATTCAATACCTTTAGTAGCATAAAAATCAACTTCGTATTTTTTTACAACACTTTTGTTGTTTTTGTTCTTTTCAAATTGATTAAATGAGCCAACCATAACATTGTATCCGTGATATATCAATTCATTATACACTACAGTTTCTATTAGCTGCCCTAAATCAAGTGAAGTAAAATTTAATCTTGCATTCCTTAAACCAGTATCTGAAAAATAATATTTTCTTAATGCACCAATTACAGAATTACCTTTTATATCATATCTATTCACTTCTTCAACAATATATGCGTCCATAAATGCGTTCAAATAATTATCGATAGTTGATTTATCTATTTTTTCTTTCTTTCTACTTTCAATTATATTAGCTAATTTTTGGGTGTTCAAAAATTGCCCTGTAGCAAAGCTTAGCACATTACAGAGTTCATAAAGAGTTTCAACTTTTCTAAACTTATTATGTTCAATTATATCTTTTAAATATGTTGTATTAAATAAGTCTTTTAAATAGTTTTCTTTCCTAGCTAAATCTTGTTCAAGAACTACCCTAGGCATTCCACCATGAACTAAATATTCATAAAAAGCAGCATATTGATCACCACCATAATACGAATAAAACTCTTCAAATGATAATGGTTGCAAATGAATATTTCGTGCTTTGTCTCTAAATTCTGTTACAACATCTTTTGACAATAGTTTTGAGTTACTACCAGTCACATATAAATCGACGTTTTTTATTCGTGAGATACCTAATACTACATCAACAAAAGATATAATATTTTTATCGTCTCCTTTTGCAATTACAGTTTCTCCATTTGTAAATTCGGGATTTATTATCGACGTAACTAATTGAATCTCATCAATAAATACATAATATGTATGTTCGTTTTTAATTTTTTCTTTTATATAATTTGACAATTTAATTGGATTACGATATTGCATGTTATTAATATCATCTAATTCAATTATCACAATATTCTCTGTACTAACTTTTCTTTCATTTACTAAATATTCAAAAAATATTTCCTTTAATAAAAATGATTTTCCGCATCTTCTTATTCCAGTTATTACTTTTGGCATTTTATCATTCATTGAGTCAATTAACTCATTAAGGTATTTTTCCCTCTTAATCATTCTTATCTCCTTTTTTTATAGAATTCTATATTTTTGTCGATTATATTTTAACATGTGTTATTGTATAACACAAATGTTATAATCTCTTTTTTTATAGAATTCTATATTTTTGTCGAATGAGAAATAATTTGCCAATTTATTTATATACTATTATCTTTGTTGTATCATAGTCAAAAAACATTTTAAAAATAACATTTTCTAGTCTGCGATAATGAAGAGACTAGATAAGGATGCTTATTAATATTTATCAATTCAGATGTCACAAACTAAGATTATTTCTCTTTTTGTGGCACATTATAATTAAAGTGCTTCAAATTATTTGCCCTTCCTATCGAATTAAAGGCAAGGAGGACTTGTTTAAGGATGATTAACTATAATTGGTGAAATATATATTCCTTTAATTGACAAAAAATTTCTTTACTTCTTCATCCTAAATTGAATAATACAATTAAGTCCTTCGATTAATATAGGAAAACAGATAAAAAAACAAAGCAATTGCCAAACTATACTTGTTTTAAAAAAGTCTTTCTCATATTTATATTACCAACATTTGTTTTAATCGATTAGAACTCACAAATATATTCTTTATACCATGATTTTACAGCTTTATAAATGAAGTACCTGACTGCAAATATTTGTAATGGACAATCTTAAAAACATAATACAAGGGATTAAAACTCCTGCAATTTTTAAGTAAAGATCTGGTATAAAATCAATGAATATATCTATTATTGAAATTGGTATAACTACAATGCCTAAAATCAAAGAAATTAAATATGGAATAGCGCAAATTTTTGAACATTCTCTGTATGTGAATATTTGCCATTTCTTTTCTTTAAGATAGCCTGTCCTAAAAGGAATAATTTTTCTTAAAAAAGAACCTTCTTTAACTCTTAATTTTTTAAGAGTTTTTTCTGAAAAGCCCATGACAAAAGCACTGGACCAAAGATTAAACAAATTAGTATCTATTGTGAGAAGAACTGAAGCAATTAAAAGATAATTATACATTTTAAGTTTTCCTTTTCTTAGCAATAACAACATCGATATCTTGATCGTTTTGTATCATGTCAGTAACATCGATAGTCGCCTCATTATCGATATATAAAAGACTATTATTCACTAGGAAATTGCCAGCATCGGAGAAATCCAAATTTAAATATGCTGATGTAATTTTACGTCCACTCAGATTTAATTGCGAAATATCAATATAAATTCCGACCCTATAAGTAGCATCAATATAGAAATATGAGCTTTGATTTAAATCTTCTTCCCAATCACCAGTTGATTCGTTATAAATTAGTTGATAAATCTCTGAACTCTCCTCGTTAACACTAATTGTTGGATCAATAATAATTGGGAAATTCCTTTCATCACTATTAATCCGCTTTTTATCATAAGTATAAACTAATTCATATTCTTCATTGCCAATATTACAAATATCAATATTGACTTTATGAGAATATTTATGAGAAGAATCATATAAAAAAGGTGCAATTAAAGTAAAAATCGTTTTATTTAAATCTACACTTTTAAAAATAATATGGTTATTCTTTTTTTCAATTTTTAAATTATCTAGTTTGACATTGTATTTAAAGACATATTCTTCACACCTGTTATTAATATAAATAAGCTCTTTAATTCCGTTTTTTGTCTTCTTATACTCAAAATTATAAAATCCATCAGAAAATTTAATTTCTTCATTTTTAATCTCGATGTTATTAAGTTTCTTATTTGAATCTATTATGTAACTAATTTTAGCTTTACAATTTCCTAAACTATATTCAATTGTATTTGGGTTCTTTTCATCGATAAAAGTGGTAAGATTTAAACTATCAAAACCACTAGTATTTGAATTATTTTTTGTTATTAAATTTTTATGTTTGTTTTTAAATGTACTTAAAGATATTTTCTTTCTTCCAAAAGTTAATTCTTCAATTTCAAAATTATCTTTTTTAATATTTGTTTCTTTTACCATATTCTTTTACTTTTATTAATTATATAAATAATATAAATGATTTAAAATAGTCAGTCCAAAATATGTTCGCGTTTCAAAATTGTAGGTAACAAAATTAAAAGGATTTCCGTTAAAATATTTTTTGGACAAAGAAAGGAAATCCTCATGAACATTATAGCAAATAGTTTTACATTAGAGTGCGAAAATTTTTATCCTTGGTTTTGCGATAATACTAATGAAATTGATGATATCGCCGAGGACGCGCACAAGTTTTCAATAGAATATATAATCAAGCGCCTTGAGATTTGCGATAAAGCAATATACTCTCGCTTGACTGAAAATAAAGCGATTAAACTTGTATCGCTCCGCGAAAGGACTATTTTAACACTACAAGGTCCAATAGCCTATCGTAGAAGATATTATTTTGACGAGAATAATCGACAATATTTTTATCCGCTGGACATGATTTTGAACTTGCCAAAATACGAGAGAAAAACAAATAAATTAAAAATCAGAATCCTTGAAAAAGCTTCATCTCTAACTTATGACCAAGTTGGAAAAAGCCTTTCAGATTATTTTAGTCTTTCAAAATCAACGATATTTCGAACCATAAAAGAAACAAGCATTGAAAAAATTGAATGTGAAATAAAACACCATAACGATCGTAAAATTCATGTCCAAATTGATGAAAAATACCTTTCAATAAAAGGCAAAAAGCATAAGAGTCGACTTTATACTTGTACAATTTTCAAAGGCATTGCATCAATTAGCAAAAGATCAAAGCTCCAGAATGTTTCATATATAAGCGCAAAAAGCGTTTCTAAATTGGCTAAACGTATAAATAGAGTTCTTTTAGAGAAATATAAAGTAACTCTAGATGATGAAATTTGGCTCAGCGGAGATTATGCTGCTTACATTCAAAAATTTCCTGAAAGAATAACCGTATGTAAGGCGGAATATGTTCCAGATAAATTTCACACAATGAGAGCCTTAAGAACTTTGCTAGGAACAACTCCAACAGTTGATGATTTAAATAATAAAATCTTCCTTTCAAGGGTTTTAGAAATTGAAAAAAATATCGATTGTTATCAAAAAAATAAATATCAATGCCAACAAGTAATTACATATATTAAAAAGCACAAAGATCCATTCATTAATTATTTAAACCCACTGTATGATGGTTGTTCTCAAGAATGTACAAATAGCCATATCTACTCAGTTAGATTTGGAAAATATGCAAATAGATTCAACTATGAAACTATCGAAAAATTATCTCTTATTAAAGAAGCTATAGCTTCAGGAGGAAAAATAATTCTACGTGATATTAAAAAACATAGAACATATCAAGAATTTGACTATAAAACAAAAAATCCATTTGTTGAAACAGCTAAATTTGATATTGATTTAAATAGGTACGAAGGTCAGACGAGAAAAATGCTTGCTAAAATTGTTTACGGAGTTGCAAAATGTTTATAAACGAAAATCCTACCTACAAAATTGAAACGCTATCCCAAAATATAACGATAATTATGAAGATATTTATAAAATAATAAGCAAAAAGAAAAGATCCAATTTCTTGGACCTTTTGCACAATATATAAACGTGAGATTAACGTTTTGAGAATTGTGGAGCTCTTCTTGCGGCTTTGAGACCGTATTTCTTTCTTTCTTTTGCTCTTGGATTTCTTGTTAACATTCCAGAAGCTTTGAGGGCGCCTCTATCTTCACCTGCTTCAAGTAAAGCAACTAATGTTCTATCAGCTCTATTGGATTACTCAGCAATGGAATAGATTTCATTGTTTAAAACTATTTGTATCATATAAAAACCTCCTCACCTAATAGGCTTTTGGAGGTATTAAAAGTTCAGTCTTTTACATTTTTTAAGCGATAATTACTTAATTATTGTAAAAAATTAGACTGGTGTCACAATCTGCCACAGCATCTTGCACTGTCGCATGTTTAGTAACTGCGACACCCAGCTTACATATTAATAGTACTTTTTGAGATTTCAATTAATTTGCATGAAGCTACTCGCTTAGGGCCTTCACATATGTAAAAATTCAATCCCTCATGTAAAATATTAGGTGCTTTTTCTCCATTTAAAAACTTAATATATGCATAATAAGTATTAGTATCAATTGCTTCATAGATATAACAAATAACAGACCATGCGCTGCCTGAAAATATTTTATTTCCATTAATTTCGATTATTGGAGCATATTTTTTATTTTTAAACGGAATAGGCGTTTTTCGAGAATATGGAATATATTCAACTATCGCTTTGTAAGTATTCAGGTCCATAGACACCTCCTAGAAAAACCACATAGTGTCAATAATAGCATTCAAATACGCACTATCAATACAATATGCTGCTTCGATTACATACTTGAGATCACTTTTTACGCCTTCATAAAAACTATGATTGCATCTTGAAAAAGAAACTTTCTTTTTTCCAAAGTTAAGGTTTTCGATAGTTTTGTTTACATCACAAGTTATATTCTTTACCATATTTTTATTATCTTATTTTTATGAATATAATCAAATAATTAGTTAATTTTTTATGCAAAAGAAAAGATCCAATTTCTTGGACCTTTTGCACAATATATAAACGTGAGATTAACGTTTTGAGAATTGTGGAGCTCTTCTTGCGGCTTTGAGACCGTATTTCTTTCTTTCTTTTGCTCTTGGATTTCTTGTTAACATTCCAGCAGCTTTGAGGGCGCCTCTATCTTCACCTGCTTCAAGTAAAGCACGTGCGATACCAAGTCTAACAGCACCAGCTTGGCCAGTAAAACCACCACCTTGTGCAAAGACAACGATATCGTATTTGGCTTCAACACCTAAAATTGTAAGAGGTTGTTTTAAATCAAGAACTAATGTTTCATAAGGGAAATAGTCTTTGACATCTCTATCATTGACAGTAATTTTTCCTGAACCTAATTTAACATAAACTCTTGCAACACTGGATTTTCTTCTTCCTGTGCCATAGTAAGTTTTTGCGTTAGCCATTAGTTTTTACCTCCTAAATTTTTGAAAGTTAAGACTTCTGGGTTTTGAGCTTGTTGTTTGTGCTCAGCACCTTTATAGACTTTGAGTTTTTTGAATATTTGTCTACCAAGTCTTCCCTTTGGTAACATACCCCAAACGACTCTTTCGAAAAGTTCTTCTGGATACTTTTCTAACATTTCTTCAAGAGTTCTGATTCTCATACCACCATTGTATCCACTAACATTGTAGTATTTCTTGTTTAAAGGTTTATGTGTACCACTAACAGCAACCTTTTCACAATTAATAACAATAACGTAGTCTCCACAATCTTGGTTTGGTGTCCATGATGGTTTTTCTTTGCCCATTAAGTAGACGGCAATATTACTTGCTAATCTTCCAAGTGGTAAACCTGCTGCATCGACAACATACCATTTGCGTGAGATCTCTTCCTTCTTTAAACTTGTTGTTTGTTTATACATTTCACTATCCTCCATTTTCTTAAAATCTTACCGGGACTTTAATTTCATAAGAATTGTGTCTTTAATAAAATATACATTTTTCATTTCCAAGTCAAGAAAAATCAGTATATTAGAGAATTAAAAGAGGATGCAGTTACATCCTCAATCAAATTTATATAAATTTGAATTAATCTAATTTAAGTGATTTGATATGTTCTTTAACGCCTTCTTTTAAATCATCACGTTTAAGTGCAACATCAATGATTGCTGTTAAATAGCCTAATTTATCTCCACAATCGTATCTTTTACCTTCGAAATCATAGAAATAAACTGGTTCTTTTTTCATTAAAGAAGCTATTGCATCTGTAAGTTGAATTTCTCCGCCCTTTCCTCTAGGAGTATTTTCAAGTTCATCAAATATTCTTGAATTAAATACCCATTTTCCTAAGGAAGCTAAATCACTTGGAGCGACTTCTGGATCTGGTTTTTCAACAATACCCTTAAGCTCATAAGTTCTATCTGCAACTTGGCGTTTAACGTCCATTGAACCATATTTATTAATGTTTTCATGGGCGACAGTTTGTCCACCAACTACAGTTTTTTCTCCTTGAGCTTCAAAAGCTTCAATAAGTTGTGCAACAGGGGTTTTGTCTTCATATAAACAAATATCATCACCACAACAAACAACGAAATTTTCATTTCCAACTACTTCTTTTGCTTGCAATACAGCATGACCTAAACCTAAAAGTTCATGTTGAGTAACATAATGGAATTTAGCTTTTGTTCCGATTTTATGAATTAAGTCAGCATATTTATCTTTGCCTAAACTTCTTAATTCTTTTTCATATGCTTCATCAAGTGAATAATATTTTTTAATATCATCTTTTCCTTCACTAACAATGATTACAAATTCTTCAATGCCTCCATCAATACATTCTTCAACAATATAATCTAAAGTAGGTTTATCAATAATTGGACACATTTCTTTTGGTACTCCCTTAGTAATAGGGAGAAATCTTGTGCCATGTCCTGCACAAGGAATTACAGCATATTTTACGCTCATTTTTTTCACCTCTTGATTAATATTATATATTTCTAATAGACCTTTTTCAATTTAATTAGATTTCTTTAAAATCTAAAAATATTGAGGTTTTGCAAGGTTTTTGAATTATAATTATATTTTTCAATTAAAAAAGGAGAATTTCTCCTTTCTTAAAATTAATACTTATATTATTAAATTAATAATTTTCAGCGTTTACTTCAAAGAATGATTGTGGATGTAAACAACATGGGCAAACTTTTGGAGCTTCTGTTCCTACAAAAATGTAACCACAGTTTCTACATTTCCAGATTGTAATACCTGTATCCTTTTTAAAGACTTTGACGAGTTCAACGTTTTCAAGTAATTTGTTATATCTTTCTTCGTGATGTTTTTCAATTGCAGCAACCATTCTGAATTTATTTGCTAAAGCTTTGAAGCCTTCTTCTTCTGCGGTTTTAGCAAATTCTTCATACATTTCTGTCCATTCGTAATTCTCGCCTTCAGCGGCAGCTTTTAAATTTGCTTTTGTATCACCAAGTTCATCAAGTTCCTTAAACCACATTTTAGCGTGTTCTTTTTCGTTATCTGCTGTTTCTAAAAATAAAGCAGCGATTTGTTCATATCCTTCTTTTTTGGCAACACTAGCATAATATGTATATTTATTTCTTGCTTGTGATTCACCTGCAAAAGCTGTGCGTAAATTTTGTTCTGTTTTTGTTCCTGCGTATTTATTGGCCATAATATAGCCCTCCTTATAATTTATTAAATTATAAAATAAATTTGAAAGATTATACAACACTAATCAGATTATTAAAATGAACACTGAAAAATTTTAATTATTAATTGAATTCAATTTGAATTATTTTTATAATGTGTGTACAAATAACACACTTTTGAGCAATACAATGGAAGCCAAAACTACAAGAATTGATTTAAGAGTAAATAAAAAAGATAAGGAAATACTTGAAACAGCCGCATATTTAAATAGAACTAGTCTAAGTTCATATATTTTATCTGTAGCTATTAATGCAGCAAAAACGGATTTAGAAAAAGAAGAAATCTTGATTCTTTCAAATGAGCAAAGAGATCAAATAATTCAATTATTAGATAATCCACCAGAACCAAATGAAGAATTAAGGGCTTTATTAAATGATTAAAGAGATTACGATAAGATTTGTTGATGACAAAGAGATCAAAAAATTTGATTGTGGCAATAAAGATTTAAATTCTTACTTTATAAAATATGCAAAACAAAACGACTCAAAAAATATAAGCAGAACTTTTGTATTGCAGGATGAAGGAAAAATCGTTGGCTTTTATACACTCACTGCTGCTCAAATTAGATGTGAAGAAATGCCTCAAGAAATATTAAAGCATTTCCCACGTTACCCGCTACCAGCAATAAGAATTGCTCGTTTTGCAATAGATAAAAAATTCCAAAAGAAAGGTTATGGAAAGCAACTACTTAAATTTGTTTTTAAAAGAATTATTCTTGTTTCGGTTGATATTGGGATAGCTTTTGTAATTATTGATGCAAAAAAAGAATCTAAAGAATTTTATGAAAAACACGGATTCATATGTATTGATGAATCTACAAACAAATATATAATTTCTATTAAAACTTTAATTAAAGCAGCCTTAAACAATTAATCTTGTTTAACGTCTTTTATAGATAATCCAATTCTCTTTTTAGCTAAATCAACTGATATAACTTTAACTTTAACAATATCATTAATTGATAAGACTTCACTTGGATGTTTAATAAACTTATTTGCTATTTGAGAAATATGAACTAATCCATCTTGGTGAACATTAATATCAACAAATGCACCAAAATCAGAAATATTTCTAACAGTGCCGTTTAAAATCATACCAACCTTTAAGTCTTCTATTGATTTAACGGCATTATCAAGTTCAACAATTTTTACATCTTCTCTTATGTCACGACCTGGCTTTTTAAGTTCATCAACAATATCTTTTAAAGTTAATAAGCCGACTTCGTTTTGGTTTTTAAATTTATTAATATCTAACTTTGATAACTTCAAATCTAAAGTTGCTTCATCATCCTCATTTAAATCAATCTTTGTTTCCTCAATAATTGCTTTTGCAATTTTATAACTTTCTGGGTGAACACTTGTTTTATCGAGTGGTTCATCTCCATCAATAATTCTTAAAAATCCTGCAGCTTGTTCAAAAGCTTTATCACCTAACTTAGGGACTTTTTTGAGTTCATTTCTATTTTTAAATGGCCCATTTTGTGCACGATAATCGTAAATATTTTGTGCAATGGCTTTATTAATTCCAGATACATATTTAAGTAAAGAAACGCTTGCTGTATTAACGTTAACTCCAACATTATTGACACAATCTTCAATAACTGTAGAAAGTGTTTCTGTTAATTTCTTTTGATCTAAATCATGTTGATATTGTCCTACACCAATTGCTTTTGGATCAATTTTTACAAGTTCACTTAAAGGATCCATCAATCTACGAGCCAAGGAAATTGCACTTCTTTTTTCAACAGGAAGTTGAGGGAATTCTTCTTCTCCAAGTTTTGAAGCACTATAAACTGATGCACCACTTTCATTTACAATATATATCTTAATAGGAAGATTATTTTCTTTAATCAAACTAGATAAAACTGCTTCACTTTCTCTACTAGCAGTTCCGTTTCCTAAAGCGATGTAATCAATCTTTTTAGATTTCAAAACTTTTAGTAATTCAGTTTTAGCTCTTTCAACTTGCTCAGCAGAATCTCTTGTAATATAGCTAACTCCAATACAATTAAAATCTGGAGTACCTTGAGAATCAATTAAAGCATATTTACAACCAGTTCTAAATCCTGGGTCAAAACCTAAAATGTTTTTATTTTTTAGAGGAGGATACATAAGTAAACTCTTAAGATTCTTTTTAAATATCTCTAATGATTTTTCACTAGCTTTTTCAAATAAATCACTACGAATTTCATTTTCAACACTAGGCATGATTAAACGTTTCATTGCATCAGCAACAATTTCAACATATAAATCACTAAATTGTGGTTTGATATTATATTTGCGTTTTACTTCTAAATTCAAAAAATCAGCATCATAATCGAGATTTACCTTTAAACATTTTTCATTTTCACCTCTATTAACAGCTAAATATCTATGTGGAGGAATTGTACTAATTTTCTCTTTATAATCTTTATACATTTCATATGTGTTTCTTTCGTCTTGAGCAATTTCAACACTATGAATTTGTCCTTCTCTTTCTAAATAAGCTTTGATAAGTTGTCTAATTTTTGGATCATCACTGATTGTTTCAGCAACAATATCTTTAGCTCCTTGTAAAGCTTCTTCAGCACTTTTTACTCCCTTTTCTTCATTAATAAATTCTTTTGCGTATTCAAAAAGATTAACCGAAGTATCTTCATTTAAAATTACATCAGCAAGTGGTTGAAGACCTTTTTCTTTTGCAACACTTCCTCTTGTTTTCTTTTTAGGTTTATATGGTCTATAAAGATCTTCTAGTTGCGAAAGAGTTTTAACGTTTTCAATTTGATCTTTAAGTTCATCGGTTAATTTTCCTTGTTCTTCAATTGACTTTAAAACTGTAGTAATTCTTTCATCAAGATTTCTTAAATATGTAAGTCTTTCTTCTAATTTTCTTAAATCTGCATCGGTTAAATTTCCTGTTACTTCTTTTCTATAACGAGCAATAAAAGGAATTGTATTTCCTTCATCCATCAAACCAATTGCAGCTTGAAGATTCTTTTCTTCAATGTTTAATTCTTCATGTAATCTTTTTAAAATGTTCATAAATTTTTACCTCAATTATTTCTTTTAAAAGTCGAATCTCAGTACTTTTTAATTTTCAAAGCGTGATAGATATCACGTTTTGTAAAGAAATAAATTTTTGTTTTTTTATAATCTTAAAATTATTAAATAAATAACAATGAATTTTAAGATGATAAATTTTGTCGATTCTTTTCTTTATATTTATAAATTAATAAAAGAAATCAACTAATATTTTATTATAAATTTAAGTAGAATCGTATATTAATTAATCAAAATAGATTGCAAAATTTCTAATCTTTTTAAGACACATAAATTTTTATAAAAATATCGAAATTTAGTTATATAAAATGAAAATTTGAATTAAGAATTAAGATAGAATTAATTTATATAACAAAAGGTTTAAAAAGTTTGATTTTCCCGAAAAAGTTAAATAAGATATTAACACTTTCGAGGTATATACTATGACAAACGAGATCGTATTAACAAGCGAAGCTATTCAAGAAGCCGTTCAATCAATTGCTAACAAATTGAATGCAAAATTTAAAAAGCAAACAAGTATTCCTGTTTTCATTGGTGTACTTAAAGGCGCTATGCCTTTCTTTCATGATTTAGTTAAAAAATGCAAATTTGAAATGAAGCTCGATTACATTCAAGTTTCTAGTTATAGTGGTACTTCTACAACAGGTGTTATTCATCTTTTAAAAGACGTTAGTGAAGATATTAATGGAAAAGATGTTTTCATCGTTGAAGATATTATTGATACAGGTTTAACTTTAAGCTATCTTAAACAATATTTAAAAGTTAAATACAATCCAAAATCAATCACTTTAATCAGTCTCATCGATAAAAAACCATTAAGAAAGGTAGATTTAACTGTTGATTACTCAGGTGTTTCAATGGTTGATAACAAATTCCTTTGTGGTTATGGCCTTGATTATAAAGAAATGGCTAGAAATACCGACTACATATTTGTTCCAACAAAAAAGCAACTTGCTCAATGGGACAAATTGCTTGAAGATAAGAAAGACTAAATTAGTCTTTTTTATTTTGTTTGAAAAACTTTAAAGTTTACAGCTTTATTTGAAATCGAAACTTTAAAAAATCTGTTCTTTGGATAATTCTTATTTAAAAAATTAAGGAAATCATCGGCATATTTACGTTTTACAAAAACAATAACTGTTCCTTTAAAACCACCACCATGAATTCTAACGGCGCCATTATATCCTAAATATTCAGTGACTTTATCAATAATATCTTGAGGTGAATCTTCAAATTCACCTTCAACAAATGTATTATTTAAATTTTCTTTTGATGATTTTTGTGAAGCTCTTACACATTCTAAAAAAGCATCGACGTTATTTTCCTTAATCGCTTTTTCAGCATTTACAACATTGTAATTTTCTAAGAAGAAATGTTTAGCAATACGTTTTTCTTTTTCAGTTGCATTAACTTTGTCAATTCTATTAAAGATATCTTCTTCACTACAATCTCTTAAAAACTCTTTGCCTTCTAATAAATGAGCAACTTTTTTCATTGCTGTAGGAATTTCTGCATAAAGATTAGTTAAATTAGAATGATTGCCTTCGGATTTAATTAAAAATATTTCAAGAGGCATTTTGAATGGCAAATTAACAATATATGGTTGATTAATATTTTTAAAGTCTATGTAATTTGAATTTGCAAAAGAGGTACCAACTTGATCAAGTAATCCACTTGGTTTTTTAAAATAATTATTTTCTGAATATTGTCCTATTTTTGCTATTTCAATTGGTGGAACTTTCCCTTCGTTATATAAAATAGACAAAATATATCCAAATAATGATTCAACAGCAGCTGATGAAGAAACACCACTACCATCAGGAATTTCACTAGTTATATAAGCATCAAAACCACCAATTTTATATCCTAATTCTTTGAATCTACTTAATATACCTCTACATATAGATTTTGTTGCTGGATAGTCGTTTGGGTCATAAGTAAGGTCATCAATATCAAATTCAAAAAACTTATATCCTTTAGATTGGATTCTAATTGAAGTTTCATTTAAAGCAACAGCTGCTTTAATTCTTAAAGAAGAATTAGCAACGAGACAAAGTCCATGATTATGGTCAGTATGATTTCCTAAAAGTTCAAATCTTCCACCAGTATCAAAATAAAATTGAGCTCTTCTATTGAATGTTTTTTTAAAATGAAATTCTAAATTGGTCATAAAAAGTCCTCTAAAACGCTATTTTTTCTTAAATTTGTATGTAGTTGTTTGTTTATAAACTTCTCCGTGTTTTAAAATAAGTGAGTTTCTATCAAGAATCCACTTTTGTGTTTCTAAAGCAATACCTCTTCTTAAAGAAGAAATGTTCTCATTTTTAAACTTCATATCAGATAATGAATTATCGACATAAATATTTAAAGCTGGGTTATCTGTTGTGATATTTAAAATCGTATCTTTGTTTGTTAAAACGATTTTTCCAGGACCATCAAAAATAAAAGTATCATCGATAGTTTTCTTAAAATCTTTCTTTTCAATTTTGTTTAATTTAACATTCATTTTTGAGAGTTTGTTAAAATCAAGCATCGAACTTACAGGCTTTGATGAATATATAAATAAGTTCTCATCTGTAACAGCAACAGTTGAAGCATTCATTTTAAGTTTATGCTCAGAGATGTCATTATCATCCAAATTAAAATACATATGATTTGTTAAATTCATAAATGTTGCTTCATCTGGTGTTGTAGCTTTGTAAGTAATTCTAAATTCGTTTTTGCCTTTAATAAAAGTATAAATTGCAAAAATGCTTGATCCTCCTGGGAAACCATTTTCACCATCTTTTGTTTTAACATTAAAGATAACATCGAGTTTTTTATTTGTTTCTTTAATTTTATATTTCCAATTTTTAAAAGATATTGATTTTAAATGTCCACCATGAAGGCAAAAATTGACTCCAGGTTCGTTTACTAAAGAATATTCTCTTCCTAAAAGTAAGCCATCTTTTTTAAATCTTCCAGCAACTACTCCTAAGCTTTTGCCAAAATATTGTGTTGAAAATTTGTAATCATCAAGTGTCTTTGGTTCAAGAATCATTCTCCTATCATTAAATTTTAAAGAATAAACACCGGCTCCAAAACTACAAAGTTGAGCTTTTAAACCACATTCATTATCAATATCAATTAAAACGACTTTATTTTCCTCATTAACTTTATAAAGCATAATTATTTGTCCTTAAATTTAGAAATCTCAGGAGTTGTTGCGCTCTTTGACATTAAAGTAACACGAGCTAATTCGTTGCCAAAAGCAACAGATTCTTTAAGTGTTTTGCCACCAAGAACGTGGTCAACTACACCACTTGTTAAAGCGTCACCACATCCAATTGTATTTACAAAATCGAAAACTTCTTCGACATGAACAAAATCAATTTTTCTCAAATCTTCACCAAAATAGATATCATTGCTTCCGTGAGAAACTACTACTTTTTGAGCGCCTCTAGCAAGTAAACCACTAGTTAAATCTTTATTAGCTAAATCAATTCCCATTAATGCAGTAGCTTCATGGATATTACATTTAATTAAATAAAATTTATCTAAATATTTTTTAACCTTTAAAACTTTAGTTGGTGAAATTGCATCCATCATATATTTTTTATTTGGATAATTTTCAAATAAATAATCGATTACTTCTTGAGAAATATTAGTATCAATTAAAATTACATCATGCTTTTCAAGCAATTCTTTATTAGCTTTTAAGAAGTCTACATTGATAACTTCATAAATTCTATTATCACAAATTGCTTCTGCTAAATCGTGATTATGATCGTTAATTGCGACATAACTTCCAGTAGGCAAATCGGTTTCTGGGCAATAAACTTTAATTCCTAAATTAATCAATTCTTGTTTCAAAGATTTTCCTAAATCATCGTTTCCAATAGCTGTAATAAAATCAACATCATTTCCTAAACGAGCTAAGTTTTCTGCAATATTTCTCATTACACCACCATTTGAAATAGAGACTTCTCCTATGTTAGAAACACGTCTAATTAATTTTTCATTACTTGTGGCAATAAAATCAATATTACATCCACCGATTAGAAGCATTGAATTTTTCATTGTCCTTCCTCCTATTTAATTTTTGTATATTCCTTAGCAATTAAAGCACCAAGTTTTGCATTATTTAAAACTAAATTAATATTTGTATTCAAAGATTCTCCATCAGTTAATTCAACAATTTTAGAAAGTAAAAATGGAGTTTGATCTTTTCCAATTATTCCCTTCTCATTCATTTCTTTTATGGCTTGATCGATTTTAGAATTAATATATTCTTCTGGTAAAGAAAATTCTTCTGGTACTGGATTACAAACTAAAACTCCACCTTCTAAATCGTATTCTCTTTTGCTTTTTACAATTTGAGCAATTTCTAAAGGGTTTTTGGCGTTAAATAATACGTTAAATTCACTAGTTCTTGTATAAAATGCAGGTAATTTATCTGAATTATAGCCAATTACTGGAACGCCTTTTGTTTCTAGATATTCAAGAGTTAAACCAATATCTAAAATAGCTTTAGGTCCAGCACAAATTACAGAAACATTTGTTTTTGATAATTCATCAAGGTCAGCAGAAATATCAAAAGTTTGAGTTGCTCCTCTATGAACACCACCAATTCCGCCAGTTACAAAAAATTCAATTCCAGCCTTTTCAGCTAAAATCATTGTTGCACTAACTGTTGTTGCTCCCCACATTTTTTTAGCAAAAACAATTGGCAAATCTCTTCTTGAACATTTAGCAATACCTTTACGTTTACCAAATTCTTCTATTTCTTCTGGCGACATTCCAACAATTGGTTCGCCTTCAATAATCCCAATCGTTGCTGGAATTGCCCCGTTTTCTCTAATTGTTTTTTCAACAAGCAAAGCACATTCGACATTTCTTGGATAAGGCATACCATGAGAAATAATTGTCGATTCTAATGCAACAACTGGCTTGTTAAGTCTAATAGCTTCTTTAACTTCTTCACTAATTTTCATATTTTAATATTCTGCTCTACAATAAAATTTGAGCTCGTCTCCATTATATCCATATAATTCTTTTGCGTTTTCTTCATCCGAGACATAAAGATCAACTTTCTCGTGTAAGAAACTTTGCTTTAAATATTCAATTTGGAAATTTTTAGGATCTCTAGGTTCTTCAAAAATATCTAAAAACCACGTTAAGTATCGAGTATTATTCATGTGACCATTGTGGTCAAGCATTGAATATTTGACATCAACAGTTTCTACAAATTTTAAATCTGCTTTGTTCTTTTTTTGAAGTTTCCCAAATCTTTTATCAAAATAACTTTCTCTAGCAATCGATTTATCATATAGCTCTTCACTTATAAAATTAAATTTTTCTAAGTTAAGAACAACCCAAGTCGTATTAGCAACTAAAAATAGCTCACCATTATCATACATTTTCACTTCTCTAGGGTATTCAACAAATCTTTGATTTAGAGGGTAAGTTTCAAGTTCGACAAATTTGCCAACGTGCAAATGTCTTTTAAATTCAATATGATGTCTAACAACAACCCAAATTAAATTGCGTTTAATTAAGTCATCATATCCACAACTCAAAGTGTCAGCATGATTGCCACTAACTTCTTGAATCAAATCTAAAATAGCACCTAATGTTAAGTGATCGTTTTTATCTAATTGGTTATTTGTTATCGTAAAATTTTTCTTATAATTTTGCATACTAAAATTATAAGTTATTGAAATTCATAAATAAAGTTTTATAAAACTTTAACTAGATAAATCTTTTGAAGAAAAATATTTATTAATTATTGAAATTGCAAGAATATAAAGTTCTTCGTGAATATGAATTTTATCTGGGTCTTCAAAATTTCTATCGATTAAATTTAAATCTTCAAATTTGTTTAAAATTTTAAAGAATTCATCTTTGCTTTCTTTTCCAAGTTCGCCAAAAAAATTAGCTCCATCAAAATCTTTTTTTCTACCAGTACCAAATAAATATTTCTCAAGATTCTTCAAACTAATAACGTTTGAAAGAGTGAAAAGAAAAGTTTCTGATAAAGCTAAACATACTATATTTTCAATATCTGAAAAATTATATCTTGCTACTAAACGTTCTAAAACAAGAGCATTAAATTCTTCCCAAGCGTGGTTCATAAAAATGAAATGGAAAGCTAACTTTTCAAATAACCTTGCAGAAATGCGTTTTTTTCTATTAAAATCACTGCTTTCGTACTCTAAAATTTCTTTATATGATGAGATTTCACTTGTAAAATCGGTCGTAATATAGCGATATCCAACTACATAATATAAATATAAATTCCTTAATTCTATTTTTGATAGATATGAATAAGCGGTTTCAAAATTCTCATTTTTAATTTCATAAAGAGTTTGAAGTGCATAAATATAAGCTTCAGCATTTTCTTTTTCACTAGCTTTTAAAAGTGATGAATAATATTTATCATCATCCCCTTCTTCAATAGCAATTATGGTCTTTGTCACATAATTTAAAAATTCATTTTGTATAACTTTTGAAAATGCGATTTCATAACATTCTTCTGCTTTTTTATAATTTTCTACATATAGAAATAAAGTAGCAAATTCTAATAAATTATTGAGATTAAATTCTTTATTTTCTTCAACGTTAAAATCACGATTTTCAAGAAAACTATCAAATAATTTGTTAATTCTAATTTCACGCTCTGAAAGCGAAATTGAAGAATCGCTTTTTAAATATAAGATTTCAAAATAAAAGTAATTTTTAACGTTCTTAATGACTTCATTAGAAAATAAATAATCTCCATCTGGATCTAAAAATGGTATATATTCCTTTTCTAAAACAGAATAAACATTTTCTAAACTCATTTCTTTTTTAGAAGCGTAATCAACTAAAAAATTATGCAACACTTTTTCGTTGTAATAATCTTTGAAATTTTCTTTACAATATTTTCTATATTCTTCTAAAATCATAACTTAAATAAAAGACCTAATTTAATTTTAGGTCTCATAGTATTTATTTCAATAAAATTGCTTATTAATATTTATAGTAGCCATATCCGTAGTAGTCACTACCTCTGCCGCTTGGGACATCGGTCATAACTGCACCAATGACATTTGCTCCACAATTTTTAAGTGCTTCAAGTGAATCGCCTAAAGCATCTTTAACTGTTGAATTTGTCTTAACAACAAAAATAAATCCATCAGTAAATTTAGAAATAATTGTTGTATCTGCTGAAACCAACATTGGAGGGCAATCTAATAAAACAAAATCATAAATTGTTTTTAAGTAGTCGATTAAATCAACTAAATTCTTGCTTTCAAGAACTTGTGCTGGGAATGGAGTATGTTTACCAGTATTGATAAAATCAATTCCTTCATCACTGTGCTTTGCTAAATTTTCTTTTTCTACTTCTCCTAAAACATAATCAACAAGTCCTACATCATTAGGTTTTTTAAAGAAATAATGGAGTGAAGGTCTTCTTAAATCTAAATCAATAACACAAACCTTTTTTCCTTTACGAGCATAGACGTTTGCTAAATTGACGATTGTTGTCGATTTACCTTCAGATTTTGTTGAAGATGTAATTCCAATAACTTTATATTTTGAATCAATTGAAGCAAGATCAACATTAACTTGTAATCTTTGATAAGCTTCTCCAGCATTAGATGAAAGATCGCTTATAATAATTCTTTCATCAAATAATGAACCATTATGTTTACGTTTTGCCATACTTTCACCTCTTATAATTCGTTGACATCTGATGCGTCACTTCCATTACCAACGCTCTTAGAAATATCAGGAATCATACCAATAACTTTAATATTAAATGTTTCTTCGATATATTTTTTGTTTTTAACTGTTCTATCAAGTGAATTTGCAATAAATTCATAAGCTAAACCTAAAACAGCACCAACAACTGCTGAAGCAGCAACCACCACAATCTTACTTGTAGAAACATCGTTAACATCACTTGCGTCAATTTCAGCATCATTTTTTAAAACATCTAATTCATTGTTAAAGAATTGTTCTTTAACTTTCGCCTTAGCTGTTGTAACAAATGTATTTAAAACAGCAGGAATAACAGTTTTGTCTCTTGAAGTATATTTGACACTAATTGCTAAGCTTGTTGTTCCGGTTGTGAAACTAAAACCTTTAATTAACTTCTTGTATGGGATTTCAATATTTTGAGCCTTTAAAGCTTCTTCAGTAGCAATATAATGTTCTTTTGAGCTCTTTAAATAAGTTGCGATTGTATCGACATATCTAATTGATGTTGTGACATCACCTGAACCCATATAATCGTCAGGATTAGAATTTTTGTCTCTATACATAACATATAAATTTTCGTGAGCTTCATATGATTTTGGTACAACAAAGAAAGCGGCAAGTAAGCCGATTAAAGTTGTTCCAGCAATAATAGCAACTAATCCAACCCAATATTTTTTAACTATTTTCCAAATATCTGTTAGACTTATGCCTTCTCTTTCAACATTTTCTTCCATAAAATAACCTCCATTTTATTATAAAGAAGCGAGCCCTACTAATCAATAAAATAAATTTTTATAAAATTTAAAGCTTAATTACTTTTACTTTTTGCTTTTTTAATACTTTTCCCAATTACCTTATAAACAAAATTAACAAGATGCTTAATTCCAAAATAAACAAAATACGATAAAGCAAAATAAACAATTATTGAAATCATTTCAGCAGTTTTCATCGACTTATAAATTGTGAAATCAAAGAATGATTTTGAGAACAATTCAAGTTGATCTCCGATTCCTCCAGCAGTCTTTAAATAATTTGGATTGCAGAAGAAATTTGGTATCAAAATAAATAAGAAAACCGATAAAACCGTTGATAAAAGGAAGACAATAGTCGTATATTTTGTAAATGGTTTACATATATCAAAAAGTATTGATACGCCAGCTATTGTAATAAAAATCGGAATCAAATAACTATAATTTGGCATATCAAAGAACTTTGAAAGTAATAAAGGTAAATATGCTGTAAAAGTCATAAATAGGCCTGAAACAAGCGATTTAAGTAAAACCTCAGAAACAAAATTTGTATTTTGAGCCTTTGATTGATTCTTTTGAAAGGCAAGTAAAGTTCCAGCAACACCAATTATTGTAATTTCATAAACATACATTGATTCAATTTCAATTACCAATCCTCCAGGAATGAATACCGAAATAAATGAGAATAATCCAATAAATATTCCCTTTGTTAAGAAGAGCAACATCGATCTTTCAATATTACTTACAACTCTTCTTCCTACTTCTAAAACTGATGGTAAGTGCCCAAAATCATCATCAAGAAGTACGACATCACTAACAGCTTTTGTAGAATCTTCTCCAGATTTTAAAGCAATTGAACAATCGGCTTGTCTTAAAGATTGTGTGTCATTAACTCCATCTCCAATATATCCAACAACTCTTCCTTTAGCTTGAAGGCACTTAATAATTTCTTGCTTTTGATCTGGTGAAGTTCTTCCAAAAATCGAATAAACCTCGCAAATTTCAGGTATTTCTTCTAACTTCACGTTTTCCATTGAAATATATTTATCACAATTTTGAAGTCCTGCATTTTTACAAGTTTGCATGACTGTTATTGGATTATCGCCACTTATAACTTTTAAATCAATATTAAGTTTGTTGAAGAAATCTAAGGTTTCTTTAATGTTCTTTCTTAATTCATCTTTCAATAAGAATAAAGCAACTTCCTCATCATTAATTTTTAACCCTAAAACTCTAAATCCTTCTTTAGCTTTAGCTTCAGCTGTTTTTAAATTCTCTTCTTTATGAAAAGTAAATTCTGGAGCACCTAATGTAACTACTCTCCCATCTTTAAGAACAATTGATGAAGATTTCTTTTTACTATCAAAAGGAGAGATTTCAACAACTTCAAGTAACTTACCTTTATTAAAATGTTCTTTAAGTGCTTTCCCTGTTTCATTTAAACTTTTAAAAGAACTAAAAAATGTGAAAACTACATCATGAAAATCTTCTACATTTTTTAAATTAATTGCATCACTTACTTCAAAATTTTGAGTAGTAATTGTCCCTGTTTTATCTAAGCAGAGTGTATTGACCGCACTTAAATTTTCAATAGCATAAAGCTCTTGAATCATGGTATTCATTTTGCTTAATTCTAAAATTGCTTTTGAAAGAGTAACAGAGCTTAAAAGTATCATACCAATTGGTATCATACCTACAAGAACAGCAGCACTTTTTGTTATTACATTTACATTAAATTCCCAGTTTCCGCTTCCATCTCCTACAAACCACGTTTTAACAAAAACAGCGAGAACAATCGGAATAATAAAATAAACCATTATTCTAATTATTTGGTAAATGTTTACCATTAATTTAGATTTTTTCTTTTTAATTTTTTCAATTTTTCTTTCTAAATTTGAAATATAAGTTGTTTCTCCAACTGCTATTGCTTTTGCTTTACCATTACCACTAACAACATAAGATCCAGAATAAAGTGTGTCACCTACTGTTTTTAAAATGTTATCTGATTCTCCAGTAAGCATTGATTCATCAACAAATATTTCACCTTCTAAAACTTCAAGGTCACAAGAAATTTGATTTCCAGAAGATAAAATTAAGATGTCATCAAGAACTATATCTTTACTATATATAGATTCTTCTTTTCCATTACGTAAAACCTTACTTCTAGGATCAGAAATAAGTTTCATTTTTTCAATTTTCTTTTTACTTAATTCTTGAGAAATTACACTGATTGTTCCGTTTGCTAAAATAAAAAGTAAGAAAATATATTTTGTGAAAGGTATGTATTTTACGCCATCCTTAAAAGAAAATGAGCAAATTACAAAGACTATCGCAACAACAAAAAGAATAATATTAAAAAAGTTGAAATAACTTTCAAAAATAATCTTTAAATGAGATTTACCTCTAACTCCTTTTGAAACATTAGTTAAATTGTCTTTTTCTCTTGCTTTAACTTGTTCTAAAGATAGTCCTTCTTCTAAAGATGGGTTAAAATGAGTAACTTCTTTATGTTCGTTTTTTTCCATATTATATTAATTATAAAACAACTAAAAAGAATATCTAAATAGATATTCATTTTATTCAATATTTTTTTCTGCTAAATCTATATCCCAGTTTTCTTCATCAACTACACTTATTTGATTTATTGAATCCCGATCTGAAAGAATTGTAGCTTTACTTTTTTCATAATATTTAATTTGATTGATTACTTCCTTAGAAATAATTTCACCTGGAACAATGATTGGAATTCCTGGAGGATAAACCATAACCATTTCTTTTGAAATCATATTAAGCGAATCGTCAAGTTCAACTACTTTTAAAGGAGCATGGAAAGCGACTCTAGGTCTAATCTTCATTTTTGGGAAGCTAGTCATATAGTGAGGTGAATCGTAACTTACTCCTTCATCATAATATTTCATGCTGATATCTTTTAAAGCTTCAATCAATTTATCAACGTCTTTTTGTTCGCTTCCAATAGTAAAAAGAAGTAAGAAAACATATTTTTCTGCTAGCTCGATTTGGATATTATATTTATCTTTTAATATCTTATAAAATTCGAATCCATCAATTGAAAGTTTATCAAGTTCGACACAAACTTTTGTTTCATCAAAACTAAAAGAGTGGCACTTTTGAGTGAAATAGTCTTTAGAATGGGCTTTAAATCCAGGAATTTCATTGATTCTTAGTCGAGCTTGTTTAGCAAGTTTTATCGCGTTATATATTTGTCTACTTCCTTTAAATACTAAATATTTTCTTGCTGCATCAAGACTTGCTAAAAGAATCGAACTTGGTGATGTTGTAGTGATTAAATTAAAAGCTTTAATGACTTCATAATGAGGAACTCTATTTCCTTTAACAAGTAAAACACTCGATTGAGTTAAGCTTCCCCCAGTTTTATGGACAGATAATGTAGACATATCCGCTCCTGCATCCATTGCAGAGATTGGGCATTTCTTTGAAAAATAAAAATGAGTGCCATGAGCTTCATCAACTAAAACTACGATATTTTTCTTATGAGCATATTCAACTAATTTCTTTAAATCACAAGTTGCCCCAAAATATGTTGGATTAATTACAAAAATAGCTTTAATATCAGGATTGTTATCAATTGCTTCTTTCCACTCTTTTAAAGTTGGTTGATTAGCCACTTCAGTTTCACTATCAATATGAGGAAGAATAAAAATTGGAATAGCGCCACTTAAAATTAAGCCATTAATAACTGATTTATGAACATTACGAGGTAAAAGGACTTTCTCGTTCGCTTTTAATGCGCTTAAAAGCATAATCAAATTTCCAGATGTTGATCCGTTAAGCAAAAATTTTGCATAATCTGCATTACAAGCTTTAGCAAAAAGATCTTGGGCTTCTTTGATTGCTCCTGTTGGATGCATGTAATTATCCATTCCTCTAGGGCAATTTACATCTTTTTTATATACTTCATGATTAAATAATTTATCAAAATCAGTTCTGATTTTGCCTTGATGATGTCCAGGGACATCAAAAACAATATTCTTATCTTGAATATATTTTAAATACGCATCAATATAAGGTGTTTTGCGCTGTAATTCTTTTTCTTCTTTTTTCATTCGTATTAATTATAAATATTTAATTTAAGAAATAAATATTTAGTTTAATTTTTTCATTAATATTTATTAATAGGGTTCGCGCGAAAAAAATTAACCAGTATTCTTTTTAAAATCTGCATGTACATATGTTAGATTATTATATTTTTAACAAATTCTTCTCCTAGCATATTTAGATAATCTACATCTTTATTTCTTAAAATACTCATTACTGTTGTAACGTATTTAGACCCATTAGATAAAGCAAAATCAAATGTTCTTTTAAAACGTTTTTCAATACAAATTTTACATCTATGTCCACCTTCTTCTTCGCCTTTAAAAGGTAGTAAATCGCATATAAATTCATCATGATTATATGTATCTTTTATAATTTTGATACGAGTTTTGCAGGCTTTTTCAATAAATTCGACATATTTTGTTAAAGCTTCAAAACGTTTTTCAAATTCGTTTTCAGGATAATATATTATAACCTTTATAATAAAATACTTATTATTTTCTAATGTATTTCATTTCTATAATTTATATATCAATTTAACATTTAAGCTCTGATGGAAGTCTTCTTATTAATGTGCAAAATTTCTTTTTTTGCGACTTGATTTGAATTTTTCTTAATCAACAAAATTAAATAAGCAGCTCGCAATATAATTTCATCTTCAGAAATATTAAGTTTATTCCATCGCAAAATTTCATTAATAAATTCAGTTGATTCATTTAACTCATAGATTTTAAAGTTCTTTCCAATTGTTAAATCGATTTTTTTATCCTTAATTATTTTAGTAAAATACGAATTATAATTAAATCTAAAATGAAGTTTAATATTATACTTATCTAAATCTTTTAAAAGCTTAGATTCACTAAGTTCAAAAGCATATATTGAAGAATATAAAAAGTGTTCAAATAAATCAATTTTCACAATATATTCTTTTTCGTTAAAAGAATTAACATTTTTTATAAAATTAAAGACAAAATCATCAATCGACTTATATAAATGGGAAAACAAATAGTTGTTATTGAGATCTGTTACAGTAAACAACGCTTTATCAGATATATTGTATTCTCTCATGCAATATATAATAAATCCTAAGTAATAGGTGTTTATCAAACACATTAATTCTAATTTTTCCAAATCGCTAGATTCATTATAAAAACAAATTAACTTTTGTAGACTGCATAAAGACTTAGTTAGATTATTATAATCAAATAAGGCAAGTTTTAAATAACATTTATGTTTTATCAATATGACACTTTCCTTTATTTTTATACGATTTAAAGTAGATTCGAAATAATAATAAGAATAATTATCAATTCGATTGAATTTAATGTTATCAAAAAATGTCTTCTTCCTTTTTGATAATTTCAAGCATTCCTTTTTATAATTAATGAAAAAATTAATTGAATTCTCTATATAAACCTCAATCTTCAAAATCTCTCTATTTTCTTTCAAAAACAGAATCGCCTTTTGACCTAGAAATTCAACAAAAGTATCAAACGCTTCTTCAGTCGAATTCTTAGGTATTTGTTCATTTTTAAATCCAATTCCTACCGAATTATCACCAATATTCAAATATAGATACTTTGAATTTATCAAACTAGAAAAGAACTTAATATCATCGTTATTTGAAAACCTTACAAGCATTAAAATATCAATTAAAATCAATTCATTAAATTTAATATAATTTCTTTTTTCCATAATCAATTTTGTCTAAATATAAGTTCAATTCGACATCAGAAATATTTTCAGAATATAAAAATATGTAATTATCATAATCGTTACCAAAAAAGGAAGAAGAAATATACTTTCCCTATAAAACTCATTCGATGATAATCGGATTTTCTTTTTCATTACTTATTTTATAAATATTAAAAGCAATATTAGTATAATTTTTAATATACAATTCAATTTCTTGCCATTTTTACTGAATTCTATAAGCAGCATACTATCGATATATGAAAGGCTTTCAAAGTAGATTTGTAACAATAAGTTTTAAAAATTTAAAAATTTTTCAATTGTGTATTTGCTAAAAAACAAAATAAATTAAATTAATTATGCAAAATTATATAGTGCATTCAAAATTACAATTTACATTTTATAATATTAGATGTTATGAAAATATTAATCGTTAGTGACACTCATCGAAATGTTTCTTTATTAAAAGATTTGTATTACCAAAACGCAACATGCGATTATTTTTTGCATCTCGGTGATTCTGAATTACCAGAATACTTAATGAATGATTACTCAACCGTTAAAGGAAATTGTGATTATGCAGATTTCCCAAAAACAAAAGATATTGAAATCGATGGCTTAAAAATTCATATGGAACATGGAGACGGATTTAAATTTCAGATGAATCCTTCTAAATATATCGAAGACTTAAAATGTGATATTTTTCTTTTCGGCCATACTCATATTAAGTTGGCAAATAAAGTAAAAAATACATATATTTTTAATCCTGGTAGCCTTACTAGACCAAGAGATGGGTCAAAAGGATCTTATTTAATTTTGACCATAGAAAATAAAAAACTCGTAAAATACGAGTTTAAAGAAATTGATTTATAAATAACTTATTTTAATAAATAATCACAAATCTTATTTGCTGTTGCAGTTGCAAACATTAGGTTAAAACCACCACATAAACCATCTGCATTTAGCAATTCCCCAGCAAATCCTACATTATTTTCAATTTTTGAGAATAAATTTGAATTTAAATTTTCAAATTCTAAACCACCGATAGCAACTTGGCAATCTTTAAAATCATAACTTTCTTTATAATTAAAAGTTAATTCTTTTACTGCCTTAGCAATCTTCTTAATTTCTGTGTTTGTATATCTAAAAGGATTTTTAACATTCGCTATATAATGAATATATGAAGCCATAGGTTTAGTAAAAATTCCATATAAGAAAGATTCTTTAGACACAAAATTCATATCAGAAAAAACCTTTTCTACTTCACTTATTGATAGTTCTGGCATTAAGTCTAAACTAATTGAAGCTTTCTTAAATTTTCTATTTCTTGCGATTAAAGAAGCGCAATTAAAAATAGCAATACCACTTAAACCATCTTTTTTAAACAATACTTCACCATCTTCTTCATATACTTTTTCTTTGTCGACTGTTAAGCTTACTTTACATTTCCATCTTTCATTTTCAATATTTTTAGTTTGCTCAATTGTTCTAATTGGACACAAACCAGGTTTATTCTCTTTTATAATGTATCCGTGTTTTTTCAAAATATTTAAAATGGATGGATCTCCACCTAATTGAGGTGCGCTTTCATTTCCTGTAGCGAAAATTAAATAATCGAATACAAAAACTTTTTTATTAGTAGTAACTTTTACTTTGCTTTCACTACTTTCATAGCTTTTAACTATTTCATTATTTATTAATTTAATTTTTAATTCTTTTATATATCTAATTAAATAATCGACATAATTTTTAGCACTTAAAGAAAATGGATAAACTAAATCATTTAAAGACCTTGTCATTATACCAATGCTTTTATAAAACTCGATTTGCTTCCTTGCATCAAAATCTTTTACAATTTTTAAAGCTTCTTTTGAATTATATGAATTTTCTTTAATTTTCAAATTAGCAAGATTACATCTTCCATTACCTGTTGCTAATAATTTTTTACCAGCAATTTGGTTTTTATCAATAATCGTTATATCAACATCTTTGATATTCTTTTTTAACATAATCGCAAGCACTAAACCTGCTTGTCCTTGACCGATAATTCCTACTTTCATACTTATTTTATAATACCATAAAAACTGCTATAATTTTAGAGTCGTTTTCATTTAAAAATAAGTTTTTAGAGGAATTAATTGTATGAAATTAGGTCTAGTTGTGGCAACAAAAAACGAGTTCCAAGCTATATTCAAGTTTAGGAATATTGATAATATCAAACTTGAGCAAGTTCCTTTTCCTTTATTTAAAATAATTTTAGAAGGCAAAGAAATATATGCGATAAATTGTGGAATTGGCGAAATTAATTCTGCTCTTGCTACACAACATTTAATTGATAAATATGGAGTAGATACCATTATAAATTATGGTGTTGTTGGAAGTTTAGTTGATGACCTAGATTTAAATAGTACAGTTATTATCGATAAAATTTTTGATTATGAATTAGATTTAAAAGAACTTGATGGCACTCCACTGGGCTATCATCAAGATTTTGATTCAACTTATTTAATTCCATCAAAAGATTTACTTGAACTAGTAAAAAAGAATTTCCCTAATATACCTCATGTTACTTGTGCTTCTGGAAATAAATTTTTGACAGAACCAAAATTCAAAGATTATCTACATGATAATTTTGGATGTTTAATATGTGAGATGGAATCATTAGGGATTTTAATAGCATCTTTAAAACACAATTGTAGATCTATTTTTATCAAAGGTGTATCTGATTCTAAAAACGGCGGCCTTGATGAATATTATAAAATGGTAGATGAATCTGCTGGAATTACTTTTGAAATCTTAACTCAAATTATAAAATTATTGTAATATCTAAATAAAAAGTCTGCAAAACTCAATTATTTTTAAAAATTAGTAGTTTTTTAGTAGTTTGCACATTTTCAAAATTTAGCAAAAAATAAAAGAGAATTTCACATTCTCTTTTTGTTTTTTAAGCTTATTTTTCTTATCTAACCTTTTTAGCATTATTTAAAATTTGCACATCTTTAACGCCTTCAATTGAACTAATTTCAGTAGAAATGATATTAGGATCAAAATTTTGTGCGTTTGATAATACATAAAAAGTGATTTCTAAAATGCCTTCATCATCAATTTCGCTTTTCAAATTTTCAATCTTTGAATTGTACTTATTAGTGATTTCAATAATCTTTCCAGCAACAGGTGAATCAATTGTTGAATGAATGATAAATAATGGATTCTTTTTAATAATGCGGTTTTCAATTTTAATAAAGACAGTTAAAACTAAAATAATTAAAACTGTACCACCAATTGCAAGAATAAAGTTGAAAGAACCACAAGCAAGACCTATAGCCATAACAATCCAAATTGATGCAGCTGTTGTTAATCCTTTTGTGCCTACATTTTTATGAATAATAGCACCTGCGCCTAAAAAACCAATACCACTAACAATTTGAGCAGCAAGACGGGCTATATCTCTATTCATTACTGTTCCATCAACATAAATTGTTGGGAAACCATAAATAGAGATAATCATAACTATACAAGAGCCAACACCAACAAGTAAGTGAGTTCTTAATCCTGCGCTTCTTCCACGCTTTTCTCTTTCAATACCTATTGCTCCACACAAAATAACACAAAGCAAAAGTGAGATTGTGCATAAAATAAAATTACCAATTGGCCAATCGCCAATATACCAATTGCCCAATTTATCGGCAATTACTTGATCTATTGTTTTCATGCTATAAATTATATGATTTTTGCTAGGTTTTAGCAATCTTTTATACTCTTTTCGGGCGTATAAAAAGAACTATCTTACGATAGCTCTTTTTGATATTCAAGTAGTTAAAACTATTTGATGATTTCAGCAACAGTACCAGCACCAACTGTTCTACCACCTTCACGGATGGAGAATTGTGTACCTTTTTCGACTGCGACTGGGTGAATTAATTCAACTGTGAATGTAACGTTATCACCTGGCATAACCATATCTGTTCCTGCTGGAAGAGTAATTGTACCAGTGATATCTGTTGTGTGGAAGAAGAATTGTGGTCTGTAGTTGCTTAAGAAAGCTGTATGTCTACCACCTTCTTCTTTTGTAAGAATGTAGCATTGGCAGGTGAATTTTGAGTGTGGTGTGATTGATCCTGGTTTAGCTAAAACTTGACCACGAATAACTTCGTCTCTAGCAACACCTCTTAATAAGACACCAGCATTGTCGCCTGCTTCGGCGTAATCAAGTGTTTTTCTGAACATTTCGATACCTGTAACGACTGAACTCTTTGTTTGTCTGATACCGACGATTTCAACTGGGTCACCTAATTTAACTTGACCTCTTTCGACTCTACCTGTAACAACGGTACCACGACCTGTAATTGTGATAACGTCTTCGATAGGCATTAAGAATGGTTTATCAACATCTCTTGTTGGATCTGGGAAGTAGCTATCAACAGCATCCATTAATTCAAGAATTGCTTTTTCTGCTTCTGGATCACCATCAAGTGCTTTTCTTGCTGAACCACGGATGATTGGTACTTCATCGCCTGGGAAACCATATTTACTTAATAAGTCTCTGACGTCCATTTCAACTAAGTCAATTAATTCTGGGTCATCAACTAAGTCTGTTTTGTTTAAGAAAACAACGATATATGGAACACCAACTTGTCTAGCAAGTAAGATGTGTTCTCTTGTTTGTGGCATAACACCATCTGTAGCAGCGACGACTAAGATAGCACCATCCATTTGAGCAGCACCAGTAATCATGTTTTTAACATAGTCTGCGTGCCCTGGACAGTCAACGTGTGCATAGTGTCTTTTTGCTGTTTGGTACTCGATGTGAGCTGTATTAATCGTGATACCTCTTGCTTTTTCTTCTGGAGCTGCGTCAATTTGATCGTAGTCCATGACTTTTGATAAGCCTGCTTTTGCAAGAACGTGTGTGATAGCTGCTGTTAAGGTTGTTTTACCATGGTCGACGTGGCCGATGGTACCAATGTTCATATGGACCTTACTTCTATCAAATTTTTCTTTTGCCATAAAGTAATTTTTCCTCCTAATTATTAAATAGCTTTGCAATGAAAATATTTTATTAAATTTTCTTTAGTTAATCAATAAATATCTAAAGATATATATTGAATTAATTTTTACTTGGCGCCACCAACTTTTTTGATGATTTCGTCTTGAATGAATCTTGGACATTCACCGAAATGATCAAATGACATTGAGTAGCTTCCTCTACCTTGAGTAAATGATCTTAAATCTGTAACGTAACCAAACATTTCTGAAAGTGGAACTTCGGCTTCAACGATTTTAGCATTTCCTCTTTGGCTTTCTCCGGTCATATTACCTCTACGTCTAGAGATATCACCAATTACATCACCATAATATTGTTCTGGGACTGTAACTTCAATCTTCATGATTGGTTCTAAGATGACAGGATCACATTTTTTAGCAGCTTCTTTTAAAGCCATACTTGCTGCGATTTTATAGGCTGCTTCACTACTATCAACATCATGGTAAGAACCATCATGTAATGTAGCTTTGATGTCAATAACTGGATAACCAGCGATTAAACCTCTTTGAAGAGCATCGACAAGACCATCTTGAGTTGGTTTAATATATTCTTTTGGAACTGTACCACCAACAACAGCATTTACGAATTCAAAACCTTTGCCTGGATTTGGTTCAAAATCAATAATGACGTGACCATATTGACCTCTACCACCGGATTGTCTGATATATTTGCCTTCACAATCGCCTTCACGTCTAATTGTTTCTCTATATCCGACTTGTGGTTTACCAACGTTGACTTGGACATTGAATTCTCTTCTTAATCTATCAACGATAATATCAAGGTGTAATTCACCAACACCAGCGATAATTGTTTGACCACTATCTTCTGATGTATGAACTTTAAATGTTGGGTCTTCTTCAGCAAGTTTAGCTAAAGCAATACTCATTTTTTCTTGATCGCCTTTTGTTTTTGGTTCGACAGCTTCTTCAATAACTGGTTCTGGGAATTCCATCTTCTCTAAGATGACTCCAAGACCTTCTTGACAGAGTGTCTCACCTGTTGTGGTATTTTTAAGACCAATAATTGCACCGATTTCACCAGCATGAAGTGCTTCGACTTCTTCTCTGTGATTTGAATGCATTAAAACTAAACGACCAATTCTTTCTTTGATTCCTTTGTTTGTGTTTTCAACATAGCTTCCTGATTTAAGGATACCTGAATAAACACGAACATAAGCTAAACGACCAACATATGGATCAGTAGCAATTTTGAATGCTAAACCAACCATTGGTTGATTGTCTGCTGGAACACATGAATATTCTTCACCATTTTCTTTATTTCCTTTTGCTGGAGAAATATCAAGTGGTGATGGGAGGTAATCAATAATACCATCAAGTAACAATTGAATACCTTTGTTTTTATAAGCTGAACCACAGAATACTGGGTGGAATTCACCGCTAATTGTGGCTTTTCTGATGACTGCTTTAATTTCTTCAACAGTTGGATCTTCTCCATCTAAAACTTTCATCATGAAGTCATCATCAAATCCAGCTAAATCTTGGATTAA